>WNGL01001917.1_pt1 | contig 78505 bp, 68 predicted proteins | sample 5400591 | NCBI WGS metagenome assembly WNGL01 (sample SAMN13153377, study PRJNA577476) | soil metagenome | isolation source: 80 cm soil or saprolite under Garry oak tree replicate 1 | place: USA:California | collected 2016-06-15 | reverse complement strand
GTGATGTCGATGCGGCGGCGGTACCACGCGAAGCCGTCATAGTTGGGGTGGCTTTTTGCGCCCCAGGGCTGGTCGACGGAGATTTGTTCCCATCCGTTATGGCCGGTGGTGTCGTCGATGGCGGGTGCGGACCAGGCGAGGTTGTCGCCGAGGTGAAATTGCCAGGGGCCGTCGAGCGGGACAGCGCCTTTGCCGAGGGAATCGATCTTGAGCGACGGTGACGCAGCCGAACCGGGTGACGAAGGGGCCGCGGCATGCAGTGCGGCAGGCAGCGTCCCACACATGGCAAAGCAGAGAACGAGCGCGAGGGGGAGAGTCCTGGGTGATCGGCTGCGAACCCCCGACCGGGCGAGCAGCAAACTTTGGAGAAGCATGGAGAGAAGCATATCCCGGAAGAGCGGTCGAGGACACGGTAAAAGCGCTGAGTGGATGCGAGGGAGAATGCGAGAAAGCAATGCAGGCATGGGTGCGGCGAAAACGGGCATAGCCCAAGTGGCCGAGGGAGTTATTCTTCTTTGTGGCAAAGAGCCGTTGCGTGGTTTGCGTCTTTTGGCACTGGCCGATAGACTTCTTCCGGTGTAGTTACTTCCCTTCTTCTACTGATTCGCATCGCGCGTCACCCAAAATTGAGTTCGGAAATGAGGAGATGCTTTGGTCCTTGGACGGAGATTCCTGATTCAGTGTTGTGGATTGGTGGCCCTGAGGGTCGCGCTTGGAGCTGGCGGAGCGCCGGCGCAGGCAACTCCGCCACCACATGGAAAGCAAGTGCATTTGAAGCATGTGCTGGTGATCGCGCAGACCAAGGGATTTGAGCATGATTCGATTTCAGCGGCGATGGCTGCGGTTTACAACATGGGCAAGGAGACTGGCCTGTGGGACACCACGTTGCGGACCGATACCGAGCTGCTGACCAAGAAGAACCTGGGAAACAATGCGAAGAACCTCAATTACTTTGACCTGATCATTTTTGCGAGCACGACGGGCGAGTTGGACATGGACGCGGGACAGAAGCAGGACATGCTCTCGTTCATCCACGACGACGGCAAGGGGTTCGTTGGAATTCACGCGGCGATGGACACGAATTACAACTGGCCGGAGTATGGGGAGATGATTGGCGGGTGGTTTGACCAGCATCCGTGGATGACGTTCAACGCGCCGATTATCAATGAAGATCCGGATTTCCCGGCGGTGCGGCATTTTCCGAAATCGTTTGTGAAATATGACGAGATCTATCAGCCGAAGGCCTGGTCGCGCGACAAGGTGAACGTCCTGCTGAGCCTGGATGCGAACAGGCTCGACTACACGAACAATCCGCGGATTCATCGGACCGATCATGATTTTGCGGTTGCATGGAGCAAGATGTACGGCAAGGGACGGGTCTTCTACTCCACGCTCGGCCACACGGAAGAGGCGTGGGATGATCCGGATATTCGGAAGATGTATTTTGAAGCGATCCGTTGGGCCTTGTGGATGACGGACGGAAGCACTGCATCGCACGCGCGGCCGGCGTCTGCCGATCAAGCGCATTGAGGGCAGCCGTATTGACGCGCGCATCCTGCTTGGTGCAGCGTAAATAAGGAAAGCACAAATGCGGTTCGGTTCGATGGTAGCGACGCAGTGGTGCGCTGTTGACCTTGAAGCGGAGCCATGACGGATGGAGAGAGCTACAACTTGAGAGGTGATTTGCTGTTGCCGATGAATCGAAGACGGTTTCTTTCGACTGTGGGGATGGCGGTTGCCGCCGAGTCGCTCGGCAGGTTGTTACCGGCGCAGACCAAGCTGAAAGACGCCAAGCCTGCTGGCAAGGCTGATCACAGCCTGCGCATCGAGACTTGTTCGCTAGAGATCGGGCCGGGAGTGACGGTGAAGACGCTGGCATACAACGGGCAGGTACCGGGACCGCTGCTTCGGCTTCGCGAGGGCGTGCCGGTCAGCATCGATGTAACCAATGCGAGCAAGGACGCGGACATCGTGCACTGGCATGGGCTTGCGATTGACTCGATGAACGACGGCGCGATGGAGGAAGGCTCGCCGATGATCGCGCCCGGAACGACGCATCGGTACAACTTCACACCCAAGCCTGCGGGGACGCGGTGGTATCACACGCATGCGGGCGCATTTGGGAACCTTGAGGCCAGCACGTATACCGGGCAGTTTGGATTTCTGCTGATCGAAGGCAAGGAACAGCCGGGCAAATACGATCAGGAGATCAATCTCGCCATTCACCATTGGGGACCGTCCTATGTTCCGATGGTCGAGAACATGCGCGAAGAGTCGTCGAACATGCCGCTGACCACGGGTTCGGATGTGGGCTACAAATACGCAACGATCAATGACCGCATGCTGGGCGCGGGAGAACCGATTCGCGTGAAGCAGGGTCAGCGGGTGCTGATGAGGCTGCTGAATGCCAGCGCAACTGAAAATGTGGTGCTGGCGCTGCCGGGTCACCGATTCACGGTGATCGCGATGGACGGAAATCCGGTGCCGCATCCCACCAGTGTCGAAGTGCTCTCGCTTGCGGTCGCAGAGCGCGTGGACGCGATTGTCGAGATGAACTCGCCGGGCGTCTGGGTTTTGGGATCGACGCTAGAGAAGGCGCGCAAAATGGGCCTGGGGATCGTGTTGGAGTACGCGGGACAAAAAGGGGCGCCGACATGGAAGGACCCTGCGCCGCAGAAGTGGGATTACACGCAGTTTGCCAATGCAACGGCTGCGCCGGTGCCGGACGAATCGTTTGTGCTGACGTTTCGCGACATCGGACCGCAGCATGGCTCGCAATTCGACACATGGACGATTAACAACAAGTCCTTCCCTGAGATCGAACCCCTGATTGTTCATCCGGGCAAACGGTATCGGTTGGTCCTGCGAAATGGCAGCGGCGATCAGCATCCAATCCATCTGCATCGTCACACGTTTGAAGTGACGCGCATTGGCGACAAACAATTGAGCGGCTTGATGAAGGATGTCGTCAACGTGATGCCGCTCGAAACGGTGGAGGTGGACTTTGTGGCCAACAACCCTGGAGATACGTTATGGCACTGCCACCAGCAACTGCACATGGACTATGGTTTCATGCAGTTGATCAAGTATGTGTAATGGGGCCAGGGCGCGCCAAAGACAGCTGCATCCATTAGCCAAGGGTCTGAGGGGTTTGGGATTTGAAGAGGGTGAAAGGGATTCGGATCGTAACTATCGCGGCTGCGATTGCATCAGTGGCGATTGCATTCCAGTTGCTACCAGGGCAAATTGAAGCGGCTCAGCAAGGTCAGGCTTTGGATGCTGAGAAGCCACCGCAGACCAGCTCCAATCACGCAAAGGATATCGGCGCCGAGTCGTATGTGAAGCACTGCGCCATTTGTCACGGCGATCTGCGCGAGGGAATTCTGCCCGCGTTTCCGCCTCTGATGGGAATCAATCATCGGATGAAGGATGACCAGATTGCAGAGTTGATTCGCGCGGGCAAGGGGCGGATGCCGGGCTTTCCAAATTTGCAGAATGGCGAGCTATCCGCGCTGATGCATTTTTTGACGAGCGCAGGGCCAACTGAGCAGACGGAAGTGAGTGGAGCTGCATCCGGACTCGAAGAAGCTGGGGATGAGCTGTTCCATCAGAACTGCGCGTTCTGCCATGGACGCGACGCAATGGGCGGCGAGAGCGGCCCCGACCTGACGCAGTCGAAGCTCGTGCTTGAAGACACTACGGGGGAGAAGATTACCTCGGTGGTACGTGAAGGGCGGCCGGAAAAGAAGATGCCGGCATTCAATTTCTCAAGCCAGGAACTTTTGGGGCTAGTGGCGTTCATTCGCGCGCGCGAGGCCGCGGCCGCAGCGCATCCGGGCGGACGGCGAGGAGTGGCGGTTGCCGATCTGCAGACAGGCAACGCAGCAGCAGGCAAGCAATACTTTGAAGGTGCGGGAGGGTGTGTGAAGTGCCACTCGACCACCGGAGACCTGGCAGGAATTGCGGGCCGCTTTGAAGGTTTGAAACTGGAACAGCGCATGTTGTATCCCGAAGGTGCGAAGCGCACGGTAAGCGTAACGCTTGAGTCGGGCCAGAATATCTCAGGAAGGCTGGCTTATCTCGACGAGTTTACGGTCGCCCTGCGAGACGGCAGCGGAACGTATCGATCCTGGGCGACGAGCCGCATTCGATACACGGTGAATTCGCCGGTGGACGCACATGTCGAGTTGTTCAGCAAGTACACGGATGACGATATTCACAACTTGATGGCTTATCTGCAAACGCTGCGCTAGTTGATCCGGCGCTGCGTGTTTTGCTAGGGGTTTTGATTTGATTATGAAGTTTCTAAAGGACTCTTCGATCACGGCAATGCTTGTGGCCTTGGCGCTGGCGATAACGGGGCGAGCAGTGGCAGCGCAAGATCTCCAGAGTGCCAGGCTCGTGAATCCGCAGCAGGATGTATGGCCGCTCTATCACGGCGATTATTCAGGCCAGCGCCATGTGCACCTGACGCAGATCACTCCGCAAAATGTAGGAAGCCTGACGCTGGCATGGGCGTTTCAAACCAATCAGAGTGCCGAGATCAAATCGTCGCCGCTGCTTGTGGACGGGGTTATGTATTTCACGGTGCCGGATAATGTGTGGGCAGTGGATGCGCGATCGGGGCATGTGATCTGGCATTTCAACAGGCCTACGAAGCAGGGCGATCACATTGGGCATCGCGGCGTGGCGATGTATCAGGGGTGGCTCTACTTCACCACGCCGGATGCGCACCTGATTTCCCTCGATGCGAAGAACGGCAAGGTGCGTTGGGACAAGACCTTTGCCGATGTGAATAAAGGCTACTGGGCGACAATGGCGCCGCTGGTTGTACGGAATCACTTGATCGTGGGCGTGTCGGGTGACATGGATAATCTGCCCGGCTATCTTCGTTCGTTCGAGCCTGAATCGGGCGAGATGCAGTGGCAATGGGATGCGACGCCCCCCGCCGGCGCCAAGGACGCGACCACGGGCGGCATGACGTGGATGACGGGGACCTACGATCCTGATTTGAATCTCGTCTACTGGGGGACGGGCAATCCGACGCCGGTGCTGAACGGATCGACGCGACCGGGCGATAATCTCTACACGTGCAGCATTGTGGCGATCAGTCCTGAGGATGGAAAACTGGCGTGGGCGTTTTCGGTTTCGCCGCACGACACCCACGATTGGGACGCAGTGGAAACGCCGGTGTTGGTGGATGGTGATTTTCATGGACAACGGCGCAAGATGCTGATGCAGACTTCGCGGAACGGATACTTCTTCGTACTTGACCGGACGAATGGGAAGAACCTGCTGACCGTGCCATATGGACCTGTGAATTGGGCGACGGGGATCGACCCTCAAGGACGGCCGATTCCGAATCCGGCGAAGGAACCCGCGCCGGATGGCAGGTTTGTGGCGCCGGATGAGGGAGGCCTAACGAACTATCGCGCGCCGAGCTTCGATCCCAAAACAGGGTTGTTTATTGTTGACGCTCACCCGAGCTACAGTCTCTATTTTGCAAAGCCCGCGGACGGCACCTACGGCTGGGCGGGCGCGGATTATGGCTTGTGGGGGAAAGGCGTGATCGAAGCGATCGACTATCAGACGGGCAAGATTCGATGGAGTCATGATGTGGGAGAAGACGGCTCAGGTGCAGGTGTGATGACAACGGACTCCGGACTGACGATCACCGGTGACGCGTACGGCAACATGCTGGCCCTCGCAACCAGCGATGGCAAAACGCTGTGGCATGCGGGGCTAGGTCAGGCAATTCAAAGCTCGCCTATTTCTTATGAGTTGGACGGACGCCAATATATTGTGACTAGCAGCGGCGGCGTTCTGTTTGCATGGGCGCTGCCTGAGGGAATGATCGCGGCCAAGCGCGCGGTCGCAAAGCCGCATTAAAATTAGATAGGAGCAATGCATGGCGTATTTCTTGGCCGTCGACGCCGGCGGATCGAAGACAGAGTTTTTGTTGTCTGAGGATGACCGCGAGTTAGGTCGAGCGCGGACCGGAACCATCAAGCGCTCCAATGCAGACGAGAGCGTTGCAGAGAAAAACCTGGAAGAAGCTCTGGCGGAGCTGGCGAGATTGACCGGCGTGGGCATGCTGCAGGTTGCGCGCACCTGCATTGGAACGTCGGGCAATACTGTGCCGCTGGTGACGGATTGGCTGCAGCGGGCGTTTCAGAAGCGGGTCGCGGGGCCGATTTTGATCGTGGGCGATGTGGAGATCGCGCTGGATGCTGCGTTTGCGGGCGGGCGTGGCGTGCTGGTGCTGGCGGGAACGGGATCGAATGTGGCCATCCGCGATGGGCGCGGAAAGATCATAACTGCCGGAGGCTGGGGGCCGATGCTGGCGGACCAGGGCGCAGGGCATTGGATTGGGATGGAGGCGCTGCGGAGGGGATTTCTGGCGCGGGACGAGCAGCGCGAAACGGGATTACTTGAGGCAGCGCGGAACCTTTGGAACTTGCCGACGATTGACGCTTTGATCGAATTTGCAAACGTGCAGCCTGCGGTGCGTTACGCAAGTCAGCTTGCTCCGGCTGTTGTAGCTTGTGCGGCGAGGGGTGATGTGGTGGCGATTGAGATTCTCGAGAAAGGCGGTGCGGATCTCGCGTATCTGGCTTCCCTGCTGATCGAGAGAATTCGCGAAGTTGAAGGCGACGGATTTGAAATGCCGACGGTGGCGTTTGCGGGGAGCATCATGGCGAATGTCGATGGCATTCGGAACTCGCTAAAGCGATCGTTGCGCGAGCGGTATGCGGAGATTTGTTTTATCGAAAAGGCGGTTGATCCTGTTCGCGGAGCGCTGTGGCGAGTCTTGCAGGGTGAATATTGATAATTGGACTGGTGATGTTTTTCAAGCTTGTGGATTGGATGCGAGGGATTGCATGTGGAGAATTGCAAGGAATCTGACGGCGTGGGTCGCGGTTGTGACGGGGGTGGTAGCTGCATCAGGGACACTGGCGGTCGCACAGGACGCGGGCGGCGAAATTAGACCTGCGCCTTACCAGGTTGCGTGGCAGGATCTGGAGTTTGGTGTCATCGTGCACTTCTCCACGAATACATTTCTCGATCGCGAGTGGGGAGACGGGACAGCGAGCACGGCAACGTTCAATCCGACGCAGTTTGATCCTGAGCAATGGATGAAGGCGATTCGTGACTCGGGCGCTAAGTATGTCGTCCTGGTAGCAAAGCATCACGATGGGTTTTGCTTGTGGCCGAGCGAGCATACGGAGTACAGCGTGAAGAGCAGTCCGTGGAAGGACGGCAAGGGCGATGTGGTGGGAGAAGTGGCGCGGGCGGCGCGGAAGTATGGGCTGAAATTTGGCGTGTATCTTTCGCCGTGGGACAGGCACGATCCGCGCTACAAAGATTCGGCGACGTATGACGGCTACTACAACTCGCAGCTGGAAGAGCTTGCGCAGAACTACGGCGACCTGGTCGAGTTCTGGCTGGACGGAGCGGGGAGCGGTGGGCATGTCTACGATTTCAAAAAGATAATCGAGACGCTCAGGACGTATCAGCCGAATGCGGTCGTCTTCGCAGATACCGGGCTCTTTGAGTATGGAGATGCGCGCTGGGTGGGCAACGAGGCGGGCGTTGTGAATTACGAGAACTGGAACGTGATCGACCGCCACGGCTATCGGCGCTGGAGGCCCGTGGAAGCCGATACACCGCTGCGCAAGATGCATTGGTTCTGGCATCCAAATGACGAGGCTTCACTGAAGAGCGTTGGTGAGCTTCTCGATACATATGACCGCACGGTCGGGCGTGGTGGGCAGTTGATGCTGGGGCTGGCGCCGGACAGGCGAGGACTGCTACCTGATTCGGATGTGGCGCGGCTGAAGGAGTTTGGGAAGGCGCTGAAACTGCGGGCTGAGAAGAATCTTGCGGTACGACACTCGGCGGCGACGGCAGAGGTTTCCGCGGCACTCGATGATGATCCGGATACGCTCTGGTCGGCGCCTGCGGGGTCGCATCATGCGCTGCTTGAGGTCAACTTCGACAAGGCCGTCACTTTCGATCATGCGCTCACGATGGAATGGCTCAACGATGGGCAGCACGTGCAGAAGTATGCGATTGAGGTCTGGAATGACGAAACGCACAAGTGGCGCTCGGTTGCAGGCGGTGAGGCGATCGGGCACACGAAGATCGATCAGTTCCCTGTTGTGACGGCGCGGCGCGTGCGGCTGAATATACTTTCGAGCACGTCGGAGGCGCACATTCGTGAGTTTCAATTATTCGATTGGCGCCACTTGAACGCGCAATGAAACATCATCGCGGCTTTAGACGGCGAGGACTTTGACGCCGCATGCTGCGAAGGCTCGCATTGATTCTTCTGAGATTCCGTTGTCGGTGATGAGCAGGTCGATTTCGCTGGGCGGGCAGACCACGGCTGGACTGACGAGACCCATCTTGCTGGAGTCGGCAACCACGACGACTTGGCGCGCCTGACGGGCCATGGCGCGAAAGACAGCGGCTTCGTCCGGCTGAATCAGGGTGGCTCCGTGATCGGTATCAACGCCAGTTGCGCTGAGGAATAGACGATCCATCACGACTACGGTCAGAGATTCAATGGCTGCGGGGCCAACCAGAGAGAATGCGCCGGGCCAGCGCAGATTGCCACCAGTGAGTGTGGTTTGAAGGCGCGTGCTCGAGCTGAGTTCCATGCCAATGTTTACGGCATTGGTGATGATGTTCACGTTCTTGCGATGAAGCAGTTGCCGCGCAACGAGGGTGGTTGTGGTTCCGGCGGCGAAGCCAATGGTCTCGTTCTCCTGGACTAATGCGGCTGCCGCGCGGGCAATGCGGCCCTTTTCAGCGGCAAAGCGATCTTCGCGCACGTCGAATGCGGCATCGAAGCGAAACGGCTCATAGACTGCTGCACCGTTTCCGGCCAGCATGGCGCCGCCGTGGGTGCGATTGACGAGGCCGCGTGTTTCGAGGCGAATCAGATCGCGCCGGACGCTCGCCGGCGAGGTTCCCAAGGCCGCGGTGAGTTCGTCGACCGAATATCTTCCCTGGCTCAACAGCAGCCGCAGAATTTCCTTGGCGCGTTTGTCCGTCTTGAGTGACATGGTTGAAATCCGCGTTCGTTTCGCGAACTGAAGTTGAGGTTGTTGGAACTGCCGCTATTGTACGGGCGCGGCAGGCTTTGTCTCCACCGGAATCTCAAGGAGCGCAGATTTGAATGCCCGCACGTCATTTTCCTTCACGAGATACCGGGTGAATCCACCCTGGCGGGAGTCGAGATCGACGCCGCCGTCAAAGGCGACGCCCTTCACCTTGGTGCTCAGCGAAGTGTGCACGTCGCTAACGCCGGTGCGAAGCGCGAGTGCTCGCACGTTCGAGGTCCGAATGCCGCCTCCTGCCATGATGCGGATGCGGCGCCCGGCCTTCTGGTGCAAGTGCGCTATCTTCTTTTCGCCTCGCAACGCATTCGCTTTGCCGCCGGAGGTCAGCAGGCGATCGGCTCCGCAAGCTATCACGTCTTCGAGCGCGCGATCCATGTCGGCGCATACGTCGAAGGCCCGATGAAACGTTACCTGCAGCGGCCGAGCGAGTTCAATGAGAATGCGCGTGCGCGTTCGGTCGACGGTCAAATCTTTGGTGAGAATGCCGAGCACGATGCCATTCACTCCCCGCAATTTGGCTTCAAGAATGTCTTTCCTCATGATTTCCAATTCGTGATTGGAATAAAGGAAGTCACCGCCGCGCGGGCGAATCATGACGAACAGATCAATGCTTACAGCGGCGCGCACAGCGCTGATCAAGCCGGCGCTGGGAGTAATGCCGCCCTCGCTGAGAGCGCTGCATAGCTCTATGCGCTCGGCTCCCCCTTTGGCAGCGGCAATCGCCGACTCCACTGAATCAACACAGATTTCAAGGTCCATTGTGATCGAGTCCCATTTTCCAACAGCCGGATCCATTTCGACCAACATATCGATTGCTGAAGAATCCGGAGTGAAAACCCCGCGAAGATTCGGCTGTCGCCGGATTGGCCGGCAGCCGACTCGTTAAAAGGTGTATCGCGCGGAGAACTGCAAGTGACGCTCGGTCGACCGGATCGAACCTTGGGACGTGATCTGTCCGAATCCTGAATCGGTTATACCGGTGTCCGGATTTCCGTAGCTGACGATGTTGAATGCGTTGAACGCATCGAACCGGAATCCCACGGTGTGTTCGCCGACAACATGGAAGTCTTTGAAGGCGGACATGTCGACGTTGAGGTAGCCAGGGCCGCGAACGGCGCCATTGCGCGAGGTTCCGAAGGTGTTAGGCGCGGGCGCACCAAATGCGCAAACGCCGTTATCCACTCCCGGAGTCGTACAAGGCGTAGCAGAAGGATCGGTGCCAAACCAACTGCCTGTGTATACGCCATTATTGTCTTTGCCAGCTGACCGTTGAACAACCTTAAGCTTGCGATATTGGTTGGCTCGCGAGTTACCGAAGCTGTTGGAGTTGTTTCCCGGGCCAGTAATGGTCTCAGGGAAGCCGGAATAGGACACCCAGGCGCTGGCTAACTTCCAGCCGCCGACAGCCTCATCGATGAAGCGGTTAGTGTTGGACAAGTATTCTTTGCCCCGCCCGACAGGAAGAGCGTAGACGGCGGTTCCGGAGATGTTGTGTCGCACGTCGTAACCGGCAGGGCCATAATCGGCCTTGCTGTCGTAGTAGTTCTGGAATGCTCCGCTGAAGCCGTTGACATTGAGCCCGTAGTTGCCAAGGCTGTTGGTCATGGCCTTGCCGTAGGTGTAGTTGAGCGAGAACTCGAGGCCGTGAGCGAGCCGTTGACGAAGCACTGCTTCCAAAGCGTTGAAGTTCATCATGGCGCGCGATTCGGTAACGAGGAGCGAATTGGAGCCGATGCCGAGCGCGCTGTCCACACCCAGGTACTGGTTGTTGTAGTACGGAGCGGATGTGGGATCGCCGTTGACCTTGTACTGGTTGAGGTTGCCGTAGTCTTCGATGTGCTGGCCCTTCTCGCCGATATAGCCTGCCTGCAGTGACGTGGTGTGGGTCAGCGCATACTCCAAGGTCAGGTTCCACTCCTGCACATATGCGGGCTGGATGTCCTGCGGATAGACATTGAAGGTGCCGCCAACCTGGGTGGTGCCGCCGGTGAAGCCTTGCTCCGCAGTGCGGGGCGTGCCACCATTGCCCGGAGTTGGGCTGATGGTGGTGGCGTTCACTGCCTGAATGAAGGGCGTGATCGAGGTCAGGCGCTGGTTGGACGAGTTGCCCTCGTAGAAGCTGGTTGCGCCGTATCCACCCCGGACGACGAAGCGGTCATTGGCCTGATATGCGAAACCAAGGCGCGGCATAATCTGCCGATAATTGGGTTTATAGCAACCGCGGTTGCTGCAAACCCCGGAACCGGCGGGAGCGCCGTCAGGCACATGCCCGGCATAGATCACCTGGCCGGTAGCCTCGTTAATGTTGCCGGTCTTGTTATTTTCTTCAACCCAGGGCTGATCGAATTCGTAGCGGACGCCAAGATTCAATGTGAGTTTCGGACGGATGCGGTAATCGTCTTGCACAAATCCTGCAGTGCGCCACTGACGTTGACCGACCCTGACGCTGCTGAGCGTGGCGGCCGCGGAACTTACGCGATCGAGCAGGAAATCCGCACCACCGTAACCACCGGCATTGGCTGCGGAAGGATCGGACGTGAAGGCGCCGCTATAGTTGAGCGACCCGAGGAAGCCGTTGTTGTTGCTGGTCGGATAGTTGTTCTGATAGTGAAGCGCTTCGACGCCCACGCTGAACAAGTGGAGGCCGTGCTGCCAGGTTACGTTGTCAATGTAGCTGTAGGTGTTGTCGATGAGTCCACCATCGAAAGCCGGCGTGCCAACGCCGCTGAGACCACCGTTGATGCCCTGGTAAGAAAAGCCGTTGTAGGCCTGATTAGGAAAGGTAATTCCCACCTTCGCGTTCCCGCCAGTTCCAAACTGGCCGCTCGGGTCTGTGGGAAAGCCCTGGTTCCAGATGGTGCGGGTAAAGCCGAGGCGTGCGGAGTTGATGAGTGCCGGGGAGAAGGTATGCACCCAGTTCGCCCCAACAATCTTGCTGGGGTAAATATTCACGCTGGGAAATGTAATGTCGAGCAGCGCCGTCGAACCGTCGTAGGCGGTGGACATGGAGTAGAAGCCGGTGATTTTGTCGGACGAATGCGGATCAAACTCGATTTTGATATCGCCCTGGTTGTTCGCCTTGAAGTTGCGCGTCGGGCCCTGCAGGTCGTTGGCTGCTATGCCATCGGATGGAGTGACGTTTGGCAGCGGGTAGAGCTTGGGGTTTGCGAAAAGGAACGCGGCAACGGGATTGACGATCGGAACTCCCTGGTTGTTGTTGTACGGCGTGAAGTTGTTTTCGGAATCGTAAAGCTGGATCGGGTTGGGACTGGCAAGGAGTGCCGAGAAATCGCCATTGCGCATGGCTTGTGTGAACACGCTGGCTGTGCCTGTGCCGCCCTTGTGATAGCGCGATCCCAGATAATCGACGAAGAAGAAGAGCCGATCTCTCTTGATCGGCCCGCCAAAAGTACCACCGAACTGCGCCTGCGAATAGGGATTGATGGGGATTATCTCGTCCTTGAGGTGGTCATTATTAGTCCACGTGTTGGCGTTCGTCCGGTAATCCTGGACGTAGCCGTAGGCCGAGCCGTGAAACTTATTGGTGCCGCTCTTGAGTACGCTGACCACTCCACCGCCATTCACGTTGCCGTAGTCGGCTGGAGAATTCGCGGTCAGCACCTTGACCTCTTGCAGCGATTCGGGCGCAGGGCTATAGGCGATCAGATTGTTGAACGATTCGTTGATGTCGATGCCATCCAGCGTGTAATTGTTCGCCTGGGCGCGGTTCCCATTCATATTTGGCGTGTCGACAAAGTAGGTGCTGCGCTCGATGCTGGTGGTCCCGGATACACCGGCTGTATCCACAGCTCCGGGCTGGTAGAGCGTGAGGGCAGAGAAGTCGAGCCCATTGAGGGGAAGATTCTGAATTGTGTTGCTGGTGAATGTGTTGCCAAGCGTGGAATTTTCGGTATTGAGAATCGGAGCGGCTGCCGACACATTGACTGTGGTTGCGGCCGAACCCACTTGCAGCTTCACATTGAAGGTCGCAGTCTGCAGGACTTCGAGATTAAAGGCTGGTACGGTTGCGGACCCGAACCCGGTTGCCTGAACGGTGACCTGGTAGCGACCAATGGGCAGGAATTCGATGCGGTAGAAGCCGGCGCCGTTGGCGGTCGTAGAGGTGTCTACGCCTGTATCCATGTTGTGAGCAACGACCTGTGCGCCAGGAATGACCGCGTCGTTGGGGTCGGTCACAACTCCGGTGATCGCGCCCGTTACGGTCTGTGCAATGGCCGCGGGGATGCAGATCGCCAGGGCGAGCGCGCATCCGAAGACTATCCGAAATAGTTTCATTTTCATTGAGACCTCACCTTTAAATGCTGCAAAGTTTGAAACGTCTGCGGATCGCTCTTTGTGGCCTCGGGCCCATGCGAATCAGTTGGCCTCTGAGCAGGTTTGCGCTAACTGAATGACTGAATTTGTCTTGCAAGCCTTGGCATAGAAGAACCCATCAGCAAGGCACGGAATGATCGTGGCGGGTACAGGGCCGCATGATCTAGTGAAGCAACATTACACAATAATTACAAAATTGTCTACGGAAATGAAGAAATCGAGCATTTTTGTGAAGAAAATGTTGAGCGGGATGTGACCGACTTGACTTCGCTCTTTGCGTCCGCACAGACGGGCGAAGCGAATATCGGCAACTTTGTCGGCGTATCTGGAGGCGTTACATACAGCGGCATCATCTATGCCAACGCGGCTCTGGAGTTTTATCCGGTTGGCCTGCAGGATAGCGCACCGGTCACGGCGGATATCGTTGTGCCCGTGAACGGATCGGGCGGCGATGCGGGCACGCTCAATGACACTTCATCGCAGGTTACGCAGGCGTTAAATTTGCCGACCAATGTTGAACGCGTGTATCTCGATGTAATCGCGCAGAGCCAATCGAATGACGAGTTCTGGTATTTCTGTGTGCCGAATGATCAGACCAACAACCTTCTGAGCTGCGGCAGCACTGCATTCAGAGAGACGGAAGTGTCGATTGACGGACAACCTGCGGGAGTTGCGCCGGTGTAGAAGGTAAATCGAGATCCGAATTGGAACTGTCGCGGCAAGTTGCCAACGTCTCTTCTCTGGTTTTGGGCTATGCGCCTTGGAACAGGACTTTGGGCACATCAATGCCGAGAGCGGTGGCCAAACCGTGCTGGTGTTCCTGCTCCTGCGTAATAATTTTGCGGAGTTGCTCGGCGAGGGCAAAGTGGCCCAGGGTTTCAGCCTGCCTGACGCGTTCTCGATAATTCTGGATGGTCTCAGTCTCATTTTCGAGATCAAAGCGAATCATCTCTTCGGGTTTTTCTGAGAGCTTGACTTGCTTGGGCGTGGCGGTGGGCATGCCGCCGAGGTAGTCGATCTGGCCGGCGATGATGAGGGCGTGTTGAAGTTCTTCGGCGGCGTGCTTCTTGAGTTCGGCAGCAATTCCCATCCACTTAGCGCCCGAAAGGACATTGCTGTAGACGGTGTACGCAATGATGGCCTGATACTCGCGGGCCAGGTCTTCGTTGAGCGCTTGGATGAGTTCTTCAACTGCCTGGCCATTCTGCTGATCGGGGAATCGTTTCTGACCATTTTTATCGGGCATGACACTTCCTTTGCTTGAACTAGCTTCGGTCGGCTTCGCAGACGAAAGGTTTGATGCGGGAGGAAGGCGGGATGTTGGTTCAGGCAAGGGTCAGCGATTGCATCTCAGATGTAAATGAAATGTCGGCAACAAGTTTCTTGTTTGGCGCGTGTCAATCTATCCCGCAACAAGAGAACCCCGGAGACGGTTCAAGTCTCCGAGGTCCGCTGAAACGGAAGTGGTCTTTCAGTGATCTACGACGCGGTATCGGCCGAGTTGAAATCCTGATTGGCTTGTTTATTGGCCTTTTTGGCCTCGCCTTTGGCGTTCACGTTTGGCCCACCGAGTCCCTCGATCGCTTTGCCGAGACTCTCGGGACTCGAGCCCGTCATCCTGCTCTGCAAGTCGCTGAAAGACAGGTTGAGATTCTTGGCGACGTGCAATGCTGCAACACACTGGCCAAGATTCTTGAAACCGGAGCATGCAGTTTGCAGATTTCCACCGGGAATGGAGACACCGCTCTTGCCGAGTGCCTTGGTCAGCGATGTGTTCAATTTGGGGTTGCTGAGCACTGAGCCTGGTGCCTGAGAACCCACGTTTGAGTGACCCATTCGGCCCATGCCGGCGTCGGTGGGACGACCGCCCATGCCGCTGCCGGCTCCAGTTGAAGCACCCATGCCAGCGCCGCCGCCGACTCCGGCCGGGCGACCTCCGCCATGTTGTGCGAGTGCAGAGAAGCTGATGGCCAGAATGGCCGCGAATGCCATTGTTGGCCCAAGTGAACGTTTAAACATTTTTGTCTCCTCCGTGCGAAGCATCTGAATGCATGAAGACCCAGAATATTTAAGCGCTACGCAAAATCGGAAAAGCAAATCTGCGATTTCGGTTGATCCGAGGTTGGTCCCGATATTGCTTCCAAAGTCGTCAGCCGTTGCTGTGCTTTCGACGGATGACCGCATCTTAAGGTACTACCCAGATTCGCGGAATTTGTTGCGCAGGCTGGGGCCGAATCTGAATTTTGTAGTTACTTCCTCGATATCTATATGAAAATACTGGCAACCCGAAAGTTACGAGTGTAACGCACACGCAACAACGGCCTGGGAAGAGTCCCAGGCCGCTGCCGGTGAACTGTTGGGATTGGACTAAGGCCATCGCGCTTGAAGCGATTGCCAAGTGGCCCGGCGGTGATTTGCCGCGGGGACTTACATTGGGGCTTAAGGCGCGATGCCCTAGGCCTCAGTCACCTCACGTACCAAACTACTGGAACAATCTCTTTGCATAGGCTGGATCAACCTCCTTTCCCGTGTATCGCTAAACTAAACCGGCGGACGCGCGACGTCAAGACGCTTTGCACATCGTCCCGAAGCGCGTCGTTCCAGATCACTGGGCGAACGTCAGGCGGTGATCCGCTCTTCGAGCAGTACCGTGACCGTGTCGCCGACGTCTTTGCCGATGGCGCGACGAATGTCGGCTTTGACCGGAAGCTTGTGGGTGCCGTCTCCCAGCGCCATGAATGAGCTTTGAAATGGAACTCCGTCAATCTTGCCACGCACCTTGACCAGGCCGCGAGTGCCAAAGACTTTCACCGATGGGGGCCAGACGACGTAGGTCCAGCCACCTTTACTGGGACTCTTCTGCAACTTGGCGGTGAAGCGCTTGTTCAACATCGCGGGTCGCTAACTTAAACCAGGGCAAGGTTTAGATTGTCGATGGCTTCGTCGATTTCCTGCGTGCTCTTGAAGCCGACGGTTGCGCAATCGATGCCCGCGTTCTGGAAGGCGAATCGCATTGCTTTCTGCCGATCTTCGTGGCGCGTGAACGTTCCGTCGCCGACGAGCTTCATGCTGACGACGCCCATGCCCTCTTTCTTGACCTGCTTCACGTGCGCGACGACTTCGGGAATGATGCCGGGGTTGTCGTCGTCAGGAATGGGACCGTCCATGCGCGTGCCGTTGTGGTTCATGCGAATCATCGCGATCTCGAGCCACTTGTTGCCGGGCACCTGTCGGAGAGCGGGCAGGCCGTGGACCGATGCGCCGCGATTGCGAATGACTTTCTTTGCCTGGGCCTCGAGAATTCCGTCTTGCCAGCGGGAGGTTTCGGCAACCCAGCCCGACGTGTGCTGCCAGTGAAGCAGCATGATGTCGAAATATTCGGTCTGCGAGATGCGGCGCATTTCGTCGAAGCGTTTGTGCGGATCGACGCCTTCGTCCGTAGTGACCTTGTTCATGAGCTGATAACTGTCGCGGGGAAAGCCTTTGAGAGCCTCACCAAGCATGGCGGGGGTGGTGTAGGCTTCGGCGGTTTCGAAGAATCGGATGCCGCGGTCGTAGGCATAGTGGACGATGCGGGTGAATTCCTTTTGGCCGAGAGACGATTGAACGTGGCCATTGTTGCTGCCGGTGCCAAAGGCAAGGCGCGTAACATTCAAGCCTGAGTTACCGAGAGTGACGACATCGGTGGCGGTTCGGCGGGCGGCATGCAGTGGGAGGGTTCCGACGCTGGCAACAGTTCCGGCAGCGAGCGAGGTTTTGAGAAAATCGCGGCGAGTGTAGGGACTCATGGGAACCTCCGTGGCTCGGCTGTGGGGCAGCCGTTAGCGGTGATGTTATCACGGGAGCGAACAGCATTGCCTCCTACTGTGACGGGCGCGGACCGAGTATATTTCTAGCAACGAAATGCAGCGCCTCTCCCCCTCTCTCTGCGGTCTTTCCGGTCACTCCGCTGCGTCGCCCCGCGGGAATGACTTTGGCGTGCGGATTAGCTGGCTTCGCGTGGCGGCGGCGCTTGTGGCAACGAGCGCGGCGTGCCTGTCTGGGCAGAGTTTGAGTTGGCAGAGTGCGGCTGATCAGGCGGCGCAGATTGCTCCCGACGCGAGGATTGTGGTGCTGGATGTGGGCGCCGGGCGCGTGATCGCTTCGCGCAGACTCGGCGAGGCGGCGAGAACACTTGCAGCGCCGGGATCGACGCTCAAGCCGCTGGTGCTCTACGGGCTTTTGAAATCGGGACGATGGGATGCAGAAAGTCGCGTGGCGTGTGACCGCAAATTGATTGTGGCTGGGCGCAGGCTGGCTTGCTCGCATCCGGCTGCTCCGCCGTTTAATGCCCGCGAGGCATTGACGTGGTCGTGCAACAGCTACTTTGCGCAGGTGGCGCGGTCGTTGAAACCGGGCGAGCTGGGCGAATTGTTGCGACCAACGGGATTGCTTGGGCTTACAGGATTAACAACGCAGGAAGCTGCGGCGGAGTTTCGCGAACCGCGAATGACTGAGGATGAGCAGTTTGTGCTGCTGGGCGTGGCGGGGGTGGGCGTGACTCCACTGGGTTTGGCGGTGGCGTATCGGTGGCTTGCGATGGAGATGGCGGCTCATCCCGACTCTGTGGCGACGCGAACGGTTTCGGCAGGGCTGAGGGACTCCGCAAGCTTCGGCATGGCAGCCGGGGCTGGCCTTGGCGGCGTAGATGTTGCGGGCAAAACGGGGACCGCCGAGGGAGACGCTTCAACGCAAACGCATGGGTGGTTTGTTGGACTCGCGCCGGCGGAACGGCCCAAGATCGTGATGGTGATTTATCTGCCAGCGGGACGCGGGGCTGATGCTTCTCGCGTCGCCGGCGTCCTGTTGGCGCATGGGCCGTTGGAGAGCCGATGAACAGCGGGCCTGCGACGCGTTTGTTGGGGAGTGCGATTGCGATTGCCGCGATTGTATTCGGAAATGTGCTGGGGATCTCGAATCCGAATGTGGTTGGTGCTGCAGTTGCAAGCGAAGGCACTGCGCAGGTAGAGCGGTACACGCTGCGAGTGGGAATGTGGACCTTGTGGCACGACCGCGAGTTGGTGATTACGCCGGGCGCGGACGCGATGTTCAGGGCTTGTGCCCGATGCAACTCGACGAAGCTTGGTCATTCGACCAAGTTGCGCGCCGAAGAAAATCGGGTGACCTTCGCGATAGGAAATGACAAGACACGTGCGGTGGAAATGTGGCTGAGCGGCACGATTACGCTGGCTGCACATGGCGAGACACAAACGCTGCGCAATTCTGTTTCGATCTCTGCGAGAGACGGCGTGTTGGTGATTGCGGTGACACTGCCAGTGGAGAAATATGTTGAGAACGTGGTTGCAAGCGAGAGCAGCGGAGCGGATGGTGCTGAGTCTCTGAAGGCTCTGGCGATTGTGGTGCGATCGTTTGCGCTGCACGAGGCGCATGGACACGTTGATTTTGATGTGTGCGATTCGACGCATTGCCAGTTGTTACATTGGAACGGCACAGGCGAACGGCGGGCTGCGGCGCATGCGGCTACGCTGGCTACGGCGGGCGAGACGCTGTGGTTTCATGGACAGCGGGCACTGGGATATTTCAACAAGGACTGCGGCGGACGAACGGCTGCGCCAAGGGAGATATGGCCGAAGGCGAATGCAGTTCCCTATCTCTCGTCGCGGGGCGATCGCTTTTGCGCGGCAGCGGGTACGAAGGAATGGAATACAGTGCTAACACGCGCGGAGTTGACGAGGGTGCTTGCGGCGCGCGGGCTGACGCGGCCCGGATGGCAGAACTTGGTTGCGGCAAGGCGCGGAGAATCGGGTCGAGCGGTGACACTGACGTTCGACGGGGCTGAGGTGGGTGCGGAGGAATTCCGGGGGGGGGGGTGGGGTCACGGCGTGGGACTGTGCCAGAGAGGCGCGACTGCGATGGCTGCCCAAAGAATGACCGGGAAGGAAATTCTGGGCCAGTATTTTCCCGGCGCTGAGCCTGCCGATGAAGCAACTGGACAAACGTGGAAGAGTTTTTCAGGCAGCGGTTTAGCACTGGAGACTCTGAACGCAACTGATATTGCTTATCTTCCGGACCTTGCGCGTGCGCGGGATGAGGCTTCGCTGCGTTCGGGGCTGAATCCGGGTGCGAGCTTCACTGTGCGAGCATTCGGTTCGACGTCAGCGTTCCGCGGGGCCACACTTGCGCCGGGATGGACGGCCGCGTTCACCGAGGGTGATTGGATAGCGACGCAGCCCCTGCGCACGCTGAATGATCGGCACTTGCTCGTTGAAACGATGCGGCATGAGTTCATGCATGCGCTCGTGGAACGAGAAGCCGGGGCAACGGCGCCGCTTTGGCTGCGCGAGGGGATTGTGGAATCGTGGAGCGAGGGCCGAAGCGCGGATGCGAATCGCAGGCCTCCGATGAAGATCGATGCGGTGGATACGGCACTCGTGCACGCACGGAGTTTGGCGGAATCCGAGGCCGCGCATCGAGCCGCGGCTTGGTATGCCGCCAGGCTTTTGGAACACTACGGACGCGTCCAGGTGCTTGCGTGGCTCAGGTCAGGTATTCCCGGCGAGATCGTCACCGCCGTCGGGCAGAGGTAGACGAACAGAGGCACTTTTGCCGTCGTTGGGTGGACCGGCGAGCACGGGTTCGGGCAGTGGTTCCCCGGAATCGCCGTCTGCGTCGGGGTGTGCGGGGCCTGACAGGCGAAGAAGCGTGGCGCCCCAGGCGAGTAGCAGAATCCAGCAGCAGATGGCGATTACGTAGGACGTGGCGAGTTTCAGCGATACTAACCAAATCTGGGCTGAGACTGTGCTGTGCGGTTCAACGCTAAAGAGCTTTGCCGGAAGCGCCACGGAAGCGACTGCCGCGAGCGCGACGGCCGGCCACCAGCGCCAACTGAGAATGAGGCGGAGGATTCTGCGCAGATGGAGACGCCAGCCCCAGTTGGCCGATGCGAGTGCGCAGGGAATGAGTTTGCCTGGAACGACGATCCAGCGCAGCACCCACTCGGCGATTGAGAACCAGCGATACAAATGGTTGTAAGTGAAAAGAGTCGCGCGCGAGTGGGCGCTGGCTTTGGAGTTCAGGTAGGCGGCCCATTCGTAGAGATGATCGTCGGCCCAATCGAGCAATGCCCAGGCGACCCAGCCAAGGGCAATCCAGAGGATGAGGGAGAGCGCGCCCCACACGAGGCGGACCGAAGATTCGTCAGCGAGCAGTCGGCGCATCGTTGCGGCTTGCAGAGCGAGGGTTGCAGCGACAAGCAGAACGGGCACAAGCAGCGTGAGAGCCACTTGCCAGCCGAGCTTGTCGGGAAGGCGTGTCCATGCGACTCCGAGAAGAATCAGCATCAGCATGCCGATGACTTGCGCTGCTACTAAAACACGGGCACGAAAGAGGCGGCGGAACATTTCACGGAAATAGGTCATGGCTGCACCTCGAGCGCGGCGGGATCAGTAGTGGTCTGGATGCTTGGCTGGTACATGGGTCCGGCCTGCGCCGGGCTGATGGCGAACTTGCCGGCGTTCACGACTTTGAGCAGGTAAACATATTCGTGGCGGCGATCGAATTCAGTATTGAAGAAGGCGGCGCGATCGTCGTGAAATTCCTTGCGCGTGAACCAGTCGGCCCACCAGTCCGGCTTGTTATTGAGCTTGTAGAGGCCGGTCTCGGGGAGGAACTCCGTGCCCGCGGGGATGGGATCTTCCGCGAGCAGGTATTTCCAATCTGAGCCGCTGAGCGCGAGACGGACGGCGACGATATCTCCGATGTGCACGACGCCATTGAGCGGAGTGAGGTCGTAGGTAATGGGATCGGTTGGTTTGTCTTGCCGCTTGCGGAGCAGGTAATAGTCGCGTGTGATGTTGAGCGCGAGTTTGCCTTGCTGGTAGAGCTGACGATCTGCGGAGTAATACGTGCTCTCGGCGGACCAATAAGTGATCCCGTCACCGGATTTGCGGATGGTGAGCTGGCCTCCGCCGGCGAGTCCCGCAGCTGGTATTTTGATGCGCCACGGCAATGCGAATGCATCGGCGGGGCCGAAGTGGCGCTTGCCAGCGCTGGCGCCGTTGACGAGCACTTCAACGTCGGATGTGTTGGCGAGCTCGCCGCTGAGTGAGAGGTAGTCGGTGAGCCCCTCGATCACCATCGCGGTTTGCTTGGTTGAATACCAATAGTTGCCGGTGCGGTGCTGGGCGAGCCAACGCGCGGATTTTGGGAGAAGTGGGCTGTCTTTTGCCTGGCGCTCGAGGAGTTTGAGTGCGAATGCCGTGGTCTCGGACGACGTGTCGTCCCAGTAGTCGAGTAGGCCGTCGTATGTGCCGCTCCAGTAGGCATCGATGTCGGTGACCTTGGCCTTTTTGACGAGCAGGTCAGCAGCTTCTTTGGCGCGATTATCGGCCGCGGCGTCGAGGGCGAGGCCGACCAGCGCGAGGCCCTCGTCGCTGAGGCTGGCGCGGCTATCCCAGGCTTTGTCGAGTGCATCTTTCGGCGCGCCTCCGGTGGTAGCGAGAGCGTAATCAACGTACGCTCGCAGGTCAGAAATCATGTCGGGATGCGCGGCTAGAGCGGCGATGAGCCAGTTGCGACCCTTATTCATGGAGTCGTCATCGACTTTGTAGCCGGCGCTCTTGGCCTGACCCAGGCCGCTGACAACGTAGGCTGTCATGAAGACTCGGCTTTGATCATCGGGCCACCAGCCCCAGCCTCCATCGTCGTGCTGGAAACCGTTGAGGCGCTCGATGCCGGCGTTGACCATTTCGTTGAGGGTCCTGCGGTCGATCGGAGATTGCAGGTGCAGCTTGTCGACGGCCTGCGCCACGATGAGATCGGGTAGGAAGCTGGACATGGTTTGTTCGGTGCAGCCCCAAGGGTAGCTGGTCAGGTAATCGAGAGCGTCGAAGACCGTTCCGGCGACGGAGGGAGCAACTGTGATTGTGAGAGAGTGCGTTCCGGCGTCGGAATTATTTGGATAGCTGTAGGACCATTGATTCTGGCCTGTGCCGGAGAAGACGACGCCCGCGCCGGCGGAGCGCTTTTTGACGCCGTATGGCAGGATGGGGAGCGTCATCTCAAGCGCGTCGGACTCTTCGTTCGTAAGGGCCTTGGCTGTGAGCACCGCATTGCCGGTGTTGTGCGCTTTGACGCGCCAGTCGACGAAGCTCTCCCCTTTGGCGGGGATGGTTTGTTTTTGCGTCTGACCGCTGAGGACTTCGACGCCGCTGACGTCAAGAGCGAATGTGACTTCCGTCTCTGTATCGAGGTAGTTATGCGCGATGACGCGCAGTACGGTTTCGTCACCCTGACGGAAGAAGCGCGGGGAGGCGAGGCGCACGATGAGGTTCTTGCGAACGAGGACGCGCGTGACAGCGGCTCCAGCTTTGCCGTCATCGGTCATGGCGCGGACGGTAGTGCGCCACGTCGTCAGCGCATCAGGGAAATTGAACTCGACGCGAGCATGACCGTCGGGGCCGGTGCGCACATTTGGATTCCAGTAGGCGGTGTCGGGAAATGCCTTTCGCACTTTGGGCACGACCAGATCGGAACCGGGTTTAACCTGCGCGAGACGTGGATGGAAGAGACTGTTTTCGAGTTGCGCCAACAACGGACTTTTGGTCCCCGCTTCGCCCGTGAAGAAGAACTCAAACGAGGATTGCGTGTTGAAATAGGCGCTGCGCGTGGGATAAAAGTAGGCCACGATGTCACCGGTGGTGTCGGAGCGCACTGAGTAGAGCGCTTCATCGACCTCGCCGAAGCTGAGGTCAGCCTGCGCGGGCTTGCCCTGTGAGTCGACGACTTGTATGTCGAAGCTGCCCTTTTCGCCGGGCAGGTATTTGGGCTTGCTCGCGGTGGCCGTGATGGCGAGCGTGCGCTCAACAAGCGGGACCTTGAGACCTTTTTGCGCAGTGATGAGTTGGTTCTCGTGAACAAGGATCGCGCTGACCACGAGATTGGGCTGTGAGCGTCCCGTGATGGGCACGTCGAATGCGAAACTCTCGCCAGTTGCATGCATTAGGCGGCGCGACTGGATGGTGTCCCCTTCGGCCGTCACTACCGCCCATGATTCCTTGAGGCCTGTAACGAGCAGCAGATGCGCAGTATCTCCGACCTGATAGGTCTTCTTGTCCGCGATGATTTGCGCTTGCGCGTTGGGCCGATAGAATTCGCCGGAGCCGTTCCATATCCAAACCCAGGTGTGGCCCTCGACGCTGCGGTTCTCCGGGGTCTGCGCGCTGGCCGTGACGGCAAAATCACCGGTGCGGCCGTTGGCCATGTTGGCCGGCAGGTCGACCATCGCGGTGCCGTCTACGCCGGTTGCAGCATCGCTGCCGGTCACGGGAGTTTTGGAAAGTTGATGCGTTACCGAGTCCCACGACTGCAACGTGACGGCGACGTGGACGGGCGTTTGCACTGGATTGTTGTCGTAGTCGCGAGCGGTCACCTTCACACGTATGGGCTGGCCGGCTTGGAAGACGTAGCTAGTTGGCTCGACAGTGACGCGGAACGAACCATAGGTGGCGAGCACGGTTGAGTGGCCGCTGACTTCCCGGTTTGCCGGGTCGGTGACACGCGCTTCGATGCGGTAGTCCTGGTCTTCGTGCTTCGAATCGATGGCGACCGGCACGCTCACATTGAGGCGGCCGTTTTCATCGAGCACCCCTTCATGCTCCTGCTGCTCGGTCTCGTTCCATGAAATATCCGATTCGTCGGAGATATCGGCATCTTCGCCACCGCTGTTTTCGTCTCCCTCTTCTTCATCCCACCAAGAGTGAGTGGAAGTGTGGACGACGTATTTCACCTTGGCGCCGGCCACAGGCTCGCCAAAGAAGTAGCGCGCCTCGATAGTTGCCTGAATGGAATTGCCTTGGAGGATCCGCGGTGCCGCTGGCTTCACGGTTACCTGGTATTCGGGCTTCTTGTACTCTTCGACATAGAAGGTGCCCCAGCCAATCGTGCTTCCGAGCCTGATCGAGTAATAGCCAAGCGGCGCGTCCGATTCGAGGGTAAAGTCCGCCGTCACTGTTCCGTGCGCGGATACAGGCAAATCCTTTTTGAATACCTCCTTGTTATCGGCTCCCATCACTTGAAGAGCGACGGTCCGGCTCTCTGGAAGAAGCAGAACATCGTCCTTTTCGCGGCGGATGATCCCTTTGATATAGACAGTGTGACCGGGCCGGTAGACCGGGCGATCCGTGTAGATCAGGCCTCTCTGTTCCTCCGAACTGGCCATGCCAAAGGTGTAGGCCCAGGGCGTGACGACCGCTGCGTCTTCTCCGTGGCGGGCGAGGATGATGACGTTTTCGGGCTCGGGAGAATGCGCGCCACCGCGACTAGTCATGGTCAGCGATGCCATGCCATCTGAGTTGGTTTGACCGGATGACTGCAGTCGGCTACTGGCCCAGAGCGCAACGTCTGCCTTGTCGACAGGCGCGCCGGTTTTGCGGTCGGCGACGAAGAGGTCGGTGCGGCCGTCCCAGGCGCGCTCAACCACGACGATGCTGGTGACGATGGCGACAGTGTAGGCCTTGTAGGTACCGTCGGTAGCCTCGATCAGGTAGACGCCGGCGGCCAGGCCGTCGATGGGAAGCCGTTGAGTTTCGCTGACAAGGGCGGGTGGGGTTTGCAGCTTCCATCTTGCGACTAGCTGGCTGGCATTCAGCAACGGGACTTGCGCAAATTGAGCTGCTCCCACGACTTGACTGCGCTTGCCAAGTTTGCCTTGCCGCTCGCGGAAGCTGTCGCGCGCTGCGTCAGTGAATTGACTACGGAAGAAGTGGCGGATTTGATAACACAGGTCGGCTTTGAAATCGTGCAGGCGCTCGATCCAGGTTCGCTGGTCGATTTGTTCTTCGGGCGAGTAGTTATGAACGCCGAAACTGTGAGGATCTTTGAGGCCGGAAAAGAACTTGAGCGGGTCGCGAACTTTGTAGACGCGGAATTCAAGCTCGGGAACGTTGCGCGCGAAGAGCTGAATCTTGACGCTTTCGCCGGGAGAAAAGGTGCGCGAAGTTGACAGCGAGAAGGATCGCGGCTCGTCTTTGGCCACCGCGGGCATTACTGCGGCGAAGAGCAGGAACAGAAGCAGAAAGGTCGACTTGCGGAGCCTCACAGGGGGCCTCATTCGGGAGATCAGTTGGAGCGTCATTCGGATTCACGCAGGATGTTCCAGCGGTAAACGCCGAGAAAGTTAGGGTTGTTGAGGGTCGGACGCCATTGCGGTTCGGGATGGTCGAGCAGTTCGGCAAGCGCGACGAGGCGCAAATTGCCTGGCTGCCCGTGGTCTGATCCGGTGTGGTAGACGACACGCGCCTGGGCACCGGTTTGAACGATGATCATAGAGTGCCACGGCGAGGACTGGCCGAATTGGCGGTAGAAAAGGAGGTCGCCGGGGAGCGCACGGCGCACGTCGCGGGTGACCAGGAACGCGTTGCGCTCGACCAGCGTTTTGGCGTCGGCAAACTGCGCGAAAGCCGCCTTCATTGCGTCTTTGGGAGCGAGAGGGCCGGGCAGAACGCGAAAGAGGGCCGCACCGAGGGGCGTATTGGGATAGTTCCAGGCACGAATTTCCCCGGGAGGCGCTGCGATTTCCATTCCAGTGGCCAGAAACCAACTGTCATCATGGCGTTTGAGGGCTTCGCGGTAGGAATAGCGCAGGAGGCCGGCACAATCGGAGATTTCGGAGGGGATGTCGGACTTGGGGCGGAGGGCCTGATACTCGGCGATTGAGGTGAACCAGCGACGAAAGGCGGCCTGGTCGGCGGGATCGCTCAATCGGAGGAAGTCGGGGGTACCGTCGGCATAACGGTCCGTCCAAACGGAAGAAGCATAAGCCGTCGTGGCAGGACCGCGACTGGGGGTAGGTTTCGGAAAACGATGGCTGGCAACTTCAGGTACGAACAACAAGAAGAGCAGAAGGACCAGCGCTGCGAGAATGACAAGCAGCAGATGGAACTTCCAATGGCTGGTCGAGGCCCTGGGAGCGGAGAGAGGAGGTCTGGCAGTTGTGCTCACCGAAATATTTGGTTGAATGTCGCACCTATCGTAACGCGACTTGAGTTCGCGTGCCGGAAAAATTTGATTCGCACGCCGAATGAGTAAACGAAGCGTCAATCATCCATCGCCAGACATCAGACTGGAGATGGAAAAGGAGTTCCCAGAATGGGCGTACAAATAGGCGCGCGACCAGACAGCGGATTTGATGATCCGATCGGCATGCTCAAGGATTGTCATCGCCGGATCGAACATTTCTTACAGATTCTTTGCCTGGTTGCGGAGCGCGCCCCTGGCAGAGTCTTGACGGATGAGGAGGTTGCGGCCGTCGAGGCAGCGCTTCACTACTTTCGTGTGGGTGGCCAACGGCACACGGCAGACGAAGAGGAATCGCTTTTTCCCCGGCTTCGCGCTGACGCGAGATCGGCCGGATTGGAGGAGCTGGGCCATCTGGAGACCGAGCATCAGCAGGCAAACCAGTTGCATGCGACGGCCGATGCGCTCTACAGGTCGTGGATTGCAAGCGGACAATTGAAGGTGGAAGACGAACGACGGCTCATCGCAGCCACCGCGCAGTTGAAACGACTGTATGAAGACCACATCGAGGTCGAGGAGAAGATTGTGTTTCCGCGGGCGGCCGAGATGTTGGATGGAGCGAATATCGCGGCGATCGGAGCGGAGTTCCGCGCTCGTCGAGGATAAAAACGGCTGTGAGGGAAACTTACATTCCCGGGTGGGTAACCTGGTTCGCTCGGGGGACCAGGTCTTCGTAAACAGCGCGGGGGATATTCGACTGCCAATGGCCCGTGGTGCGGGCAAGTAAAACCATTCCTAAAAAAATGTAGGCGAGAACGGCGGCGACGGCCAATGGACTGAGGGCCCGGCGTCTCCAGCGCTGCGCGGGCGCCGTTGCCTGTCTCGGCGCGAGTGAGAACTGCAGTGCGTTTTGCGCAGGGCAGGCTGCGACGCACTCCATGCACGCGGTGCACTCGACTGAACGGATTTGCACGAGTTGATCGACAGCCAGTCCGGCGGGGCAGGCACGCGCGCACTTTGAGCAGTCGATGCAGGCCTCTACGTCGCGTCGGATTTTCACCGGACTAAGAAGCGACACAAGCCCCATCAGCCCGCCGTAGGGGCAGAGAAAGCGGCACCAGAAGTTCTGCACCAGCATGGAACCGAGAATCAGCACGATGAGCACGCCAACGGCGGTCGAGCCGATGCCGCGAAAGAAATTGAGCATTCTGACGTCGGCGACGAGGCCGTAAGGAGACGTCATGAAGCTCTCGATCGCTTTAGCAGACATGGCACCGATGAGAAAGCCAAAAAATGCGAGCAGGAGATATTTCAGCGATCGGAGCGGGATATCGATCCAACGGGGAAAGCGGAGATTGCGTCCGAAGATACGGCGACCGAATTTCCAAAGATATTCGGAGATTGTGCCGACGGGGCAGAGCCACGAGCAGAAGGACTTTTGGAGGAGCAAACTCATCATGAGGAAAGCCGCGAAGAGAAACATGGCTGCGGCGTGAACTGCCGGGACGCGGCCGGTGAGCAGGAAGTATTTTGCGTTCATCAAGCCGGCTATGGGGAGCCAGCCCTCAACGCCCGGCGGGCGTGAAACCTGGCTAGCCGGGGCGCCGATCTCAAATGAGCGCACCCAAAGATAGAACTGCACGCCCAACCACCCATTGAGCACAAGGAAGAAGGCCTGCACAAAGCGCCGAAACTGCTGCGAACGGTCCGCAGAGACCCGGCGGATGAAAGGCCTTTTAGATTGCGAGATTGGCTGCGTGGCCATTTTCTTGTTCTTTCTGCTTCGAGGGTAAGGAGCTAGAGACAATCTGGCAGCGACTTTGGTCACAGGCGATTTGGAGGTTGAGGCCGAAATTCGCATTGCAGCCGGTGCGGGATGCTTGATTGTCTTGCAGGAATATCTCCGAAAGATGCCCACAACCTTAAAGCCGGCGGGGTATACTGGCCGCCCTGCCGCAGTTGCAGTGGCGGACTTTTTCTGGAGGGAGAAAGAGCCAGTGAGCAGATCAGATGTTTTTCCGAAACAATCGATTGCCAGAAGAAATTTTCTTGGCGGAAGCGCGGCTACAATCGCCGCGGGGCTCTGCGGAGCGTGGTCGATGCCGCTATCGGCGGAAAAGGATCCGGAGGGTCTGAACATTCTGGGGCCCAGGCCGGGATACACTCCGATGGTGGGAGCTTTCGTTTCACAGTTGACGTGGATGCGTGAGGTGAATGGGGTGCTGAGTGCGACGAAAGGGCTGACGCAAGCGGATCTCGATGGTCTGTTTGACAAGAACGCGAACACGATCGGCGCGCTCATGTTGCACCTGGCAGCGACTGAAACCTACTACCAGATGAACACCTTCGACGGGATGAAATGGGGCTCCTGGCCCGACGCGGTGAAACAGAAGTGGGACGCTGCGATGGAGCTTGGCGATGCGGGGCGGAACGCGATCAAGGGGCACGACCGCGATTACTACGTGAACATTCTGCACGAGGTGAGGGAGAAGACGCTGGCTGAGTTTCGCAAGAAAGATGACGCGTGGTTATTGGCCGCGGACAAGGGCTGGCCGTGGGGTCCGACCAACAACTATTGCAAGTGGTTCCATGTCTGCGAGCACGAGGCACACCATACCGGCCAGATTGCGCTGCTGAGAAAACGGCTGCCCGGAGCAAAACCCAGCGCTGAATAGATCACCAGCTATGCAACCATTCGTCGTCGCGGCCGATTCGAATGGGAGTGCTGAAGAGCTCGCTCAGGCGCGAGGCGGTGAGAAGTTGCTCTCGGGGACCGTCCGCAACGATGCGGCCGCCGCGCATGAGAATTACGCGCTCAATTTCCGGAAGTATGTCGCCCAGGTGATGGGTAACGAGGACGAGTCCGGTGCCTTCCGCAGCAAGTCGGCGCAGGGTTTCGCGCAGTTCGCGCTGCGCGGCAAGGTCGAGCGCATTCGACGGCTCGTCGAGAAGAAGCTGGCGGGGCCGGTGAACGAGGGCGCGGGCAATGAGAATGCGGCGCTTTTCGCCGGCTGACATTTCTCCGACGAGTTGATTTGCCAGATGCATGGCTTCGATGCGTTCCAGAGCCTCGATGGCGCGCTCGCGCATCTCATCGGTAACGTGAAGATTGGGCCAGAGGGTCGAGGCTGAGAAGAAGCCGGCAATCACGGCATCGAGGCCGTTGGTTACGGCGGTGCGCTCGCCGGGCAACTCCGACCCCATGAGACCGGCGGCGACTATGCCGAAATGCTTGCGCAATTGGGTGAGATCCCACCGCTCGCGGCCGAAGATGCGGACGGACATGCCTGGACGGACGATCGGATAGATCTGGCAGGTCATGGCGAGGATGAGCGTTGACTTGCCGCAGCCGTTGGGACCGAGAATGGCCACGTGTTCACCGGCACGGATCGTGAGGTTCACATCGTGAAGCACGACGCGGTCGCCACGAGCGACGTCTACGCTGCAGAGTTCGAGGAATTGATTTTCGTCGATTATTTGTGCTGGCCTCGAATCGCTTTCCGGCATTCTCCCCTTCCCTCATTTGTTAGATTAAATGGATTGAATGCTTTACTCCGGCGATAGCTTCGCCGCGGCGGAGTTTCCGGAGATATCCAACGATGAGCGACGTTTCCCAATTCCTAATCCCACGCGGTTTCAGGTTTGGCGCGGCCAAGGCCGGGCTGAAGCAGAGCGGCGGTATGGATTTTGCACTGATTGTGGCCGATAAACCGGCCAGTGCCGCGGCTGCGTTCACTGCCAATCGCGTGACTGCCGCTCCTCTCATCGTGGACAAGGCAAACCTGCGCAAATCGGGCGGCAAGGTGCGCGTTGTAGCCATCAACGCGGGCAACGCAAACTGCGCGGTGGGGCAGGCCGGACTGGATACGGCGAAGGCGACCTGTGAAGCTGCTGCCGCGATTTTTCGCTGCAAAGCGGAGGAGGTGTTCCCTTCCTCGACGGGCGTGATCGGGGTTCCGCTGCCGGCGGAGAAGCTGATCGCTGCGATGCCCGCACTCGCCGTCGCACTGGGAGCGGAATCGGACCACTTTCAGCAGGTGGCGCAGGCCATCCTCACGACAGACACAGTTGAAAAGACGGCCTTCGCTCGGCTCGAGGTTTCGATTCCGGAGGTCGATGGGCCGGGCGAAATCGAACAGGAGATCCGGATCGCGGCGGTCTGCAAAGGCTCGGGGATGATTCACCCGCAGCTCGTGCCACATGCGACGATGTTGGTTTACATCTTGACGGATGCGGCAATTGAGCCGGCGATCCTGGACGGATATTTGAGGGATGCGATTGAGTTGAGCTTTAATCGCATCTCAGTGGATGGCGATACGTCGACGAATGACACGGTGCTGATTCAGGGTCGCGAAGGCGATTGCCCACTCCCCGTTGGTGAAGACGGCATGGGCCGGCGGCGATCCGAACTGGGGACGGCTGATGGCGGCAATTGGCTATTCTGGCGCTCTGATCGATCCCGAGCGCATCGACATCTGGTTTGGTGAACTGCGGATCTGCCGCGATGGGGGGCGAGCCTCGGAGTTCGATCAAAAGTCGGCTCACGCTTATCTGGAGCAACCGGAGTTTTCAATTTCAATTGAACTGCACCAGGGCAACGGCAGCTGTAAGTTCTGGACAACTGACTTGACGCACGAATACATCCGCATAAACGCGGAGTATATGACATAGGGCATCCTCTGGATGTGCGGTTGCCCGGCCCATTTACAATCGCGGAAACACCTTGAATAGCAGCGATCGATCATGGCAAAAACTAAAGCCGGAAAGAACATCCCGCAGGCAGTGCCTTCGCCCTCGAAAGAGGGCTTCTCGCTGATTTCCGATGAAAAGCTGGTCGCGATTTATGCGGCGATGGCAAAGTACCGCATGATTGAGCGGCGCGCAGAGTCTCTGTTCCAACACGGACAGCTAGTCGGCGATTTTCATGTCTCCGCAGGCCGTGAGGCATCCGCAGCGGCCGTCGTGATTGATCTCCGCGCAGGAGATGCGCTCAGTCTTGCTCCTGGCGATCGGATGCCTGGCTTTGCGAAAGGGGCGTCGCTGGAGAATACGTTTCGAGCGCTATCCGTGGAAGAGAAAGAGCGGAATCGTGGACACATCGCGCTCGAAGCAAATGAATATCTACGGCTGAACATTGTTGCACCGGCTGATGCAGCCACGCAGATCGGAGCTGTGCGGGAGTTCGCAAAGACGGCAAAAGAAGAGAAGAACGGCAACATTGTCGTGGCGTTTTTCACGACCGATGCGCAAATGCTGGCTTCGTGGGAGGATGCGAAGACTTTCGCAGCGGCAAACGGGCTCCCAGTCATTTTTGTTCACCATGGTTATGAGCAGGCAGAGCGGGAAGTCGGCGCGGCAGACGCGACGGGGGATGGAATTCCGACGATCGTAGTGGATGGCGGGGATGCTGTCGCTCTTTACCGAGTGGCCTGCGAGGGCATTTCGCGGGCTCGACAGGGGCGCGGACCGACCTATGTGAAGTGCAGTGCACGACGCCCAGCGACCGCATTGAACGCGGATTGCATCTATCCAGAGACGGGAAAATCAGAGACCGCGCCTTTTGCAGTAATCGACCCAGTCGTGAACATGGAAGCTTATCTCAAACAGAAGGGGCTTTGGAACGAGGAAATCCAAGGGCAGATCGTCACGGACTTTGGCCGGGAACTCGATCTAGCTACCAGATTCTTAATCGATTAGTCCAAATGTATATAGGATCCCGCCCGATGACCATCGACCGGGAAAGGTGCATCTCGGACCACTGAGCCCGGACCAACCTGAATGATAAAGTGAGGAAATGAGCGTGACCAGACGCGTGACGATTGCTTCTGTCATGAAGAGAGTGATTTTGCTTGCAGGGCTGATGTTTGTGACCGCCCACTGCGTTACAGCAGAGATGCCCGCCGGGACACAGTCAACCGCACGCGACAAGAGCCGCCCAGCGCCTGTTTGCGAACCATCCTCTCTAGATTCGCCTTATATTCCGGTTGATAGCTGGGTTTACCCAGCGATGATGCGGCTTTACGGCCTCGGCTTTGTTGACACTATCTACCTGGGAATGCGGCCATGGACGCGTGCGAGCCTCGAAAACATGCTTGAGGAAGTTGGCGCGCGGATAGAAGATGCGCAGGACGACTCGAACCAAGCTTCGGATGAGGCGCAGCATATCTACGAGGCGCTGAACCGGGAGCTTCACCCGGACATGCAGGGGCCATGCAATGCATTCCGCGGCAAGACACGAATCGAGTCGGTTTACACCGTGGCTCGCGGTATCTCCGGCACGCCGCTGCGCGATAGCTTCCATCTTGGCCAGTCGATTGTGAACGACTATGGCAGGCCTTACGAGAACGGATTCAACAGTTACACGGGCGCGAGCGGCTATGTTTCGGCGGGCAGATTTCTAATCTATGTGCGTGGTGAATTTCAAGCCGCTCCGTCGGCGACTGGCTACTCCGCCGCACTCGCGCAAACGCTCTCGACCGTGGATGGTATTCCATTCATCAACCCCGCGACGAATCTCCCTTATAACCAGGCAACGATTCCGCTGGGACCAATCTCCTCGACAACGAATGGGCGTCTGCTGGAGGCCTACGCGTCTGCCAATTTTCTGAAGCACGAGATATCTTTCGGCAAGCAGGACGACTGGCTTGGACCTGGTCTCGGCGGCGGCATGGCTTACTCAAATAACGCCGACAATATTTATTCCTTCCGCATCAACCGCACTGAACCGCTGCATGTTCCCGGGCTATCGTACGTCACCGGCCCATTTCGTTACGAGTTTCTCGTCGGGGCGTTGCAGGGCCACACTTATGTTCCTAACCCCGCGCCGCAGGGACCCGGCGATGTGATCAATCCGGGCAATCCCTGGGTGCACCTGGAGAAGATCAGTTTCAGGCCAACCGAGAACCTTGAGTTCGGCTTCGAGCGCACGGCGATCTGGGGAGGCAAGGGGCACGGTCCCATCACACTCCACACTTTTCTGAAGAGCTTTTTAAGTTTTGCTTCTCCCACTCCGGCGGGGAAGCTGGGGCGCGATGATCCCGGTGCACGCTTCGGCGCATTCGATTTTTCTTACCGGCTCCCCTTTGTGCGCAACTGGCTCACGCTCTACTCCGACGGCGAAGTGCATGATGATGTTTCTCCGATCGACGCTCCACGCCGTGCAGCGTGGCGGCCGGGTCTATATCTCTCGCATGTGCCTGGCGTTCCCAAGTTGGATCTGCGTGTCGAAGCAGCCACTACGGATCCTCCGGTCTCAACCAGCGTTGACGGCCGCTTCATGTACTGGGAGTTCATTCAGAAGCAGGGTTACACCAACAAGGGAAACCTCTTCGGCGACTGGATTGGCAGAGAAGGAAAAGGTGGGCAGGCCTGGGTCACCTATCACCTGAGCGGCAACGAGTGGGTTCAGGTAGGACTGCGCAATCAGAAAGTCGCGAAAGATTTCATTCCGGGGTCAACCAGCCAACTGATTCCAGGGACGCTTGCGCTAGTCGAAGGCGGAACGACGCTGAACGACATCAATTTCCAGGTTGTGAAGCGAATCGGGAAAGACTTCGAGATCAATGGCAGCTTCGCACTTGAGCACTGGAAGGCGCCCATCTATCTGCCCGGGCAGCAAACCGTGACCACGACGACGATTCAACTCACTTGGTTTCCGGAGCGGAAGGCTAGTTTCTAGACAGAAGTGTTGCGGATTACCGTGCGCGGGGATGGGTGCGGTCGTAGACCTGCTCCAACTGGGCGGTGGTTAGCTGTGTGTAGCGCTGGGTTGTGGAAAGGCGCTCATGGCCAAGCAGTTCCTGAATAGCGCGAAGATCGGCGCCTTCTTCCAGCAAATGCGTTCCGAAGGCGTGGCGCAACGTATGCGGATGCACGTCAGCCGAAAGTCCGCGCTGGATGGCAATGCGCTTGACGATGCGCGCGACGCTGCGGGTGGTGAGACGCGCTTCGCCACCGGGTTTGGCGAGGCCTCGCATCTGCAGGCTGATGAGCAATGCCGGCGTAGAGTGCCCATCTGGGCCGCTTCTCGCCGTGAGGCGCGCCCAGCGCTCCGCAAGGTAGGTTCGTAAAGCTTCTGCGGCTGCATCACCGAGAGGGACGTACCGCTGCTTCTGCCCTTTGCCCCGAACGAGAATCGCCTCATTGGCCCAATGAATATCTTCAAGATTCAGGCCAGTGAGCTCAGCATTTCGAATGCCGCAGCCGTAAAGCAACTCGAGGATTGCTCTGTCGCGCGCCGGCCAACTGGCGCCCTCGTCGTCTACCGAGTCCACGACTCGGTTCATCTGTTCAATCGAAGGCACACGCGGCAGATGCTTGGGCAAACGCGGCGTTGCAACGAGCGAGGCCACGTTCTGCTGAACGTGGCCGGCGCGAGCCAGCCACTTGAACCAGCTGCGAATTGCGGCGAGTGCGCGCGCTGTCGATGCTTTGGAAAGGCCGCGTTCCAACAACGTTCCAAGATAAGCGCGGATGTGCGTGTGCTCGATGCGATCGGCAGACTGTAAATCAGGGTGGGTTTCGGCGATGAATGCGGCAAAGGCGTACAACTCACGATTGTAGGCGCGCAGCGTGTGAGCGGATGAACCACGCTCGTATGCGAGAACGCGCAAATAATCATCGACGAGCGACCCGAGCGGCGAGTTTGTTGTTGGGCGCTCGTCAGTGCTCACGCGGGCTCCTTGGTCTGCTCTGCCTGATCGGATGGTAGCCTGGAAAGTCGGCCTCTGCCAGACGAGATGGAAACGACGCGCGAGCTAGATGCAGTGGGCGATTCTACCGGAATGGGATCGTCGGGATTTGGTCTTGAAGCCGCGCGCGGATGGTGCTGGCGGTGCACAGCCTTTAGTCGTCCGAGCGCAAGATGTGTATAGACCTGCGTGGTGGAGATATCCGCGTGGCCGAGCAAGAGCTGAACGCTACGAAGATCGGCGCCGTGCTCGACCATGTGCGTCGCGCAGCTATGGCGCAAGCGATGCGGGCTTGCGTGGTTGTTGTTCGCCTTCACGAGATGCCAAATCCACTGGCGAGTGAGGGGCATTCCGCGCAATGAGAGAAAGAGTCGCGTCGCGTCCTGTTTTGGCAATTCCTTACGAGCCGCACCTGTTTCGCGTTTGGTGCTGATGCGCGCCAGATGCGGACGGCCCTCACGAAGGTAGGTTTCGATTGCCTTGACGGCACTTTCGCCAAGCGGAACGATACGTTCCTTGTCGCCTTTGCCGCGCACGTGCACGCGTCCCGCATCGAGCGCAAGATCGCCTGTGGAGAGCGAAGTGACTTCAGAGACACGGAGGCCGCCTGCGTAGAGTAGTTCGAGGATAGCGCAATCGCGCAGCGCGGTGGCATGCGCCTGGGGGTGCGAGGCATTCATGGCGGCTCGCTCGAGCATTTCATTCACTTCAGGTTCAGCGAGCGATTTGGGCAGAACTTTCCAGGCTTTCGGGGATTCGATGTTGATTGTTGGATCGTGATGTATGCGACGGTCAACCAAAAGCCATTTGTAGAAACCGCGCAGACAACTCAGCTTGCGCGCCGCTGAACGTGAGTCGATCGCATGGCTTCGCAAATGCTCGAGGAAGGCCGCTACATCCTGCTGCATTGCATTCAATAAGACGCCTTGGCGCTTCTCGAGAAACTCTGCAAAAGTTTTCAAATCACTGTCGTAGGCTTCGCAGGTGAGGGGGCGCAGGCCCTTCTCCACGCGGAGATAGGCCTGGTAGTCCTTCAGGAGCGGCAAATTCCCTTGAACATCCACACGTCGATTATCCGCGTGCTGAACTCGCGTTTGAGGTGAGAGGAGCAGGTACCGAACCTCCTTCATCAAGGAATCAACTGTGCTAATACCCCAGGGGTCATTGCCAACGCAGCGGCCGGTGTGGCAAGTGACTGCAGGGATCGCCTAACTTGCCACGGCAGAGTCATTTGTTCTCCAGGAGCATCTCTACTCTCTTCTCCAATGCGTGCAAGTCCGTCGTGCCCTTGATGCGTGCAATAACCTTGCCGTCTCGCCCTATAAGAAAAGTGATTGGGAGCCCCAACACACCGCCGTATTGGGTAGCCAACTCTCCATCTCCCGGGACGACGGGAAAGTCGAGTCGAAGTTTCCGGGCCGTCGAGCTGGCCAGCGCCCGATCGTCGTCCATTGAAACGGCGATGACCTGCAATCCGGCTGCGCCATACTGCCGCTGCCATGCGGAAAAGCGCGGCAGTTCGATCCTGCACGGGGCACACCATGTGGCCCAGAAATTGAGCAGGACGATTTTGCCGCGATAGTCGGCGAGATCGATTTGTCTGCCGCTGAGGTCGGGACGAACGAACGAGGGCGCCTGTTTGTCGAGAAGCGAAGTTTGAGCAGGGGCGGCAACTGTGAGGAATGCCGCCACGACCATGGACGCGATCCTGTTGCTACTCGCCTTTGTCAACGCGGTAGCCTTTTGCGACCCAGTCATCTCCGAAGTTGCTCGCGATGTAGAGAGCCTTAACGTTGGTGAAACCTAAATCGTGGAGAGTCTTGTATGCGGGGCCAATGTTGGGACAGTGGTTCCATGGACAGCATCCACAGTAGAGGATGATGAGTTTGTTCTTTGGCGTTGCGGTCACCTTGGTCTCGAGCAGTTGCAATCCGGCAAGCTGGGAGCCGGGACCAGCGAAGACAGAGCCCGGAATATGGGCCTGGCTGAACATGATGTGCGAGCCGACCTGCACCACCAGCGGACGATCGGCTTGCGAGGACCGAAGCATCTGGGCCAGTGCCGCGGGCTGAATCACCTGTGCCTGCGGAACCGTGGAGGCGCTCAATGGAGCGGGCGCCGGATTTGAAAATTGCGCCTGGGTCCTTGGGGTGATCGTGAAAGATATAAGGGTGATAAGTGCAGAAAAAACAATGGTTCGCGCGCAGGTACCAGGTTGCATAGCATCTCCAGACCTAACCTCTAATTGTATCGCCAGGTGCAAAAGCAGGGCCTCTTGGATGAAAATAGAGTTGGACACTTTTGACGAGGATTGAGGAACGCGTGTCAGCTACGCAGATTGAAGCAACAAGATGGACCGCTCCTGAGTTGGAGCGCCTGGTACTTAGCATCAAGCCCAAGGTTGCAGTATTTGATTGCGACGGGACGTTATGGAGCGGGGATTCCGGTCACGGCTTCATGGTGTGGTCGCTTGAGCAGGGCCTCGTTTCACGCTCGACCAGTGACTGGATCGACACAAGGTATAGAGCGTATTTAGCAGGCAGTGTGAGCGAGGCGCAGATCTGCGGCGAGATGGTGCAGATCTACGCCGGGCTGCACGAACAGGAATTGCGCGCCGCTGCGGCTAAATACTTCAATGAGGTTGTGCGTGGGCGCGAATTTGCCGAGATCAAGGCACTCGTAGCCGCTCTTCGCGAAGCCGGGGTTGAGTTGTGGGCCGTGAGTTCGACCAACAAGTGGGTTGTGTCAGAGGGCGTTCGCGATTTCGGAATTCCCGAAACCCGTATTCTTGCTGCGGAAGTCGCGGTGAAGGATGGCATCATCACCGGCGAGCTGATCGATGTACCCACCGACGAGGCCAAGGCCGCAGCACTCAAGCGAGTTGGCTTGCCGATTCCGGATGCGGTGTTTGGCAATTCAATCCACGACCTGGCGATGCTGGAGATGGCAGCGCATGCGTTTCCAATTAATCCATCACCCGCATTGCTTGAGGCGGCGGCAAAGCACGGTTGGGGATATTTCAGGCCCGAGGCAACAGAGGGTCTGGCAGCGGGGGTCGCGGGCGAGTAACTGCGCAGTTTGTGCGCCACGCGCAAGAGGCCGGTTCCGACCTTCAGGTCATGAAAACGACTCCGGGCTCGTTCCCGGTTTGCATCCCTTTCAGGGCGTTTACACTGGATGTGTGGAAGAAACGCAGCCGAATTCCAATCCGCGCCCTGCCGGCCCAGCGTTGCGTTTTGTTGCGGCAGGACTGATTGTCCGCAGCGGCGAAGTGCTGATTTGTCAACGGCGTCCAGATCAGCCGATGGCGCTGCAATGGGAGTTTCCCGGCGGGAAGATTGAGGCTGGCGAGAGCCCGGAGCAAGCACTCGCGCGTGAGTTGCAGGAAGAACTTGGGATTACGGCCACCGTCGGCCCCCGCGTAACCCACATTCGTCACAATTATCGCCATGGCGGCGCCGTGGACCTGCAGTTCTTCGCGGTTCATGCGTTTGAGGGCGAGCTCGAAAACAAGATCTTTGCGCAGTTGAAATGGGTGCGGCTCGAAGATCTGCCCGAGTATGACTTTCTTACGGCGGATCGGGGCCTGATCCGCGATCTGGCGGCGGGAAAGCTGCTGTAGAACCCTTATTTCACGATTTCGTTGGCGGGCTCACTTTCAGCAGCCCCAGGCGTAGAAGGCTTTCAGCGGTAGCAACGACGGAGTCTTCGTTAGAACGAGGGGTCCAGCCCAACACCCGACACGCCTTTTCGTTGGTGGCGTTTTTCGTCTTACCAAGTTCAGGAATGATTTGCTTGACGGCGGGCTCGCGCAAGGCCGCGAGGCGCACCAGCCAGTTGGGCAGCTCTCGCGTGGGCACACGTCTTCCAGCCGCACCCATGCGCGCCTTGAGCATCTTCGCGATTTCAACAATCCACACGAAGTCTCCCGCGACCGCAAGAAAACGTTCCCCTTTCGCAGCGGGATGCGTCATGGCGCGGAGATGCAGGTCGACTACATCTCGCACATCGACAGCACCAAAACAGAGCTTCGGAACACCGGGCATCGCGCCATCCATCAGGCGCTGCACGATGAGAATGGATGTGGCGTAATCGGCGCCGAGCACCGGACCAAAAACGCCAACCGGATTGACAACGGAAAGCTCGAGACCGCCGCCTTCCTTGGAGATGAAATCCCATGCAGCGCGTTCTGCTAGCGTCTTCGATTTCACGTAGGGGGTCACATCGTCGCCGTTATGATCGGTCCAGTCGTTCTCGTTAAATGGAGTGCTCTGCGGCTTGTGGCCATAACCAATGGCGGCAAAGGAAGATGTCAGTACAACGCGCTTTACGCCGGCATCGCGCGCAGCACGCAGAACACGGAGCGATCCTTCGCGAGCGGGCACGATGAGCTCGTCTTCGTGATCGGGAATCTTTGCGGGAAAGGGCGAAGCGACATGCAGCACGTAATCGCAGCCGGCGACGGCGGCTGGCCAACCCACGTCATTCAAGAGATCGGCGACGAAAAACGACAGGCGCTCACCGGGGTCCCCACGGACGGGTCCTTGTCCGCGGGGTGATTCATCGGGGTCCCCACGGACGGGTCCTTGTTCGTGGGGTGATTCGCCCGGCTCAGTTCCAGCTTGCTTGAGCGTTGCGCGAACATCGCTCTCGCGGCTCATGCTTCGAACGGTGGTGCGAACCTGATGGCCCGCGGCCAGAAGCTGCAGAATGGCGTGGCCGCCGATGAATCCCGAACCGCCCGTGACTAGAACTTTACTCATGGCGCCTCTTTAGACTCCGCGCTAAGGATGAAAGGTTCAGTGGCCCGGAATCAAACCCCAAAGCATCACAAACGTCATCCCGATAACGATGATACTGGTGCCCCATGCAATCCCGTTCCAGAGGCGCGAGTTCTTGTGTTCGCCCATGAGGTCGGTTCGATTGATGAGAAGCAGCATGAGAATAATGACGACAGGCAGCAGGACGCCGTTCAACACTTGCGAGAGTATGGCGAAGTTGATCAGTTGAGCGTCTGGAAGCAGCAGAACCGTAGCTGCTCCGCCAACGATCAACAGCGTGTAGAGCCAGTAGAAAAACGGCGCTTCTTTGAAATTCTTGTCTACTCCGGATTCGAGACCAAGTCCCTCGCATACGGTGTACGACGTGGAGAGCGGCAGGATGGACGCCGCGAAGAGCGACGCATTGAATAGGCCGAAGGCGAATAGGATGAAGGCGTAGTCGCCGGCCAGCGGCCGCATGGCTTCAGCCGCGTCGGAGGCGACCTGGATGGCGCCCATTCCGTGCACGTAGAGCGTGGCAGCGCAGGCCACGACGATGAACCAGGCCACAATGTCCGTGAACAAGCTCCCAATGATCACGTCGAGGCGCGAGGCGGCGTAATCCTTGACCCTGATTCCCTTCTCGACGATCGACGATTGCAGGTAGAACTGCATCCATGGGGCGATCGTGGTCCCGACGATTCCAATCGCCATGTAGATGTATGCCTTGTCGCGCCATGCCGACTCTTGAGGCAACTTGATGGTTGCATGAAGAGCCTCGCTCCAGCTCGGCTGTGAGAGCACGCCCGCGAAGATGTAGGCGATGTAAACGACGGAGGCGATTAGAAAGATTTTCTCAGTGCTCTTGTAGCTGCCACGCACCACCATGTACCAGACCAGAGCCGCACAGAAAGGCACTGAGATGAACTTGGAGAGATGAAACAAATGGAGCGAGCCCGCGATTCCGATGAACTCGGTAACGACGTTGGTGTAGTTGACCACCACCAGCAGCAACATCAGCACAAAGGTGAGGCGCAAGCCGAATTCTTCACGAATGAGGTCGCTGAGCCCCTTGCCGGTGACGACGCCCATACGGGCGCACATCTCCTGAACAACAATCAGGGCGATGGTGATGGGAATCATGGTCCAGAGCAGGTTGTAGCCGTACTGCGCGCCCGCCTGGGAATAGGTGAGGATGCCGCCGGAATCGTTATCGACGTTGGCTGTAATAAATCCGGGGCCGAGAACGGCTAAAAACAGCAGTATCCGAATTCGCCAACGCTTCCACATGCACGCGGGTTCCCTATGGTGGATTCATTTTTCTGCCTCCACGACCATAACAGGCGAGACACAGATTGAGCGAGTCAGAGAGCGACGGATTGAGGGGAAGCCTGTCATCAAGTTGATGGTATCTTATTACCGTGGTACATTGGTAAACATGGCACAGGAGAAAACAGAACATCAACTCGTGGAAGTGGAGCGCGTCCAGACCGGAGTGCGGATGGAAAAGCGCATGTTGAAAGTGCTGAAAGCCATTGCCGAGCAGAAAGACATGACGCTGGGCGATCTGCTTGAAGGAATCGTGTTGCATGCTTTTGAGGGCAAGGCGCCCTTCTCTCCGCAAACGTTGAAGGAGATTGAGCAGTTCAAATCGCTGTACGGAATGACGCTGAAGGCGGCCGACAGCCATCACCTGAAAGAGAGGAAACGATGAAAGCCGTAATTTCATTTGCTGTCGCCGCTGCAATGGGTGCCGGAGGATTTGCTCAGGCTACCGCGCCTGCACTCCGGCATTGTCTGCGAACACAAACTGCATTCGATCTCCTCGTGCATTCGTCGTATGCTGAAACCGCGCCGCTCTTTGGCCCCGAAGGCGAGCGGGTTTGGGCAGGCAAACACTGGAACCCGCAATTCATCTACCCTCAGCCTGCGCACGATGAAGAGGGCGCAGTCTTCACCATCCAGCACGGCCCCCGGACCGCTGCCTGGGTGAACACTCTCTTCGATGTTGAAGGGCGCCACCTCCAGTATTTGTACTTCATCAGCGAAATCATGGTGACCGTAATCGATGTGCGCTTCAAAACGATTGACGACACCTCAACCAGGGTAAACGTGGTCTACACGCGCACAGCGCTCACCCCCGAAGGGAATGAGCACGTGACAACCATGACCGAAGGCGACAGACAAGCCGGTAAGGAATGGCAGGTGGCTATTGATAACTATCTTGCGCAGCGCAAACGGTAGCGCGATCCCGGGAAGGCGGCGGTCAAGGGCAGGCCGCCGCTTCGGTGGTGTCCTAATTTGGCCTTTGAGGAGCTATCGGTTGCTCTTCCCACGTCCAAGATCGGTCGGGCATTCGTCTTCCTAGCAATCTTATCTTTTGCTCTTGTCTCCACCAAAGAAAGTCTGGGCGGAAGGAGACGATGACAGCCACATCGGCGTCGCTGATCGGGTTGGGAAAATCCATAGGGACCAGGCATGGGACTGTAGCTTTTCTTGCTGGAAGCAAATCCGTCGCGAAGAGTTCGGGGCTGCTCCAAGTCCCTCCATTGACGGTTATGTTTACTGGGGCGTGGACAGAAGCTGTCGCACAGGAGAATTTAACGTCATGGAGGGATATCCAACCGTCATTTGAGACTACAAAGCGGCTGGCGAAAGGGTTGGACGAGTCGGGGAGGGATGGCTGTGAAACAGAAATACGGGGAGATAGTGTCAATATCGAAACAAAGCCACCGAGAAGGGTGGCCGATCCAAGCACTATCCCGAATAGGGATATTCCTCTTCTCTTTTGCTCTTCCCTTCTTGATTGTTTTTTGGGTTTGGGTTGTTTTGATGCTTTGTTGGACATTGCCAGCCTCTAATTGAAAATTGTACCCCAGAATATATTGACTCTCTATGATTAATGGGGTACAGTAATTACATCATGGCAAACGTTCTGACCACCTACAAATAACAATCGTTTCAGCACTTGAGGTTTTTGATCTCATAGGCCATCCAAAAGCTTCGCGAGTCTATGCGTGGAAGAATGAGTCAGACCATCACGTTATGGTTCTACATTTGGGACCGATTAAATCAGCGGCAGATGCAGTGAGAGCGGCCATCGTGCAGGAGTTCAGAAGCCTTGAAACAACAGAAGAAGCCTAAGAGACCCGGACGGCCTCCACTGCCTAAGGGGGACGCTAAGGCGGGATTCCTGCGCGTCCGCCTTACACTAGAAGAATTGCAGTCGATTGAGAAGACTGCAAAAGCTAACGGCCAAACCATGTCTGAATTTATTCGCGACAAGTTGCTTGCCACTGTGGGAGCGTAAGCCTGTGGATCTCAAATTAGGACCTACCGCCGCTTCCCTGTTTTGGTTCTTCTTCACTGATGCCTGCTATAGTGGATAGTCTTTTGCGAGCGCATTTCTGACCACCCGCATGGCGCACTCGCAGAGAAAGGACTTCGCCATGAATCCGTCCAAGCCATCCAATGAGACAACCACGACGAGACGAAAGATGCTGGGAACCATGGCCGCAGCCGGCGCCATTCTCTCGCTCAATCCAGCCAACGCCGCCTCCGAGCCTGCGCAGCAGAAAGCCGCGGAACCGCTCATGCCCGCGCAGCCTCCTGCTCCTGATGCTCTGTTCTCCATGGCCCGGCTGCGCGACTACAAGTGCCGGCGATCCTCGAGCTGGGACAAGACTGGCGGCAACGACGATTGGGTGCGCGTGGAAGCCGGCAGCACTGCGACTCTGCTCGATGTGAAGGGCGCCGGAGTGATCACGCACATCTGGTTCACCATCAATTCCTCCGACCGGATGCACTTGAAAAACCTCGTCCTGCGTGCGTGGTGGGATGGAGAGGCAGCGCCTTCAATCGAGGTTCCGATCGGCGACTTCTACGGTCTCGGACTGGGCGAATATTTTGTTTACCAATCGGCCTTGCTTTCGGTCGCTCCGGTGAAGGCGCTGAACGCCTACTTCCAGATGCCGTTTTCATCAGCAGCTCGAATTACGCTGACCAACGAAGGCAAGATTCGCACTGACAATCTATACTTCGCGGTTGATTACACGACCGTTCCGAAACTGCCCGACGGCCTGGGCCGTTTCCATGCGCAGTATCGGCAGGCGGCGCCCTGCAAGCGCTCGGCTAATACCAGCGGCAAGAATCTCAACGGCGAGGACAACTACATCTTCCTCGACGCCACCGGCAAAGGACATTTTGTCGGCGTAACTCACGCTGTCGAACAAAACGCGGACGGCTGGTTCGGCGAGGGCGACGACATGATCTTCATCGATGGCGACGTCGCGCCCACCATAAACGGAACCGGCACCGAGGACTACTACAATGGCGCCTGGGATTTTAATGGGCACGAGTTCGCAAATATGCGGCAGGGCGCGCCCTACATCGTTGACGCGGAGCGGATCGGCGGGCGTTATTGCCTCTACCGCTGGCACACGGAGAGCCCGATCACGTTCGATAAGTCCATCAAAGTGACGATCGAGCACGGTCACGGCAACGACCGCGCCGACAATTTCTACTCGACTGCCTACTGGTATCAAACCGAGCCCCACGCCGAATTTCCAGCGCTACCTCCGCCGGATGCACGTATGCCCAAGGTGACAGTCAACGGTTGAATTGTGCGGGAGTGATTACTCTCCGCGGGCGTGCTGCACATTCGGCGAATTCGAGCCCCATGAGCGCGGTCGGTATCCAGTACCCATTTTTTTGCCTACAGTCACTTTGCCCGCATGGCGGCTATCGGGGCAATTACGATCCGCAAAAATACTGAAGTATCCACTTGACAATTAGCCCACTCCGGTCAATACTGAAGCTGCCACTTCACTGATGGCGAAATCAGAGGAGGTTCCCATGGAACAGCAGAGTATCGATCAGCAGTGCGTAGTTCACAACACATTTGTTATCGAGCGCAACTATCCCCAACCGCCCGAGCGTGTATTCGCCGCCTTTGCGCAGCCTTCGCGCAAGCGGCGCTGGTATGCCGAGGGCGACCACGAGATTCAGGAATTCGAGATGGAGTTCCGCGTCGGCGGCAGTGAACGGTTCAGGTACCGGTTCAAGGAAGGCCACCCCATTGCAGGCTCCGAAATCGCCAACGAATCCACCTATCAGGACATCACGCCGGAGAACCGGATCGTCACCACCACCAGAATGTCCCTGAATGGAAAGCCCATTCTGATCGCGGTCCTGACGCTCGAGTTTGTCCCGTCGGCAACGGGAACCGACCTGGTCTTCACAAACCAGGGAACGTATATCGAGTGGCCCGACGGCCCGGCAATGATCGAACACGGATGGCGCGCGCTCTTCGATCGCCTCCCAAAAGAGCTCGCAAGCTAGCTGAGTCGCGGAGAATCGAACCAGCGATGCCCACCCCAAGTCCGCAAATCGACCGTCTGTTTCACGCGCTGGGCGATTCCACGCGTCGCGCGATCCTCGACCGGCTCACCACAGGCCCCATGTCCGTTTCGCGGCTGGCAGAGCCACTCGGCGTCACGCTGACCGCAGTCGCGCAGCACTTGCAGATCCTCGAAGCGGTCGGGCTCGTGCACACAGAAAAGCTGGGCCGCGTAAGAACCTGCCGCATTGAGACTGCTGGATTCCGCGTTCTCGAGCAATGGATTCGCGATCATCGCACCGCCTGGGAACGAAAGCTCGATCGGCTCGGTGAACTGCTTGCTGAAGAAGATGGAAACGGCTAGCGAATCTTCGCTCGCAAGCCCGACGCAAAAACCATCTTATTTTCAAACAACCACGCAACGAGGTAGACGTATGCCCGGATTCAGCGCACTTTCACGCCGTCAATTCGTCGCAGTGGCAGTCCCCGCCGCAGCGTTGACCTTACCCATGTATTCAAAAGCCAGCGCCGCAATAGCGGCCGCAAAAGGAGATGACATGATGACCCTGACGCCCTACCTGTTATTCGATGGCTCATGCCACGATGCAATGCAGTTCTACAAATCCGTCTTCGGCGGAGAGCTGGTTGCAACCAAAGTGAAAGATTCCCCGGCGAAGGATCACATGCCCGCGTTCCAGCAGGACAAGGTCATCAATGCGCGACTGCGAACTGCCGCAGTTGAGATTTCTGCGTCAGACTGGCTGATGCCCAACCGCATCCCGGTTCGCGGCAATACGGTTTGTCTTTATCTGAGTGGCGGCACATTCGAGGACCTGAAGAGCCTTTTCGCAAAACTCTCGGAAGGCGCCGATGTCACCGATCCGCTGAAGGAGATGTTCTTTGGAGCGTACGGAGCGCTCAACGACAAATTTGGCGTCCGCTGGATGTTCCAGGCAAACAAGGGTTGAGAACCAAGCCCCAACCCGCGCTCTCCGGCCCCTGGCTCTGAAAATGTGGAACGACTTCTCGTCCCGACTACGCTGTCGCTGCGAACGCCGGCTCCAGCGACAACGCTTCCACCTTCGCAACCGCCGCCGGCTCTGCATCCACCTTGCTCAACAGTTCTTTCACCACGTCTGCCGCCGAATAGCTTTCCTGTCCCGCGGTCAAAAACTGCGCAGCCGTGTTCAGATCGTCGCCGATCGTCACCAGCGGTGGCTCGGCCGATCCGTCCTTGCGCGTTTGGGCGTGACCGATGTTCGCCATGAGCGCATTGCAGAGGCACTTTCTGCCCACCGTGTCTTCAATCCTGCCGCCCTTGGCGACGTAGTTCGCTACCGGCTCTGCGGAGCAACGGTATCCAATCTTCTCGCCATCGATAGCGTAAGGCTCGCGCAAGTAGCCAAGATCGCAGACGCGCGTTCTGGCGGTGGCCACTTCGGCATCTGAATACGATCCGGCCAGTTGCGCAACCTTGAACGGAAATCCCGTAGGCGAGGCAAGCGGGTCGGTAAAGACCTGGCCACTGCCTTCGACTGCCTGGGCCAAGAGTGTCATCTTGAGGTCGTGGCGCATGCCTGACTCTTCGCTGAACGCGAATGCGGTTCCGACCTGCACGCCTGCCGCCCCCATCTCGAGAGCTTCGCGCAGCTTGTCGGCATTTCCGTAGCCGCCTGCCAGCCAGAATGGCACTCCAAGTTCGCGCAGTTCGGCGATGTTGACCCGATCACGCTCGCCGTAGACCGGCTCGCCAGCGGCGTTGAGCTGGAGCTTGCCGCGCGGGGGTGCGTTGTGTCCACCAGCGGTTGGGCTTTCGATCACCAATCCATCGACCCGCCCGGATGCCCGCCTGAGCATGGTGGTGGCAAGAGTATTTGAAGAGACGATGGCCAGAAAGCGCGGCCTGTCGAGAATCGGCAGCGGACCCTCAGTGTATTCGCTCGGGTCGAAGCGCATCTGGGTGTCCTGGCCAGGGATTGCACCCGTCACCGCAAGCTTGTATTCGGCAGGCTGACCGGCGGCAAAATTGTCGAGCACGCCGGGGATGTGCAGCGGGATGCCGGCTCCCATGAGGACATAACCCACACCTGCGAGCATCGCGCCATAGATGGATGCGAGATGAGGAAGTTGGACCTTTTCCAGGAAGTTGACGCCGACCTTATTCCAATGCCCTTCTTTTGCAAGGAAGACTTCAACAAAATTACCCACCATCAACAATTCAATGAGTTTGCGCGGCTCGACGCGTTGATGCATTGGAGTCGCTGGATAAGGAGCGTCGGGGGCTTTACCACCCGGCACGAAGTAGTCTTGCCAGATGCGTTTGGCCATGTCTGGAAATGGAAACGCATCCAATCCCCGGCGCATGAAGCCGCCCTTGTCGCCATCGGCAAGCCGGCGCACCAGAACCTGATCGATTGCAGTTCCAGAGACGACGCCGAGTTGACCGAGCCGGGAGACCGTCTGCGCAAGTCTCCAGTTAGAGACGCCGACGCCCATGCCTCCCTGAATAATTCTTGGAAATTGGACCATCTATGAATTGTTTCACAGAATCATAAGTGCACTTGGGTTTTCTTTTCGATCGGCAAGAATATGGTTACCTTGGGTGTGCAGTTTTGAACAGACAATTTAGCAATCTGGAAGGATTTTTTCGCCACCATTGGCGAGCCCTGGCGAACGACCAAGTCTCACCGGTCCGCGCGCGAGTCTCACGGTCAGCGCGCCCAAAACTATGCAATTTATTCCCAGGGCGTTTCACTGAAAGCCTGGGCCATGCCCGGATAAAACGCGAGATATCCGCAGATAATCAAATTGAGCACCGTGCTCGCCACCAAGGTGAATTGCTGACCCTCCGTCATCGGCGTCGCATTCCCCGCGGCCTTGTCGGCCAAAACCAAAACCATGGTTCTCAGGGCGGTGGCGCCCGTGATAAACATGGCGACCCAGCGAGCGCGCCAATCGCGGCTGTACCAGCGCAAACCAATGAATCCATAAATAGCGCTCGATATCAGGAAAACGCTCTCAGCGGAAATCTGTGGAGGCAAAGCATCGAAATGCGTGGCGATATAGATTGCGACGGTTGATTCGGGGGCCATGCCAACGATGAGGGCGAAGAGCAGGTTGATGCCGCATCGGAAAAACAGCACCCAGGTAAACAAACGGATCAGAAACGGGGTCTTGTGCCTTTCGACTGCGTCTCCTCTTTCTTTGAGGTGAGAAGGCATCTGAGGTGGGGGAACGTAACCTTTAATCTCTTGCGGCATGCTCCCTCCTGCGGATCGTTTGCTCGAGGCCTCGCGCAGGAATTGCTAAAGGTCGGCTCAGGCGAGGACGGGCAAAAGCAGAGTTGTCACTTCTGCATGCAAGGGAAGAGTAACAGGTTTTGTTGTTAGGGCCTGCTCACACTGCTGAGGCGGTGGCGCCGGGAGCCAATTTTTTCGAGTTCTAGGAGCGAGGAGGGACGCATACCGGGTGTCTGCTAGCGACGAGCGACAACGAAATCGAGAAAATTGGCCCCGGCCCGAAGGGTTGCAGCGTGCGGTCTTTGCGCGCTGGGGTGGAACGCCATCCACCCCAGCAGTGTGAACAGGCCCTACGTTACAATTTCTCGCGCAGGAAGCTGATGACGTGGTCAGCCTGCACCACACCCACCATGCGGCCCTGTGCGTCGACCACGGGGAGCGCGTGCAGGTTGTATTTATCGAAGAGCTCGGCCAACTCGTTCTGGTGCAGGTCGGCCGGGCATGAAAGGACGCGAGGATCCGACAATACAACCAGCCGAGTATCGGGCTGCGCCATCACGAGGCGCGCCAGAGGAACCGCACCACGGAGAATGCGCTTCTCATCGAGCAGGTAGATTTCCGTAACGTTCTCCGGGTCGCCGTCAAAGCTGCGGAAAGCCGCACCGACGTGGGACACGCTAGCGTTCATTCCCAGGTAGATGAAGTCTGTGGTCATGCAGCCGGCGGCGGAGTCCTCGTCAAATTCGAGAAGCTCTGAGACCTCCTGACGCTCTTCCGGCTCCATTTCTTCGAGGATGGCGTCGGACTGCTCTTCAGAGAGTTCGGCGAGCAGGTCGGCGGCGGCGCCAGGATCCATTTCCTCGACGATGTCAGCGATGCGCTCTTCGTCAAGTTTCTCGAGCAGGGACTTCTGCAGCTTGGGATCGACCTCTTCCAGCGTGTCGGCGGCGACGTCTTCGTCGAGCGAGGTGAATACGGCTTCACGCTCGGCGGGCGCGAGGTCTTCGAGAATCTCGGCCAGATCGGACGGGTGCATCTCTGCGAGGCGTTCGTACTCGATGCGCAGCTTGACGCGTCGCGCGGGGTCGACCTCGATGACGTCAACAAATTGCCACGGAATTCCCCGGTCCTTGAATTTGCGGGAAAGCGACTCGAGAGAAGCCCGGGGTAAAAGACCCTTGAATACGCGGCGAAAGGCTCCACGAAGCCCAACCTCAACCTCAGCTACGCGGAGCAGATGGGCTGCGCCTTGTCCGGACCACTCGAGTTCAACGTCGTTAACGCGGACGACCTTGCGGCCGTGGATATCGATGATCTGGCGGTCAACGAGATCCTGAGCCAGGTAGAGATAAGTCTCCTGATCATTCAGCGGTGTCAGGGTGCCCGAGGTTCGCAGTTCCAGGGTGCCTGCGGGCGTCTCCATCACATCTTGCGACGGCACGATGAACAAGCCAGTCCGCGTCTTGAGCACAAGACCCGCTACCTTGCCGGCATCTGGCCCTGTGGCCACAGCGATGTCTTTAAGCTTGCCGCGAACCTGACCCTGCGCATCGGTCACTGCCGTTCCGAGCAGTGCCGTCAGGCTGACGCGGGATGTGGTGCGCGGCTGCATGAAGTGAGTGTAGCCCTCCAAGCGGGCTGTTGCGAAGGCGGGAATCTCCGCCAATACCGTGTTTAGGCAAAGGCTGAGCAGTTTCGTATCTCGTTCTGAAACCATTTCTTGACACAGGCCGCGTCTTCAATGAAAACTGCGAACAAGGTTCCTCTAGCGGTAAGGCGCGGCTTTGCCATTCCGGAAGAGGCGGAGACGAAGCTTTTGAGCAATCCGAAAGAAGGACCGTTGAAGTTCTCGTTGAGCTCCACCATGGAAAGCGTCAGCGAGGTGGAAGCCGCCGCGGACAAGTTAGCCGATGAGGCCGGCCTCGACGAAGAAGAGCGCTTTCGCGTTACGATGGCGGTGCGTGAAGCGGCTGTAAATGCCGTTCTGCACGGCAACGATTACGATCCTGCCAAGCTAATCACAGCCAGTTTTGAAAACACCGGCAAATCCCTGATCTTTACCATCGCGGATCAGGGAAAAGGGGTGGATCCGGATAGCCTTCCCGACCCCCTCGCGCCCGACAACCTCTTGCGCGGCACAGGCCGCGGCATCTTCCTCATTCGCTCTTTCATGGATGAGGTGCACTTTCGGAAATTGCAACCCGGAACTGAATTGACGCTGATCAAACATCTGGTACCGGCAGAAGAAAAAACCTGAAGTCCGCTTGAAACTGCATTGGTGGAAAAGTTGGTGCGGTCCCTCAAGCGCTTGGCGGCCAGTTGTTTTGCTACCTTGCAGTGCGGCACAAAGGTGCTATAACTTGTATTACTGCAAAAGGAGGAATTTCCGTGGCACTTACTATTGCTTCCCGTGAATTGGACGGCGTAACCGTCCTTGACCTGAGCGGGCGGATCACTCTTGGCGAGGGCAGTGTGCAGCTACGCGAGGCCATTCGCGACCTGATCAGCAAGGGATTGAAAAACATCCTTCTGAACCTGGGAGACGTGAACTATATCGATAGCTCGGGCTTGGGCGAGTTGGTGGGCGCCTATACGACGGCCAAGAACCAAGGCGCCGCTCTCAAGCTGTTGAACCTGACGAAGAAAGTCAAGGATGTGCTGCAGCTCACGAAGCTCTACACCGTCTTTGACATCTACGACGACGAAGCCAGCGCCATCGCTTCTTACAAGTAGCTCAACCGGCCATTCGTGCCGAGACTTTACAAAGGGCCATCCCGCTGAAACGGGATGGCCCTTTTGTGTTGCGACGCGGGATAAAACTTCACACTGGGAACAGCGGGATGCCCCACCCTAGCGGAGCTAGGGTGGGAAAGCTGGAAGCTAGCAGCTAGAGGCTGTCTTTAAAACTTCACATTCGGCACGGCCTGCGCCGCTGGGCTGGCCTTGAAATACGCATCGTTCGTCTTGAACCCCGCCATCCCCGCCCAGATGCTGTTTGGGAACTGAAGGATGAAGGTGTTGTAGTCCTGAATCGCGTCGTTGTAGCGCTTGCGTGCCACGCCGATGCGGTTTTCGGTGCCCGCCAGTTCGTCCTGCAGGCGCATGAATTGCTCGCTCGAACGCAGTTGAGGATAGTTCTCTGTCAGGGCAAGCAGCCGGCCGAAAGCGGAGTCGAGCCTGCCGTTCGCTGCGATCTTGGCCTCGGGTCCCTGCGCACTCAGCAGCCCGGCGCGAGCGTTCGCAATCTCCCCAAACACGGTGCTCTCTTCCTTGGTGAATCCCTTGACGGTCTCAACAAGGTTGGGAATCAGGTCGGCACGCCGCTGCATTTGCACGTCTACCTCAGACCACATGCTCTTGACGTTCTGGTCCTTGGCGACCATCTGGTTTTTGGCACTGACATAGCTGCCGAATACCATGAAGACCACCAGCAGTAAAACACCAACGATTCCAAGAACAACTAAAAGTCCCTTGCTCATACAGTTCCCATCTCCTCCGGCTCTCCGCTCTGGGAGAAGCCCAACCACGGTCTTTACAGCCAATTTTCTGTCTTCTATTCGCTAGTCCCTAGTCCCTGTCCTCACCAGTCTCCCCCGGCGCCGCCGCCACCAAAGCTGCCGCCGCCAAATCCGCCGAATCCACCTCCGCCTGACCCGCCGCCTCCGCCATCAAAGCCGCTACCTCCGAAGAATGAGCCACCTCCGGAATTGCGTCTTCCTCCCAACGCGCTGGAGATCAACCCATACCCGAGAAAGAAGCGCAGGAGACCGGATCCGCCAAACAGGAGAAAAATGATGATCCAGACAATGAGTCCAGTCAGAGGCGATCCATGCGACTGACGGTGGGGCGGCGGGGCTGGTGCATCGTCGAGCGAAATTTTCGCATCGGCGGCAATCACTTGTGCGACCTGGCCAACGGACTGCCACACGGCATTGTCGTAGTCTCTGGCGCGCAAATAAGGCACCATGGACCGGCCAATGTCGCCCACTTTTGCGTCGTTGAGAATGCCCTCGAGGCCATAGGCCACGTCGATGCGGTACTTATGGTCGTCGACGGCGAGCAGAACGAGCACACCCCGGTCGGAACCCTTCTTCCCCATCTTCCATTTGTCTTCGAGCTGGTTGGCAAAATCGGAAGCGTCGTCGCCGTCGAGATTGCGGACGGTTACGATGGCAAGCTGCGCGTTCGCCTGCGAGTGGTCCAACTCGTCGCAGATATGGTCAAGGCGAGCAACCGCTTCAGGCGACAGCACATGGGCGTAGTCGCTGACATAATCGGTTGGCTTGGGAAGATCCTTGACCTGTTCGGCCCATGCGGCCCATAGAGGTAGAAACAAGACGGCAACGAGAGACAGCGGAAAAACGATCGAAATCGCGCGCAGAAAGCCTTTCATCGCTCTCAATTGTACGCAACCAACCGTGCCAAAGTTCCCGAGCCTCCGCGCCGAAACAGGAATCGCCCGCATTCCGCGCAAGCACAATTTCTTTTCAATCTTGCAGAAAATAAAACTCGCAAAGTGCAGCATTAAGACAGCAACCCTTCCTGCTGGCTCTTCGCTGGATTGAAACCCGTGAAGAAGACGCCATTGTCGAGAGTGCGTCGGAAGGGTGTGTTCAACGCTCGTAACCCCTTTGCTGAGAGGACTCTGCAGCTAAGTCCTGTCCTGAGAGGATTTTGGCGGGCAACCCTATCCCCAGCCTCTTGAAAACAAGGAACTTGTCTACAGAGTATGGGGGGGGAGGGGTACCCCCGACCGGTGATTCGGCTCACGTTCCAGAACCCCCCTGCGCGTGAGTAGACCTATGTTCCAAGTCCGCTCTGCAACCGGCACTACACTGGAATGGAGATGACCCAACTAGCCACCCCCCCTCCCCCCCTTGCGCACAGAGAACACAAGGAGACCGTGGTTCACGGCACGGTTCTCCTCGACGATTACGCCTGGCTCCGCGACAAGCAAAATCCGGATGTGACCGCGTATCTCGAAGCAGAGAACGCGTACGCTGATGCGGTTACTGCCGATTTGGTACAGCTCCGCGAAGATCTCTACCAGGAGATGTTGAGCCATATCAAGCAGACCGACGAGTCTGTTCCGTATCGCGAAGGCGACTGGTGGTACTACACACGCACTGAAGACGGGAAACAGTACGCAATCTCTTGCCGTAAGCGCGGCTCGGCTCAAAAGCCGGAAGGCGCAGAAGAAGTAATCCTCGACGGCAATCTGCTGGCCGAGGGGCAGGCGTTCTTTGCGATCGGTGCGACCGATATTACCGATGACGGTCGCTGGCTCGCCTACACCACCGATACCACCGGCTTCCGCCAGTACACGCTCCACCTCAAGGATCTCGCGACCGGCGAGACACTCGCAGGCGCGGTGGAGCGCGTTGGCTCGGTCGTGTGGGCCGCCGACAACACAACGCTCTTCTACAGCGTTGAGGACGAAGAACAGAAACGGCAATTCCAGCTATGGCGTCACATGCGCGGCACCCCTCACGCGTCGGACGTGCTCGTCTATCAGGATGACGACGAACGCTTCAACATCGGCGCGGGCCGCACCCGCGACGGCAAGTTCCTGGTGCTGGAGTCGGCAAGCCACACTACAACCGAAAGCCACGTGCTGCCCGCAGGTCAACCAACCGGCGACTTCACGTTGATTTGCGCCCGCGAAGACGAGCACGAGTACTCGGTCGATCATCGCAATGGGCTGTGGTTCATTCGGACCAATGATCGCGGTCGAAACTTTCGCCTGGTTACGGCGCCGGTCAACGCGCGGGAGCGCGAGAATTGGACGGAGCGCATCGCCCATCGCGACAACGTGATGCTCGAGGACGTGGATCTCTTTGCGAGTTTTTTTGTGGCCTGCGAACGTGAGGATGGGTTGCCTCGCTTGCGTTTGTGGCGCTTTGCGGGCGATGGCCCAGAGGCGGCGCGCGCCGGCGAGATTGCGTTTCCCGAGCCGGCATACAGCGCTCATCCGCACATCAACCGCATGTTTGATACGACTTCCTTCCGGTATGGGTATCAGTCGCTGGTGACGCCGAGTTCGGTGTACGAGTACGACACCAACAGCGGCGACTCCAGGTTGTTGAAACAGGTTGAGGTGCCGGGCGGATTTGACCGCACACTCTACGCGAGCGAGCGGGTGCACGCCATCGCGCCAGACGGCGTAAAGGTTCCAGTCTCGCTTGTTTACAGGAAGGATAAGCGCGAGACTGGGCGCAATCCGCTCTACGTGTACGCATATGGGTCCTATGGCTACTCGCTGCCGCTTGGGTTTGGCTCGAACCGGCTAAGCATGCTCGATCGCGGCTTGGTGATGGCGTACGCGCACATTCGCGGCGGCGGAGACCTCGGCAAGCCGTGGCATGACGCTGGCAAGATGCTCGTGAAACGAAATACCTTCACAGATTTCATTGCAGCCGTGGAGCATTTGACGGCGAAGGGCTTTGGCGATCCCGCGCGTGTGGCCATCGAGGGCGGCTCTGCGGGCGGTCTCCTTACGGGCGCCGTCGTCAATATGCGACCCGATCTGTTTCGCGTTGTCCTGTCCCATGTGCCGTTTGTGGATGTGATGAATACGATGCTCGACGCTTCCCTGCCCTTGACAGTACCGGAGTACGAAGAGTGGGGCGATCCCAACGAAGAGAATTACTTCCGCTACATGCTGAGCTACTCGCCTTATGACAACTTGAAGGCAGCGAGTTATCCGGCGATGTTAGTCAAGACATCTCTCAATGACAGCCAGGTCATGTATTGGGAACCGGCCAAGTATGTTGCCAAGCTGAGAACACTTAAGACGGACAGCAATTCCCTGCTGCTCGTGACGAATATGCAGGCCGGCCACGGTGGCGCCAGCGGCCGATACGACTACCTAAGAGAGATCGCGTTTGACTACGCCCTCCTGCTGAAGGAATTGGAACTTTTGTGATAGAGTGGGCGCAAAGCCGCGCCACAATACACGCCGATGCAAAAGCCTGCCTTGATTCTCGCATTCCTTTCGCTGTGCACGGGAATTGCTCGTGCACAACAGGAGTTGGCTCCCTCGATAGACGGTGGACCTTTGAATATTAGGTCCGATTCATCTGCCTCGGATGAACCTGCAACGCCCAAGCCGGATGAACATGGAGTTTACCGACTCACGTCCGGCATTGTCGTGCCCGATCTGCTGCGGGCCATGCCCGCCGTGGGCTCACCTGACGATGTCCCGGAATGCAGTCCGCCCATCGTTTTCCTCTCTGCTGTAATTCGCATCGACGGACACGCAGAAATTCGCCGTGTGTTCACTCCGCGCAGCAGTGCTTGCGCGAATCTCGCCATTCAGGCTGTCAAGAAATCCCTCTATCAACCTGCGAAGTTAGATGGCCATCCGATCGCTGTCATGGCTTGCCTGAGTGTGCCGTTTATGACCGATCAACCTGCAATTCCGACCGTCCGACGCTGCCCGTCAAACTCCGATGCTGCTCGGCTCCCGGAAGACGACTCTTCTTCCGGCGAGTCCAGGCCCTCCGCGTCCAGTCCCACTGCGGAAGGGCTGCTGACACCGCTGATCAGGCGCGGACCTCTGGAGGTTAGTGCGGTTACGCCGGTACCGGATCAACAGCCGAAGCGCTGACTGCTTGCGGGCGTTCAACAATTGTTGCGGCTGTGGCGGGCGCCGATGGAACAGTCAAGGTACGCGGCGTCTATCGGTCTGCCAGTAAAACCTGCGATTCTCTCGCAATCGCAGCGATCGAACAGACTCGCATTCGACCTGCCACTTTGAACGGAACACCAGTTCCCGTCCTCGTTTGTTTTGGGGTCCCATTCACCAGCCGCATTGTGCCACCGGTTCCCAGGGCCACAAGTTGCCCGCGGAACGTGGGCGCAACTCCGGTAGAAGCCGCGGATGCGTTCGAGCTCCGCCCTGGAACGAAATTGCCTGTCGTCATCGTTGAACGGGCGCCCGAGTACTCTCGCGAAGCGCGCAAGAGAAAGATTGAGGGCACCGTGACCATCGAGGTCATTGTAGACGAAGAAGGATTACCCAGTGATTTTCATGTAGTGAAGAGTCTGGGTTACGGACTGGACGAAAACGCGCTCGCTGCAGCCCGGCTCTATCGGTTCCGGCCGGCCACGCTCAATGGCAAATCAGTCGCGGTCCGCACCAGTATCAAAGTGGATTTCAGGCTTCAAATGAAATAGACCGCGCGATCCATTCCTCGTTGCGGTGTCCGGATGCTCCAGATTCAGGAAACCGCAGACACATCGATGCCGCGCCACGAGGACTCAGCCGCCGCCCTCACCGGGCCGCCGTCGTCTCCGACGTTGTCTCGTTCAGCCGCGACTCATGCGCCCAAAGTCCCAGCCCCGGATTGGAGATGAAAAAGATATCTTCCCCATCCAACTCGTTGTGGCCGTGCGATAACTTGTCGGGATTGTAGTGTTCCGACATCTCTGCATAATCCCCATAGTTGAAACCGACGCCTTCAATCTCTTCTCTGCTAAGTTTGGCAGGGCACCAGGTGATTTTGAAGCGGCCTTCCGATGAGCCGTGGATGAGATGCGCAGCCGCTCCGAGTTCAGCGGCCAGTTCCGGATTGGCGTCAACGGCTGCGAGCGTAGCGGGAGTTCCGAAATACCCGTACTTGCGGATGAGCAAGTCGATTGCCTTGTCTTCCCCAAACTGCTTCACGCCAGGCGCGAGGACAATCAACTCAGCTCCATCCGCCAGCGCCATGCGAGTGCGATAGACAGCCTTGTTCCCTAGCCACGTGGAGTGGAACTCATGAGGATCGAGATAGACAACGGCCTTGCGGATTGGCTCAGCAACTAATTCAAAATTCACTTTCAGACTCAGCTCGGCGGCACGGTGGAAGCACTCGACGTCGTCGCCGATGTAAAGGCCGCGCAGTGCCAGGCCCCCGTCGGATTTGCGGCCTACTACGGTTTGAACGTAGACGATTGGCAGGTGGTGAAGGAAGTGATCGGATGCGTAGTTGAGCACACTGCGCACTGGATTGTCGGCGCGACCCATGATGCGCTCCATTCCATAGACTGCGCCAAGATAGTGGCTGAAATTGATGCTCTGACGTCCGCCTGTGCCGATGAGAATGTTCTTGTTGTAATTGGCCATGCCGATGACTTCGTGCGGCACAACCTGACCGATTGAGAGAATGAGGTCGAAGTCTCCTTGTGAAACAAGACGGTTGACCTGTGCAGGCCACGCAAAGTTAAGCTTGCCCTCAGATTGCTCGTGAATGAATTCGGCTGAGACCTCGCCAAGAGTCTCGACATCGGTTCGCCAGTTGTGAACACGGAACAGATCGTGCGACATGCCTGGATACATGTGATCGATCTGCGCGGGCTGCATCGGAGCATGCGTACCAATCGCCGGAAGAACTGCCTTCAGGCTATCTCCGAAGTGTTCTCCTGCGGCACAAGTCAACAATCCCGCCTGCGAATGCAGCCGCGTAATGTCGGGAGGAACGGCCAGCACGCGTTTACGCGCGCCTAATCTGGTGAGGCTCTCCCAGAGCAGTTCCCTGGACTGCTGCGGCGAGATGTCCGTGTCGGCGCTGCCGACGGCGCAGTAGAGACTCATGGGCTTAACTCTACACCGAAGCGCGGCTGAACTGTACCGTGACGCGAGGGCGCCACCTTTCGCGCGCGCGTTCTATTTATTTGGCCGTTGAGAATAATCGGCGCAGGGAAACATAATCCACTTTTGCGTTATGGCGCTTGTCCATCGGGATGGTGCGAAGGAGGCTAATTTCGTCGAGTTGGGCCCACGCGAGCATTTCCCGAGCTGCAGGATCAACTTCGCGCCAATCCGCCTCGAGAGCCAACACTCGGCGTCCCTCAACGGAGAGAATCGCCGCGCAACGAACTCCTGGAATCTGCCGTGCCGCACATTCTACTGCGAAGGGATAGAGGGTTCCTCGCTCATCTTTGATGGCTGCCGAGGCGCGTCCCAGGAGCCAAAGTCTCCCTTGATTGTCGAGGCGCCCAAGGTCTCCAGTCCTGTGCCACACCGTTCCGTCCACGTGAAATTTGGTCTCATCATCTCCCGTTCCATGCAGGTAGCCGTGCAAGACATGATCTCCCGACACGACAATTTCTCCCACTACGTCTGCAGGCATGCAAAGTGTTTGAAACTCTGGCTCGCTCACTGCTGGAATCGAAGTGCCCCAACGATCGCTCATAATGCGCAGCGAGATAGATGCGACTGGCCGCCCAGCAAGCAATCCGCGACCTTGATTCATTGAATCGAAGTCTGCCTCGCTGATCATGGAAAGTGAAATCTCAGCCATCGGTTCGGCCTCGGTTGATCCATACACCGCGGAAATCTCCGCCAGAGTAAAAGTATCGTGCGCTTGTCGCAAGTCGTTCGGGAACACTGGAGCACCGCCCATGCAAATGCGTTCCATAGACGGTATGCGAAGGTTCGATCTGTGGCACTCAGCCGTCAGTCGCGCGACAAATGCAGGCGACGCAGCCATTGTGGTGATCGGAAGACGCTGCAATTGACGAATCACTGGACGCGGGGAAATTTGACCGGGCTTCGTGAGGTCTGCGTCGGGAATTACGCTTGCAACTCCGGAGGCGAGATTGGCGAGCACAAATACTGGCAGCGTCGTGAGATCGACAGTGCCGGCCTTGTGGTGAAGGCTCGTTTGCAGCGCCCGATGTTGTGCCAAGAGGAATCCGTGGGTGCGCAACGCCGCTTTGGGTTCGCCCGTGCTGCCGCTGGTGAATGTAATCAATGCTGGATCGGATTCAGCCCTCCAGGCGATCGCGCCCAATTCCGTTCCCAGACCGTGCAACGACAAATGTCGTGAGAACGGAACGGGGCTCGAGCAAAACGAAAGCGGGATTCTCCGCAATTCAGGAATCGCGAGACGAAGGAGTTGAACTTTAGCGCTGCCGAAAAACGCTTTCGGCCGAGAAATTCGAAGGCAGCGCTCGACATATTCACGACCAGCTGACGGATCCAGAAACATACCGACCGCACCCAAGCGAAACAGCGCAATCAAGAATGCATATAGTTCAGCCTTCATCGGATGAAGAATCAACACGGAGTCGCCTGCGTTTATTCCACAGCGAGCGATTTGTTCTGCGAACCGCGCGCTGGCCGATTCAAGGCCGCGAAAGCTCAGTACGCGATCGCGGCCATCTTGCACGTCGATGAGTGCCGGGGCCTCACCATGCGCGGTCGCTTGGTCACTCAGGATGCGCGCAATATTCAAGATGCGATCTCCCGGCTGTAGAGGGTGTATCGACGCATCGGCAGTGCATAGTGACTGCTGATATTGCGGGAAGCGTTGCCTTCATGCATCAGGGCATGGATGCAGCGTCGGTATCCAAGCTTGTGGCCGGTCTCTTGTGCCTTCGCCACAAGCACAGTTCCCAATCCCCGCAGAGTGGGATCCGGAAGAATTGCAACGGTCTTTATCAAAAATGTATCGATTGGTCGGCCACGCGCGGCCTGCGCGAAGTCGGGCATGGCGAACAGATAGCCGACAAGTTCTCCACGACGTTTGGCCAGCAGAACAAGTTCCGGCTGAATGCGATCGAGCAGCGCGGTGTACTGCGCAATGAAGGCCTGCTCCGGCAATTCCGTGTACAGAAAGTTATGGATAAACGCGATGCGGCTTACCCGATAAATGCGGTGAAGCTCATTAGGGAGGTCGGCTTTAATAGCGGAGTCGATCTGAACGCCCAAACTTTGAAGCCTGGCAACGATTCGATTGATGCGTTCGTCACTGCCAGTCAGATCGTCGTTCAGCGCCGAGAAGTACCTTGCAATTGGAGCGAATCCTGCCTGCTCGAATTGAAGCGGCCACTCCAGCGGATTAATAGGCTCCAGGAAGAATGGCGGCTCTCGCATTTCGTTCGAAAGTACTTCCGTAACGAATCGATAACGTCTCCATGTATTTCCATCCATAGGGCCAACGGCGAGGGTACAGCCATGTTGAGACAACTGGGCGACCGCCTCGTCAAGCAGTAAAGCAGCCGCTTCATCATCCACGCTCGCATAGTGCCCGATGGCGCCGACCACATGCCCTGGCAATGGCGGAGCTTCCCTCCACCAGAGCGAACAATGAGCGCGTACTTCTCCGTCAGTCGTCACGGAGCAGATGTGCGCATCGGCGGCATGGTCTGCGATCTGACTTGGATCAAAGGGCGGAAGTGCAGGAGCCATTGCAAAGGTGGCACGATCTTGCGGACAAGAAGCGAAGACGATTCTCATTTTGCTCCAGCAATGAAAGATAAAGGCACCGTAAACACAAATACGAGAACCGCCTGCCGGACCCACCGCCAACCGTTGACCTCATAACGACCCTGATGGCGCGGCTCGAATAAGCAAAAGATACCGAATGCCAAAGCGCATAGCGGGAGTGCCAGCGCCGCTTGCAAAAGTGTCACCTGCGAGAAGGGCTGCAGACACACATACGGCACAAACATTAACAGCCAGCTTTGGATCACCAACATCGGGCCACGCCGCAACGCGCATTGGTCGGGGACGATGAGACACCGCAGCGTCCACCCGAGAATAGCAAGATGAATCGTGTAAGCAACGGTGTACGGAAAAATCTGCGCCTGGGTTCCTCTCAGTTCCGAGATATAAAGCCAAAAGAGACCTGCAGACGCGACGCTTGTTACCGCGTATGTGGTGTCTTTGGGCACCGTTGCAGGAATCTTGCCGGGGAGGAAAAGCGAATAACAAATAAATAGGACAGCCGGCGCCACAAGCCATGGCCAACCACCAACTCCCCAGGACGCGTACAGAACGAGTGCGGACGCAAGCAGCGCGCTGGCCTGAAGCGTTGTGCGCGAGCGGTAAAGCAGCACGAACACAAGCAGGAACGATGCGGCGATGAAGCGAACAACCAGATAGCGCAGTGGCATTGCTGTGTAAATGTGCAGCAGGAGAAACACGCCGAGAGGAATAATAAGGTTATCCTGGCCGCGCCAGGACACCGCTTCCAACAGCGTGACCACTAATGCAATGTCGAGCGCAACCAGCAGCGACTGTGGCCTGCTCAATTCAGTGAAGAGCAGCAGCGGAACATGTACGGTGAAGAATGCGACGGTAAAGAATGCGACCGAGCCTTCAAGGCTTTTGCTGCCGCCGATTCCCTCATAGGCAACTTTGCCATAGATCGTGCCGAGCACCGACGCAACGGCATCTGCGAATGTGAGCACCAACAGGGGAATGAGATAAAGCAACTTGTCCCCACGGGCCAGAGCGAATAACAATGCGACTGCGATTGGGAAGTAGAACTCGCCACGGGAGCGGCGCTCTATGGAATAGAGACTGCCGCCGAGCCTGGTGCGAACCAAGGGAATACACGAGACAGCTATCAAGAGCAGTAAAGCGAGGCCGCAGACTAGAAGGACCGGTGGCAGGGAGGAAAACAGCCACGGGAATGGAAGCGCGAGCCCTCCGGTTCCAAGGTGCGCGAGTTTGCGCAATTGTTCCGAGTCCTTCACAAACCGTTTGCAGAGACCGAGCAGAGACAAGAGCACCACTGCTGTTGACATGACGCACGCGACTGCCAAGAGATCGGAATGCGTCATCGCACCTGCTCCACAACGAATGCGCTGTAGAAGAAGGCTTTGTCCTGGGCGAAGAGCACGGTGCTGGTTTCGGAAAGTGAGTCGAGGTCTTCTGCCAGTTCATCAGGCCTGGCCCGTGGCGTTAGCATGTTCCAGTAAGCTAACCGCGCACCGGGCCGGGCGAGCAGGACAATTCGTCGCAACGCGTTCACGTAGTGGTCAGCGGACATGTACTCGAAGACATCGCTCAAGTTGAAGCAATCGAAATGTCCGTCACTCTCCGTAACATCCTCCAGCGCCGCTCGTCGCCATTCCAAGTTGTCGAGGTTACGGCGAATTGGTTCAAAGTTCTCCTCTCGCAGCGCGAATGGAAGAACCCCATTGTGTTGGCCGGTCAGTATCCACTGCAAATATGGGTTTTTCGCCGGATCGAGTTCAGTGAGTGCGTGATGCGTGCGTGACAGAATGCGCTTCGAAACGCTCCCCTCAACGTAGCGAAAGAATGCTGGATCGCGACCAAGAGTCCCCATGACCCGCCGCGAAAAGAATAGCTGAAACAACGCTCTCCAGCGCCAGTTATCCCAAACCTGATTGTAGAATGCTCTTCGCTCATCACGCGGTTTTGGTTCAAGTAACTCGCGAATCTGTTTTCGGGTGTGAATCAGCGGCAGTACTCTCTCGCGAAAAGTGCGGAAGTAATCCTCGAACTTTCCCGCTGCTCCGATTCCCTTTTTGATCGATTCGGAGTGGTCGTCCCAAAAGCCTACAGACGCCGCGCTCAAGGAACTCCGGCAATGGCGGTAGAGACGCAGTCGATCTTCGCAAGGCGTTGACCCAATCAAGGCAAGCATTTCGTCATGTTGAAGCGTGCGGTATGCGGCGACGCGAAGCTCGAGACACGCCAGCTGCGCTGCGCTGAGATCGATGGCCAGCACATGTTCTGGCGACCCTGTCAGCAAAGCGAGCGTGTTGTCTCCAGCACTGGCGATGGACAAGCACCGCTTTCCTTGTTCCGGTCTGAGCGCCTCGATCAAGATATCCGCGTCTTCCCAGCACTGGGCATAGCGAATTTTAGAAAAGTCTACCCGCTGGGCCGCTTCACTCTGCATGATCTTCCTTGGCCTCGATACGTCGCACCGTTCCGCGCGCGCCATCAAGTTCTACGACGTCGCCATCATTCAACCAATGAGTCAGTCCGCGAATAGATACAACCGCTGGAATACCCAACTCACGGGCGACGATTGCGGAGTGGGAAAGCAAACTGCCGCGTTCGACGAGCAGTCCAATGGCCGATGGAAAGAGCATAATCCACCCTGGATCAGTGTGCTCAGCAACAAGAATGCGCCCCGCCGGCAATTGCGCTTCGCGCGGATCGAGGATTACTTTTACCACGCCGCGAACCACGCCGGGACAACAGCCTATGCCGCTCCGTTCTTCTGCGTGGTCGTCGCACGATACGCATACCGTCTGTGCGCGGTGGACCTGTGCCTGATCGACCGGGCCATATGTCTCAAATCGATCGGGTGGCGCCGTCGTCGTCTTGTGGGCTGCGAATTCGCCCTTGCGCAGCGCTGCGAGCGCTCCAAGGCCAATCGTAGCCGCAGTTCCATTGACCCAACCCAGTATCTCCTCAACCTGTAAATAGAAAATGTCATCCGGGGACTGGAGTATCCCAGTGGCATGCAGCCTTCTGCCACATTCGCGAAAGATGCGGCGAACGCGGCCAAAGAGCCTCGTACGCTCGAAGCGGAGATTCTCCCGCTGCCGGACGCGCGTCTTGGCGTTGCGCAGCACCCATAGCAGGAGGAACCGTTTGAACACCGAATACCGAAGCTTGATTCGAACCTGCTGTTCCGCCAATTTGGAGAAATCAGACGCGGACACCTTTGCATCGTGTTGCGGCGCTCGTGCTAACTCGCCTATGCTGCGCAGCAGGATCTGCGGATTCTCGTGCAGAGTTTCGCTCTCCAGCTTCAATTCCTCCAGGCATCGGTCGCCAAATTTCCGAAGGTATGACTGATAAAGTTCCCAGAATTCTGGATCGTTCGATGCTGAACGCAACACATCGTCAATTGCGCCCTCGCAGAGTGCGTCGGTGAATTGCGGGTTTCGTGCAGCGACTCGTGCAAGTTCGTTCACGAGTGCAGCTGGCTCGGCGCTGACGATGCCCCCATCGCCGCGGATGGCATCGTTTGCAAGCAGTCCCGACTCGTCTCCGAGCCATTTCAAAGTCATCTTTCGCAGTGTGCCGTGAAAGATCATTGCGAAGAAATCGTTGATTAGCGGAGCATCCCAATGCCGCAGCAGTTTCTCTTGCAGTTGGCCATAGTAAATGACTAATTCGTCGAGCCGCATGTCAGCCAATGCGGGAGACGGCTCCCGGAGGGCGCCATTCAGCCGCACTTGAAAGTTTGCGATCTGCTTCTCAAGCCGAAACATGTTCCAGATGAGCGCAATGACCATGTCGAGCAAACTGAACAGGTCTTCTACCCGCTCCCTGCGCGAGGCACTCGAAAGTTCCGCAGAAATCTCTTCAGGAAGACTCTCGCGCACACCCATCATCTGCTCCATAAAGCGGCGATTGAATGTGAAGCCGGGCAACAGCGCCAGCACGCGATACCAGTTCAACAAGTTGTAATAGATTCGCCCTTGAATGAGCCCCAACATCCGGCCGAATGTGATATCGTTTGCGACGATTTTTCTCTTCGGCACGCGGAGGATGTGGCAGAACTGGCGATAAACGCCATCGTATACAGTCCGTGCAAACGAAAACGTGAGTGGCGTGGTGACTCCGCTATAGCTCTCGATGATGTTGCTGTTATCCCAAATATTCAACACCCCGTCTGGTTCGGGGATATTGCGGAGCGTCGTGATTGGCCGCGATTGCAGCAGAAAAAGCTGGTTATCCGCGATCGCCCACTCGATATCCTGGGGTTGCCCGAAGACAGCCGCCGCTCGCCGAGCCAATGTCGCGACGGCCGCGGCCTGCTCGTTCGTGAGCACCTGTCGATCTCGCAACTCGTCGGAGACTTGCATGGCAGCGACGCCCTCTTCCGCGTTTGCAGAAAAACAGTGCTGGATTTGTTTGTGTGCGATGATCCTCCGCACGATCGAGCCGGTTCGATCTACCTCATACAAGTCTGCGTCCGCTTCACCGCCCACCAATGCGGTGCCCACTCCAAAAACCGCGGAAACAACCGCCAGACCCCGCCGTCCGCTTACAGGATCAGCGCTAAAAGCAACACCGGAGGTTGCCGGTTCGACCATTCGTTGCACGAGAACAGCGGGTGCTGTTGCCGGGCGTGGGGACAGTCCTCGCTGCCTGCGATACTCCATCATCCGCGCCGAGAACCCTGAGCGCCACACATCTGCGACGTGCGAGACGACGGCGTCGGAGTCGACAAAAAGGTAGCTGGCAAGCTGACCGGCGAAGGAATCTTCCGCACCGTCCTCCTCGACAGCCGAGGAGCGCACGGCAAAGCGAATCCCGGGTAAGGAACTCACGGCGGCCCGAATTTCCTCGGCAACTTCTGGTGCGGGTTGCAACTCAGAGACAACCGCAAGAAGCGTCTCGGGAGCGTCACTGGACATTGCGACACGCTGCTCGCTCGAAAGGCTTCGCTCAAATGCCTCGGGAGAAACGACAAACCATTCCGGAATTGGCAAACCGGGAATCGCGAGCCGAGAGAGCGCGTGAGCCTTTCCACCGAGACTCTGAACCGGGCCGTTGGTGAAAATGCAACTCACAAACGCCTCCAAAGGATAACGGCGATAGGCATCACGCCGAGGCTGAGATAGAGCAGCAGGCTCCACACACCGGACATGGTCTCAAGGCGTTTTCCTTCTCCATTGCTTTGCGAACGCAGAAAACGAAAAGCCAGCACCCCAGAAACAGCGATGATGACCGGCAGAATCGTCAACAAGGGCAATTCAAAACCAATAACCCGCGCAGCGACGCACGCGAGCACTGCCGCCGCCGTCATCATGGTCAGCCAGATGATAACTGCCCTTCCTGGTCCCCAGAGAAAGCTGTATGTTTCTACTCCCGTTTCTTCGTCCTGTGGCGAGCGGATTTTGCGGCCGATCTCGATCACCATTCCGTTGAAGAGACTCACCAGCAGGAACCAAAGCAAACCCCTCGGCGGACGCGCATAACCCAAAGAAGCCCAATCGCAAGCGGTTGCGTAGAAGTCGACGAGAGGCATGATGGCCATGTGCGACACCATGTAGACCACCGGCCGCGCCTTTAACCAGCGGCGTGCGAAAAATTCCTTGGTCATTAGTCCCAGGTACACCCAGGTCGCAACCAGTAGAACAACAAGCCGCGGAGCAAGCCAGAGGGACAAGGCAAGCTGAATCGTCATGCACCCAATCCACACCCATGCCAATTCGCGCAGCTTGATCAGGCCACGCGGCACAGGACGATAGGAGCGATACTTCGAATCCTCCTCGAAGTCTTTGAACTCATCCGCAAGGCGGAGTTGAAGGAAGGAGAGCAACGAACTGACGAAGGCAACGAGGCACGGTTTGAATCCGGGAAAGCCGCCGGCCCCGCGCAGCAATGCTGAATATCCAATTGCTGACAGGCTGAACGCAAGAATGACCGGCGCGTGCGCTAGCAGCGGAAAGCGCTCACGCTGATAAATCCACCAGCGATTAGCGAAGCGTGTCGCTCCCGGCGGCGCCATTGCCGCGCGCCAGTTTCTGGTGTGCATGTGTAAAATCTCCAGAGCACAATGCCGCAGTAATTGACAATTCTCCAGCCAAAGCCAATGCGGCGCAGACTTCCGCAAGCGCTTGCGCCTTTCCGGGGCCAGCCAATCCCAGAATCTCCAGGCACGCATGCTGGCTTGGCAGTGCGGTACCACCGCCGACTGTGCCAACCACGATGCTCGGCAGCGTAACCGATGCATACAGATCGCCAGCCTCGGTCACCTCAAAACGCGTAACTCCGACCGCGCACTCTGCCACACAAGCCGCGTCTTGACCACAAGCGATGAAAATCGCCGCAAGCGCATTTGCAAAGTGTCCCTGTACGCCGATGCTTCCGCTTTGTATCGCTCCAATTGCCGACATTTTCCAATACCGCTCGAGCGCCTTCGGGGTTGTATGCAGTCTTGACGCGACAAGTTCGGCGGGCAGGGTCACCTCGGCAGAAACCTTTCTACCGCGAACAGTCACAAAGGAATGCGCCGTTGCCTTCTTATCACCGGAGAGATTCGCCTCGACAAAGAAGAACTCCGGCCGGATCGGGCACTCCTTCATGATGTGCTGGCACACCGCTTGCGTCGCAATCGTCACCATGTTCTGCCCTGAAGCGTCGCCGGTAGTGTAATCGAGAATGAGATAGACGTGGTTGCCTTCCAATGCCATGCCAATGTCTATCAATTCCCCGTGCCGCGTGGTAGTAGCAGCAACAGCCCGCAGCGCATCGCCATGTTCCACACACCAAATAGCGAACAGACCGGCTTCCGTAAGACTTCGCAAGCCGAATCCTGGAGTCCGTCGCATCCCTTCGTGGAGCACGATACTGACACAGCCGCCTGCTTCGGTGATTGTTCTCGCACCGCGTGCATACGATGCCACCAGGGCTGCTTCAGTCGTCGCGAGCGGAATATAAAAGTCGCCCGACGCAAACATCCCTCGAACCCGTAGCGGGCCTGCAAGTCCCACTGGAACCTTCACTGTTCCTATGCAATTCTCAATGTTTTTCCGGTAGACTTCTAGCGTTTCTGCGTGTGCCGGGTCATAGACGGCAAGCCTGCTTGCATCGGGAATCTTCAACAGGCGCCAACGGTTTTCTAATGCATCGGCTGAAACAGAATTGCCATCGGGGATCCGCGGCGGCAGAGGTGACTCTTCTCTCGCCAGTGTTTGAACAATCTCCAAAGCTGATCTGTTCTGGAGGAGGCGCCGCAAGAACTTGCCGATTCTATCTTCATTGCTCGCCATCGGCTCTCACCAATCGAGTTCAAATCCGGAGATGCGCAGAGAATCAACAGTTTTGGCAACCGGCCCGAAACCAGGCGCCGATCTTAGCCCAGCGGCTTGGCGTTTTTCCGGCAAAGCCTGAGATTTAGGGCGAGTCTACCACAACGGGTTCAAAGAACCTTTGGGATCGCAGCCGTCAGATTTCAGGTCTCGAGTTATACCTCTTGCATTGCAATGAACTCCATGGACCAAAAACGGTCCCATGAGTTGACATAGCAGACCTAGTGCCGTGACCCGGTGATTTTGTAATCGTGCCCGTAAACTTGGGTGCCCCAGGTCTCGCTTTTGAGACCTGGGAAACCACATATCTACGCGGTCGCGGAACTAGTTAGATCCCTTTGGACGGTTCAATGGAGATTCGTGGTGGGCGGTCAGGGACTCGAACCCCGGACTTCCTGCTTGTAAGGCAGGCGCTCTAACCAACTGAGCTAACCGCCCACTGCGGCGGGAGGTCATGACGACCTCTTTCATCATACCAGCCTGCTTGATTCATCGGGCAGGTCGGCCGGACTTGATAACCTAGTTTCCGTGCCTCAACTTATAGTCAATGCGGACGACTTTGGCCTGACGGCCGGAGTTAATCGCGCGATCATCGAATTGCATGCAGCGGAGGTTTTGACCAGCGCCACCTTGATGGCGCAGGCCGCAGCCACGGAACAAGCCGTGGAGATGGGTCTTGCGATGCCGACGCTGGGCGTGGGCTGTCACGTGGTGCTGGTAGATGGTGCGCCAGTGATGGAGGCACCCGAGGTGCGCACTCTCGTGAACCGGGAGACTCGCAGCTTTTACCCCACAATTGGCAGTTTCTTGAAGCGGCTGTTTACCGGGCGCATTCGACCCAAGGAAATAGAGGCAGAGGTCGCGGCGCAGATTGCCCTTTTGCAGAGTTACGGGTTGAGATTAACGCACGTAGACACACACAAGCACACACATATGTTTCCCGCAGTGCTGCGGCCGGTCCTGCGCGCTGCGCGCAAGGCCGGCATAGTTGCGGTGCGAAACCCATTTGAGCCCGTGTGGAGCGTGAATGCAACTGCCAATGCACCTGACGTGCGGCGGTTGCAGGTGATCTTGCTGCGCAGACTCGAGCCCTCGTTTCGGCGCATTGTGGCGGAGGAAGGCTTTACGACGACTGACGGCGCGATCGGAGTGCTGGCGACCGGAACGATCGACATTGCCACGGTAAAATCCATGTTGCTGGCGATGCCGGAGGGAACGTTTGAACTGGTTTCGCACCCAGGCTACAGGGACGCCGATTTAGAGCGCGCAAATACCCGGTTACTTTCCTCGCGGGAACTCGAGAGAAATGCACTGATGGCAATAAGGGATTTTCGAGGGGTTGATCTTGTTTCGTTTGCCGACCTCAATCCCACAGGTCAGGCAACCTCCAAAGATTAGCGGCAGGTAATGCATCTTCGGTGGCCGTGAGGACGTCAAAAATCTCAGGCAGCGAAAAAAGGAAGCGGAGCGTAAAGCAAGTATGCGCATCGGGATTACGTGCTACCCCACCTACGGCGGCTCGGGCGTGGTGGCAACGGAGTTGGGAATTGAGCTCGCCGCGATGGGCCACGAGGTCCATTTCATATCTTATTCGCAGCCTTTCAGATTGAGCGGACGAGATGATGGGATCCATTATCACGAGGTCCCCGTTTCCAGTTATCCGCTCTTCGAGTTCCCTCCTTACGACTTGGCGCTGGCTTCGCGAATGGCAGAGGTGGCGGAGTTCTGCAGACTGGATCTTTTGCACGTGCACTATGCCATTCCGCACTCCGTGAGCGCATTGCTGGCACGACAAATGCTGGCCGCGAAAGGGCGGCGGCTGCCGTTTGTGACGACACTACATGGAACGGACATCACACTGGTCGGGCTCGATCGCAGCTATCTGCCAATTACCCGCTATTCGATCCAGGAAAGTGATGGCGTCACAAGCATCTCGGATTATCTGCGGGATAAGACCGTCGAAGACTTCGGCGTCACTCGGCCAATTGAAGTCATTCCCAACTTTGTAAACTGCGATGTGTACACGCCTATTACTGATGAGACGGCAAAGGCGACCGCGCGCGCGCGTTTGGCGAGGCCCGACGAAGCGATATTGATTCACCTGTCCAATTTCAGGCCGGTCAAGCGCGTGGTGGATGTGGTGAAGGTGTTCTCGCTGGTGGTGCGAGAGGTGCCTGCAAAATTGGTCCTGGTAGGTGACGGCCCCGACCGATCAACCGCCGAATGGCTGGCGCACGACCTGAAAATCCATGAAAAGATCCAATTTCTGGGCAAGCAGGAGATGGTCAATGAGCTGCTGCCACTTGCCGACATTATGTTGATGCCGAGCGAGCTTGAGTCGTTTGGATTGGCGGCCCTGGAGGCCATGGCGTGCAAAGTTCCCGCAATCGCGACGCGGGTAGGCGGAGTTCCGGAACTGATCGAGGATGGAGTAAATGGATTGCTATATCCCGTCGGAAATGTGGAGGATATGGCAGCCGGTGCGATCGGTTTGTTGAAGGATCGCGCTCGGCTCCAAACCATGCGGGATGCGGCGCGGAAAGATGCGCAAAAGCGATTCTGCGCCTCGCTGGTGGTGCCGAAATACGTTAAGTACTACGAATCGGTGTTGGGATGAACGCGTCGTTTTCACCCGGTATTCGCCCGGCAAGCACTAGCTGACTTCCTCAGGCTCAAACCGAGGTTTCAAGCCGACTCGCCACCAGAATTCCTCTACCAGAGCAACGGTCTCGGCGGTGGTTTGGGGCGTGGTGCGGAGAAGTAGTTCTGAGATCCGACCTGTGGTTTCCTCGCCGGCACTTGGCTCGGTGTCGCCCTGCGAAGGCAACTCGCGAACAACAAGGTCTCGCGCATCGGCGACGACGGCAACGCATTTGGCTGGTCGATAGGTACAGGCGGCCAGGTCCATGAGAGAGAGGCGCACCGTTGGCGTAACCAGCACGGTGCGCGGCGGCGCCATACGATCGAGCAGCCAGAGAATTTCCAGCTTCGACTCCAGTTCATCGGGAACGCAGTCTATCGCAAGATCCGCGTCGCGAACGGCGTCTTCAATCGTCGAGACAAATTCAACGTTGGTTAAGGCAGCGACGCCAAGCCGCTGACGCACGGCTTCACGCGCGTGATGCAAGTTCGCGGGCATCACGTCTTCAAGCAGGACATGGTAGCCGGCGCGTGCAGCCGCTAGGGCGAGCCAGCGTCCAAGCGGACCGGCTCCGATGATGGCGACCTTGATCAATGCGAGCGAATTACTTGGCAGCCAGCGCTTTGGCCACGTCTTCAGCATTGGGTGTGGATTGCAAGAGGTGTGCGCCGATGCGTGCTCGCTCTTCCGCTGTCAACGTGGGGACGAGGGCCAGAATCCGGCGCAGGGTTACAGCAACGTCGTCAATATAGTTCATCAGGCGAATGGCTTCTCCGGAAAGCGGCATGAGGGTCCTCGAGTTTGAATTCAGGCTCCATTGTAGGTGCTGGGGTTGGGCGGGGGGAAGCACGCTGCCAATTCAACCCTGTAAACAGGCGACGCCGGGATCGCATTACTCTCCTCTTGACAATCTAATGGAACATCGCTATACATCTAGATTAACTAGTGGAGGGAATTCGATGGCCGACAAGCCGGGCGATCTGATTCAGGGAACGCTGGAGATGCTGGTACTCAAGACGCTGGCGCTCGAACCGATGCATGGCTACGGCATCGCCCTGCGTATCGAGCAGATCGGAGGCGGCGTCTTTCGCGTAAATCCGGGCTCGCTGCTGCCCGCGCTGAGTCGTATGGAACGCGCCGGCAGAATCAAAGCCGAGTGGCGAGCGACGGAGAACAACCGGCGCGCCAAGTATTACCTGCTCACGCCGGCTGGGCGCAGAGCGCTCAATGATGAGACAAAGCAGTGGGACAGGCAGGTCTCTGCGATCAATCGAATCTTGGAAGCGTAGTAGGAGGGGACGATGACGAAATTGTGGAGCCTGGCAGCCGGAATCCGGGCGCTCCTCCAGAAGACTAAGCGCAATGCCGAGATCGAAGAGGAATTGCGCGGCTTTCTCGACGAGTCTGTTACCTACAAGATTCGTCAGGGCATGAGCCGAGAAGAAGCACTGACTGCCGCACGCGCAGAGTTGGGCTCTGCGATCGCAGTCAGACATAAAGTCTGGTCTGCAGGTTGGGAATCAGCAGCAGAATCGGTATGGCAGGATGTTTGCTACGCCCTGCGCCAGATCTTGCGCTCACCTGGCTTCTCCCTGGTTGCGATTCTGTCCCTCGCTCTGGGCATCGGCGCAAACACTGCAATCTTCACACTGATCAACGACCTGATTTTGAAGCAGCTCCCAGTTCAAGATCCCCAGCAGCTTGTCTCGTTTGGAGACGGAACGGACGGCGGCACGATCGAGTCCTCTTCCCCAGGTCCTTACGATATTTTCCCGTATGAATTCTACCGGCGCATCGCGCCCCGGCAGCGGGAGGAGTTCGAGGGAGTTTGCGCATTCGCAAGTTTTCCAAGCATGGTGAGCGTTCGCACGGGATCCGGTTCCAGCGGTCCCGCCATGCAAGCGATTGGGCACTTGGTCTCCGGGAACTTCTTCAGCGTGCTTGGCGCGGAGCCTCAGATGGGCCGCACCTTTGTCGAGAACGATTCCACCGTCGCCGGCCAAAGCCCTGTCGCCGTGATCAGCCATCGCTACTGGCAGCAGGAGATGACGGCGGACCCTGACGTTGTCGGTCGTTCCATCATGGTGAATGGAACGCCATTCACAGTAATCGGCGTAATGCCTGCAAAGTTTTACGGCGTTGACTTGAACGAGCAATCGCCGGACATGTGGTTTCCCATCAGCATGCAGCAGCAGGTCATGCTTCACCCTTCGCTGCTGAAGCCTGATGGGTTGTTTTGGATTCATATGATGGGGCGGCGCAAGCCCGAAATAAGTGTGCCTCATGCACAGGCCTGGGTCACCGCGCAATTCCAGCAGTTCCTGATAGACCGAGCGGGCGCGGGCATCTCCGCCGAGCGCCGCAAGCAGATAAGCGGGACTTTCATTCCACTGCTACCGGGCGAGGCTGGCCTATCCCACATTCGCACGGCTTACCAGGCGCCTCTTGCCGTGCTGATGGCAATGGTGGGCATTGTGCTGCTTATCGCGTGTGCGAACCTCGCGAATCTTCTTCTCGCAAAAGCGACTTCGCGAGAGCGCGAATTTTCCCTTCGGCTTGCTCTCGGCTCGAGCCGCAGCAGGATCATGCGCCAGATATTCACCGAGACACTCGTGCTCGCGTTTGCCGGAGGAGCGCTCGGACTGGCCCTCGCTTTCTGGGCTACCCGTGCATTGATCCTTTTCATCTCCGGAGGCGCCGCGCATCACACCGCACTCGCAGCAACACCTGACGCACACGTGCTTGCGTTTACCTTCACTGTCTGCTTGCTCACCGGAGTTCTATTCGGCATTGCACCCGCATGGCGTGGCTCGCGGAGTGGCGTGTCCGGAGTGCTCAATACGCGCACATCCATGGGCGCAGCTGGCCGCGGCGCTCGCCTGTTGCCGAAGGCGCTCGTCATAGCACAAGTTACGCTTTCATTGGTGCTGCTCTCCGTCGCCAGTTTGCTTCTGCGCACGCTCCACAATCTCCGCAGTCAGGACCTTGGATTCAACCGCACCAATGTATTACTGGTAAGAACCAATCCGAAGTTCGCCGGATACAAGCCTGAGCAGTTGAACTCGCTTTACAATCGCATCCTTGATCGCGTCGACGCTCTGCCCGGTGTCCGCTCCGCGGCTCTCTCCGGGGCGCCGCCAATGAACCAGGGCAGCTGGGGCTCACCGATCTTTATCGACGGCCGCCCAACTGCGCCTGGCGAAGACGTAAGCGCACTCCTCAATCGCGTTTCCCCGGGTTATTTCGAAACTCTCGGGATTCCGCTGCTTCACGGCCGCACCATCGGCAGCCAGGACACGGCCAACTCGCAGAAAGCGGTCGTGGTCAACAAGACCCTGGCGGACCGCTACTTCCCGAATGGCGATGCCCTTGGCCACACGTTCAAAGTCGCGGATCCTGAAGTCACCGGAACATGGCAGATTGTTGGCATTGTCCGCGGCGCAAAATACAACAACCCTGCCGAAAAGCCAAAGCCGTTCGCATATCTTGCGGTGTCGCAATTGACCGACGACGATCAATACGCCTATGTCCTTCAGATCCGAAGCGTCGGCGATCCTGCAAAGATCACGGGCGAGGTCCGCGCCGCCCTTTCCGAGATTGATCCAAACCTTCCGATTCTCGAATCCGCAACCATTGCCGAACAAGTAGATCATCTAATCGATGAACCGAAGCTCTTCTCTCAACTGTCGGGTGTCTTCTCGATCCTGGCGCTGTTACTTGCCGCGATCGGATTGTACGGCGTCATTACTTACAACGTGGTCCGGCGCACCAGCGAAATCGGCGTTCGCATGGCTTTGGGCGCGGCAAGGAGCCGTGTGCGTTGGATGGTTCTCAAGGAATCTCTGCTGCTGCTTGCAATAGGAACGGCCGTTGGAATTCCGGCAAGTCTCGCGGCCAGCCGTGTCATTCAAGCGGGGCTATACGGGGTAAGCCCCTTTGACCCGATGACTCTGGTTACCGCCGTTCTGATCATTTCCGCAGTAATTTTGGGTGCCGCCTGGCTGCCAGCCCAGCGCGCGACGCAGATCGACCCCATGGTCGCTCTGCGCTATGAGTAAGTGGCGACCCAGCTGAATGCCCTCGGCAGCAGCGCATGTATCACAACCCTTAACCTTGTTCGGCACGGAGAAAAGTCGAGAGCAGGAATTTTGCGATCTCATCCGGGCCTTCCGCCACTTCGGTTTGCGTGCAAAACCACGCGACTGCGTCCGCATTGTTATAGGTTGTTATCACGAGTGTATATTCCCGCTCGATGGCGAAGGCATCGCTCTTGAAATGAACCTTCTTCGCGGCAGCGTTGAAAACGCCCTCGATTTTCGAGTCGTTCTCACGGCGAATATCCATGCGGTCGTGGTGCGGATCAATGGAGCGCAAAACAGCGCGACCGGCTTTGGCGTTTACACTCTCGCAACGGATAATAATGATCTCGCGAAGAGTCTTCCACTGAAGAGGGAGCTGATGATTCAGGAGTTGCGCTCTCCCGTCGGCCAGCTTCTTCACTCCCACTGCTACTTTTCTTTTTGGCTCGTACACCGCCAATTCGTCTTCTTCCCAACCCATAGTACTGCGTCTCCGGCGAACAGAATCATTAGATGTCGTGCTCGATCGATGAATCGAATCTCAACTGGATCAAGGGCCATCCATGGCTGTCTACTGTGCTCATGGTATCGCAAGTTCATGTCACAGTTACCGGCTAAGAACAACCAGCGCAGGCAATGGACGGTACTTTGGGGATGTCAATTCGACTCTAGGTCTGTGACCGCTTGTTCCCCTACCAATATGGGTGCCCCAGGTCCCGATTTGGGGACCTGGGATTGCCAATCGCCAGATTCGAAGTCATGCGGTCAAAGACCTAGTGAGCCTCTTTTGGGTCCGGTGTTTGCGTCTCAGTAATGCGAGTTCAGCCAATTCCAAACTGCTGCGCAAGGAGTAATTTGGAGAGGCTACGCGGAACGCGGGTCAGGGCCTTAAGGCCGCGTCGTGCGGGATCGTATGAAGTGGTCTGAATGCTAAGTTGAGTTACTTCCACTCCCACATTTTGGAGACGGTGGCGCCGGCAGCATCTACTTCGTATTCGAAGGCCGCGCATGCGTTATTAAGGCGTGCGAGTGTCTTCGAAGCAGTTTTGAAGAAGAGCATACCGCGATAGCTGACGGAGCCACCAGGACCGAATTTGCCCACCCCCGTACCCGTCCATGTGGCCGCTTCGCCATCCGCCGTCATCTCGATTCCCTTGCCTTCGCCATGAAGGGAGCCATCCGGGGCAATCACCGATGTGTATGAACCCATGCCGGTGACAGCAACGCCCAAGATCTTGCCGCTGTCTTCGAACGATACCTCCGCCGTTGGAGGGTCGGTGGAAAGAACCCGTCTGACAAGCCTTTTGCCTTTGGTTTCGCCGATTTGTTCTCCTAACATGAAAATAACCTCCACTTTCTCATTCGCCGGTTTTGAAGTGCGTTTCCCGGGTGCGCAAAGGTATACGCCATGCGACATGGGCGCGTCGAGTGATTTTACGGGGAATTAGAGAGTCGGGGTGGGCGTTGGATTTGAGGCGCACGCGCAAAGGCGGCCCATCCTCCCACAAGGAATGGACCGCCTCTTTGCATTCCGGACTAACTTGCTTGGCGGCCGGAAACTTTTTGCCCTCGAGAATCACGTCGTCAAAGCGTGCGTTTGAAAAGTGGCGTGGCGATCAGCAGTGTGCCGATGCCGAAGACGAACAGGAAAATCAAGTCGGTTTGAATGGCTGCGAATCCGCCATCTTTCAAGAGAATGGCTTTGAAGCCGTGAATGGCATAGGTGAACGGGTCGACGATGGCGATGGCGCGCAACCACTTGGGGAACTGGGCGATCGGAGAGATGGCACCCGACGGGAAGAACAGCAGCGTGTTGAGGACGCCGAACATGGCGCGGGGCACGAGTGGATCGTCGACGCGCACCATCATGAGGAACATCATTCCGTTGAAGGCGATGGAGGTGCCGAGGATAAGCAGGAACAGTTGCAGCAGAGCCATGGGATGAAAGATGACGCCGAGGCCTGCCATGAGCGATCCGATGACGGTGAGAGAGATGCCGGAGAGGACCGCCTTGATGGCTCCGGCGATGTTGAGGCCCATTACGAGTTCCAGCTTGGTGATGGGCGTAACGAGATATCCCTCATGGACGCCGCGCGCCTTGTCGTCGATGTAGAGCATGCCGCCGCCAATCATCACGGAAATGTACATGGCGAGCGCAATGGAGCCGGCGAGCAGGTACTTCATGTACTCGACGTAGGGGTAGATTTCAACAATTCGGATGGCGATGTTCTTGACGATGCGATCGGGGATGATGGGCTGATTGAGTGCATCGACGAGGGATTGCATTTCGCTTTCGATGGCGCCGCTCATAATCTGGTCGGTGTTGTCGACGACGAGGCCGATGCGGGCTGCGTCTTTGGCGTAGACGCGGCGGCTGAACTGCGGCGGGATTATGACGGCTGCGTCGACCTTGCCGGTGCGCACGTCTTCGCGGGCCCGGTACTCGTCGTTGTATTGGATAGTCGTGAAGGTGGCAATGTTGACCGCGACGGAGTCGAAGGCCTCTTTGACTTTGACCGCCTGCGGCCCGTGATCCTCATCGACCACCGCGACACGAGCGCCCTGGACGTGGCCGCCCAGAGCATGGCCGAGGATGACGAGCTGCACGATGGGCAGCATCATGGACATGATCATGAGGACCGGCGAGCGGAAGAACTTGCGCATTTCACGCTCGACGATGGCGAGGAATCTATTCATGGTTGTGCTCCCGGACGCGGTGGCATCATGAAGACGGATTTGACCTGCTCATCGCGGAGCTGGCGGCCGGTGTAGTGGACGAAAACGTCGTCGAGCGAGGTGTTCTGCACGGAGAGCGAGGTTAGCGTTTCACCAAGCGAGGCGGCCATTTCAACAAGTTGCGTGGTGGTTTGCGATCCGTTGGAAGTGAGGACGCGATAGACGCCGGCGGATTGCGACTGGACCTCAGTGACGTTGGGAAGAGCTTCGAGGCGCTGCTGCCACTCTGGATCTTCGCGATTGAATTGGACTTCGACGACGTTGGAGCCGGGCACGCTCTGCTTGAGTTCGACAGGCGTACCGAGGGCAACAAGCGTGCCGTGATCGACGATCGCGATGCGGTCGCAGAGGCGGTCAGCCTCTTCCATGTAGTGGGTGGTGAGAAGCATCGTGAGGTTGCGGGTCTTCTTGAGGTTGTTGAGCATTTCCCAGACGGCGATGCGGGAGACGGGATCGAGGCCGGTGGTGGGCTCGTCGAGAAAGAAGATGCGCGGGTCATGGACGAGGCCACGTGCGATTTCAAGGCGGCGTCGCATTCCGCCGGAGAGCGTTTTGGTTTGCGCCGTTCGCCACTTGGCAAGATCGACGGCTTCCAGCACCTCGGCGATATTCTTCTCCCGCTGCACGCGGGGCACACTGTAAAGCTTGGCGTAAATGCTGAGATTCTCTTCGACGGTAAGGTCCTGGTCGCTGGTGAGGGCCTGAGGAATGACGCCGATCATGCGGCGAACGGCATCGGATTCCTTGCTGACGTCGTGGCCGCCGACCATCGCTCGGCCGCTGGTGACGGGGATGAGCGTCGTCATCATGCGAATCAGCGTGCTCTTTCCGGCGCCGTTGGGACCGAGGAGACCGAAGATTTCGCCGTCGGCAACGGAGAAGGTTACGCCCTTGACCGCTTCGAAATCGCCATAGCGCTTGACGATGTTTTCGACGGCGATGGCGGGCGCGGCGTTCTTGCGGTTGCCGTTGATCGCGGGGCCGGGTTTTGCGGCGGCAGTCATTGCTTCACCAATTT
>WNGL01000145.1_pt1 | contig 78792 bp, 61 predicted proteins | sample 5400591 | NCBI WGS metagenome assembly WNGL01 (sample SAMN13153377, study PRJNA577476) | soil metagenome | isolation source: 80 cm soil or saprolite under Garry oak tree replicate 1 | place: USA:California | collected 2016-06-15 | reverse complement strand
CGAAACGTTCATCCCAAAAGGGCATGGTATGAATGATGCCGTTCGATTTGGTTGCCGACGTGACGTGACGCTTGCGGTTGCGTGCTAACTGGAAAGCGTGACGCATAATCCGGTCACATCCGCGCCTGGTGAACACTGATTCCTGAACAGCCAGTTCGGCTTCCGTGTTCTCGAAAAGGCGTCCGCCGATATTCGAATACTCTCCTTCGTTGTTTTCCCGAACCACACAGAAGTCGATTTGTCCGGGCCCCCAATTTTTGAGCGGCGACTCGATCCCGTGGAGAAGGCGCACCGGGCGGAGATTCACGTATTGTTGAAATCCGCGTCGGATAGGGATTAGTAAACCCCAGAGTGAAACGTGGTCCTGCACCTTGGGATGACCGACCGCTCCCAGGAAAATACCGTCAAAAGACCGCAGTTGTTCCAGACCGTCCACCGGCATCATCCGACTGGTACTAAGGTACGTCTCGCAGCTCCAATCAAAATGCGTCCAGGAGAAGTCAATACCATAGCGCCGGCCAGCCGCTTCGAGCACACGGATACCCTCGGGTACGACTTCACGGCCAATTCCATCACCCGGGATGACCGCGATCTTGTACTTCTTTTGGGCAGGACTTTTTCTCACCGCGTTCTTGCTTCTTTTCCGCAAAGCGCCACCAGTTTCCGCGCGTCATCGACGCGTTCCAGGGTTCGAACCAGATCAACTACCGTTTCCGCGTTTTGTTTAGGCCAGTTGGCAAATGCGGCGTTGCCGAGAAACTTATCCGCGACCTCGTCATAGCTCATGGGATCGGCTGGACTACCTTTGCCGAAATCTGCGCGACCGGAGAGAGTCTTTCCGTTCTTTAAATGGATTCGAAGAATAGTAGTCATCTTGTCGAATCCCGCCTTCTCGGCATCCGGATCCACATAGAAGTTGACCCGGTGGATCATGGCTTGAACTTCTGGCCGGTTGACGACTTCGTCGCGAAATTCAGCAAGTGTCGCCTCGCCATATAGCAGCAACACGGCTAAACAAAACTCCATGCTGAACTTCGCTTGCAGGCCCGTAATAGGCCGATGATGAATCAGCGCATTGGGCATATTATGGTTCGCGCCCACGTCGACACGCCCAACGTCGGCCGCCTTGATGTGCTCCTTGCGCATCAGATGCAGCAATTCCGTCATGCCTGGATGGGTTAGAGAACCCGAGGGAAACGGTTTAATCGAGACACCCGGAGAGCTGAAGGTCCAAGGCTTCCCCAGGTGATTAACAATTACTGAAGGATCATAGGTTCCACCGTACGCATGGAAAAAACCGCGTGGCGCCTCAAGAATCTGATCGGCAGCGGTCCATCCAAGATTAGTCAGATCAACCGCTACAATTCCGCTCTCCGCCGCATGCCCGGCATGGAAGGGCTTTGTCATCGTGCCGAAATTCTCGCGCAGTCCGGCTGCCTGGCTGGCGGCTATGCTTAGCGCTCGCCTGATTTGCTTCGCGTCAAAGCCGACGAGCTTTCCGCCCGCCACGGCTGCGCCCAACGGGCCACAAGTGCCGGTCGAATGAAAGCCGTCTTCATAATGACGCGGCGAGATGGCTTCCGCCACTTTGCACTCCACCTCCACGCCGAGATGATAGGCAAGCATCAGGTCCCGTCCCGATGCTCCTTTCAATTCCGCAAATGCCAGAACCACGGGCAGAACGGGTGCGGTGGGATGAACCAGCAAGCCATAGACGCGATCCGCGGCGACGGCAAGCTGTGTGTCATCGAAATCGTCGGCATGAATGGACACGCCGTTGGCGAATGCAGCGAAGCGAGGCGGAGCTTTCGTGTCGCTTCCCAAAACACATGTGCCGCTCTTCTCGAAACCAAGCGATTGCAAATATTTCAGAACACGCGGTCCGCTGTCAGCCACGGAACCGGCAAGCGTCAGACCTAAGCCATCCAATATCGACTTTTTCCCTAGCTCGAGAACGTCGTCCGGAATCTGTGCGAAGGTGGTATCGGCCACAAACTGGGCAACGTATTTGGTCACTCCCTCCACGTTTGGAAATGGCGCGGGGCATGGCGGTGGCGTCTCGGAAGAATATCCCTTCGCATTCGAGAGTAGACCAGCAACCGTTGCGAGAGAGGATCCCGAAACGAAGTCACGTCTTTTCATGACTTGATGATGTCTGAATAATCTGCTAATGGACACACAACTAAACAATTCCAGGGGAGAGCCCTACGACAATATTTGGAGCACATTAACGTACGCTGAATGCAACATAAAATCACGTTAACAATGTCGCCCTACGCCTGGGTTCGGTGAATCATCGAAGTTTTGTAATTATCCAGTTCCAATTGTGTTCACACATGCAATCAACGCTCGATTTCCACGCACATCGAGCGCGCTCGCCTGGAACCCCGCGTTGGCGATAATTTTTAAGTTCTCTTGCAAAGTCAGAGGCGAGTCGCCCTGCTCATCGAGATACTGCTGATGCTCGGGAAACGATCGTCCCTCATCAATCGAGTTTGAATAGACCCTCTCCTGCCTCTTCCACACCGATTGATAGCAGGAGAATGAATCCGCCCCCGGCACGGCGATTCTGTCGAGGGAAAAAAAGAAGCCTGGATTAGCGAGGACTTTGTACACCCAGGACATTACATTCCGCTGGCTTTCCGGTGGCAGGTTATGAATCGTCTGGACAGAGAATGCAATCCGGTAGTCCCTTTCAGGAAGTTTCGCAGCTTGGATATTGCAAAGATCGTGTTGCACCATAACAAATTGTTTCTCTTTGCCTCGCAGGCGCTTCGCCGCCATGGCGATCATTGCGGGGGAATAATCAACCCCAACAACCGAGGCTTCCGGCAAACGCTGGAAGAGTTGTTCCTCAACCAAGCCGGAGCCTGACCCAATGTCAAGAATTGTCGACCCCGGAATGTAATGGTCGGCGATCAGGCTAAGCAGAAGATCAAGTTGCTCACCTCGTAGCGGATTTCCAGAGAGAGGATCGCTGTCCCAGTTCGAAGTTCGAGTTGGATTGAGCCATATATCGCGCATAGTTTGTGCACAGAGCGGGGCTCGCCTTCAAGGCCGCTCCGACCGGACTTCAGGTTGAAGCTCACCGAGCGCGAGTTGCAACACTTCCGCCAAATGAAGTGCTTTGCGCCCAGTGCTCTGCAGTATCTGCTCTCGACAGCTGAAGCCATCGGAAACAATCAAAGTTTCTGGCGCGGCCTGTCGAACGGCGGGCAGCAAGACTCGCTCTCCAACCGCTAATGACACATTGTAATTGTCCTTTTCAAATCCAAACGAGCCTGCCATCCCACAGCAGCCAGAATCCAGCGATTGCAGATCAACTCCCACCTTCCGGAGCAGTGACTCCTCATCTTTCATCTTCATTAATGCTTTGTGATGGCAATGCCCATGAAGCAGCACTTTTTTTGACAACTGTGGAGCGCGGAAGCCAGGCGCGTGGTGTTCCAGAAATTCGCTGAGAAGGAAGGTCTGGGCTCGCAGCCGAGTGGCACGAGGATCTGCCGGAAATAGATTGCGCAATTCATCCCGAAAGACTGATGCGCAACTCGGCTCCAAAATGACCATCGGAATTCCACTGTCAATCTGCTTGCGCAGCGCTTTCATTACGTTCCGCAGGTATCGCTTGGCTCGATCCAGCATGCCGAAGTCATACAGTGGACGTCCACAGCATATCTGTCCACGTGGGACGAGCACCTTGAATCCCCCATGGCGCAGTACATCCACTGCGGCCCGGCTCGTTCCCGCATGAAAATAATTGTTAAATGTGTCGGGCCAAAGAATAACTTCCTTCTGTGACGAGGTCGGCGAATCGGAGTCACTTCCTGTCTCACCCTCCAGCCCAGGAAGTCCGGCCTGCTTCGCCCACCTTTGAAAACTCAATTCACTAAATTCAGGTATCGGCCGCTGCTTCGGCCATTTCAATACTCTCCGCAGAAGCAGGCTGATCCCCGGGGCATGGTTAACAAAATTTACTAACCGGGGCGCGAAAGATGCAATCTGAGCCCAGCGATCGATCATGCCAAAAGCGTAAGCCTGAAGCGGACGGCTTTTTTTTTCGTAATAATGTGATAGAAACTCGGCCTTGAACGTAGCAACATCGACGTTGGCTGGACATTCCGATTTGCAAGCCTTGCACGCCAGACACAAGTCGAGCGATTTCTTCACATGTTCATCTTGCCAATCTTTGGCTAGCACTTCACCCTGAAGCAGTTCAAAAAGCATATGCGCCCGGCCGCGAGTGCTATGCTCTTCCTCCAATGTGACCATGTAGCTGGGACACATCGAACCCCCATCAAGTTTTCGGCATGCTCCCAATCCGATACATCGCAACGTCGCTTTCGCGAAGGAACCATCATCGTCCGGAAATCTGAAATGAGTCTGTGGCTTGAGGGGCTTGTAGTCGGCTCCCAGACGCAGGTTCTCTGTCGGAAGGTAGGCGTCCACAACCTTGTGCGGATTCATTTTGTTGTCGGGATCCCACACCGCTTTGAATTCACGAAATGCGACCATCAATTCGGGTCCGAACATTTTGGCCAGCAACGCACCCCGGGACTGTCCGTCGCCGTGCTCACCCGAAAGAGATCCTCCATAGCTAACCACCAAGTCAGCGGCTCGCTCGACGAACTCACCATACTTACGAATGCCAATCTCGGTCTCCAAGTCAAAACTTACGCGCATGTGGATGCATCCGTGCCCGAAATGTCCGTAGAAGGAGCCTCGATAGTTGTATTCATTCATCAACTTCCGAAGGTCGCGTAAATATGCTCCCAGTTTTTCCGGGGCGACGGCCGCGTCATCCCATCCTTCCCACTCGAGGGGCGCGCCGGGCGCAAACGCGGCTGCGCGCGGACCTGATTCACGCAGATGCCAAACCGCTTTAGCTTCACTCTTTGAGTAAAACCGGCTGGTCGGTGGATCGCTGACTTGTTTTATTCGCTCGAGGAGCTTCAAAGCTTTATCTTGAGCATGCAGTGGATCATCTGATCCGAACTCGACCAGCAGAATTCCTCTGCCCTCCGGAAGGAGCTCAAGGTTAGGGGCTCCCTTCTTCCGCAGGCCGTCGACAATACTTCCTTCGAAACCTTCTAGTCCGATAGGTTCGAATTCCAAGATCACCGGAACGTGATCCGCCGCCAAAAAGGCATCTGCATAACCGAGTCCGATTAGCACCCTGTGTTGTGGACTGTGGATCAAAGAAAGCTTTGCCTCGAGGACAACGACGCAGGTGCCTTCTGTACCGACCAGAGCCCGCGCCACGTTGAATGCTCTCTCCGGAAGCAATTCGTCGAGGTTGTAGCCGGAGACTCGGCGAGGAATACGGGGGAATTTCGCGCGAATCAGGTCGTCATACTGATCCCGAATTGTGCGCAGCTTGCTGTATATCTGGCCGCGACGGCCGCCTTGCTGAACAATAAAATCGAGATCGCTTTCTGGAGTTGGTCCGACTGTAAGTTGGGTGCCGTCGTAGAGCAGAATGCGCAACTCTTCAACGTTGTCGGCCGTCTTCCCGCCGAGTAGAGAGTGGGTGCCGCAGGAATTATTGCCAATCATTCCTCCGATTGTGCATCGATTGTGAGTCGAAGGATCGGGCGCGAACGTCAAGTGATTGATCTCCGCCTGATTTCGCAGAGTGTCCAACACAACTCCCGGCTGAACCCTCGCAATTGTTTTGTGGGGATCGACCTCGAGGATCCGGTTCACGTACTTCGTGAAATCGAACACGACCGCGACATTGCAACATTGTCCGGCCAGACTCGTCCCGGCACCGCGAGCCAGGATAGGAGCGCCGTACTTCCTGCACACTCCTACCGCCGCAATGACGTCATCGACGTCGCGTGGGACTACCAATCCGATGGGAATTTGCCGGTAGTTTGACGCGTCGGTTGCATATAGCACGCGGCTTCCGCGATCAAACCGTACTTCGCCTCGAACTTCGCGCTTTAACTCGGTTTCAAGCTCGAGGGCCTGTGGAAAAGAATCAACTGGCTTGGCGTGGGAACTCAGCGGCAATGGAATAAGGGAGGACAAATGTTCTGAAGTCTGGCCAGCTCGGGCCACTACAGATTAAACTGCCGGTTGTTTCGCCGCAGTAAACGAGCCACCGACGAGCCCTTCTGCCGCCTTCATCCAAAATGCCATGATAGAGCCCAAAAACAGCAGGCCAATGCTGCCCAGGAACGGCAGTTCCCAATTTCCCGTTTTGTCGATGACGTATCCGAAAACCAGAGGAGAAATGATGGCAGCCAGCGCCGACCCCGTGTTCATCAAACCGCTGGCAGAGCCAGAGAAACGGGGAGCGATATCCATGGGGATCGCCCACATCGGCCCGATGGTGAATTCGGCAAAAAAGAACGCCATGCTTAGACAGATGGCAGCCCAGGTAAGATTGTGCAAGAACAGAATCGGCACCATGCAAGCCAGCGAGCAAAGAAATCCTAAAACCACAAGGTTGCGGCGCGCCTTATTCAAATCGCCCGTTTTGCTGTAGATGTAATCGCTCACGATCCCGCCCAGCGCATCGCCGACGACGCCGGCAAAGAACACACCTCCGGAGAAGAGTGCCGACTTTTTCAAGTCAAGATTGTAGCTGTGAAGAAAGAACAAAGGTATCCACGCGAGGTAGAGCCAAAGCGTCCAGCCATAACAAAAATAAACCAGGGTGACGGGAAGCATGCGGCGAGCTAAGCGTAGCCAGGGTACCGGATCTTTTTTTCTCTCTTTCCGCAAAGCATATCGTGGCAGCACTTCCAATTCGGCCGGCGTGATCCCAGGATGCTCACCGGGATCGTCGCGGAAGTACCAGACCCACGCTGCTGCCCAAGCCAGGCTGATGATTCCGAGGATAATGAACGATCCGCGCCACGTGACCAGCGCAATCAGCCAAGCGACCAAAGGTGGCGTCAGCGCATTGCCCAACCGCGCACTGGAATGCGTAATCCCCTGAGCGAACCCACGCTTCCCTTCCACTGTCCAGTCAGACATGGCTCGGGTAGCAGTGGGAAAGGTGGCGCCCTCTCCAAACCCGAGCATGACGCGAGCCACGAGCATGGCAGCCAGGCTGCCGACAAATCCCGTCAACAGAGTTGCAATAGCCCAAATTAGTGCCGAGACAGTTAGCGTCAGACGCGCTCCGAAACGGTCGCTTACCCACCCTCCGATGATCTGGAAGAACAAATATGGATAGGCAAACGCCGAGAAAACAAGTCCTACCTGAGCATTGGTGAGGTGAAGATCCTGTTTGAATACCGAAGCCGCTGTGCTCACGTTCACTCGATCGATGTACGTGATCCCATACATGAGGCAGATCAGTATCAACACCTTCGTCGTCGTGGAAAGCCTTCCTGCGTGCGTCGTGGACAATTTAGGCGCAGTGCTCATCGGTTAAGTCCCTTCTGACGCAACTTAATCTCGTGCCACTAACACGGGAGGCGTCACTTACCCAGCATCACCGGTTCAGCCTTCGTTTTTGTTTGGACTAGGCATTCAAGGGCAGCCGTAACACCGCCTTCCTTATGGGGCACGCCCGCCAACCTGAGGCCCATCTCGATTCCACTCAGGGTTCCGGCCAACATCAAATCGTTGAAGCTGCCGAGATGGCCAATCCGAAATACTTTACCGGTTAACTTCGAAAGCCCGGCTCCAATCGACATGTCAAAATCTTCAAGAATGACGTTTCGAAGTTGGTCGGCGTCGTGACCCTTCGGCATAAAAGCCACCGTCACCGAGCTCGAATACTCGCGAGGGTTTTCACAAACGATTTCCAAGTCCCAGGCGCGCACCGCGGCCCGAGCCGCTTCAGCGTGACGATCATGTCTGCGAAAAACGTTGGGCAAACCTTCTTCTTGCAGCATCAACAGGGCTTCCCGCAAGCCGTAGAGCATATTGGTGGCCGGGGTAAATGGGAAAAACCCTGTTTGGTTGGGCTTCAACATCTCCTGCCAGTCCCAATAAGACCGCGGCAGTTTGGCTCGCTTGCTGGCTGCGATGGCCTTTTCCGAAACGGCGTTAAAACTTATCCCCGGAGGCAGCATGAGACCCTTCTGCGACCCGGCGATGGTGACGTCAACTTCCCATTCGTCGTGGCGGTAGTCGGAGGACGCTAGAGAAGAGATCGTGTCAACGATGAGCAGCGCCGGATGGTGGACGTTATTCATGGCGCGGCGAATTTCAGAGATGCGGCTGGTCACTCCGGTTGAGGTTTCGTTGTGAACGACCATCACCGCTTTGAAAGTATGCTGTTGGTCCGAAGCGAGGCGTGACTCCAGGTCCGCAGCCGCCGCTCCGCTGCGCCAGTTGCCTGGGACATACTCCACGTTGATGCCGAATCTTTCCGCAAGTTGACGCCAGAGAAGGGAGAAATGGCCGGTCTCAAACATTAGCACCCGGTCACCGGGAGAAAGCGTATTGACTATGGCTGCTTCCCAGGCACCGGTCCCAGAACCGGGATAAATAATCACTGGCCCGGTTGTCTGGAAAATCGGGCGAATATTTTCCAGGACTTCCATTCCCAATTTCGCGAACTCCGGGCCTCGGTGGTCAATCACAGGACGATCTATGGCCCGCAAGACTCGGTCCGGAACATTGGTTGGACCCGGGATTTGGAGGAAATGACGACCAGTATGAATCATGACGATTTTAAGACTCTAGCTTCCCTTCGGTAATGTTCCACAACTCAAGCCGGCAGCGGCTTTCCGGTAGTCTCTTCACCAAAAGGCAGGAGAGCTAGTCCCAACACAAATGCGACACTGGTGAGAGCCACAGGAATGCCGATACTGTGAAAATGCGAAACACCGGCACCAACTAAAAACGTAATTCCGGCCCCAACGAAGCGGCCAATCGAGATCGCAAGTGCAAAAGCGCTTGCTCGGCATTCGGTCGGATACTGCTCTGGCAGCCATAGCGTGTACATCGCAAAATTGGCGCCACCAAATCCCAGGAAAGGCAAACACGTAATGAAGGCCGAGAGCGCATGCGTGGGCAGGTAAAACGCATAGCCAAAAGCCAGCGGGATAAATACCAGCATCACCGCAAAATACAATCCAAGGGTTGCCCTGCGGCCAAGCCTTTCCGCAAAAGCAGGTAATACTATGCAGCCAGAAATTGTACCGAGCGACAACAACATGGTGGCATAGGAAGACAGCCGAGCGGCTTCAACCGGGCTCAGGCCAGCTCTCGTCGCAAGGTTAATTACGGCGGACGGCACATACACGACACCCGCCCATAAGCCAACAATCGACACCAATACACACAAGCAGTTCAAGATCGTCCGCCGCCGATAAGTTGGCGAGAAAAGCATGAAAAATGATCGAGTCACTGACCATGACTTAATCTGTTCTACCTTGTTGACCCAACGGTTCGGTTCGGTCACCCCGTAGCGAATGAAACCTATTAGAAGAGCCGGGGCTCCGCCCACCGCAAACATCGCCCTCCAACCGTATTTAGCCCCGATGACGTAGTTCAGCAAAGCTGCCAAAAAGAATCCGAAATAATATCCGGTGTGCATCAAGCCGGCGCCCATCTTGCGACGGCTTTCGGGCCATTCTTCCGCGACAAACGTTCCTCCCATGGCCCATTCGCCGCCAATGCCGATGCCAGCGAGCAGGCGAAACGCCGCCAATTGCCAAACTCTGGTAGCCACGGCGCCGAGAAAAGTGAACAGGGAGTACCAGGCGATGGTCAGCATGAGCGTACGAACGCGGCCGAATCTGTCGGCCAAAGGGCCCCAGAGGAATGCCATCCCCCAGCCGACCAGAAAGAGTGCAAAGAGCAAGCCACCGTACAGGCCCTCGTTGGCAGGAGTGTCAGGGATACCAGAGCGTGGTAGCAATTCGCGTAACGCGGGCACCATCACCAGGGCGTAGATGAATGAATCCATTCCATCGAGGGCCCAACCGCCCCACGCAGCCCAGAACCCGCGAATCTGGTTGCCGTTGAGAGGTTCGCGCGACGCAGCGACCACCAGCTTTTTTGGAGAAGCTGCCAGTACCATTCCCGCACACCTCATTACTCGCGATTCGACGGCTTTCGCCGGTCGGCATGATACTAGTTAATTTCAAATTTCACGAGCTTCTCGACATTCCTCGGTCACTGCACCTCAAAAATCTCGACCTTAGCGACCTTCGATCCCTTTTTTGAACCTCCGGCTTTGCAAACTGCAACATACAAGCGGTTTAATTCGGGGACAAACAAAGATGTTTTTCCCCCAACTGAGCCGGGGACTTTTGCCAGTAATAAATAGGTATCGGGATCTTTTTGTTCGTAGACCATAATGTGGCCTTCACGTGCTGTGACATAGATCCGTTTGCGGGCAGCGTCAAAAAACATATCGTCGGCCCCGGTCACGGCCGGCAAACTCGTAATCTGTTTCCCGTTCTCCGAATCCATCACGACAAACTGCGGAGGTGTACGAGTCACCAGGAAAAGCCGGTGATTAGGCTCGTCCAGTGCAACCGTGACATTATTCTGGGTACCAGTGACAGGCCATTTGGTAACTACAACATGCTTTTCGCGATCGACGACCAACACCTGAGTATGCGCAGTGTCGCTCACAAACATCCGCGGCCCCGACTTTTCCAGGGCCATCGCTTCTAAAATAGGAGACTCGATCCGGATGTCAGCTAAATGCTTGTCTTCCTTTGTATCGGTAATGCTAAGGTTGGAGTAGTTCAGATGGGCGTCCTTGCCACCAGCCGCCACGTAAAGATAACCTGATCCAGGGTCGAAAACGGCAGAGTCAGCGCCTTCGAGCAGCTTGGCAGAATCGATTGGCTTGTAAGAATCACCCTTAAGAAATTTCACCTCACCCGCATCTCCATCCACCACCAGCAGCTTATTGGAATCGGAAAGATACCTCACGTTGTGGGGTTCACCCAAACCGCCGATACTGTGAACGCGGGTATTCGATTTCAGATTGAATACCTCAACGCTGTGGTGATCTTCAGCGGTAAGGAATAGACGATTCCCTTTGAGGTCAATGCCGAAGTGATCGAAATCTCCCTCAATGTTGGGCAAGAGAATTGTCTTCACCAGTCGCAGGGGAGCTTTCCCTACAGCGACTTTGGCATTCGTACCATGCGCCTTTTTCCCCACGGAATTCTCGGCTCGACTGGTGCCCACTAAGCCAAAAACCAGCGCCACAAAGAGTATAAGAGCCTTGTTCACACGATCCTCCTGGAAATTAAGGACGAGTTCATTCGGGCTCGCGCTCCCGTGTAGGCGCGGTGCCTACAGGACGCAAGTAAGAGCGGCAACAACCGCCTGACTATAGCTATGGCACATTAAGACATTCTGAATCCAATATGAAATGGCATTCAGAGTGGCGTTCCGCGCTCGCAGCGATTCCTGGAAAAAGCTGGATCTGAAAAGTAAGCGCGTTTACCTCGTAACTTCCTGAACAAACTTTCATTCAGCGTTCTGTCCAATTTAATGTTGCGAGACCACCATGCTGAAGTAAAGGTTCGGGTAGCGCCGGCTGTACTGTCAGCCGTTCGGCCCTCCCCAAAAGCCGGCGGGACGCTTAGCTGGCCGACGTGTAAACCGCTCGCTGACGACATGTCGAATAACCTTGCTAAGAGATCATCGCTCGATAAGATTGCAGGCTTGCAATCGATTTATGCTTCGCTAAGGCTGTAGACGCTTGAAATTCCGAACAATGCTAGCTTTCGGAGTGCTCTTACTCTTTTCTCCTTGGACAGGAGCCCAGGTAGCTGGTGGCCTTCATGGCACGATCACAGACCCCTCTGGTGCACCAGTTTCCAATGCTCATATCTCAATCAAAAACCTGACGACAAACGCGACCACATCAGTCACCACCGATGTACGCGGCTTCTTTTCCGCGTCAGATCTCCCACCGGGGAATTATTCAGTCAGTGCTTCCATGCCCGGATTCTCGAGTGTGACCGCCACTATCGCAGTTACGGGTGGAAACCAGAGTGTGGTTAACCTCACGCTGCAACCCGCTAACAATCAGCCTAGTCAAAAAACGCCTGCGACATCCTCTATGGGTGGAGTGGTGAGCTCAGAAACTGTTCGCGACATGCCGGTAAACGGGCGTGACTGGACGCAGGCTGCCACGCTGCAGGCGGGAGTCTCGTCGGTTCGCACCCAGCCTGATGCCACCAATACCAGTTCTGGCCGGGGACAGCGTGGCTTTGGAGCGCAGATCAGTGTTTCCGGCGGACGCCCACAGCAAAACAATTATTTGCTGGACGGCATTAGCATCAACGACTATGCGAATGCGGCGCCGGGCAGTGTTCTGGGACTCGATTTAGGCGCCGACGCTGTCGAGGAATTCTCGGTCGTCACGAGCAACTATCCTGCTACCTACGGTCGGTCCTCCGGAGGAGTTATCAATGCCGTAACGCGCTCTGGAAGCAGTGCGTTTCATGGCACCGTGTATGAGTTTTTACGCAACAGTGCTCTGGACGCGCGCAATTTTTTTGACATGACAAAGCCACCATTCCGCCGCAATCAGTTCGGAGCCTCCGCAGGCGCGCCAATTCAGAAAGATCGCACTTTCTTCTTCGCTAATTACGAAGGACTCCGACAGTCGTTGGGCACCACCCAGGTGGATACAGTTCTTTCACTACCGGCCCGAAGCGGTCAGCTTTCATCGGGCAACGTTACAGTCGATTCACAGGTTGCGCCTTACCTGGCGTTCTATCCCTTACCCAATGGCAGAATTCTACCTCCGGGCGACACGGGGATCTTCACATTTTCAGGTCAACAGGTCACGGGAGAGAATTACTTCACCACCCGCCTGGATCGAAAACTTAGGGAGCACGACAACCTCTCCGGGACCTACGTCTTCGACACTGCAAACACAATCCAACCCGATAAACTCGACACCAAATTGACCGGCGTACAAAGCAGGCGGCAGCTTTTTACTCTTTTGGAGAGCCACACTTTCGGGCTTCAAACAGTCAACTCCTTTCGACTCGGATTCAATAGAGTCGTTGCCTTGTTGGGACAAACCCCGGTTGCAATCAACCCATTGGCAGGCGATGCGTCGCTGGGATTTCTTTCCGGGCATACTGCGGGCGGAATCAGCGTACTCGAGCTCACTGATTTTGCGGGAGGTTTAGGTGCGAACTCGGTTTTCAATTTTCATTGGAACTCGATTCAGGCGTACGACGACATCACACTCACCACGGGAAACCATTCGTTAAGGTTCGGACTCTCCCTCGAACGCATACGGAACAACATGCTGGCGGAAAGCAACCCAAATGGGGTGTTCACGTTTAAGTCAATTTCCGATTTTCTTGTGAACCGGCCTTACTCGCTGGATATCGGGCTGCCGGGAACAATTTCCCCGCGAGGACTACGGCAAACCGTTGCCGCCGCCTACGCCCAAGATGACTTTCGATGGTATAGAAATTTCACCGTGAACCTTGGAATTCGATACGAGATGGCAACTGTCCCCACGGACGCGCATGGAAGGCTCGCCACGTTGCGACACCTGACAGATCCTCTTCCCCACCTTGGCAACCCATATTTTTCTAACCCGACTTTGCGCAACTTCGAGCCCCGACTTGGGTTGGCGTGGGATCCGTTAGGAAACGGAAAGGTCGCCGTCCGATCTGGATTTGGGATGTTCGATGTCCTTCCGTTGCCTTACGAATTTGAGCTGTTGTCGTTGTTCGCAGCTCCGTTTTTTCAACTTGGCACCCCCACGAATCTCCCGGCAAACTCATTCCCGCTCACGGCGGTGTCGCTGTCCTCCGCGGATCCGAAGACGCTGCGAAATATTTATATTCAACCTGATCCATCGCGCAATTACGTGATGCAGTGGAACCTCAACGTTGAGCTTGACCCCACCAAGAATTCGACTGCATTAATAGGCTATGTAGGTTCACGCGGCGTGCATCAACCCTTCCGTGTCGATGACGGTAACATTGTGCTCCCCCAACTTACGCCCGCAGGATACTTGTGGCCTGCCAGCGGTGGACAGAAGCTGAATCCGAATGTCGGCCGGCTCGACATTCTCATGTGGCGTGGCGACTCGAACTACGACGCCCTTCAGTTACAGCTCAAAGGAAGGACTGCGCATGGTGTGCAAGCCCAGGCTTCTTACACTTGGGCAAAAAGCATTGACACAGGTTCGGCAACTATCGCCGGCGATCAATTTGCCAACTCCATCGCAAGCTTGCCGTGGTTTGACCTTCGGCTCAATCGCGGACTTTCCGATTTCAACATCGCACACAACCTTTCGGTCCGTTTTACCTGGGAAATTCCTTCACCTGCATCGTTCCGAGGGATTGAGCGATCGCTAGCCAGCGGATGGCAGCTTGGGGGCACTTATCAGGCCAGCACAGGTTCTCCATTCACGGTCATCATCGGTGGCGATCCTTTGGGCCTGAATAGCTCTGATCCGTATGACGTACCGATTCGTCTCACCGGCGGAACGTGCAACAACCCTATTAATGCCGGGAATCCTGCCGACTACCTCAAGCTGGGATGCTTTTCATTTCCCAGCCCGGCCACGCTACGCGGCAACGCCGGGCGAAATTCCATCATCGGCCCGGAAGTCTCGAATTTCGATCTGTCGGTCTTGAAGAATACCTACATCAAGAAAATAGCGGATCGTTTTAATGCACAGCTAAGAGTAGAGATTTTTAATGCCTTCAACCATGCGAATTTTGCTCCGCCTCTCGATCACCATGCGGTCTTCGATGAGCTGGGAAATCCGGTGTCTGGCGCCGGATTGATCAACTCGACCCAAACCCCTTCGCGCCAGGTACAGCTCGGCCTGAAACTGATTTGGTGATTAATCTATGGCTTGGTCAGCGTTTATCAGGAACCATGCGAAACCACTGACCAGAGTCACCAACGCCGCAAAATCCAGAGCGTAGGTCCAACCAAATCGCGTCGCAATAGCAGCGGTTAAGATCGGCGACAACCATCCGCCCAAGCTGCCAAAGGTAGTCATAAGCCCGGAAATCGACCCTGAATACTTTGCCGCAATGTCATTGCATGTAGTCCATAGAATAGAAGAAGCGGCGAAGTTGAGTCCTCCCGCAGCCGCTAGTTGTGCGATAGCCAGCGTGTTATTTGCTGTATGGCTTCCCGACCATAGCAGGCCTGCGGAACAGGCCACGCCTAGCCACACGGTCGCCCTTCGCCCTCGCCGCTTGCCAAACTTTTCCGTCGCACGGTCAGAGAGCCATCCCCAAAGGGGAACCATAAATAAATTGGCTATAAAGGGCGCCGATGTCCACAGACTTGCTTTTGGTATAGCGACACCGCGTACGCGTACCAAATAAATAAAAAACCAGGTCACGAAAATGTAGACCGGATATACCAAACAAAAATGACTGATCATCAGTCCCCACATCGAGGGACTTGAAAAAACGTGACCCCACGGAACTTTGCTGACCACAACGCCATGGTTTGGAGTCGGTCCAATTTTTGAAGGGGAACGGATACCGGCGAGCTCTGCTGCATTGACGCCCGGATGCTCTTCCGGACGATTCGTCACGTATTTGTAGATAAGAAACGCCAAAGCTGTTCCAGCAGCTCCTAACAGCAAGAAGCACGCCCTCCACCCCCACTGTCTAATCATCCAGCCAACAAGAACGGGTGCGGCGACGCCTCCTGCTCCAACTCCAGCCAGAAAAATGCTGGTTCCGAATGCACGCTCTTTCTCTCCCAGCCAATACGCCATCATCTTGTTGCCAATTGGAACGGCTGCCGCCTCGCCAAGCCCCATGACGAAGCGGACGATGGCAAATGACCATGCCGCTCCAAGTAATCCCAGGACCGGCAGGCTCGGCGCAATCGCGGTGACCGCCGTAAAAATAGAAAAGCACAGAATCGCTCCTGTTAAAACGCGGCGTGCTCCGAAGCGATCTGCCAGCCATCCACCAGGAAGATGAAATACGGCATAACCAAGGCTGAATGCACCGAAGATCCAGCCCATGGTCTGGGAATCAAATTCGAATTCTTCTTGAACGTACTTGCCGACAATGCCGAGATTCAGCCGATCGATATAGGTCAGGCCTGCCATGATCGCCATCAGCGTAACCACATGCCAGCGCACCCGCGTGGGAACTAAGTTCGTGTTCTGGATTTTTGCAGGTTCGACGACTGGAGAGATTTGGTCCACGCTGTGAAGTCCCTTCTAAAAGACAGGATCAAACAGTTGAACGATCAGACATTGTTCTAGTTTTTCCTCTCCACAGTTTCTTCTTCGACCCGATAAAACTGCTCAAGTCCGATGGCATCTTCGACCTCTTTGCGCACCTTAATGAAGACCGATTGGTCCATGCCTGTACGGCCGGTTTCATAAAGACGCGAGAATAGGTTTTTTACACTTTTGAAGGTGACCATGATGGCGCTGATGGCATCATTGGCCATCTTGTAGCCCATACTTTGAAGCTCTGTTATCGAAAAAATCGGCCTTCCGAATCGATTCCCTTCACTGTTGACAAAGATCAGCGGTGCACGTACCTCAACTGGAGCTCTGCATGCTTCTTCAATCGTGTTGGGGAAAAGCATCACCATATCGGCTCCAGCTTCTGCATACATGTTGGCTCGACGAATGCCCTCAGCGAAGCAATCTGAAATCATGGCGTCGGTCCGGGCTGCGATTACGAAGTCCGGATCACGGCGAGCTCGCACTGCGTAGCGAATCTTTTCGCACATTTCCTCGGCTGGAATCACGTGCTCAAGACCTTTGTGGTAGTGCACACGCTTTGGATAAACCTGGTCTTCAATATGGACGGCAGCGGCGCCGGCGCGTTCGAGCTCTTGAATGGTTCGAATTACGTGAACCGGATCCCCGTAGCCGGCGCCGCCATCCACCATCAAGGGAATGGACACTGCGGCCGTGATGCGGCGCGTTGCCATCAGGACCTCTTCGAGACTGAGAAGCGGTTCCGGCACACAAGAGCTCGCCCCCAAAGCATAGCCGCCTAAGTCTAGAGCTCGAAATCCGACCTGCTCCGCAATTCTCGCGGTCAAGGGATCGTAGGCAATCGGTGCGTGGATAATTTCCGGGCTCTCCAACATCTCGCGAAACACGGTCGTCATTCTCTTCACGAACGCCTCCTTACAAGTGCCAATCGAAACAAAACTAGATTGCTCCCGCCTCCCTGAATCTGGATTCCGCATCGGTTTCAATATTGTCGCTGGCGTCCACCGCCAACCAGATGACCCCGCCGGTGAAACTCACCAATGCCGCGACATCCAGCGCTGTGGTCCAGCCAAATGTGGTCACCAAATGTGCGGTCAGAATCGGTGCAATGCCACCGGCAATGTTGGCACACGTGTTCATCAAACCAGACAATGATCCCGAATAATTCGGAGACATATCAATGCAACTAGCCCACCAGCTCGGCGCAGCGAAGCTGCTGAACCCCGCCGCAAGGGCCAGCAGCAAAATGGCTGAGGTATCTCCTAACGCGCGACCACCCGCAAGAAGCATGAGGGCGGAAGCAGTCATGCCGATCCACACTGTGCTTCGGCGTCCATGGCGCCGGCCGAAGCGGGCCACAGCCTTGTCGGAAAGCCATCCTCCGAGCGGCGCCATCACTGTCATGGCGATAAACGGAGCCGAACCCCACCAGCCGCCCCTTGTGACGGTTAGGCCTCGCACGCGCGTAAGGTAAATGAAAAACCAAGTAAAAAAAATGTATGGCGTGTAACCATGACAGAAATAACTCAAGATCAGTCCCCAAACCGACTTGCTGGAAAAAATCTTGCCCCACGGCGTGCCTTTTAACTGAAATGAATGATGGCCGTTGTCGCCCCACGTTGATCCCAGCAGATTCAGTTCAGCGGAGTTGACGGCACGATGTTCCTCCGGCCGGTTGGTGGAGTACAGAAACCAAATCAGCGCGATCGTCACGGCGAGCAGACCGCACAGAAGGAAAGAAAAACGCCATCCCCATCGCTCGATGGCTCTGGATAGCAGAATTGGCGCAAAAATGCCTCCTGCGCCAACTCCGCCCAGCAGTAAGCTGCTTCCAATGCCGCGTTCCTCCTTTGCCGTCCAGGAGGCGACTATCTTGTTGGCATTGGGATAGCTCGCAGCCTCTCCGGCGCCAGTAAAAAATCGGACAATGGCAAAGGCCCAGGCGAGATACCACCACGATCTGTGGACGAATGAAGCAACGAAGGTCATCAGAACGGTGAAAGTTGACCACCACAATAGGGCAAAAGTCAGCGTCGTACGCGGACCAAAACGATCGCCCGCCCAACCACAGGGAATTTGAAAGAGGGCATATCCGAAACTGAACGCCCCGAGAATCCACCCCATAGTCTGGTTGGTGAAACTAAACTCATCCTGAATGTACTTACCGGCAATGCCTAGATTCAGACGGCCGAGCGCCGTCGCCACCATAATCAAGGTCACAATCGACAGGATTCGCCACCGAATATGCGTTGGACGCTGTTCAGCCAAGTTCGGTCACTCCCCTTCCGCCGCTCAGCGCAAGGTAAACGATTGAGATTTTTTGAGGGAATTAACGCATAAAGACTGGCACAACCACCTCGCAGTGCATGGCATGGGAAACGAGAAATAGAGTCTGACCTTTAATGACATGAACTTGCATATCATCCTAGGTAGCCGAAACAAATTAACGTGCCATGAACGCCAGGTAAAATGTTGTTCAGACAAGCACGCGACAACGCCGCCAGCCATCCCCGCGGCTATCGCGTCATATCGGAGTGCTGAACGAACTTTAATCTTTGGTTCATGTAGTATTCATGTCCTGCATTCTTCATATATATGGAGAGAGCGAGGTCGAAGATGCGAGTCCTGTTGGTAGAAGACGAGCCCAAAGTGTCGCGTTTTGTTGCCCGCGGTTTGGCCGCTGAACGCTTTGCAGTCGATGTGGCGAATGACGGCAAGAGTGGGCTCGAAATGGCGAATACGTACGACTATGATCTGGTTATTCTGGACTTAATGTTGCCCGTCATGGACGGCACCGAAGTCTTGCGCCGTATCCGCGGAAAAGACTCGGATGTGCCTATTCTGATTTTGACGGCGCGAGATGCGGTGTCTGACAAAGTAGGTAATTTCGAGGCTGGCGCTGACGATTACTTGACCAAGCCCTTTGCATTTGCCGAACTTTTGGTGCGAGTGAAAGCACTCTTGCGACGCGGTTCGGTAAACCGGAGCAGCAGCGTCAGAGTGGAAGACCTGGAACTTGATCGTCTTTCGCAACAAGTAAGACGAGCTGGCAAACGGATTGACCTCACGTTAAAGGAGTACTCATTACTGGAATATCTGATGTCGAATGCCGGCAGAGTTCTCTCCCGCACCATGATTATTGAACATGTCTGGGATCAAAGTTTTGACGGTATCACCAATATTGTGGATGTCTATGTCCGCCATCTTCGCGACAAGGTTGATGATGCTCATGAGCACAAACTGATCAAGACGGTTCGGGGCGTTGGCTATGCCATCAGCGGTGCGGAGCAATCGTGAACACTCACTCCCTTCGTTTTCGATTAACCGCCTGGTATGCGGGACTCTTGGCCGGCGCCTTGCTGGTCTTTGGAGTGTCGATCTATCTCGGCCTCGAGCGATATCTCACCTCAGAACTGCAGAGAACGCTTATCGAACGTTCTCGTTCCATGGGATTGCAGCTATTTGCTGGCTATCCTACTAAGGGAGCAGAGTGGCTTTCCAGGGAGATCACTGAAGCTTATGCGCCAGAAGTCAATGGCTACTTTCTTCGTATCAGTCGAGCCGACGGCAGCACCGTATATGTTTCAGGAGAACCCAAAGACAACAGTTTCGATTCTTCGCGTGTTCCATTGCCTCAGGAAAAACGGCAAAAGGATTATTCGAGACAAGTAAAAACGCCCGATGGCTACCGATTAGTCATTGGGGGAATTGTGCTAACTAACTCGGACGGGACTCAGTATTGGATCGAGAGTGGGTTATCTGATCGACGAATCGAAGATGTTTTGCATGGATTGTCAGAGACGCTGGCTGTTTACATGCCGTTGATCGTTTCGTTGGCAGTAGTGGGTGGTTATTGGCTAATGAGAAAATCTCTTACCCCGGTGGCGGACATTACCCGGCACGCCGAAGGTATAACCTCCACCAATCTGAGCGAGCGCTTGCCAGTAATCAAGACAGGAGACGAGCTTGAACGTTTGTCTATCTCCCTGAATCACATGATTGCGGGCCTGGAAAATCCATTACAGTACATTGCGCGCTTCTCCGCCGACGCTTCTCACGAATTACGGACGCCCTTGACCATCCTTCAGTTAGAACTGGAGGGAATCGTGCAGCATCCACGCCTTCCAGCCGAAATAGTTGACCAGATCGGGAGTGCGCTGGAAGAGACGCACCGGTTGTCCAGGATCGTGGAAAACTTGCTCATCATTTCGCGCCTGGATGCGGGTGAAGCACGTATTGAAAAAGTTCGGCTCGATTTAGGCGAGTTGGCCAGTTCGACCGCCGATCAGATGCGACTTCTGGCAGAGGAGAAGTCGGTTTCGCTTCGTTGTGACGTCAGCCAGGACGTCTGGATCGAAGGGGATCAGGCGCGGTTGAAGCAGGTAATCGTCAATCTTACCGACAATGCTATCAAGTACACCCCCGCTGGCGGACGGGTAACCATTGCTGTCCGTGCAAACGAAGGGGGCGCACTGCTGGAGGTTTTAGACACCGGCGTGGGGATTTCTGCGGAAGCTCTTCCCCACGTTTTCGAAAGATTCTATCGTGCCGACAAAGCACGTTCCCGGGATTCCGGAGGCGCCGGCCTGGGTCTCGCCATTGTGAAATCCATCTGCAGTGCACACAATGCCGAGATCAGGGTGGTTAGTGTTGAGGGTCAGGGCAGCCGTTTCATTGTTCAGATCGCCAGAGATGACGTCCGGGAAAATGAAGTAATGAGACCTCGAATACTGGCTGCAGCCACGTCAGAGAAACAGTAAGCCCTGAACTGTGACCCTCTAACGAACTTCCGGGCAACGGCCCGACGTTAGCTTAAGCTCGCCAGCGTCACTGAAGTCTGAAGACCCGAATCTCAGCGTTCGCGCCCTCATGCTCGGGAACTGCCAAAAAGTATCGATGCAGTTCAGGCACCAGCCGACCGTTTCTGGAGCCAGGTCGGGATGGAATTTGCCCGAGCGACTGATAGTGATCGGGATCAACTTCTTGATAGATGTCGACCTCTCCCGCTGCGCAGGCGGCAATTAGAAGCTTGCTGCGAACGTCGAAATGAAGGTCATCAATACCTTCCGCGATCTTCAGCGCTTGTAGTTCTTTGCCCGTCTGAGTATCAAAAACCACAATGTGGCCACTGCGACAGCCTACAAAGAGACGATGATTCGCCTCATCGTACGCCATGGACACGTTCATTTTTCCTAAAGTGACCGGCCAAGTTTCTAGGATAGTGCGCTTTTCGCGATCGATCAGCGGCACTTCGTTCTTGGCACGGTTGTTAAGGTAAAGCTTTGGGCTCGCCTTCTCGAGAGCCATGACTTCCAGAGTGTCGCCTTCGACTTTGATGTCCGCAAGTTTCTCTCCAGCTGTCGAATCCACGACGCTCAACGTGGAATAAGACATCTTGACGTCCTTGCCGCCGCTGACAATATAGAGAAGTTTGGTTGCGGGGTCGTAGCTCATTGCGTCAGCATCGAGTTGGAGCGGAACGCTTTTGAGGATCTTGTAAGTCTTCCCATCGATGATCCTAACCACGCCGGCTTCGCCGTCAGTCACATAAATGCGATCAATGTCGTCGCGGTAAACCACGGCATGCGGTTTTTCGATACCGTGTACAGTCTGAAGTATTTTTCCGGTTCGGTAATCAAGAACAAGGAGAGCGTGATAATCCTCTGGAGTAGCGAAAAGCCGATGACCTTTGAGATCGATCCCGAAGTGGTCGAACCTACCCTTAATTTCCGCGGGTAGCTTGAAGGTCTGGATCAGCGTAAGTGGTTTTCCCTTGTCGGGCGCAGCACCCATGGTGAATAAAAGCAGGATGGCCAGAAACATCATGTACGCTTTCTTCATCTTCTCTCCTGAGGAATTTGTTGCGTGTCCTTGACTACCATATCGTCGATTACCAGATTATCTTCACGGCGAACTGCACTTCCCGCGCCGTAGTTGTGGTTCGTGATAGCTGACCTGCCACATCGCTTAGAGACCCTGTGGAGTCGAAAATATCGGTGTTGTCCGGCGTGGTTGGCGGTGCGAAATTGCTATGGTTGAGGATGTTGAAAATCTCAGCGCGGAACTGCACGTTAAAATTCTCCGAGATTCTCCTGATGTAATTGTTCTTGAACACGGAGAAGTCCACGTTAGTTAAGCCCGGACCAATCAAAATATTGCGCCCGGCATTGCCGCGCAAGTTGAAGCACAACAATGAATTTGGGTCTACCGGAGTGCCCCCCAGGCTCGGTGGGAGCGGGTCGCAGTACTGATTCCAAAAGGCCAGGTTAGGTGCTGTTGGAACGGAGAAGCACTCAGTTTTAATGTAGTGGGCAGGATTGCCGAGATTCGTGAGCGTGTTGCATCCCGAACCGCCAAGCCGGTTGGGGAAAGCCCAATCGTCGTTGCTGCCCGTGTTCGCCGGATCGTCGCCGGTGCCCCAAGTGGGCGTAAAGGGGACGCCATCGCTGGCTTGAAAAATAAGGCCTAACTGCCATCCATCCAGCGCCCATTTTGCTGGTCCTGACAAAGATTTAGGTGACGGGACTTCCCATGTGCCATTCACCACTAGGGTGCGGCCGATATTGAAATCAGACAGTCCGCGCCCCAAGCTTAAATCGAACCAATGGAGGCTGGAGATCGAGTTGCCGAACGCGTCCCCCGCCATGGTGGCCGAACTGGTGTCTATGCTCTTTCCCCACGTAAATGCACCTTGCACCTGAAAGCCGTGACTCATGCGCTTGACCATCTGTAATTCCAGCGCATCAAAATAGGAGTGCCCCTTGTACCAAAGTCCTCGAATCGAGCCGTAGTTGGTATTGAACGGGTCCAAGGCGGCGCCAAAGTCGGGATCAGCCGGATCTGAAATAAATGGCCAAACATATCCGGCGGAGGTCTTGGTCGGTAGCACCATCCTGGCATCATCCACGCGGAAGGGCTGATGTATACCGCGCGATCCCACATACGCGATCATTCCGGTTAAGTTGGGGGTAAGCTCCTGCTGCACATTGAGGTTCCACTGTGTGACGTAATTTCGTTTGGGGTCAGGCTCGATAAATGTTGCCCGCAATTTGTTGGCTGGAAAGGACGTAATCCCCGAAAAGAACGTGCCATTCCCGGGATTTTTGATCGAAGTGTATTGGAAGAAGGGAGCTGCCAACGTGGTGAGCAGGGTGAACTGATAAGGCAGCGGCAGAACGTCAAACATTCCTACGCCACCTCGGACTGCCGTCTTGCCATTGTTGAAGGGATCCCAGGCGAAACCGATGCGCGGTTCAAAATTCTTCAGCGTGGGATTGTTGAAAAACGGGTCGCCGAGATGGGGTGTGGCATCCGTGATGTTCCTTAAGTTGGAGAGCTTGCCACTGGCCTCAGTCAGCATGGTGTTCATCTCATAACGCAGACCCAGATTAAGCGTCAGGCCGGGTCGCAATCGCCAATCATCCTGCACGTAAACACCAAACAGGGTTGTGCGAAGATTGCGCGGTGAAAGACTGCTGGCGATGCCTCCTTGAAATCTACTGGGAATATTCTGCAGGAAGGTGCTGCGGACGAAGTTTCCATTGTCATCAAACTCGCTCAACGACCCAAACTTAAAAATTCCATTGGGATCGGAGAGGGCTCGGATGTTGAGCCGCATGGGTTCGACCGCGAAGCCGAATTTGATGGTATGGGTACCCTTCGTGATAAAAGCGTCGTCATAGAGCTGGAATGAATTCCACCGGTAAAAATACGTGGATTCTCCGCCCACTCCACCTAAAAAGGGTGTAACTCCGGAGATGAAGACCTGAGTCGAAGTCCTGCCCGCGAAAATGCCGAGAGCCGTATCGGTTGCCAACGGATTAATCGCCGCCAGGCCTTCATTGTTGTTAACGGTCTCGTGGTTGTACCCAAGGCGCACCGAATTCGCGAAGCCCGTACTGAAAATGTGGGTCTCCTCCAGTGCGAAAATTTGTCTTGCCGACAGGTTGCCGAGCAGGACATCATTTACTCCATCCGGAGCTGAGTAAGGCGTTCGGTCGAATACGTAGGTGCCAAAAAGAGCATCCTTGTCCGTGAATTTGTGATCGATGCGGGCTGTAAGAAAATTCTCGTTGACGACCTGCTGACCAGCGAAGGTGTATTGCCCAATGTCTCCGTTTCCGATGATGTCTCCGTTGGGCATGTGAAAGAAGGGCAGATATGCGGCTGCTGCAAGGTCCACGCCGTTGGCATCTGTATTCGCGCCGACTGGCAGCTGAGTGGTTGTGCAAGGGTTAGGTGGGCCTTGTGGAATCGAACATAGCAGCCCGGCCCGTGCCGCAGGGGACGGTACAGTAGTCAAATATGAGATGCCCTTTGATTGTCGAATGCCTTCGAAGTCGGCAAAGAAAAACGTACGATTCTTAATGATGGGTCCACCAATCGCGCCGCCGAATTGGTTGCGCTTGAACGGCGGAATCGTGGGCCCGTCGAAAAAGTTTCTAGCGTCGAGCGCGCTGTTCCGCAGGAACTCGTAGGCACTCCCGTGGAAATTGTTCGTCCCAGAGCGGGTAACCGCGTTGACCACTCCGCCGGAAGTCTTCCCGTACTCTGCTGAGTAGTTGCTCGTAAGCACAGAAAATTCCTGAATCGCATCGACTCCCAGGCTTCCACCCAGAACGCTACCGGGCGCTCCATTCGCGTAATCGTTAAGGCTAACGCCATCCAGACGATAATTGTTTTGTTGTGGACGAGCGCCGGAGATGGTCAACTGCTGACCGAAACCGCGATTGCCACGATCCGCGCCCACCGTGAACGACGGCTGAGTCTGGATGGTATCAACGCCAGGCTGTAGAGCTGCCAAGTCGGTCCAGCTGCGTCCGTTGAGCGGAAGCTCACGCACCGTAGTTGCGTTCACCACGGCACTGAGGTCCGAGGAGGCAAGTTGCACCGCTGGGGCTTCCGTAGTGACCACAATCTTTTCGCTGGCCGCCCCGACCTTCATGCCTACATCCAAAGTCTGGTTTGAGCCCACGGTCAGGGTCACATCGGCGACGGAAGTCGAAAATCCCCGAGCCGCTACCGTCACCTGATAATCACCTGGCACCAGATTGGGCGCCGTGTAAAAGCCCGCGGAGTCTGACGTGACCGTTCGGGTCACTCCGGTGGCGCTGTGTTTTATGGAAACTTCCACGTGTACCAATGCCGCGCCAGAAGGGTCGGTGATGGTACCTGACAGAGTGGCGCCAGCAACCTGTGCGTAAACTAGATTTGACGGCACGATAGCGACAAGCAGGGTCAGAACTATCGCTGAAACTCGGAACTTCATTAAGTGCCAAGTGTGCACAGAGCACCTCCCAAGGGGGCCACGTATCAGTATCCGACTGGCATTAACATGACATGAACTCAAAATGAATTTTTACTCATGAGCATGGTCGGCAAACATGGTTTCCTCTTCTCCAATCGTCAAAGCGTGCTATTGTGCGGCAAACTTGGATTGTTTTATCGGCTGTTTATGAAACGAGTCCCAAGACAAAAATGAGAGCCGTAGCTGCTACAGGCAATCTCAGCACAGGGTTCCGGGAAGAAAGTCTAGTTCGGGCCGTGGAACAAGGAGCGAACTTTGTTGGTTGTGATGCCGGCACAACGGACTCAGGCCCTTATTATTTGGGCTCCGGCAATCCTCGCGGACCTCGCGAAGGCGTGAAACGAAATCTTCGGCTGATGTTGCGTGAGGCTCTCAAGGCTGGCATCCCGGTAATCGTCGGCTCTGCCGGACACGCTGGCGGCCGGCCGCATTTAGAGTGGACGCTCGACATCATTCGAGAACTGGCGCACGAACACAACTGGCACTTCAAGCTTGCCGCAATTGATAGCGAAATAGAGAAGGACGTACTCGCAGACGCTTTCAACAGAGGTGAAATCACTCCGCTTTCTCCCGCTCCTCCGCTAGACGACGGCGCGATCAGGCATGCCGAACGCTTCGTCGCGATGATGGGAATCGAGCCCATCCAGCAAGCACTCACGGCAGGCGCTCAGGTTGTAATCGGTGGACGTTGCAGCGACGTCGCGATCTATGCCGCGCTCCCAGTTCTTCAGGGAATTCCTAAACAGGTTGCTTTTCATGCAGGGAAAATTCTGGAATGCGGAGCGGCCAGCGCAGCGCAGCGATTGTATCCGGATTGCATGGCAGCGGAACTGGATCAGGATGGGTTCACGGTGGAACCTCCGAATCCAGCGATCCGTTGCACTGCGCAAAGCGTGGCCGCTCATGCCTTGTATGAAAATGCAGATCCCTATCACCTGGTGGAATCCGGAGGAGTGCTGGACACGACCGATGCGAAGTACGAGCCTGTGGGTGAGCGGGCGGTGCGAGTCACTGGTAGCCGATTTATACCCTCAAAGAAATATACTGTTCGTATCGAAGGCGTATCGTTGGTCGGATACCGCTCGATCGTCATGGCGGGCATTAGGGATCCTCTTGTCTTGCGCCAACTCGACACTTTTCTTTCGACCTTGCGTACCGTGATCGAGCGCAAGGTGTCCGACAGCATGAAATTATCTGCGGATACTTACACCCTCAACTTTCGCGTATACGGGCGCAATGGGACGCTTGGTGACTTAGAGCCGCTGTCGGAGGTAGGCCACGAGGTTGGGCTGATTATCGATGTTGTCGCAGCCACTCAGTCCCTGGCGGCTGACATAATTCCTATCGCATCTCATACCGGGTTGCATCACCCCATTCCCGAACACGAAGGTCTGATCAGTAATTTGGCTTACCCATTTTCCCCCGGAGGAATTGATGCCGGGCCGGTTTACAGCTTCTGCATCAACCATGTCTGGGAACTGAATGAACCGTGTAAGCCATTTGCGATGAAAATGGAAGTCTTGTGAACTTGGCAATCGGAGAAAAAATGCTCGAGCTTTGGCAATTCACAAAACTGATTCGCAGCAAAAATGCGGGCCCTTTTGAGCTGACATTCGACATCATGTTTAAAAGCCGTGAGAGCTTTAATGACGTGTTGAAAAGCGAAGCTCTTTCTCCTAAGGTGATCGCGGAAGTCTACGGCGTGGATGTGAAACAAGTAAAATTCTTTGTCGTCGAACAGCTTCTGGCGATCAAGATTTCGATTCCGCGCCGCGTTTTCTCGGGAGATGTGAGGGACACTGACATATATGGGGGGCAATTCCACGGTCCCTTAGTTCGATTGCCGATAAAAGAGTGAGCGGACGAAGGCAATTTGCACTCAATGAGCTGCAACGTTGGTATCGCTTCCAATTTGCGAAAGGCTGTCTTGAACCTTTTGCGGCAAACTGTCGGCGTGGGCCAGCAGAATACTGACTTGCCATATCTCGGTGCTGGACAACATTTGCTGAAACCCCGGCATGCCGCTCATGCGGATGCCGCCAGCCACTTTCCAGTATGTTTCTCCGGCAGGATCATCGGTAACCCCCTTGCCATCGAGCAATGCCGGCGGTTTTGGATACATTCCTTTCGCGACTGCCGTTTGGGGTTGTTTAGGAAGGCCGTGGCAAACTGCACAATGCTCGCGGTAGATGTGCGCCCCAGCGGCGTAGTTGGATTCGTCAGTCGCGATCGGCACGGATCTGGGCATTCCCTTTCCCGCCTGACCCGGAGAGCTTTTTTGGCTAACAGTCTTTCGAACGGCATATCTGGGGCCGCAGTTGCAACCGGCGCCATCCCGTAGGCGAAATACACATAGATGGCCACGGGTACGACGATCAGGCCTGCGGCAAAGCCAATTAGAAATTTCTTCACGTTTACCTCCGCTTTGCCAAACGAACATTCGAGACATTCGCAGTCCGTTTGTGAGACCGAGACCGGGAATGTGAATGCAGGCTGCTATTGGGCGCGGATTTCAATTCGATTTCAATGACCTCGATCGGAGTGTCTGCCAGATTCTCCAGCGAATGCGTATGTGCAGGACTCCATATAACATCGCCAGCGTGACGCGTAATCTGTCGCGACGTACCATCAGACTCGGTGCTTATTTCGCGCAATTCGGTCAGGTATACAACGACACCATCTTTATGGGAATGCATCGGAACCTTCTCGTGAGGCGCGTGATACCTGCGAACCACACGGACCTGTTCGTTGTCGATTTCAACCTTGAAAGCTGGAGGATGCTCAGGTGTAGCGGCTTGCCCGAACGCTCCGGCATACGTTAGAAGATAGGACAGGACTACCATTTTTCTCGTCATACCGTTCCTCCGTGAACGAAATCCATTCGGCGCGCCGCGAAATTTCACTTCACGGGCTGACGCTTGATGCCGATAGCACCACCGCTGTAGGTTTGGCGTCCTGACCGCCAAAGTCTTTTCCGTGTCGTTCGGAGCCAAGCGCAACCACGGTGGCGAGAATCAAAATATTGGTAATCTCAAACCCAGCGATTGCCCATGCATAGCCGAAGTGATTGTGTAGCGCGTACTCGATAGTCCCCGTGCCTGCGGCAAACAGAATGCCGAGTTGATAGGCAAAGCCTGGAAGCAATCCCCTCACTGAGTTAGGCGATAGCTCATTAATGTGCGCAGGTATGATTCCCCATGCTCCCTGCACACCGGCCTGAACAAAGAAAGCGCCCGCTGCAAGAACTAATAACGATCCCCCGAATGCCCATGCCGGTATCGCCAGCATGGTCAGCATGAGGGCCGCGAGCATGCCCTTTCGCCGTCCAAAGGACTGCGAAAGTTGGCCGAATACGATGGCGCCCAGAATGGCGCCGATGTTGTAAAGAATGGCGAGGTAAGAAACCGTCTTGGGCAGAACGCCGTGCACAGACTTCAGAAAGTCAGGATAAAGATCTTGCGTACCATGCGAGAGAAATACCATCAGCGTCATTAAGAGTGCGAGGTAACTGAATATTTTCCAATACGACATGGCCGTCCTGACCACCGCGCCCATGGTGGGAACTCGATGCTGCTTCCATGCTTCCGACTCTTTCACGTTAAATCGTATGTACAAGGCGAGTAAGGCGGGAAGGCCGCCAACCCAGAACATTGCTCTCCAGCCAAGATTCGGTAGTACAACCCGCGCCGCCACTGCCGCCAGCAGATACCCCATCGAGTAGCCGCTTTGCAAAATGCCGGAGAGCACGCCACGAAGGCGTTTTGGGGCGCTTTCCATCGCCAGCGAAGCGCCTACGCCCCATTCGCCACCCATGCCGATGCCGTAGAGCATTCGGAGCACGAGAAAGATTGTGTAATTCGGCGCGAATCCGCAGAGAAGCTCGATGACGGAGAAGAAAACGACATTGGCCATCAGCGGACCGCGACGGCCATACCGGTCCGCCAGCATTCCAAAGATGACGGCGCCCACGGGCCGCATCGCCAGCGTGGCAGTCAGCGTCCAAATGATGGCACTCTTGGGAACCCCGAACTGAACTGCCAGCACATCGACCAAAAATACGAGGACGAAAAAATCAAAAGCGTCGAGGGTCCATCCCAGATAGCCGGCGGTTACGGCATGCCACTGATCGCGTCGTGAAAGGCCTCCGGATGCTCTGTCTGAGGCATCAAGCTCGTTTTGCTTCATAGTCAAACTCGCGAGTCCGTAGGTTATTTTACGGCCCCTGCGAGATCATCGATTAATCGAAACCTGAGATCGTCACTACTTTCCAACCACGAGGATCACGATAGAACCGGGTACTACCGGAGGACGTGGGTGCGCGCCCAGATCCCCGTTAAACTTTGCGGTGGGCAGATAGACAGTGTGTGTGGAGGCGTCCAACGCCATGGTTTTGGAGCCTGGCGCAGAAGTTAAATTCTGGGTTACCTCATATTTTCCCGACGCATTCTTATGAACAATAGTCAGCTTCCCCTCGCCATTCGAGGCGAACACATATCCACTCTCTGGATCAAATGCCAGGGCGTCACAGTCGTCTCCGATTGGCAGCGTCTGAATAAGCTTTCCACTCTCACTGTCCAGAATCGCCATCAATTTGTTGGAGCAGGCAGAGAACAGTGTGTGACTACTGCGATCGATGGCCAAGCCCGACGGCTCTTCACATCCCTCAATCGGCCAAGTTGCTTTGACTTTCTTATTTGCGGTGTCAATCACTGCGATCGATTCTTTGTCCTCCAGGTTCACGAACAAATTTCCGTTGTCATGGTAGACTGCAAACTCCGGTTTGCCACCGAGCGGAATCGTGGCGACGACTTGTCGTTTTTCTGCGTCGATCACTGACGACGAATTGCCTTTGCCATTCTGCACAAACACGTTATGCGTTGCGGGATGATAGACGATCGAATCTGGATTCCCGCCGGTATCTATTTTTGTCAGCACCTTCAGCGTTTTCAGATCGAAAACTGAAACCTTATTCTCCCCACCGTTGCTGGTGAACCCCACCCCAAAGTCCGGTGCCAGTGCCACACCGTGGGCGCCGGGCGTGTCCGGAATGTCGCCGACCACCGCGCCAGAGTCGGCGTCGATTACTGAAAAGTGCGTCGCACGCGACATGTAAAGACGACGCGACTGGCCATCGACGTACAGGTAATCCCATCGTCCGCTGCCCTCGAGAGGTAGCTTTTTGACCGTTTTAAACTCGCCGGTGTCTGTATCTGCCGCTGTTACACAAATGGTTCCCAAGGCAATGAAGCTCAACGCGAGCAACGAATAACGAATGATACGGCTCATTCCAGTTCTCTCCTATATTTGAAAGCTCCACTCAGAATCGGTTGTAAGGACGCCGTTGTCACGGTTCTATTTCGTACACCAGCACCTTAGCGTCCTCAATGGTTGCTTCCTTGGATTCGGGAATGGGTGGAGTCAAAATGACATGTTTCGGGACAATTGCGTAAAACCGCTTCAGTTCCGGAACCAGGAGTGAGGTCTTTGCAATTGCGCCGGTTGGCACTGTTCCGAGCGACTGGTAGTGATCCGGGTCAACCTGTCTAAAGACCTCCACACTTCCGGTCGTCCCAGTGAAGTACACGCGTTGGCTTGCCGGGTCATACTCAACCTCGTCAACTCCACCTTCGCTATCCAGCACTTGCACAATCTTTCCATTGTCCGCATCCATGACCACCATCTTCCCCGGCTTGTACAGGTGTCCCGGTTTTACCCGGCTACCGATAAAAAGGCGGTGATGGACTGCATCCATTCCCAAGGCATGGGGCAATGGCCCTCCCGTGATCGGCCAGCTAGCGATAACAGCGCGTTTTTGACGGTCAATGACTGCAACCTGACTTGTCGCCCCAAGAACCACATACAATCTTGACGTTGCGGGATCGAGTGCGAGCCCGGCGGGATCGTTGTCATCCAACGTTATGCTTCCCGCATAGGTTCCGTTTTTCGTGTCAACAATTTCAATGGAACCTTTGGTCCCTTGTTTTGAACGATCGCCTCGGTCGCCGATGTAAAAAAGTCCGGCGGCCGGATCGTAAATCCCGTTATCCGGCTCCCTCTTTGCTTCCGGAGGCGAGTCGGGATTCAACTTGATGTTCTTTAGCAGTTGGTATGAATCAGCGCTAAAACCCTCGCAGGTTCCATTTCCCAGATCCACCCAGATTTGATTTGACTGCGGAATGTAGATCACCTTGCGCGGATTTCCTTCCAATCCTGTAATCTCATGAATCACCTTGCCTGCGCGCAAGTCCACAATTTCGATTGTCTTTTGGTACTCCCCCGGAACGAAAAGATGCTGGCGCTTGATGTCCACTGCCGGATGGTCGAAATATCCCTCCACATTCGGCATAGGGATGGTCTGAATCTGTCTCAACGGCGCGCTGTTTTGAGCCTGCGCCCCCGGAATCAAGATCATCCAAAACGTGCAGAAGATCACCCGGTATGTCTTCAATTTCTTACCTCCTCGAGGGATATGAGCGGCAGTAATTCTAGCGACGAAAGATTAAGAACTGGTGAACGTGAGATAAAAGCTTTTTTATTTCGACACCAATCCGGGCACTCAGTTAGAACTCGAAGTCCAGCGAGAACTGAAACTGCCGCGGATTGGTTGCCTCCGTTGGGTGGGTGAACGTATCTGTGGAGGTGAGCAAAGGACCAGACCAAGCGCCCACCTGGACGACGTTCGTGTGGTTAAGTAAATTGAACGACTCCGCAACAAAATCCAGCTCAGCGTGTTCGCCGATTTTTAAGAACTTCAATACTCGAACATCGAGCACAGCCGTAGAAGGGGTTGTCAGGCTGTTGCGCGCGAAACCAAGCGGTCGGGACGAAAGCGGGAATGTATGGGTGCGGCTCGAATCAAGGCCAGTCAGTGGATCAACCGAACGACCACTCCCAATCGTGAGAATTGGAGCGACTTCGATGTTCGATAAAAGACGGGTAAGAACGTTGGCATCGCGACTTTGCGCATTTTCTTCATCTCTGAATGGCAGGTCGAAGAGTGCGCTCACCACCATGTGATGTTTCTGGTTGTTTAGTGAGATCGCTCTTTCCGCACCGAGATTGTATGAGTTTTGAGGTGACTCGCTGAAATCGGACGCATTATCGATGGCTTTTGAGATCGTGTAGCTCGCGAGTAACTCAAACTCGTTTGCGAGGCGGCGATTCACAGTTAGGGTTAAACCGTGGTAGGAAGAGCTAGCCTCGTTTTCAAGCTGGTAAATGCCGTCGTGTTGCGGATCAAGTCTCAGGTTGGTGAAAACCGCTCGTCCGATTTGCTGCGGATCGGGAGTTTTCACACCAATGAGAGATGCGTTTTGTGCGCTCAGAATGAGCGGCGGCATCAGATTAATGTTGCGGGTGCGCGGTAGCTTCACACCTCGAACAAAGCTGTAGGTTGCTGAGGCGCTTAGATTGTTGGAAACAGCATGCTCAATTCCGAATGTCGTAACTCCACTATACGGATTGGCCATTCCGGGTTGTGACCGATAGATCGAGGGCAACACTCCTGGAATTGGGCTCGTAAGAGTGCGGACAATAGCGGGCAAAGGCGCAAAGATTTCGTCCAACACCTGATCGAAGGCGAGGCTCCCGTTCTTTTCAATAGCACTGTTTACATATGCGAGAGGATACCGGTCGAAGAAGATACCGAAGCCCGACCGAATTACCCAGTTCGTTGAAGGACTGAAAGCGATTCCGACTCGTGGACTGATGTTGTTCGGGTCCTGGTTAAACACCGAGGGCAATCGTTCAAAGTCATACCGCAAACCGAAATCGAGCGTCAATTTCGAGTTCAGAGTCCAATGGTCCTGGGCAAAACCGGCATAACGGGTGACGGGGAAATTCGTATCAGGATTTCCGAAGGCTTGCTGAAAGTAGGCTGGTTTGTTTGCCAAAAGGTCATCCAACGTTCGGAAGATATACAGTCCGGCAAAACCGTCCGGCACATGAGCTCGTAAATGGATACGGTTGAAGGTGATACCAGCCTTGAACAGATGCCGGCCATGCGCAGTGGAAAATGTGTCGCCTAGCTCGTAGTGGTTTTCGTCATGGACGTTATTGCCAGCGTAGGGGCGGCCGAACTCTATCAGGCCTGGAACAAAGACGCCTGGCCCCGTCTGGTCCGTTGTACGCAGTTCGAGACGTCGAGTGGCGATCTGAAATCGCAACTCATTGACCCGCCGCGTGCCGAAGAGAGAAGTTAAGCCGCCCACCAAGGCATGATCTTCACTGAAACTACTTCCACGCACGCTGAAATCTACCAAGTCACTCGTGTTGAAAGCATCAGTCGCTTCGCGATTGTTTGTAAACGAGTAGCGTAGGGACAAGGAATTGCTTCCGTTGATCTGATGGTCGATCTTTGCGGAGAGCTCAGTCTCAGCCCGCGTAATCGGAAAGAATCCGGACGTGATTTTCCGAATCCCGTTGACGCCACCGCTCGCAAGAAATGGATTAAGCGTAGCGATGATGGTGGGGTCGATTTCAGATGCTGCCTGTCCGCGCGCGTGCTCTTGTTCAGCCGCGATGTAGTAAAAGGAGTGATCGCGTTTCAATGCTCCGCCAAAGGCGCCTCCGATTCGATAGCGATTCAGATCAGGCTTGCCCACAGCGCCTTCAAGCGGCGATCGAGCATCCAGTGCACCGTTTTCAGCAAAGAGAAACGCATCGCCATGATGAATGTTTCCGCCTGTCTTCGTGACCACGTTAATCGAACCGCCTGCCGCTCCCCCTGCCTCAGCCGACAAACCTTGATTGACCACCTGGAACTCACGGACGGTTTCAAGGGATAGTTCAGTACGGCTGGCTCCGGTAAATTCATCATTGTTATCTACCCCATCTATGTAAACCGCATTGCTGCGTGGCCGCAGGCCGCCAAAACTGAATCCGCTGTCAGGCAACCCCAATGAAGTAGGCGAGGCCGCCTGGTTCGAGGCGGTTACACCTGGAGCGAGTAACGCAAAATTCAGATAGTTACGACTGCGGACGGGAAGCTCCTCGATGCGATCTGGGTCAATCGTGGTGGTGAGTGCCGTTTGTGTCGGATCGATGACAGTGGGTTGTTCGGTAACTGTAACCTGTTGGGCGATTGAAGCGGGTGAAAGCTGGACAATCAGGTTAGAAACCGAGCCGACTGAGATTGATATGTTCGGGTTGTCGTAGGTCGAGAATCCCTGGTGCGTGACAGTGACATGGTAGTTGCCGCTTGGCAACTCCCGTATTTGAAATTGTCCGGTTGCATCAGACTCCTGGATGCGGCTCTGCCCGGTAGCGATATTACGCACTTGTACTATCGCGTCAGGGATGACGGCACCGCTGCTGTCCGTGACCGTGCCAAATAGGTTTCCATTTACTCGCGACATTTGCGCTAGGAGGTTAACGGAAAACAACCCAAAACCAAGGACAGCTGCGACCATAAAGTACGTGCTGAAATCTTTCATTAGAGTCCTCGAGAAGATCCGTGCAAAACGTCCACCATTACGCCTTCGTGAAATTCGGCGCTAGTGGATAGGTCCCGTCACCCTAGCGAATAAAAAGAGATGCTGACGGGGAAGTGAGAAGGGGCAGCCTGCGATTTACAAACCAAGGGAGCTGAAAATCAGATCCGAAGAGGTAAGGGCGGAGAAGCAGTAATTGGTGTACGCAAAATAAAAACAAGAATGTCTATAGCCTTATCCGGACGGGAACACAAATCCTGGAGAACGGCTGCGAAGACCGACGCGGCTAATGACGCGAGTCGACGTCCCAATAGAAAGACCAACCCGATAAAGGAGAGCAGAACGATGATCTGGATTTCAGAATCGGAGGACGGAGCAGGGGCATCCCAGCGGTCAAGCAATTCAATAAGGGGATAGAGCACCGACAAGCTTACCAGACAGGCAAGACTCGAAATTTGGAAAGCTTTGCGGAACACGAGTGGTCTTGATATTACACCAGTCCACGGTTCTTACGAACGTCCAACCCGAGTAAGGCCTACTGTCTTGACAAAGCCACGATGGCCGAATCCAGAAAGCGGGTCGGAGAAAGGCAAAACACCAATCAGAGTTGCTTTAAGAATTTTCCCTGCTCCAGTTCGTCGAAGGCCTGGCGGAGTTGTTCCTGTGTGTTCATCACAATGGGACCGTACCACGCAACCGGCTCTTGGAGCGGCTTTCCGGAGACCAGCAAAAAGCGGATACCGTCGCCTCCAGCTTGCACCGTGACCTCGTCACCGCGATCAAAGAGTATGAGGGAGCGGTTGTCTGCTTCCACGGGTGGTGTTGTATCCGCCCATTTGATGGCTTCGGTTGGCACCGTGAGTGGGCCAGACGCATTGCAGAACTTTCCGCTTCCCGCGAAAACATAGGCGAAAGCGTGGCGAGTGGTCTCCACGGGAAGGGTCTTTCGTCTACCAGGAGAAACGGAGACATCGATATAGATCGGGTCGGTGGCGATGCCCTCGACAGGACCTTTCTTTCCCCAAAAAGTTCCGCACACCACTCGCACGTGAGTGCCGTCATCGTCTTTTACTTCAGGAATATCGAGCGCCTTCACTTCCTGATAGCGCGGCGCGGTCATTTTTTGTGACGCGGGAAGATTGGCCCAGAGCTGGAAGCCATGCATCCGCCCGGTCCGGTCACCTTTCGGCATCTCTTGATGGATGATTCCGCTTCCGGCAGTCATCCACTGCACGTCACCTGCGGCAATGGCCCCGTGGTTCCCCATGCTGTCGCCGTGTTCCACGGTTCCGGCGAGCACATAGGTGATGGTCTCGATGCCGCGGTGGGGATGCCATGGGAAACCTGCCAGATAATCTTCCGGTACGTCATTGCGGAAGTCATCCAGCAAAAGAAATGGATCGAAGTCGGAGGTGTTGCCGAAACCGAAGGCGCGTCGTAAGTGCACCCCCGCTCCTTCAAGCGTGGGCTTCGCTTTAACGAGCCGTTTTACTGGTCGAATGGACATTGCTGGCCTCCAGTTGCGAAATCTTTTATTAGTGCAATATTGTGGCTGCGGCGCTCAAGCACTTTGGCCATCGCGCATTTCACTTGGAGCTTCAGGTATCGCCATACACCGGCACTGCTGCGCCATGAATCAGTTTTGCTTCGTCGCTGCATAAGAATAGGATCACACGCGCTATGTCCTCAGGCTTGGGCCACTTGGCAAAATCGGCCTTGGGCATTACTCTCCGGTTTATTTCTGTGTCGATGATGCTGGGAAGAATCGAGTTCACTCGCACGCCCGTGCCCTTTACCTCGGCAGCCAGCGAATCCATCATGGCCACAGCCGCTGCCTTTGCAGCAGCGTAGGCGGCCGCACCGGCAGCGTGATCAACCGCAGCCTTTGATGCAATGTTTACGATCACTCCGTGGCCTTGTTTGAGCATGGCGGGCACGGTTGCGCGGACCAAGACAAAACCAGACCGCATATTCAGTGCAAACATCTGGTCGAACAGTTTCGGATCGGTTTCCCATAAGTTAACGCCGCCTGCGTAACCGCCCACGCTATTGACCAAGGCGTCCAGGCTTCCGTGTTTCGCAAGAACTTCGTCAACTAGTCCGCGCACGGCAGCTCCATCGGTCACATCAACGCGGCGCCCTTCAAGGGATGAGCTATTCGGTCCGGCGGCGCTTCTCAGGGCGTCAAATTCTTTCTGATTCCTATAGGTCACAACCACTTTTGCGCCTTCCGCCAGGAACGCCAAGCTAACGGCGCGTCCCAATCCGCCAGTGCCACCTGCGACCACAACCAACTTGCCTGAGAATCTCGCATTCATTTCGCTTCTCGCTTTACGGATTAGATTAGCTACTGGAGCGCAGAGTTTCGGCATGAACCCGACCGGCCTCGCGCAGGTCAAGCTCGTGTTCAAGTTGCCGGAGAGTTTGGTCGTTGATCTGGCCTTCGTTGCGCAGGCGCACGGCAGTTTGCCTTTCTACCCTCAGCAAATCGCGGGACAGGCGAGAGAGGTGTTTTTGATGTGACGGGCTGACGCCGGTTTCCGTGACATCCTTTCCTGTCACTGCGGCAAGACGCTGCCGGTAATGCCCGGCCAGGTCCTGGTAGATCGCATCGAATTCAGTTTCAGCTTTCTTGCGCGAGTCCTCGAGGTGCGCCAGCGCAGCTTGCAAAATTTCTCGGCGCGCAGCCTCCTCCTCAAGATTAGGGCCAAGCGGGTCGGATATACGAAGAACGCGGACCAGCCATGGAAGCGTAAGTCCCTGACCGACCAAGGTCACCAGGATTACGCTGAACGCAAGAAAGATGATCAGATTGCGTTGCGGAAACGGACTACCATCTGCCAATGTCTGCGGCAATGCGATCGCTGCGGCGAGCGCGATCACACCGCGCATGCCAGCCCAGCCCAGGATCAGGATGCCAGGCGCCGTTGGTGGTCGGATATTCTGATGAATGATACGGGAACGGATCCACTGCGCGACGAATGCGCCCGGGAAAACCCAGATCACTCGAAGTGCAATGACCAGTCCACTGAAGAGAGCGCCATACAGAACCAACGTGCCCAAACTGTAACCTTGGATTCCAGCCAGCACGTAAGGAAGTTGCAGGCCAATGAGCACGAATACAAGGCCATTTAAGATGTAGGTCAAAGCATCCCAAACCGCCCATGCCTGCAGACGCACGCCGGGTGAGAAGAACTCCGAACTCCTGCGGGTGAGATAAAGTCCACAAGTAACAACTGCAAGAACTCCCGAGGCACGCAGTGCGTCCGCGGTGAAATATGCCACGTACGGCACCAGGATGCTGATGGCAATTTCGATCGGACCATCGTCGATACGGCGTTCGATCCAGTTCACAACCCAACCCGTGACCAGACCAACCGCGATGCCCGCGACAATCAAATAGGTCAGGCGCAGCACCGCATCACTTGCAGTGGGGGTCTCATTTTTTAGGAGGATGCTGATGCCAAACTCGAGGGCCAACAGCCCCGTGGCATCGTTGACCAGGCTCTCTCCTTCTAGAATGTCGGTAATGCGCTTGGGCAGTCCGATGCGTTGGGCGATGGATGTCGCTGCCAGCGCATCCGTCGGCGCGACTACGGCACCCAGCACCAAGCCGATTTTCCAGTCAAATCCTGGAAATATCCACTGCGCGCCAAACGCCACTCCGATGACGGTGAAAGAAACCAGACCAAAAGCCAGAAGCAGAATGCTGACCAGGTGGTAGGAAAATTCGCGCCAGGACGTTTCCCAGGCAGCGGCGTAAAGAAGTGGCGGAAGGATTGCGTAGAATACGAGGTCAGGATTCAGTGCGACTCTGGGATGGCCAGGAATGAAGCCGACCAGTGTTCCGCCAATGACGAGAACAATGGGATACGGAATCTTGAGCTTCCGCGCCAGCACTCCAAAAGCCACCACGAAGAGCATAAGCAGCAAGAAAACGAGTTCCACGGCCTGGACGCTGCCATATCCCATTAGCTCAATCTCCGTACTCTCGGTGGTCGCCTAAGCTTGCTCCATTATTCCTTGCTGCGGTATTACGTCAAGTCCTGGCTCTGTTGTTTCCAATGAGCGGCGATAGATTTTTCGCTTTCGTTTCCTGTGCTCAAGCGTCCAACTGAACGCGTGCGGAGCTGCGCACCCTAAGAATGAAATTGCTTACCCGTCTCACGCTCGGCTATTCGCTGCTACTGGCACTGGCGCCTGTCATGTGCGCGGAAAATATGCCCCGCGGATCAGATCGTTCAGCGAACATTCCTCGCATGCAACAAGCGCCTGCGCTCGAGGACTTCGTGACCATGGAACCCAGCCCGCGCATGGCCGGCAAAATGGCACGAATCGAAGGATTCCGGCAGTGGATCCCGCACGATGGCGATCCGGTGAGCCAGCGCACCGTCGCCTATCTGGGCTACGACGATAAGAATTTCTACGCCGTGTTCGTTTGTTTTGATAAGGAGCCGGGTAAGATTCGCGCTCACCTCGGTCATCGTGACGATGTCTGGGACGATGACTTTGTTGATATCTGGATTGATAGCTTCCACGATCATCGGCGCGCTTACGAGTTCGTCGTAAATCCAGTGGGGTTGCAAGGGGATGGCCTCGCGACCGACAACAGCGAAGACTTCAGCTTCGATACGGTTTGGGACTCACGCGGGCAAATCAACCAGCAAGGTTGGGTGGCGTGGTTTTCGATCCCATTCAAATCGCTGCGCTTCACCAAAGCTCCAGTACAGACTTGGGGCATTACCCTCCAGCGCGAAATCCATCGCGCCAACGAGAAATCATTTTGGCCATACACCAGCCACCGGGAAGAAGGCATCATCGCTCAGAACGGCGAGATACGGGGAATGGAAAACATTTCGCCGGGGCGTAACATGCAATTCATACCCTATGGCTTGTTTCGTTCCTTCCGTGGCCTCGATCTACGCGATCCTAACTTGCCGCGCTTCGACTCACGTTCGGCAAAGGTGGATGGCGGCCTGGACTCCAAATTCATCATTAAGGATAGCTTGGTGCTGGACACGACCATCGAGCCCGATTTCAGCCAGGTCGAATCTGACGATCCGCAAGTCACCGTCAGCCAGCGCTTTGAAGTTTTCTTCCCGGAGAAGCGTCCTTTTTTTCAGGAAAATTCAAATTATTTCGATACGCCGATAAATTTATTTTTTACGCGCCGCATCGTGCACCCGCAGGTTGGAGCGCGACTCACCGGCAAGGTAGGAAAATACTCGTTGGGCATGCTCTTGGCGGACGACCGTTCGCCCGGATTGCTGGTTCCAGATAACGATCCGCTGGCCGACAAGCGCGCCTACTTCGCTATTGGGCGGATCAGCCGCGACATCCTAAAGGATTCGAACGTTGGATTGATGTTCACCGATCGTGAGTTCAATGGCAGCTTCAACCGCGTAGGCGGCGTCGACGCCACCATTCGGCTCTCGAAGACCGTGGTCAGCAGGTTTCAGGCGGTCGAGAGTTCCACGCTACAGGCGGACGGTACTTATCTAGCCGGCCCCGCATTTGAAGGTGACATCAGCCGCAATGGGCGCAGCTTCAACGCCGATCTTCATTACAGGGGGCGCAGCGACGGGTTCCGCACGGAGACCGGTTTCGACCCCCAACCCGATATTCACAACGAGGATCTCCTTGTCTTTTACAATTTCTGGCCAAAAAAGTACCTGCTGCGCTGGGGACCGCAGTTTGAGACTTATCGTATCGACGATCATGAAGGCAATCGCCTGAATTGGGGTTACATTCCGGAATTCGTCTTCGAGATGCCGCGACAGACTCGTCTAACGCTCGGATATGCGGAGGAGGCTGAGCTTCTCCGTCCCCGAGATTTTTCAATCCTCGCCCAAAACAAGGATTTTTTGCGCAATACCAAGTTGTTATTCTTCCGCACTGCGCCCTGGAAGCAAATTATCTTTGATATCGACTGGCGATGGGGCCGCCGCATCAACTACGCGCCGGCGAACGGCGTCGAACCGTTCCTGGCGCGCCGCAACAGCGTGACCACCGATCTGAGCATCATTGTCACGCGTCACCTGCGCATCGACAATACTTATCTTTGGTTTCGGCTGGGTGACTTCAACGACCGCGGCGCCGCTTTCAACAACCACATCATTCGCTCGAAATGGAATTATCAGTTCACGCCCAAGCTCTCGGCCCGAGTCATTATGCAGTATTCCGCGGTGCTGGCTAATCCGACATTCACCAGCCTGGCTACGTCAAAGAACTTCAATGCGGATTTTCTGGTCTCGTACCTCGTCCACCCCGGCACCGCTGTATACGTCGGCTACAACAGCAACCTTCAGAACCTGGATCACACTTTGGCGCTTGACCCCGATGGCAACCTGGTTCGTACACGCAACTCCTTCATCAACGACAGCCGGCAGTTTTTCGTGAAAGTTTCGTATCTGTTTCGCTTTTGAGGGCGTGCCAGCGTCGCGTGCCAGAGCGCAATTGTATGACGCGCCTTGACGCCGGTCACTGCAACCTGAAACTCACAACGACTTCAATGTCCGAGACAACAGGCTCAGCTCCGCATGTGGCAGGTTTAAACTTCCAGCTCTTCAACGTCTGAAGGGTAGCCTCGTCCATGGAATGTGTGGCGCTGCCGATCAGTTGAATATTTCCGACCGAACCGTCGGCCAAGACCGTCATTGAGACAACCGTGTCACCCATCAGCCGGTTCTCGCTGGCAGACTTGGGATATATCGGATCTGGCGTTTTCACCGGCGCTGCGTACTTCATGTCCGAACACTGGCGGCGCTCAATCGCTCCCTTGGGCGGAACCAGCAGCGCCTTGTCGAGTGAAGCCGTCGCCAAACTATTCACATTGGCAGTGATCGCCTTAATTCCGTTTACAAACAGCTCAAGCTTGCGTGGGTAGCGGTGTCCGCGAAACTCGAAATAATCAGAATACTGTTGTCTGCGTTTTCCATCGGGTGCGACTTTCCAGTCGTCCGACAAGATTTCGAGAGAAGCGGAATTCACACATAGCTCGCGTGCCCCATCACGGGCGTTTTTTCTCTCCACATGCAAACAAGTCATTTCAACACCATGGTCGACCCGATGCTTCGCTTTGTTCACTTGCAGTTCGTCAGAATGCTGGGCGAACTGGAGCAAGCTCGGGAGTTCTCTAATTCGTACCGGAGTGAACCCAAGGTTACGACTAATATAGAGCTTGTCGCCGTTCCGGATATCGGTTTGCTGGAATTCGCCCATAACTATCTTGCGCCACCAGCGGTTGTCGGATTCCCACTTAAGCGTCAAATGTCCTCCCGCGGGCACATTCATTTGCACAAAAAAATCGATGTTCAGCTCAAAAGGACTGGCATTGTGATGAAACACATTAGCCTGCTGCTCGGCAGCCATGAAAAGCTGCTGGGCAACCGGATCCTCAGCTGCCTGAATCAGGTGCGAAGCGGCGAAGAGAAAGAGAGCCGTTGGAATGAGCTTTTTCATTCACAAGAACCGGACGATCAACATTCATTCGTCAAAAAAAATGAACATGGAGAATCTCACAAAAACTTCTGCAGTGCTTCGCTCGTTTCCTTGGGACTCTCCTCCAGCACCCAGTGTCCGGTATTCTTCAACACGACGACCGTTACATCCGACGCGACTAACTTCATTTGTTGTGCCAGCGCATTTCCCAGCGCCTTCTCACCGCCGATGACTAGCACCGGCATGGTTAGCTTGGTTTGAGAGAGCTGAGCAAAATCCTTTGCGGCTTGCTGGAAGGATACGAAGTAAGCCCACCCGGCGCGCATGCGTCCGGGCCGAGAATAGGCTGCGGTGTAGGCTTTCCGGTCCGCTTCCGGAATCGAATGCGTTTTGTCTGCGGCAAAGTCGTTCCAAAAGTGCTCGAAATAGATGCGCTCGCGACCTTCGACCAACGCTTCCGGTGTAGGACCGTTAAAACGGAAATGCCAGAAGCCGGGGTTGTTGTAAATCGCTTCCCATTCACCGACGCCCGGGAGGAAGGCATCCATCACAACGAGTTTTTCCACCTCTGCCGGGAATTGCGCGGCGTAGGCGTAGGCGACCATGAGGCCGATGTCATGGCCGACGACTTCTGCTTTCTGCACACCGAGCGAGTGGGCCAGCGCGTGAATTCGGATTGCCGCCGTCTTCATGTCGAGACCATCTGCCGGGATAGCCGAGTCCCCAATGCCGGGGAGGTCGGGTGCAATCACGGTGAATCGCTCAGCCAATAACGGGATGATCGGCTTCCACATCAGCGAGGTTTCGGCATAACCATGCAGCAGGATCACTGCTGGTCCATGGCCGGCAGTCATGTAGTGCAACTTGACGCCCTCAACTTCTGCATCACGCGAAACGATAGCGTTATCCGCCGCGCTCACTTGGGAACTTTCCCGCGATGAAGCAAAGATGAAGACGAGGCTAAGAATGGCCACGCTCGTGAGCAGACTCAAAATGCGTTTCATGAAATGCTCCTTTGTATGAGTGGGCAGAAACTGAGGAGGGTTGTTGGGATCATCCTTCCTTAGTTCTCCTTTCTTGTTCTTTTCGGCGCTGCACCGCAATGTAAGTGACCGTGTCCCAGGCGTTGTGAATGCCGACGAACATCAGCAGAAGCGCGGTGGCCGCGATCGCTGGAAGGCAGATTGTAGGATGCCGCTCAAGCACAACTCCTGTCGCCACCAATGATGCATACCCAATAAGCGGAAGTGCGAAATACCAGAACCAATCCTCGGCATCTGGGGAATAACCAGTCTGGCGCCGCGCGTGTCGGATGACCATGATCACGTATACGATTCCCGCCGCGCCACAGGCGCCCAACACCAGCCCAGCATGGGACAGAGCATGCCATGGCGCACTCAACACCGCAGAAATGAACAAGACGGCGCAGAAGTGTACGACCGTGGGCGTTCCAAAGGCGCGAACCTCCAGCATGCTAGCGGTTGCTTCGGCTTCAGCGATCAGTGCGATCACCACGAACTGCAAGCCCGTCAACGCTCCGGCTGACGAGCCGACGATCACATAGAAACTTTCCCAAGGCGAGAGCGGCTCTGCCATCAGCATTCAATCCCCATTTGTGAAGGCAGTACGGTGCGCCGACGCTGACGATCACGCTAACCCGTCTGCGCAGCAAAGAAGAAAGCCGGCACGTCCAGAGAAACTTTAAACCGCGCGTGCCGCCGCGCGAACCGGTTCGTCATGGAACCTCTTCGCCGCCATAATTCCAATCACGATGAAAAGTGCCAGGACAACGAGTTGAGTAACCAGGAATGGCGGCTCGGTTTGCTTCGGAGCCAACGCATGCAGCGCAGGAACCTTGAGGAAGGACTGCACGACCCCGACGAAAACATTGAGGTAGAGGGCAGCGATGGCAGTGATCACGTAGATGCGACGCCAGGCGCCAGCAAGATGAAAGGCATAGCGGGCCAGGATTGCAATTGCCAGCAGCGCCAGCGAAATGATGCCGACCTTGTGAGACGGCAAGAGGTGATCGAAGGGAAAGCCGAAACCGGTCACGCTTGTCGCCACCGTCGTCGCCAGAAAGAGCGCCGTCCAGCCATCGAGCCGTTTCCCGGTGAGCAGCCCGAAGACCACGACCAATCCTGATGCAATCCCCACCAGACTTATCAAGACGTGTACCAGGGTGAATGTCGATGTCGTCATTCCGACAATCATGAGCTGTATCCTTTCACGAGAACATGCGGCGGATGTTGGTCACGATCCATTTATTCGGCTGCCCCAGAATATGTGTTACGGAGTGTCACGTTTCATGCCAGCATCCGGTGGAACAGTTGGAACGCGGGAACAACTATACGCTTCCCTGTAAACGTGAATGGCACAAAACATGTCAAACGATTGGTTTGCCGGACTTTGAGGTAAGAAAAGCCTACCCGGCGGGCACGTCACGGCGGGTGGCGAGTTTGCGTTCCATCGTGCTGATTAAGGTTTCCACGTCGGCGGGTTTTACAAAATAGTCGTCGACTTCGTGGTGGATCGCCTCCACCGCAGATTCAAAGGCAGGGTAGCCAGTGAGAAGGATGGTGACGCATTTTGGATTCGCGGTACGCATGGCGTGCACTATGGTGAATCCGTCCCCTTCTTCGCTGACGTTGAGATCGGAAAGTAAAATATCGAAGGTTTGCCTGTCGATGGCCGCGAGTGCCTCGGGCACACTGGCCGCACTGCGCACTTCAAAGCCGCGATTTTGCAAAATCGGGGGAAGAGTTAACCGGATACTTGGCTCGTCATCTACAAAAAGAACCCGTTTGGAGAGTTGGCCTGAACCTACAGCGGAACGACCGGGTTTGGCGAAGCGGCCGCGAATTTGATTTTCGCGGTCTTCGAGGGCGCGGTTTAGTTCTTCGATAATGCCCAGGAGTTTTTTGGGATCTTTCTCGTCGGCAGCTTTTTGCGCGAGTTCCCTCCAGTCCCCGAGACCCTTATCGCCCACGGTTCGCCCTCTCTCACTTGGCTTGGTTTTAAGCGTGTCTACGATTTTATAACCTAACGGTTAATAAACAAAACCCACTTTCCCGTAAAGTTATGTAAATTGCTGGGACTTTGTGTTCGATGCGAGACACTTTGATCGTTGAACTTAGCGTGCAAATAGTATGACTTAAGTGAGTGTTGAAGGGTCCTAAGGTCCGTTCGGGCGTCGCCGTTTTTTAAGCAAGGCTGCCCTTGAAACGCGAGGGGCGGACTCCGGCTGTAGCGACCTCCACACGATTGCGCCCGGATTGCTTGGCCCGATAAAGGGCCTTGTCCGCGGACTGTATGACTTCCTCCACTAACTGAGTCCGGATCGTGGGTGCAGCTGCGCCAATGCTGACAGTGACCGAAAGCTGGTCACGCTGAGGCGGAGTGGGGCGAGGACGGATGCTTTTGCGGCGAACGTTCCTTCGATCCGGGCCTCGCGGAGTAACGCGACGCTCGATGCCACCGCGTGGACGAAATGTGGAGGTCTCTATGTCCGTCCTTAATAACTCCAGATGGGGAAGCGTTTCTGTCAGGGATTTGCCGGGGAAAAGGACTGAGAACTCCTCTCCACCAACCCGGAATGCCTGCCCCCCGCCAGTTACACGGGCCAGTCTTGAAGCAACCATCCGCAGGACTTCGTCTCCAGTGTCGTGGCCAAATGTGTCGTTGAATTTCTTGAAATGATCGATGTCCACTACCGCCATCGCGTAAGGCTCTTCCAATCCAAGCAGCGCCTCGTTGAAGGCGCGACGCGCCGGCAGGCCAGTCAACTCGTCGTGATAGGCGAGATGGTAGGAATTCTCAATGATCGAGCTGACCAGAATCAAACCGCCGGTGCCGATATATGCCCGGGATGAGCGCCCCAATCCTCCGGCTTGCAAGGCTAGAAACGTAGCCGCCAGCGACCAGAACAGGCCGCTCTCCACCGGCTTGCGATAAAGCAGAAAACGGGTGAGCAGAATGGCGAAGGCGGAAATGAACATCAGCAACGCAGGTGGCGGGATGACGGTCCAGCCAAATAGATCTTGTCCCAGGAATGTCGAATGTAGGAAGCCGGGACCGGTGGTCTGTCCCGGACGGCAGACGATGGCGACGAACACAGCCTCGACGAACAATAAGCAGAAATTGAAAGCGATCGAGGGAAGCACCAGACCACGCTCACGCACGGCCGCTAGGATGACGAAGTTCACCGGCAAGAGAAAGGCAATCGCTTCGAACGCAATGTGACCGGGACCGGTCGCACCCACGCTTCCGGCTGCAAAGAACTCGAGTGCGCGGTGCGCCAGAAGCAAAGTGATGAGGGCAAACAGGACCCGGCTGGAGTGAAAGCGCCAGGCCAGCAGTATGCCGGACAAGAAGACCGCGTAATAGTAGAAGTCGATTACAGAAGAAGAGAGCGGCACAACTCCGGTCTCCAGCAATAGCACAGCAGCAAGCAGCAGGATGCCGGCGGGGAATGCCAGAGATATCAGAGTTCGCTTATTCCAGAGATCCAAGGGACGGAAATCCTTCCTCGAGCGCTGCTGACGATTATCTGCGCCACGGGGAAAGACGCGTGAGTGCCAGCGCAGGTTCCCGGCGGTGGAACATCAGCCTTATGAGAGTTTGACCGGGTTGCTGTCCCGATATTGGAAGGGCGAGAAGCTGCGCCGTTCCATTTCCGCATTGGTTCCTTTTCGGAAGACTAGCGCCCTTCGTGCGGGGCTCAATTCCGGCTTAAAACTGTTGTTCCTGCCTAGAATCGAAGCAGGAAATGACAATGGAATTGAGCGTAGAAGCTTACACGGCGTGGCAGGATGAAGCGCAACGGGAACGTTTGTTGATGGATCAACTTCCACAGGTGCGCTACATTGCGCGCCGCATCCATGAGCATCTGCCGCGGCACGTCCCATTCGAAGACCTGGTGCACGACGGGGTGGTGGGCTTGATCGACGCCTTGCATAAGTACGATCAAAAGAAGCAAGTTCAATTCGCATCTTATGCCAAGTTTCGCATCCGGGGCGCGATTCTGGATAGCTTGCGGGAGATGGATTGGAGTCCGCGAGATTTGCGCCGCAATGCACGGCTTTTGGAGGAAGCTCACCATAAGCTGCGCTCGGAACTAGGTCGCAATCCGACCGAACCGGAACTGGCAGCGGAGTTTGGCCTCGACCTGCGCGGCTTGCAGTTGCTACTCGGCGAAATCGAGGGCCTTGAGGTGGCAAGCCTTCGGGTAGAGTCTCACCTCGACGGCAAAGAAGAGGACCTATGTGACTCTATTCCACATGATCCGCAGGACACCCCGCTGTTTTTGTGCCTGCGTGGAGAAATGAAGCAGCAACTGGCGCGTGCCATCGCTGAACTGCCGGAAAAGGAGCGCCAGGTCCTGGTCCTCTACTATTTTCAGGAATTGACCATGAAAGAAGTAGGAGCCAAGCTTGGAGTTGGCGAATCGCGAGTTTCTCAAATCCATTCCGCCGCAGTGGTGCGTTTGCGGGCTGTCGTGATCCTGGATTCAAGCAAGGCCTCAGGCGCAATCCTGCCTGCTCGTTTAGAGACTGATGTAAGATCGGAACGATCTCTCAGGAAGGACGCCGATTAAATTGATGACGTGAACTTCGAAGTAAACCTTGTTCGAGACTGTAGTTAGTGAACGCGCGTCAAGAGCGTTTGATTAGGATCAAGAATGATTTTCCGTGTGCCAGAGGGCGCGGTTAGATGAAATTGGCTTTCTGGGCCGTCGGCGAAGATTCTTCCAATTAAGAGCGCCTTGCCTCCAACCGCTGCGTACACCGGAACGGAAGTCACTAATTCATTGGTTACATTTTTTTGCAGAATAGTTCCGCTGATGGCAGTGGAGCCCGCCTTGTCTGTATATTTCACGGCTTGCAATTCCAACTTTGGAATGGCTGTGCCGTTGATCCAGCCCTGATAGAACCAATCCAGCGATTTCTTGCCTTCATACCAGAGTGAAGGGGGCAACTGCTCTTCGAAGACTCGCAATAATTCCCGAGTCGTGATGGATTTTCCCTCATAACGCTCTCGCACAGTCCGTAAAGCGCGGATGAAAGATTCTTCTGACTTCGGTTCATCAGCACCTGTGCGACGACTGCCGGGCGTTGTTTCGGCGTCGCGCATCATGGAGCGGAGCATGTGGAATAGCCACGTACCACGGCCGTAGCTGATAGCCTCATAGCCGGCCGGAAAATGGGAACAGGAAAGGCGTGCGCCAAAGGTTACGGGACCAGCATTCATGAGCGGCAGGCCTTCTTTATTCTTTTCCAGCAAATCCTCGCGGTACTTTGCCATCACTGCGCGAAACAGCAATGGATCTTCCGACTGCAGGAGCATGAGCGAGCTGTAATTGGCAAGAGCCTCCATCATCCACTGATCCCGATATCCGCTCCATAGGACGGCGTCGCCCCACCACTGATGAGCGGTTTCGTGCGCGATGACTTGTTCGCTCAGGGTTTTGGTGACCGGGCTCATGTGTTGTTGCGATTTTTCGGCGGGAGTAAGAAAGGCGTAACTGGACAGGAAAATAAGACCTGGCCAGCCTTGACTGACTACGCCAGGCATTTGCGTAACGGCGAGACTACTGTAGGGATACGGCCCAAAGAGGCTGCCGAAGAATTGCAGAGCGCGAGCGGACGAATCTGCCACGGCTTGCGCATTCCGCGATGGAGATGGCGGCGGAGCAAGCACCTGCAGGGGCACGGTGTGCAATCCTGGTCTTGGGAGAGGGGCTGGATCAATTTCAACCTCGTTTTTGGGGAACGCACGTTCCATGGCGGAAGCTGCATAGGTTTCCACAGTGACGCTGCCTGACTGGGCGACCGCACGCGCATATTTCCCCAGATTGAATCCGGCAACGGGGATGGGGCGACCCGAAATCCAACGCGACACTTGCTCCCCTGGCGACAAGGTTGCTGAAGAGCCGCCACGACCAGGAGAGCCAGCTGGGGTCGAATCCACTCGCTTGCCGGTCGCTACTAGTGTCCAGTTCTCCGGATACCGGAATTCCAAGTCGAAGTTAGACATGGCCAGTCCCCGATTGGGGTACCAGATGCCGCGTGCGCCTACGTAGAGCAGGCCGCCTCCGGCCTCGGAGAGCACCTCACCGCCGTATACGAAGTGCAGTTCGATTCGTTGTCCCGTTTGCAGGGGCTGAGAGAACACCAAAGCGACCAGATCATTTCCGCGCCGTGCCAGTTGTGTGCCTTCAAGCGCTTGGTTTTGAATGAACTCGAGTGGGTGGCCGTCCGCTTCGACTTGTTTGATTTGAAGAAATCGCGACAGTTCGAACAACAGTGCGCGTTGTCCGCCCTGGCGCACTTCCATCTGCAGTGACGCTTGTACGTCGAGCCTGGTCGGCGGCTTTACCTCGGTTTTGATCTGATAGCTGGAACAACTGATCGCATCCGCGCCGCCGACTTCTCCAGTAACGGTGTTTACAACTTGGGGGCGCTGTGCCGCGCGGTTCAGGGCAAATGCAGTCCATACATCGAAATAGCCTGTGCCCTCGACAGTTCTTAATTGGCCGGCCCAGATCTGCTCGGTTGCCGCCGCGTCGTAGTAAAGATCGAAGGTTCCAAGCCTCCGCCCCTGAAGGCGCGCATGCAGAAAACGATCTTCATTGCTAATGGCGTTATTCCCAGCGCCGGATGGTTGCCCGGCTACAGGCAGGAATTGACTGAAGCTCAACAGCAGTCGAAGAGCGTCGGACTGGGCGAGATTATGTGCAGTTTCGTTCCACTGCGATAGAAATTCCGAACTGTCGTCGGCGGGCCTGAGCGAGGGCTGCAATTCCGCGAAAGTCTCATCGTTGAAGCGGAAGTAGGCGGTGACGAACCTTTCTTCGAGGATAGCCGCACCGGTAAACATTGCCATCGTAGCCCGTTCCGCCTTGTCGGGTGGAACCAGCAGCACTTCCCCATCTCCCTCGAAGAACGCTCCGGTGATGTGCCCCGCTACGTCCTCAGTGAAGGCGATGGTGCCATCGTCAAGAGTGATGTGGAATGCGGCCCGATCGAAGGAAGTTTCGCGGATGCGGTAAACCCGCGACTTGTCCAAACCGACGCTTCTCAACTGAAGGTAGAGAGTCTCGGCGGAAATGCTTTGCGCGACGGGCTTCGCTGCCGCTGGGCTGGGCTGGCTGTTCGGAGCATTTTGCGCCTGGCTCAGCGTCATAGCACCTATGACCAAGGCTACGCACACGGCTGTGCGCGAGGCTCTCCGAGCTTTTCCGATTACCATTGTCACCTACGCGGAAGTTGTTGCTATTGCTAGAATGCGCCCTAGTGCGGGCACCTGTCATCATTTTCTTATTGCCGATGCTGGCCGCGGTGTGTACGTCGGCGGACGTCATCCACCTAAAGAATGGCCGCACCATTTGGGCGGACCAGGCCCGGGAGAACGGCGCTCGCGTCGAGTACGACATCGGCGACAACTCTTACGCCATTCCAAAATCTGCGGTCGAACGAATTGAAGGCGGAGGCGTTCGCCAAGGCGACTCATCTTCCTCCGGCAACAGTTCGGGCGACATGCCGGCGTTTGCACCCACCGACAGTTTGAAAAATGAAGCAGTCGTCACCCACAGGATTATCCACGATGACAAGGTGGATGTGGATGCGCTGGCCGAACTGCAGAAGCAAAGCGACATGGGAGTCACCGCCGCCGGATATTTTGCCGCCGGGAAATATGAGTTCGACAAGGGGAATTTCAGTAAGGCAAGGCCTTATCTGGAGACCGCGTTACGCGCGGACCCCGCGAATCCCACAATTCTCAACTATTACGCCGCTTTGCTGGTGCGCACTGGAAGCGCCCGGGAGGCATTACCATACGCTGAACGTGCTGTCCGGGCCGCGCCTGATTCACCCGATGCTCTGGACATACTGGGGTACGCTCAGTTTGCGGCTGATCGCAATCGTGACGCTATCCGTACCTGGAAGCGCTCTCTCGAAATCCGTCCGGATGCGATGGTCCAGCAATATCTCGACAAAGCAGAGCGGGAAACCAAGGCGGAAGCTGATTTCTCAGAGCGGGAAACCAGCCACTTCACCTTACGTTATGAGGGCAAGCAAACATCGGAGTCATTGCGAAGGGAATTGATCGCCACCCTGGAAGCGGCGTACGACGATCTGTCGCGTGATCTGGGTGGGGCTATCCGCAACAGCATTCCCGTGGTTCTGTACACGGAGCAAGCGTTTTTTGATGTTACGCAAGCCCCCGCCTGGAGCGCTGCCGTCAATGACGGAAAATTGCGAATCCCAGTTGAAGGTGTGAGTTCGGTCACGCCCGAATTAGCCCGCGTACTGAAGCACGAACTGGCACACTCCTTTATCAATCAGATTTCCGGAGGGCGCTGCCCGCAATGGCTGCACGAAGGCATTGCGCAGGCCATGGAGCCAAAGTCTGTCGCCTCGCGTGGACGCCGGCTTGCAGCTCTGTACCGTGCACACCAGGAGATTCCGTTCAACGGACTTGAAGGCAGCTTTATGCGGTTTTCGCCAGCAGAAGCATTGCTGGCTTACGATGAATCGCTCGCAACTGTGGAATTCATTAGTGATACGTATGGGATGAGCGATTTCCATCGCATCCTGGAAAGAATTGGTCAGGGAAGCTCGACTGAGGCTGCGCTGCGCACCACCATCCACTCTGATTACGGACAACTGGAAGGTGAAGTCACAAAATATCTCAGCAGCAAATACGGCGAATAAACTACTGAATGTGCACCAGGCCGCTGGGTTCGGACGCGGCTTCGGGCGCGGGAAATTGCGGGGCGCGCCACGAATCGAAAATCGATACCTGATGTACACAAGAAACCGTGCAGTGCGGCGCGCATGATTTTTCGGTGATATATTCCCGGCGAATGTCTGCCACCGTGTAGTTTTCCAGCGGAATCCCTGGATAGCCACGCTGCTGGGAGCAGTAGTGGACCAAACCGTCCTCACAAATATAGAGGTAACGAGCCCCGGCACGGCAACGCCACTGGTTCGGTCTGCCTTGGGCAATGTTGTCCTGGAAAGAGTTCACGCGGGTGAAGCTGCGCTTCTCCATGGCTTTCATCTCGTGATACACGCGGCGCTCTTCTTCGCCCAGGGGTTGTAGCTGTCCACCGCCGTCATGAATGATGCCGACGGTTGAGCTGAATCCGAGCTCCAGAGCCCGTTTGCCGATAGTCAAAGCATCTTGCGGATTGCGCACGCCGCCGCCCACGACAGAATTAATATTCACGTGAAAATCAGCGTACTCGGCGAGGAGTTGCAGTTTCTTATCCAGAACCTTGAGGCTCTTCTTCGAGACTTCGTCTGGCGTGACGTTGTCGATCGAGATTTGCAGCCATTCCAGCCCGGCGCGATTCAACTTCTCGATACGCTCCGCGGTTAGCAGATAACCATTCGTGATCAGTCCGGCGATGATGCCGTTTTTGCGGATCCTGTGAATGATCTCGTCTAACTCGGGGTGGAGTAGAGGTTCGCCGCCGCTGATGGTAATCACCGAGGTTCCGAACTCGCCGAGCTTGTCGACTCGCTGGAACATGCTCTCGGTAGGAACCGGCTTGGAAAAATCGTCGTACTCGTTGCAGTACTCGCAAGCCAGATTGCAGCGTCGAATTGGAATAATGTGCGCCAGCAGGGGGTGGTCGATGGAAATCATGGCGCGGACGACTTCGCGCACTCCCCGGATGCTACGGGAAAGCGCTTTTATGCGACGGCGGAGAATAGTCTGGCGGGAAGGCATTGTTCGTATTTGTTTATTAAATCACAGCCTGGGCAGATCGCGTCATGCTGAACATTGGTCTGTGCAATCTCAAGGCTGAATGGAGACAGCGACGCCTGCATGGCTAGCTATTCGCGACTGCCTTTCTTAACGCCGCACGAGCCAGCAGCCGGGTTGAATCAAGAGTCGGTAGTGGAGAAGAATCGGCTGTAACCAGCAGCGGAATTTCCGTGCAGCCCAGCACCACCGCATCGCAGCCTTCGTCACCCAACGTCCTGATTACCTCGGTAAAGTAGGCTAAAGAACGCGGCAGGAACTGAGCATTCACCAGTTCGTCAAAGATAATCTGGTTGATCTTTTCCCGTTCTTTCGTGCCCGGAATCCGGAATTCGATCTCTGCCGCGGTCAACTTTCCCGGATACACCTGGCTTTCCATGAGATAGCGTGTACCCAGAACGCCTAGCCGCTTATAGTGACAACGCTTAGCCTCATTGCCCACTTCTTCCGCGATGTGCAGCCATGGTCTTGGTGAGCGGTGCGCCACTAATTCGAATGCTTGATGAATGGTATTGTCAGGGCAGATTAGAAAATCGGCGCCAGCTTTCGTCAGCTTCTCGGCTGATGAGATCATCAACCCCGCCACCCCGGCCCAATCATTGGCGTAAATGCAATTCATGTATTTGGCCAGGGAATGGGTGTGCATGGAAACTTCTGGATGATCGTGCCGTCCCAGCAGTTCTGCTCCCTCAAGGCAAATGGTGCGATAACAGAGAGCCGCGCCCTCTGCGCTGCAAGCTACGATGCCGATGTGTTGGGGCATAGTTTTTTTAAGTACGGGGTGCCGTCGCGTCAAACAAATTCAGAAATTCCAGCTTCTTTTCAGCTGGTAGGAAAGATGCCTCAAAGGAATTCCGCGCCAGTTCGCGCAAGTGTTCATCGGTGAAGTCAAACGTGTTTTGGGCCACCTGATACTCCCGCGCCAGGGATGTCCCGAACATCGCCGGATCGTCTGTATTGAGCGTAATCATTATGCCGTGATCAAAATAGTTACGCACTGGATGCTCAGCTAGTGTGCGGCAACAACCAGTGCGAAGATTGCTGGTAAGGCAAATCTCCAGCGGAATCTGCCGCGTCGAAAGTTCCTCCACCAGTTCCGGATCATGCCAGGCAGTCAGGCCGTGTCCAATGCGCTCGGCCTGAAGATTTAACGCGCCCCAAACGGACTCTGGCCCAGCACTTTCGCCGGCATGAGCGGTCAAGTGCAAACCGTTCTTCGCGCAATAAGCATAGACATCGCGAAAAAGTTCGGGGCCGGCTTGCTGCTCGTCGCCGCCAATGCCGAAGCCGGTGACGCCGTGGCTCTGATAGCGGACCGCGAGCTCAGCTACCCCCTGTGCTTCCACGGGCCCGAATTGACGCACTGCATCGAAAATCCAGAGCAACGATGTGCCGAAATCCTCTTGGCCTCGCTGGCGGCCCCGCTCCAAACCCTCAAGAATCGCGTCGAAGTCCTGCTTCCGCCACAGGCACACTCCAACTGAGACATATACCTCGGCATGCAGCACATTCTCCGCTTTGAGTTTTTCCGTCAGGCGATAGGCGATTAACTCATAGTCTTCGGGAGTCCGCAGATCTTCGGTGACCGACTTAAAGGCCATCAGGAATCCATGGAAATTCTCGTACTGGTAGAGCTTTTCGATTTCCGAAAGCGTGCCAGTGTTGCCATGCCGCTTTCTCAGCTCAACCCAGGTCGCGGGATCAATCGAGCCTTCGAGATGGAGATGCAGATCGGCCTTTGGTAGGGAAACGATGAATGAGCTTGGGGCCGGGGGCATCATTGTTGATTGTCGATTATTGATTATTGATTTCAGATTATGAATATTTTAACGGGCAAACTCGCTATGACGTCGGCTGTAGAGAGCGTAGATGCCCAGTCCGATCGCCAGCCAACCGAAGAACCGCAGCCAGGTCAGGATCGGCAATCCGCACATCAGCAGAACGCAAAAGAAGACGCTCAGTACCGGGGCAGCGATTCCGCCGGGAGAACGGAATCCGCGATGGCGGCCGGGATCACGATAGCGGAGGATGATCACGCCTATCGAAACCAGCACGAAGGCAAAAAGCGTGCCAATATTCGAAAGATCGGCGAGTGTACCGATATCGAGGATGCCAGCTGGTACTCCCACTACGAAGCCAGCAATCCAGGTTGCCGTGGAAGGCGTTCGAAATCGAGGATGGACACGGCCGAAAAGGCGAGGCAATAATCCATCGCGCGACATGGCGAACCAGACTCGTGCCTGCCCAAGTTGGAATACTAGCAGCGAAGAAATCATGCCCATCATGGCGCCAAACAGAACGCCCAGGCGGACCCAGTGCAGTGTTGGCGAACCGGTAGCCAGAGTAAGTTTCTTTAAACTGTTCACTACCGGGGCGGCGTCGTCGAGCAGCGTGTGCCAGGGCACGATTCCGGTCAGGACAATGGCCACCGAAACATAAAGAATCGTGCAAACGACTAAGGTGGCAATGATTCCGATAGGCAAGTCACGCTGCGGATTGCGGGCTTCTTCGGCAGCGGTCGAGACCGAATCGAATCCGATGTAGGTGAAGAAGATGATCGAGCCGCCAGTCAGGATGCCCGACCATCCTTGCGGCGCGAAGGGATGCCAGTTCCCCGGCCGAACGTAATGCGCTCCGGCGATGATGAATGCAAGGATGGCGGCAATCTTCAGAATCACCATGGTGTTGTTGGCCTCCGCCGATTCGCGGATGCCGCGTACCAGGATCACGGTCAGAATCATCACCACCAGAAATGCGGGGAAATTGAATCCGAAATGCAGTCCTGGCGTATAGAGCGTGTTCCCTTTTAAATCTGAAAGGCCGCTGGGCAGGTAGGCAGGGGAGATCCAGCGCACCGCGGGATGAAATCCAAACCAGTCAAACATATCCACGAGATGCGCCGCGAAACCTACGCTCACAGCCATGTTGCTGACGGCATATTCGAGGATCAGGTCCCAGCCAATAATCCACGCAATCAATTCACCCATTGTTGCGTAGGTATAGGTGTAGGCGCTCCCCGCAATCGGAATCATGGAAGCAAGTTCCGCATAACACAGCGCCGTAAATCCGCAGACAATCGCTACCAGGACTAGAGATAGCGCCAGCGCTGGACCGGCGCCGGGACGCCCAACCGTCGCCGTGTGATGGATCAGGTAGTCGAGCAGGGGAGCATTGAGAATGGAAGATGTATCGAATTTTTGACCGGCAATGGCTGTGCCGACAACGGTAAAGATACCGGATCCGATCACGGCGCCGATGCCGAGAGCGGTCAGCGACACCGGACCAAGTGTTTTCTTTAATCTTCGCTCCGGCTCTTCTGAATCGGAAATCAGTTTATCGATGGACTTACAACAGAAGAGTTGGCTGCCGGAGTTGTCGTGTTCGCCCGCCTTGGGAGCCGGGCGGTTGACGGTTGGTGGTTGTGCCAACGGAGCGTATCTCCTCGGGTCCCGCGCAAGGAATTGGCTCGTTTCATCTGGCCATTCCTTGCGTAATTTGGCGCGGGCTTGTGCCCGCGCCACGGACAATTAATCAAACATGGCTATCTCTTCGCAGTACCCCGAGCCAGCTTCTTCACTTTGCGCTTTTTCGAGCCGCGGGCATACTCCCGTTTGGCGAGCGGCTTCTCCGCTTTGCGCTTCTTGCGGGTTGCCCGCTTGGATTTTTTGCGTTCTTCTTTGCTCAGAGCTGCTGTATTGGCCATTAGTCCTCGCGTTCTAAGATTAAACCTGCTCCAGTTGCGCGTATTTCTCTACCAGCTTCTTCAAGCCGAAGCGAGGGAATTTTACCGTAATCTTGGCATCTTCACCGTCTCCTTCACGCTGGTAGACCGTTCCTTCGCCATACTTTGGGTGACGTACCTTCTGCCCAGGGCGGAAACCTTTCTTGCCTTTAGGTTCTTCCATTGGGACTTTGGGAAGACTGAACTTTTTCCCTCTGGAAGCGAAGAACTCCGCAATGTTTTCGATCGAGTTGTAGGTCCGTCCGCCGTATGAGGCCGCAGGAGCGCTTTGCTTTCTGCGCGCCGCCCAGCTTACGCTTTGGTCTTCGTTCTCATAGGCATAATGCGTCGAAGCCGGCGCCTGCCGGTCGGAGGCGCGCGTTTCCGACACCAACGAACTCGTGCTCTTTCTTGGAGAACCAACATCTTCCAATAATTCCGAAGGCACTTCCTCGAGGAATCGAGAGGGGACGCTGGCTTCCGGCAGATCCGTTCCATAACGCCGCCGGTAGACGGCACGTGAAAGCATCAGAGTATCCATAGCGCGCGTCATGCCCACGTAACACAAACGGCGCTCTTCCTCGATGTCGTCAGGATGCAGAAACGTGCGTGAATGCGGAAATAGCCCCTCTTCCAGCCCACACAGGAATACCAAAGGAAACTCCAGGCCTTTAGCGGCATGCAAGGTCATCAGCGTAATTTGTGCGCGTTCGTCGTAGGCATCGGCATCACTGACCAGCGCGGCATGGTCGAGAAACTGATCCAGGGTTTCGCCGCGATCGCGTGAATCCATGGCTGCGTTTACCAGTTCGCGAAGGTTTTCAATGCGCGAATAAGCTTCCGGAGTGTCTTCTTCCTCCAGTTGCTTGATGTAGCCGGTGCGGTCGATGAGAAATTTCAGGATCTCGGCCGTACTGGCTACAGGCAAGCCTTCCGTAGCAACCTCTTCTGGTTTCGGAGAAGGCGGCTCCGAGTTGCTTTCGAAAATTGTGGGATCGAACGCAATCTGATCATCTACCGCGATTGCCGCCGGAGCTTCGGTAGATTCTGGTTCGCGAGCCGTTTGCTCCAGCCGCTCCACGTAGGTTCCGGCCAGTATGGCGCGTGCATCTTCAATCAGTTCGTGGAATCCTTTCAGCGCCAACAAAGCACGCTGCGGAAGAAGCTGCCGTCGGATGCTCTCTCCGATTGCGCCCCACAAAGAGAGTCCGGTCTCCAGAGCCACACGCTCCAAGGTTTCAATGGTAGTCTTGCCAATTCCGCGCACGGGGGTGTTGATCACTCGCAGCAGGGAGATCGAGTCATCCGGATTGTGGATGACTTTCAGGTAAGAAATCATGTCCTTGATCTCGCCCCGCTCGTAGAACGAGAAGCCACCCACGACGTGATACTTCAACTGGTAGCGGCGCATGCCCTCTTCAAACAACCGAGACTGGGAATTGGTGCGATAGAGCACCGCCGCCCTCGGATTCTCGCCCTGCTCCGCTGCCTCGCGCAGGTATTTGGCTATGTAATCTGCTACGAATAGAGCTTCGTTCTCGCCGTCGGGCGCTTCGTAATATCCAATTTTTGTGCCGCCCTGCCGCGACGTCCACAGGTTCTTGCCTTTGCGTTTGATGTTATTCGCCACCACGGCTGACGCGGCCTGAAGGATGTTTTGCGTAGAGCGATAATTCTGTTCCAGGCGGATAATCTTTGCTTCGTGGAAATCTTTCTCGAACTCAAGAATGTTTCGGATGTCCGCGCCTCGCCAGGAATAAATCGATTGGTCCTCGTCGCCAACGGCGCAGACGTTGTGGTGTGTCCCGGCAAGCACCCGCATGAGCTCATACTGCGGACGATTGGTGTCCTGATATTCATCCACCAGCACGTACTGAAACCGGCGGTTGTAATGTTCGCGGACCGTGGGCACCGCCTTCAGCAAACGTACGGCTTCGAGCAGCAGATCGTCGAAATCCAGGGCATTGGCCTTGAGCAGCTCCTTGCGGTACTCCTCGTAAATTTGGGCCACCCGTTCGGTCTTAGGATCGGCCGACTGCAGATATACCTCCTGCGGGTCGAGCATGTGGTTTTTCGCCCAGGAAATGTGTGCGAGAACGGATCGTGGCGTGACCTGCTTATCGTCAATCCCCAACCGTCGCATCACCGACTTGACCAGTTGCTGCTGGTCGGACTCGTCGTAGATGACGAAGCTTTTTGTGAGACCGATAGGCGAAGTGCCGGGCAAAGTAGAAGGAATGCGCAGCGCCTCAATGTCCCGCCGTAAGACCCGCACGCAGAAAGAATGAAACGTAGAGATGACGGGCTTCGCCACCGACAAGCCGCCGACGATTTTGTCCACGCGCTCGACCATTTCAGAGGCGGCCTTGTTAGTAAAAGTCACTGCCAGGATGGACTCAGGCATTGCGCCCAGATTCTCGATCAGATGAGCGATGCGATACGTTATAACCCGCGTCTTGCCGCTACCGGCACCGGCCAGAATGAGCAACGGCCCTTGGCTAGTTTCGACAGCTTCACGCTGTTGCGGATTGAGTTGGGAGAGAAAAGACAAGAGAAAATTAGCTCCAGACTAGTTGGATTCTACAGGATGTGCAGAACCGAATCGCGACAGCCGAAGCGGCCGTGCATTGAAGCCGTGTCACGCCGCCGCAGAATTAGGTAACATCGTCTCCGCAAGCTTCCGGAGGCTTCATGAAGATTCTTGTCGCACTTGCCTGGTTAGTTCTTTTGGGTTCGCTCTGTGCCCAAACTCAAAGCCAAGCCCAACAGCCCAGAGAGCAACCGGTTCAGCAGCAGAGTGCTCCTGCAGCGCCCGCGTCTAGGCAGCCGAAGATCGATCCTGGCAAGGAGGCTGACATTCGGCGACTGCTGGATCTCACAGGCGCCGGTGCGCTCGCCACTCAAACGATGGATGGAATGGAAAAGAACATTAAGCCATTGCTGACCAGCTCTTTCCCACCAGGAGAGTATCGCGAGAAGCTGATCGATCTCTTTTTTGCGAAATTCCATTCCAAACGCGACCCACAACAGCTCCTGGACTTGGCAATTCCGCTTTATGACAAGTACTACTCCCCTGAGGATCTCAAGGGGTTAATTCAATTCTATGCGACTCCGGTCGGACAGAAGACGCTCACTGTACTCCCTAAGTTGATGCACGAGCTACAAGACGAAGGTCGGAAGTGGGGCGAGGGGCTTGGGCGTGAATCGATGCTTGAAGTTTTTTCAGAACATCCTGAGCTTAAAAAGGCTCTCGAAGATGCGCAAAAGAACGCGCAACCCCGGTGAAAGTGTCTACGATTGAGTACACGCACTCTATTGTTGCGATTCTAAAACGTCCTTCGAAGAACGAAGCTACCCAGCCTTGGCCGCCGCCCTCGCAGCTTTACATTCCTCGCACGGGCACACATCCCGCAGAAACTGCCAGGAATAAATTCCCAACTCGTGGCCATCGTTCCAGTGGAACTTGATGGCATATTTGCCTACGCCCTCCGCTGAAGTTGGTTTCGCTGCCGCCTTGAACATAGGCAACTCCCCGGCAGCACTCCTCGGCGTCTCTCCGGGTCGGCGACCGCTTTTAGATCTTTCGTCGTCACAAAGAGCGCAGGGGCAGGCATCGCGCAAAAAGGGAAATGAGTAATGCGAGCGATGCTCGTCCTTCCACTCAATGTCCACGCCCGTTCCAGTGGTCAGATTCACCTTGACCGACCTGGGATCCGCCGACGGCGTCATGAATTCAGTATCGCACAGGAGTTACGAGCTGTTTTCCCGTTTTGGAAGTAGGAATATCGCTCGTGTGACGAGCGTACATGACTTTCGAGCGGACAACGTATACTCAGTGTGGGCCCGTGGTGTCACGGGAACACAGCACCCTGCGACGGTCGCAAATGCGGGTTCGAATCCCGTCGGGTCCAAGTCCCAAGGGACGCAGGTTCTGGGGTGGAAAATGCAGCGATATCCTCCCCGACAGAAAAGTAACTTGACTGAAATCTAACAGTGCTTATACTGGAATTGTCGCAGGGTGCTGTAGGTACCCAAAATAACCGGCCCCGAGAAATCGGGGCCGTTTTATTTGCGTCCTCTCGCCGCTTGGCCAAAGCCTCAAAATCCGATAAAATCTATAGTTTACCCGTCAAGTTCTGAGCTCATCTGGAGAAGTCATGGCACAAGTATGTGATGTGTGCGGCAAGGGGCCGCAATTCGGAAACAATATCAGCCACGCCCACAATGTCAGCAGGCGGCGCTGGAACGTCAATTTGCGGCCGATTCGCGCCAAGGTAAAGGGCGCCACCAAACGTATCCGCGTCTGCACTTCCTGCTTACGAAGCGGGAAGGTTGCGAAGGCTTAAACTTTGGACGCTTTTACTGCACTCCCAGCAAGTCCACATCAAAGATCAGCGTGGCATTCGGCGGGATCACGCCTGGGTAGCCTTTCTCGCCATAGGCGAGCTGTGAGGGGATTTTTAACTGCCGCTTGCCGCCTACTTTCATTCCGGCTACACCTTCGTCCCATCCCTTGATCACCTCGCCTGCGCCCAGCGTGAAAGAGAAGGGCCTACGGGAATCGACTGAGCTGTCGAACTTCTTGCCAGTCGTAAGCCAGCCGGTGTAATTGACTTTTACCGATTGTCCTTTTTCGGCGGTTGGTCCTGTGCCCAGCTTTATGTCCCAGTACTCGAGTCCCGTGGGAGTCTTGGTTGAATCCCCGGTGACCTTGGTCGGCGCGGTAGTGTTCGGACGCGCGGCCGGGGCGGCTTTCTTTCTCGCAGTGCTCTGCGCCAACACAAAGGTGGCCAGCAGTGCGAGGGCTATCAAAAGCGTGCTCTTGAGCATGGATTATCTCCAAATTTTCGTTTGCCAATTTTCAATTGCCAGCAAACAGTTTTGAATTTGAAATCGGCTGAAACCGGACACCTAAACCAGCGCGATCACATCAATTTCCACCAAAACATCTTTGGGCAACCGCGCGACTTCAACCGTCGATCTTGCCGGAGGCGCTGTGCTGAAATAGCGGCCATAGATCTCGTTCATAGCGGCAAAGTCACCCATATTTTTTAGAAAAACAGTGGAACGCACAACCTTCTCCAAGCCGCTTCCGGCTGTTTTTAGAATCGCTGACAGGTTCTTCAAGACTCTATCAGTTTGTGCCCCTACATCGCCGCTGATAACTCGCTGGGTCGAGGGATCAATCGCCACCTGACCGGAAACAAAGACGAATCCATTGGCGCGAATGGCCTGCGAATACGGGCCGATCGCCTGTGGAGCGTCCTTGGTCGCAATCACGTCTCGCATCGAGTCTCCAAAGCCAGTGGCTAGTGGTCAGAATTAATGCAGATTAACACCACTGGAGTCAACTTGCTGTCGGCTTTCCACAAGGAGGGGTCTCTCTGCGACGAGATAACTTCAGTGGTCAGTTCTTGGTTCTCAGTTCTTAGTTGGTTCCGCTGGCCACTAGCCACTGATCACTAGCCACTGCTTTTAGATTTTCTGCAGCCTTTGCACATCGTGTACGCCAGGAATCTTGCGTACACCGTTGATTATGTTTTCCAGATGCTTCAAGTCTGCGATGTCCAGGATGATATCAATGTTGGCTTCTCCATTGGAGGTCCGCGCTTCAATATTGCGGATATTGGTCTTGCTGTCGCTGATCACGGCAGTGATCTGTTTCAGCATTCCGAAGCGGTCGTCGCAATAAACCGTGAGCTTTACCGGATACGCGCTTGGTGCACCTTCCTCGCGCGCCCATTCCACATCAATCTTCCGCTCCGGTTCGTACATCAGATTGACGACGTTGGGACAGTTGGCCGCATGGACCGCAACACCCTTGCCTCGAGTGACGTAGCCAACAACGGTTTCGCCACGAATCGGGTTGCAACATCGAGCACGGTATACCAGCAAGTCGCCGTGGCCTCTCACTCGGATGGCGTTGTTACTGTCGCCACCAAAGACCCGTCGTACTACGCTGGCGAGTCCGCCGGACTTCTCCGCGTCCTCCTCGGTAACCGGGCCAACTCCTGCCGGGGCCAGGCGTGCCAGCACCTGCCGTGCTGAGAACTTGCCGTAGCCGATGCCTGCCATCAAATCGTCCGGCCGTCCTACGCCATAGTCGGCCGCAATCTTCTGCAGTTCTTCGTCTTTGATCTCTTTCAGCGCGACGCGATATTTGCGGGCTTCTTTTTCAATCAGCTTGCGTCCGATTTCAATGGCACGCTCACGCTGATGCAGATTCAGCCAGTGCTTGATCTTGTTGCGTGCGCGCGAGGACTTTGCTACTGACAACCAGTCGCGACTCGGCTTGTGTCCGGGCTGGGTAAGAATTTCCACGATATCGCCGCTGTGCAGCTTGTAACGCAGCGGAACCATACGTCCGTTCACTTTGGCGCCTACGCAACTGTGACCTACTTCGGTGTGCACTGAATAGGCGAAGTCGATGGGCGTGGAATCGCGTGGCAGAACTACCACTTTGCCCTTGGGAGTAAAGGTGTAAACCTCCTCCGGATAAAGATCGATTTTCAGGGTGGAAAGAAACTCGGTGGGATCCGAAACGTCGCGTTGCCATTCCACTACCTGCCGCAACCAGGCGAGCCGCTGCTCGTCTTGTGCCGATACCGGGCCATCTTTGTATTTCCAGTGAGCAGCGATGCCCTCTTCCGCTATCTTGTGCATCTCTTCGGTGCGGATCTGCACTTCAAACGGGGTGCCTTCCTCCGCAATCACGGAGGTGTGAAGTGACTGGTAAAAATTCGGGCGCGGCATCGCGATGAAATCTTTAATACGACCCGGCACCGGTCTCCACAGATTGTGAATGATTCCCAGCACGGCATAGCAGTCCTGCACCGACTGTGTGATAACACGCATGGCAAAGAGGTCGTAAACCTGTTCGACCGCGATGCGTTGCCGCTGCAGCTTTTTGTGAATGCTGTAGAGCCGCTTGATGCGGCTTTCTACCTTCGCCGTAATTCCCGCTTCCTTCAGTTTGTCCCGGAATACTCCTTCTACGCGAGCCAGGAAGGCTTCTCCGGCCTTACGTTTGGCCTGTACTGTCTCATGGACTTGCTGGTAGCCGATGGGGTCGACATGGCGAAATCCCAGATCCTCAAGCTCGCCACGGATCTTTCCCATTCCCAGACGATGCGCAATGGGCGCATAGATGTCCAACGTCTCCTGAGCGATCTTCTGTTGTCGATCCGGGGGAAGATGCTCGAGGGTCCGCATGTTGTGCAGACGGTCGGCCAGTTTGATAAGGACCACACGGATGTCGTCCACCATGGCCAGCATCATTTTGCGCAGATTTTCGGCTTGCTGTTCCTCACGAGTATGGAAATCAATCTGGCTTATCTTGGTGACGCCCTCGACAATGTGCGCCACCTGCTCGCCAAATTCTTTGCGGATGTCGACTACAGTCACCGACGTGTCTTCCACCGAATCGTGGAGGAGGCCGGCGGCAATGGACACTGGGTCCATTTTCATCTCCGCCAGAACCAGCGCAACTTCGAGGGGATGTGCGAGATAGGGTTCGCCGGAGGCGCGGCTCTGTCCGGCATGGTGCTTCTGGGAGAACTCGTAGGCCTTGCGAACAAGCTCCAGATCTTCGGTAGGCCGATTGGCCTTCATCCGGCGCAACAGCTCACGGAACTTGGTCACCGTGAGCACGTTGGTCGCGATCTGTTGGCGCAGTGTCGCCATGACAGATTATAGCGTGCGCGAAAAATAAGGGCGAAACGTGAGCGGGACCAGCGTCTGCGGCTGAACAAACAGCGAGGATGGTCATCTGCTACATTTAAATTCAATATGGCCCCGGTGAATTCTTCGCGCATTCTTGTAAGCGGGACCTCCGGTCCGATCGGAGAAGTGCTAGTGCCTTCCTTGAAAGCTGGCGGGTACTCTGTCACGCGGCTGGTTCGCGAGCAATCGTCCGGCGAGGGACAAGTCGTATGGAATCCTTTGCAGCCGCTCTCCCCGAAATCAGTTTCGGGCTTCGACGCCGTGATTCACTTGGCCGGAGAAACCATCGTTGGCCGCTGGACGGAAGCAAAAAAGGCTCGAATTCGCGACAGCCGGATCGTGGGTACTCGCCATCTTGCGGAAGCGCTCACTCGCACGCCACAGCCTCCGCGAGTGCTGATCTCAGCCTCCGCCATTGGCTATTACGGCGATAGAGGCGAGGAAATCCTACATGAAGACAGTCCGCCCGGCGTCGGCTTCCTTGCGGAAGTGTGCCGAGAGTGGGAAGCTGCTTCTCAACCCGCAGCCGACGCCGGAATACGCACTGTTCAAATGCGATTTGGAGTCGTCTTGAGCCCACGCGGCGGAGCATTGCCAAAAATGCTTCCGCCTTTTCGCATGGGATTAGGCGGCAAAATTGGCAATGGCCGACAGTGGTGGAGTTGGATTGACGTGAAGGATCTGATTGGTTCGATTCGCCACGCCCTGAAGAGTGAGCTGTTGCAGGGTCCGGTGAATGTGGTCGCTCCTAAGCCGGTAAGGAACGCCGAGTTCTCGAAGATCCTGGCGACCGTGCTGTCGCGTCCGTCGATTTTTCCCATGCCCGCCTTCGCCGCGCGCCTGGCCTTGGGCGAAATGGCGAACGAACTCCTGCTGGCAAGTCAACATGTGGAACCTGCAAAACTTATTGCGACCGGGTATTCCTTCCAGCATGCAGATTTGAAGCCCGCTCTGGAAGCCATGTTGAGTAAAGTTCGCTAAAATGAGGCTAGAGTGTCAGCCTCAGGAGACTTCAATTGATTCCGAAAGTAATTGAGGAAACGGGATTTACCGTGGTCGGAATCTCAATCCGTACCAATAACGCAAAGGAGACGTCCGTGAAGGGTCTCATTCCACAGCGATGGGATCGCTTCATGAAGGAGGGGCTGCTGAACACGATTCCCAACAAGGTTGATTCGAACATTCTGGCCGTCTATACCGACTATGAAAACGACGCGAATGGCGAATACACGTTCATGATAGGCGCGAAAGTAAGCTCGGCAGACGGTGTTCCCCCTGGGATGGTTGCCAAGAAAGTTCCAGCCGGGCGATACGCTATGTTTACTTCTGAGAAAGGATTCGTCGGGAAGGTTGTTCCTCAGACTTGGAACCGCATCTATACGGCACCGAAGTCTTCGCCCGGAGGAAACAGAGCCTACCGCGCCGATTTTGAAGTCTACGATCAGCGAGCAGCGGACCCACAGAATGCCCAGGTGGATATATACGTCGGGATTAAATAGCCCATGCGAAGGAAGCAATCAATACTGCAGGCCTTCCACTACTTCCTGGGCGCCATGTAGGTCCGCGTAATTCGATCATGCCAGCAGAGCTGATCTTCATCCAGGAAACACCAGGCATAGCCCAACCCCACTGAAACGCTGGACAACACCGACGCTAATACCCGCCACCGCCGAATGTTTCGAGGCACCGGAGCACCATCAAAGCGGCTCAACTCAAGTTTCGCCAGCTTCAGCCCGGGGGTTGAACCTGCATGCACCAGGAGCAGATATTGATATCCCGCCCAGAACACGCCCAGCAAGACAGCCGAAATTCCTGCCGCTTGCGTTAGCGGCGGCATCGCGGGCGTCACTTTCAAAAAGATGTAGGCGAACGCCGCGAACGCCGTGATTACCAGGAGCGCGTCGGTCGTGACCGCCAGCACGCGCCGTATCATCGGAGCTGGCTGCAACGGCACTTCGAAGCCCGGGCGTCTTTCATCTGCCGGCTCCACTGCGGCCTCGAGCAAAATACCGCCTAAGGCTGGGGCAGGTGTTACCAACTCAGGCGCTTCCAGAATTCGCGGACGCTCGAAAACCGGTTCAGCAAGTTCGTCGAACAGGTTCTGACTATTTCCTGGTGAACGCGGGAACTCAATGATCTTGGCACTGGGCTCTCCCTGAGGTAGCGCGGGTTCCGGGTAAGAAAGGGCTGGGGCCGTGGTCACAACTGCATCGCTACAGATCGAGCTTTCCAGGGCGACGGATTGCCGGCGCGCTAAGGTCACTGCGGAGGGATCGGACGGTCCGAACTTCAGCCGCATAGACGGATATCGTGGCTCTCGCGGACGCCTTCGTGCTCGATAATTGGTTAGCTTTGCCGCCACCTCGTCTCGCCAGGACGAAAGTCCCGCTTGTCCGAGAAGATCAGCCTGAAACGGTGGGGTGGCGATCTCTGGCGTGATGGCTTCGCCGGTGTCGCGGTCTCCCGATGAATTGAGTTTCTGATCCGCCTCGCGGTCGTAGCTTTGGTGTGGCTTCGCAGGTGGCGCGGTTGTTGTGGACGGTTCAAGTAACGAACTCTGTGTCTCTCCCGAGATCGCTTGCCCTTGCTTCACCACAAAGCGTGGGCGGGACAACTCGTCCAGGCTGGCCGAAAACTCCTGTTCACTGGCGTCATAGGCTTCCGGGTCAACCAGCAGCGACCGACGCGGGGTCGTTTCCTCTTGTTCACCGGGTTCGAATCTTGAGCTCATACTGAGACAGAGAACATCCGCCAAGGTCGAAACCCTGGTACTTTCGCCACTCTTGCGAGTGCCGTGCAAACGTCGCCGACCTCCCGCACTCGATTCCTTATCACGGCAGCGTTGGTTTGTCATCTGCTAGTCAGCCCCCGTTAGTTACCAGCCAGTTGCTTTTCGCAATGCTTATTCAGCGGACGATTGATTTAGCGTCGCGTCAGGTCTTGTCGTATTAGGATAGTTGCATGCCCGTTGGCGCCAATCTTGGCCTGAAGCGCGAGGCCCTCGATTACCGGCTGCGGATCCTGGGCCGCACCCTGGTGGCTTACTCCGGCGGAGTGGATTCCGCATTCCTGGCTTGGGCCGCACATCAGGTTTTAGGTAACGACATGCTGGCGGTGATTGCAGATTCTGCCAGCCTGGCGCGCAGCCATCTGGCGGACGCCATTGCTTTCGCCCGCGAACAGAGAATCCCCCTGGAGATTATTACTACTGCCGAGCTCGATCGTCCGGAATACATCCGCAACGACGCTTCGCGCTGTTTTCATTGCAAAGATGAACTGTTTACGGTGATGGAGAGTTTTCGACTCGCGCACGATTTCCAATCTATCGCGTACGGGGTAAATGCGGATGATCAGGGAGATTTTCGCCCTGGCCAAGCGGCGGCAAAACAGCATCATGTTGCCGCTCCTCTCCTGGACGCGAAGCTAACCAAGCAGGAAATTCGAGAGCTCGCCCGTGCTGCCGGTCTTCACGTCTGGGAAAAGCCTGCATCGGCGTGCTTGTCGTCACGCGTGGAGTATGGACGCGCGGTCACTCGGGAAGTCCTTAGCGTGGTCGAAAAAGGCGAAGATGCGTTGCGTAATCTCGGTTTCCGCCAGTTTCGTGTCCGCCATCACGGAGACATTGCTCGTATCGAAATTGCGCACGAGGAACTGAGTCGCGCGCTCACTCCTGAGATGGCTGCCGAATTTGCGCGTATCTTCAAATCTCTGGGATTCAAGTTCGTTACGCTTGACCTGGAAGGCTTCCGCTCCGGGTCCATGAATTCTTTGCTCACCGCGGATCAGCTCACGCGCGGTCATTAGTGTGGAATAGCGCCATCCGCTTCGAAATGCGACGTGACTTTATGGCGCTATGGAAAAAGCGCAGCTCGGCGTTGTGAAAAGCGCTGCTTGTCGGCGATTCCTGCTGCAATTGGAACCGTGGAAGAGCGGCGCTTTAGCGCCGCGTCAGACTGCTTCCGATATGGGCTTTAGCCCAGTGCACACCCGAAAGCACCACCGGGCCTAAAGCCCTTCTTCAGTCCATGCGTAACGCGGCCCTAGAAGGGCCGCTCTTTCACGTTGCCGTAAATAGCAGGGATATGTTCTTGGCTAGTTTCCGTCGGCCCTTCGGGGCTTTGTCTTCCTCACAACACTACCCACGGCTGGCGCCGTGGGCTGCATTCTTGGGCCGCTTCGCGGCTGGCTTGGGTTCTTTTGTTCCAGGCGATCGGGATTGACTCTACGTCGGCTTAGGCAGAAGAGATAAATTCCACGCAGTCAGGATTGAAGAGGTCAGACGGAATTAAACTTGCCCGCATTGGCTGCGGCGTGGGACCAATCTCCACCGCGGACAGTGTGAGATAATTGGCCATTCCCCGATGTTCAGGCGGTATTTAGTGACGATTCTTCGACGTTCTATCCTTGCCCTTATGGTGGTGTGTTTGGGGTGCTCCGCTCAGTCGGCCCCATCCGACGTGGCTCAGCGCGTGGAGCGGCAGGTGCGCGCCTTTTACAACATTCCGGCTCAAGTAAAGATCATTTTGGGTCCGATCAAATCCAGTGAATTCCCGGCTTATGACGCTCTCACCATCACCTTCGATGGCGGCGACAAAAGGCAGGATTATGATTTCTTGCTTTCCAAGGATCGCAAGACTCTGATTCGACTGACCAAGCTCGACCTGAGTAAAGATCCGTACGCCGAAGTCATGAAAAAGATCGATGTCGTTGGCCGGCCCACCCGTGGGAATAAGGACGCCAAAGTAGTGGTCGTCAATTTCGACGACTTCCAGTGTCCGTTCTGCTCGCGCATGCATCAGACTCTATTTCCGGAATTGCTCAAAGAGTATGGTGATCGGGTCGCGTTTATCTACAAGGATTTTCCTTTGTCTGAGATTCACCCGTGGGCCAACCGAGCTGCGGTGGACGCCAACTGCCTGGCTTCTCAAAGCAACGACGCCTACTGGGATTTTGCCGACTACATCCATGGCAATCAAAAAGATGTGAATTCCGAAAAAGGCCGCGATTCCCAGTTTGCCGCACTGGACCGCATCGCCGTAACCCAAGGCGAAAAGCATAAGGTGGATGTGCCGAAGCTCCAGGCCTGCATCAAGGCACAGAATGACGAGTCGGTCAAAGCTTCGCTTCGCGAAGGCGAAAAGGTAGGCGTCAGCGCTACCCCCACCTTGTTCATCAACGGGCAAGAACTGGATGGGGCGGTGCCTATTAACGAACTTCGTGCCAGCCTTGATCGCGCTTTGCAGCAAGCTGGTGTGCCTGCACCAGCGCATCCAGCAGCCTCGGCGTCACCCATCGAATCGCAATCGCCCAGCAAATGACACCGCGCGCCTCAAGGGTAGGGCGCAGATGACGCTAAAATTGCGGCCACAGTTGAGTGTGGAGGATCCATTGAGAAAGACGTTAATCCGCGCCGGATTGCTGACCGTCTTCACGGTGTCGATTCTTACGATCTCAATTGGCTGCGCCTCTAAACCAGGCAGCGAGGAAGTAGCGGCGACGGTTGGTGGCCGCAAAATCTATCGCGCAGACATAGAGAAGTATTATCAAAATCAGACTTCGGGCTCGGATCAGCAGCCAGTGGGTGAGCAAGCGACCAGCCTGCGTCTGAGCATCCTGCGCGAGTTGATCGATAACGAGATTCTCATGCGGCGGGCAGAAAAGCTCGGCTTGCTGGCCACGGACGAGGACGTTGAGCGCAAACTGAATGAGATCCGGTCTCCTTATACCAAGGAAGAATTCGAAACCCGCCTGAAGGAAAAAAAGATCACTCTGGACGATTTCAAACGCGACCTTCGACGCTCGCTTACCGTGGACAAAGTGATCAACAAGGAAGTCACGTCCAAGATCAACGTTTCCGATCAGGACATTGCGAATTATTACAGCGCGCACAAGGCCGAATTTAACTTGATCGAGCCGCAATACCATTTGGCACAGATTGTGGTCACCACTGCTCCCAATCCCCAGGTACACAATCTGAAAAACGATAAGGCACAGAACGAAGCCGATGCCCGCAAGAAAATTCAGATGATCATCAATCGCCTGGACAGTGGCGATGATTTTGCCACTTTAGCCATGAATTATTCCGAGGATACGGATACTTCCAGCAATGGCGGTGATTTGGGCTTCACTCCAGAATCCTCGCTACGCAATACCGATCCAACTACGCGCGACATTGTGACGAAATTAAAGCCCGGCCAGTACAGCCCGGTCATTGCGGTAACCAACCCGGCGAGCAAGCAGTTGTTTGGCTTTCGTATCGTCAAGCTGGTCGCGAAGGAGCCGGCGGGACAGCGGGAATTAGGTGATCCCCGCGTGCAGCAGGCGGTTCGCACCCAGCTTCGCGACCGTCGGGAGCAGCTTTTGAAGGCGGCGTACTATGAAGTCCTGCGGGATCAGGCCAAGGTGGAGAACTATTACGCTCAGAAGGTACTGGATACCAATGCTGTTGCGCAGTGAAAGTTGAGTTCCACGAAGAAACTGAATCGGCAAATGGCACTTTTAATCTGCCGGCTACTCCACAATCGCTAATACATCTCCGGCATTTACGTTATTTCCTTCTTCAGCCAGCAACTTCCGTAGTATTCCCTTCTTTGGCGACTTGATTTCGTTCTGCATTTTCATGGCTTCTACGATCACAATGCCTTGTCCGGCCTCGACGTCCGCTTTTTCCCTGACCAATACCCGAACCACTTTGCCCGGCATGGGCGCCACAAGTTTCCTTGGGCTCAGGTTATCGCCGGCGCCGTCCTTACGGCCGCGCAGCGACCGCGGATCGCGGATTTGGGCTCCGTAACCTATGCTGCCCACCCAGATGTTCATGGCACTTGCGGTGAGCTCGCGCTTGATGTCATAGGATTTTCCATTCATCAGGAGCGAAAGCACGTTCGGACGGTTGAGTGCGGCGTCTACGGTCACTACAAGACCGTCCAGGCGGCATTGCCAGCCCGCCTCCGCTCGCTCCAGTTGCAGGTGATGATTCTTTCCGTCAATGGTGACTTCGTAGAGCATGGCGTGTAGTGAAAACCAGTTTCTGGTTGTATGTTCTCGGTTCTCAGGTGGTTTCTCGCAGCGCATCAAGCCTGGCCACTTTTTTCCAGGTTGACGCGCCTTGTCCATCGTTCGCACCGGTGGAAGGGCGTTCGAGAATCGCGAAAAGCCCGGCCGCGATGGCCGCGACGTTCTCATCAAGTTTTACTTCGGCAGTTTCGGCTTTCAGCAGCCGGTCCAGGTATCCCGTGTCCACTTTACCCGCCTGAAAATCCGGCTGGCTCAAAATGCGGCGGAGCAGCGGGAGATTAGTCTTGATGCCGCCTACGAAGTATTCATCCAACGCGCGGGCCAGCCGCGAGAGGGCTTGCGGCCTATCTGTGCCGTAGCCGATTAATTTGGCTAGCAGCGGATCGTAATCAATGGGTACCGTCCAGCCTTCATACACGCCGCTGTCCAAGCGGATACCCGGGCCCGCGGGATCGAGCAGCAAGCTGATCGTTCCCGGGCTGGGGAAATAATTGTTGTCGGGATCCTCGGCGTAAATACGGCACTCTATGGCATGGCCGCGGAGACTGATGTCTTTTTGCGTGAAGAGCGATGGTTCACCAGCAGCGATGCGGATCTGGAGATGAACCAGGTCGAGCCCGGTGGTGAGCTCAGTCACCGGATGTTCCACCTGCAACCTTGTGTTCATTTCGAGGAAATAGAAATCTCTGCTCTCGTCAACCAGGAATTCGACGGTTCCTGCGCTAGTGTAGGCGGCGGTTTTGGCTACTCGAACCGCGATTTCGCCCATTCGGCGGCGCATTTCAGCGTTGATGATTGGCGATGGCGACTCCTCCAATACTTTTTGGTGGCGCCTTTGGATGGAGCACTCGCGTTCTCCGAGATAGACGATGTTGCCATGCTCGTCGGCCAAGACCTGCATTTCAATGTGTCGCGGATTGAGCAGCGCTTTCTCGATGTAGACTTCGCTGTCTCCGAAAGACCGCCTGGCTTCACTTTGTGCCGTGTCCAGCGCCGAGCCAAGTTCTTCTTTCGTGTGCACCAAACGCATGCCTTTACCACCGCCGCCTGCTGCCGCCTTGAGCAGCACCGGGTAGCCGATTTTCGCAGCCACTCGTCCGGCTTGTTCAACCGAATCCACTCCGCTCGAAGTGCCGGGGACAAACGGGATACCTTCGTTCTCCATCGCCTTCCGGGCGCGGGTCTTTGAGCCCATCATCTCGATCGAAGCGGCGGATGGCCCGATGAATTTTAAATTCGCATCCGCGCAGGCCTGGGCAAACTCTGCGTTTTCTGAAAGGAACCCGTAGCCCGGATGAATAGCATCCGCGGAACAGCGCTTTGCCACGTCCAGAATGTTCTGAATATTGAGGTAGGATTCGGTCGCGGCCGGGGGACCGATATGGTAGGCCTCATCTGCTTTGCGAACATGCAGAGCCGCCCGGTCCACATCGGAATAAACAGCTACTGAGGTGATGCCGAGCTCGCGACAGGCGCGGATCACCCGCACCGCGATTTCTCCTCGATTGGCAATCAGGATTTTCTTGAACATGCGCGGCAGGCCCGGAGTTCATGGACAACCCGTTCATTCTACCGGAGTTTCGCTGAGGCGCCATGCCTGATGCAGCATCGTTATTGGCAGGAAGTTTCGGATACCATGATTACTCTATTGTGAAGATTCCAGAGAATGTTCGTACCGGCGAAGTTTCGCCAACAATGGCGGCGGCGTCTTTCGCTCCCTCGCGTGCTTTCTCCCTACTGGAACTGTCGGCGCTCAGCGTGATCACCGCTGTCGCTGCCATGCTTCGCTGTCATCTTTTAGGAGCCAAAATTTTCTGGTTCGATGAATGCGTAGGGGTCGAAATCGCCCGCCTCGACTGGTTCAATTTCTCCCGCATTCTGTGGCGGCGCGAAGCCAACATGTCCTTGTATTACCTGTTTCTTCGATTCTGGCTGCATCTGGGAAACACCCCAGCCTTCATTCGTAGCCTTTCTGTAGTTTTCGCGTTGGCCACCATTCCGGCTCTTTACCTCCTGGGCCGTCGGCTCTTTGACTGGCGGACAGGGCTTATCGCGGCCATCCTATTGGCATTCAATGCCTACCACATTCGTTACTCTCAGGAGGCGCGCAGTTACGCCTTGACCGTGCTTCTGTGCGTGCTGTCGAGCTTATTTTTCATTGGAAGTCTTCAAAACCCTTCGCGCCGCGCCCGCCTGGGCCATATCCTGACCAGCAGTCTAGCGGTCTACGCTCATTTTTTTGCCGCACTTGTAGTACTGGCGCAGTATTTTTCTTTGCGATTCCTGGACGGCGCGAAGATTCCGGCAGCGACGCGCAAGAATTGGCGTTGGATCGGGCTCGCGATCTTGCCGGTCGCAATGTTTGTGATCGCCACCGGCGCTGGCCCGTTGAGTTGGATCCCTCGGCCCAGCCTTCGTGGTCTGTGGGTCTTTGCCATCTTCCTTACAGGAAATGAAGGGCCCCGGCTGGTCATGGCCAGCGTGATTGCATGCGTGGCGGCCGTGCTCCCGCTATTTCTGAATCAGCAACGGCAATCTTCCTGGGAGAACTGGCGATACTGGTTTCTGGCGTTATGGCTGGTTTTTCCCGTGCTGCTCACGGTCGCTTTATCGTTCGCGCGGCCGCTGTTTCTGGCGCGCTATTTCGTTATTTGCCTACCCGCTCTCAATCTGCTGATGGCTGCCGGCCTCGCGCGCCTTCGTTCGCTTTGGCTAGTGACCCCAGCATTGATTGTTCTTCTGATCCTGTCATTACAGGGGACTGTTTCCTACTATGAGCGAGATTTCGATCTTGGTCGCGACAACTGGGCCGACGCTTCACAATTTCTGCTGTCAAATGCTCGCCCAGGCGATGCCATCGTATTCGACATAGCCATGGGACGAATGCCTTACGAGTACAACCGTTCCATCCTCAGCCCGGGGTCCTCCGGTCCGACCGTCCTTTACCCAAATCACGGGCCTCGCATCACATTTATGGACTTTGTAGGGAAACCGGATTACGCGAAGCTGAAGAACTCGATTTATCAATATCCAAGGGTCTGGCTGGTGCTCAGCTATGTTGAAACTCCATCGGGCCTGGAGCCAAACGCTACATCGATGGTCGCACTCCTGAACGCCGCCTATCCCGAGTACAAGGAGTATCACTTCAGCGGGGTGGATATTTGCCTTTTTGCTAAACGAGATTCCCGGCCATGATTCCCGACCAATGGCATGCTGAAACAAAAGAGCCTCTTCCGGCTGGGGAAGAGGCTCCTTTTGCTCTAGGGAGAAAAACCTTATTTGTTCTGCTCCATGGTTATGCCAGTGTTGCTCGGTTGCTTTTCAGCCTTGGCCTTTTTGACGGCCATCGTCTTGTCTACCCATTCATCGGCCGTTTTCAGGTCGGCTGCGCGGGCTGCAGGATTATCGCACTGCAAATCGGCTCGCTCGCGATACAACAGATTCATGTACGCCATGGCATCGTCGTAGTCCGGCCTCAACTGGAGCGCCTTTTCCAACATCGAGATGCCATCTTGAATAATGTCTTGGACCTTCTGCCGAAGCGCGTTGCAGACTTTCTTATCTTTCAGCGGCTCTTCTGGCTTCAATCCCAGCTTAGAGCGCTCTTCCATGCGGGGCTGGTAAGACTGGGTCCAGTCGATCACACCGATTGAGTAGTAGGCTTCGGGGTCGTTCGGGTCGAGTTCACTTGCCTTGCGATAATACTGTTTGGCATCCTCGAACTTTTTCATCTGCAAATACAGGTAGGCGATCCCCTTGACGCTGTTCACATTCTTGGGATCGCGCTCCAGCACCGCTTTGTATTGATCAATCGCTTGTTGGCCCATGCGATTGTTATCCTCGGTATCGGCGCCGGGGATGTATTGCTGGGCGTAGGCAGTCGCCAGATAGAGGCGGGCATTAATCAGGCCAGGGTCGAGCGACACGGCCTTTTGAAAGTGGTCGATTGCTTCTTCGTATTTCGCGCTCTTATAGGACTGAACGCCTTTATTGAGCTGGTCGCGCGCCTGCAGCTTGTTGCAGGCAACGGTTGAAAGCATCGCCAGGCCAACCGCGGTTATTGCAAGCACTCGTACGCTTGTCTTCATTGCGCTGAAAGCCCCCTCGCCACAGAATCCCGCAGATGCAATTAGTTATCCACGCTTAGCATTTGGCCCCTTCGGGAGTTTGCTAAGTGCTAACGGCCCAAGTGCCAAGTGCTATCCGCCCGCTTCGATCTTGGCGGTGATTAGCCCCACCTTGTCTACGCCGGAAGCATGGGCTATGTCAATCACGTTGGCGACGTCAGCAAATGGGACATTGCTGTCACCCTTGACGAACATGACTTTTTCCGCGCGAGTCTTGAAAATGTCGGTCAGGCGTCCCTGGAGGTTTTCCCAGGTCGTATCTTCGTTGTTGATCTTCAGACCAGGTTCCTGGCCCGCGCCGCGATCAATTAACTGAACCACGATGGTGCGATCCGGGGTGCTGGTCTTGGGCTGGTTGGGCGGTGGAGGTTGCGGCACTAGCGCGTCCAATCCCTTGGGTGTCAAGGGCGTGATCACCATAAAAATGATTAGCATCACCAGCAGCACATCAATCAACGGTGTGACGTTGATGTCTGCATTCGGGCCACCGCTTGTACCCATTGCCATTGACATATTCGTTCTCCTCTAAATGTTTACTGCCCGCCACCAGGGGGCGGCGTTGTATTGGCCGGTGCAGGCTGGCCAGGAGCAGCTTTCCGCTGCTCAGTCAGCAGCCCCAATTGATCCACTCCCGCCGCGCGCACGTTATCTACTACGTCCACGACACTGCCAAACTTGGCCCGGGCATCGGCGCGGATGTAGACGCGTTTCTCAGTCTTATTGGCGAGTCGGTCTTTGACCTTGTTCGTGAGCTGGTCGGGAGCAATCTGGTCGCTGCCGAAATATACTTTTCCGTCCCGCATAATCGCTACCAATAAGGCGTCTTCCTTGTCCGCATCAGGCATCTGGGCGGGATTGTTTACTTTAGCCAGATCTACGCTGACGCCTTTTTGCAACATTGGCGTGATCACCATAAAGATGATCAGCAGCACCAGCATCACATCCACCATTGGGGTGACGTTGATATTGGCGTTGACCTTCGATCCTTCGTTGCGGGTTGAGATTGCCATAAGCTTACCTCTCGCTGTTTTTCACTCGCTGGTTTGCAGCCAGTGCGTTTCCCATTGTTCGTATCCGGCGCTGGGCGAGACCCCAGCGCCGACGAGCAACTCAAGGCCAACGATCTACTACACTTTTAAGAGCGGCGCATCCCGCGTCGCTTCAGGAAATAATCGATCAGTTCGCTCGAGGAGTTATCCATCTCCACGTCGAAGGCTTCCACGCGGCCGGTCAGGTAGTTAAACATCATCACGGCAGGAATGGCAACCAACAGTCCCAGAGCAGTGGTGACTAGCGCTTCGGAAATACCGCCAGCCACTGCGCCCAGACCGGTTTGCTTCTGGGTGGCAATTTCGCGAAAGGCGTTCAAAATGCCGACCACCGTACCAAATAGTCCGACGAATGGAGCCGTCGAACCCACGGTTGCCAGACCGCCCAAGCCGCGCTTTAATTCGGCGTGAACGATGGCTTCGGTGCGCTCCAAGGCGCGTTTGGAGGCTTCAATGGTTTCACCGGGGATCTCACCGCTTTCCTGGTGAGCGCGGAATTCCATCAAGCCTGCTGTGACCACCTTCGCCAGATGGCTCTTCTTGTTGCGTTCCGCAACTTTGATGGCTTCATCGATTTTGCCATCACGGAGAGCGCCGGCGACTGCCGGGGCAAAAGCGCGGGATTGTTTACGAGCTGCGCTGAAGGCCATCCAGCGGTCAATCATCACGCCGATGGACCAGCCGGACATGATGAATAAAATCACGACCACAGCTTTCGCCAGAAGCCCCATCTGGTGCCACAGCGAAAGCGGGTCCCAACCCACCGCCTGCTCCTGGAAGAGCCAGGCAGCCGTGGTGGATACATTGCTCAGGGCAATTGTTGCTAAGTTGGCTATGAACATGAGTTGCTTTTCCTCCTCAGAACTCTTCGTATTTCGGAATCGTTAATGCTACCGATGATCGATTTCGTTGTAAGGCCGTTGCGAACGGTTTCCGACAAAACTCGAGCGACGCGTATGAGCTAGCCTTTCATCGGCCAGGCCCAATTCCGCACAACGGTGGGCTTGGGAGGGCCGTCGCCACATTACTCCTTCAGCGCTTACTCTTAGCCGCCAGACAGGGTGAAGTTCACCGTTATCTGCGTCTCTACTTCCACCGGTTCACCGTTCAAAATGTACGGCTTGTAGCGCCACTGCTTCACCGCGTCAATGGCCGCCGAAGTCAGCATGGGATGCCCGCTAATCAAACGCAGGTTCTGGATGGTGCCGTCCTTGCTGATTTCAGCTTGCAATAATACCTGCCCTTGGATGCGCGCTTGGCGTGCCAGGGGAGGATAAGTAGGCTGCACTTTGCGAATCAACAGACCCTGAGTGACGCCCTGAGATACACGGACTCGCGTCGGTGTGGCCGCTTTAGGAACAGAAACCGGGGTGGAGCTTATGATGCCGCCGATCACGCCACCCATTTGTCCGCCAGGTACGCCACCCGGGACGCCCCCGACAACACCCGCCATCGAGTTCATCGGCGGAGGAGCCTCTTCTTCCTTGATCATCTGTATTTTCTGAGGGATCTTGGTGGGGGTTCGATGTCATCAATTGCTGTTTAGGCAAGGCTTCCGTGTACAGAAGCGGGATGAGGATCAGAACGCCGAGCAGAATCATTTGCAAGACAAACGAAAACAACGTGGTTGCTCCGCGCTTGGTCTTAAGCTTGCCACCTGATTCAATAAGGCTGTCTTCAAACATAAGGTTTTCTCCTACACAGACCCTACGTACGCTTAGACACCGCTCGTGCCCTCTTTGCTCCCGACTTCTAAGGCTCGGGCAGACATCCCTACTGTGTACCCATCTTACTTGGAATCAACAACTTGCCGTGACCCCTAAACTGCCCGACGACGGCTCTCTTTGCCGGCGCTGACCATTGGTCCCTGCTTACGTTTGGACCGCCAGTCCTGATAGGCGACCAAAATCGGCGCAGCAATCGCGATCGAAGAATAGGTCCCGATCAGAATTCCTATCACCAGCGCAAAAGAGAACCCGTGCAGCACTTCACCGCCGAACAAGTACAGAGCCAATACCGTCAGGAAGGTTAATCCTGCCGTCAATATGGTTCGGCTCAACGTCTGGTTAA
>WNGL01001088.1_pt1 | contig 79194 bp, 67 predicted proteins | sample 5400591 | NCBI WGS metagenome assembly WNGL01 (sample SAMN13153377, study PRJNA577476) | soil metagenome | isolation source: 80 cm soil or saprolite under Garry oak tree replicate 1 | place: USA:California | collected 2016-06-15 | reverse complement strand
CACGGGAGGTCGCAATCTCCCGGGCTTGCGACAGTGGCAGGTCGCACGGATGGGGCAGCAGCAGGTCAAGGTTTGTCCGACTCTGCCAATGCGGAAGCGGGGTACGCCGATGAAACAGAGATCGATGGCCGCTCTGCCAGGCACGCGGAAAAGTCAGAGTATGTTTATCCGCGGTGGCCGTGGTGGGGAGTGGTGCAGTGGGTGCGTGAGGCGTTTCTTGAGTTGGCAGCGCAGCCTTTAGTGTGTGCGCTGGCCAAACCTCGAGTGGTGGGTCACCGAATGTTCAGCGGCGGGGAGCCAATGCTGATCGTGTGCAATCACGTGACGGCGTATGACGGGGCTCTGGTGCAGTACGCGCTGCCGGGGCGGATGCGAAGGAGAATGGCGGCGGCGATGTCGGGGGAGATGCTGGAGGATTTCAGGCATTTTCGGAATCCTGAGCGAAGGCCCGGCGAGAGGGGGTTCCTGCTGTTTGGGCCGCTTGCGTATTGGCTGTTGACGGCGCTTTACAACGTGTTTCCGCTGCCGCGAAGAAGGGGTTTTCAACGGAGCTTTGCGCACGCGGGGGAGGCGCTGGACCGGGGGTACAACGTGCTTGTCTTTCCAGAGGGGACGAGGTCTGCGGAGGGGAAGTTAGGGCGGTTTCGGCCAGGGATTGGGCTGCTGGTGAAGCAGTCGCAGGTTGAAGTGCTGCCGATGGCAATCTTGGGGCTGGGGGAATTGAAGATGGGGAAGCGAGGGTGGTTTCGGTCGGGAACGATTGAGGTGCGAGTCGGCAAGCCGTTGCGATTTGGGCCCGAAGAGACGGAGGCAACGGTCACAGCACGGCTGCAGGCGGAGGTAGAGGAGTTAATAGACCACCCCAGCGACTAAGACCTGTCGCCGGGGACCCCGGACGCCACCCCAGCAACTAAGACCTGTCGCCGGGGACCCCGGACACCACCCCAGCAACTAAGACCTGTCGCCGGGGACCCCGGACACCACCCCAGCGACAAAGACCTGTCGCCGGGGACCCCGGACCGAAGCAGGCGCGGGACCGGAGACTAGGGACTAGGGACTAGGGACTAGGGACTAGGGAGTGAGGCTGGTTGGAGAGAGAGGAGCTTCGGAAGGGAGATCGCGGTAAAAATCGCTCGGAGAGCCGAGGTGGCCGTGGCAGCGGGCGAACATTTCGAGGCCCAGGGGTGTGGGGGTAACGTTCGCATCTTCCGTCCACGTGAAGTACTTTGATTTGACTCTTTGTTCGATCAGGCCCAGGTCAAATAACTGAGTGATGTTCCGATCGATCCTCATCAAGTCATGCGCATCTGCGATCTCGATCAGCTGATCGGAGGTGAACGCGAGCTGGCTTGCGGTCACCGATCCGTCTTTGGCGATGATTTTGTTGGCTCTTGTGCATGCGGCGTCGAAGAGTCGACTATGCATTGTTGCGAGCTGGCTCAGGGTTTCAACATACGCCATCGTTGAGGTATCCGCTTCTCCCGCCCTGCATGCGGATGCGAGAAGTCCGGCCCATAGTCGCTGAGTCAATGGCGAGTCTGACCACGAACCGTTTTCGGTGATGCGCAAGGCGACGTTGCCGGGCGCGCGCATCGAGTCAGCATTCGGATCGGAGGCAAGGATTTCTTCGGCGTGAAGGGCGATCTCGATTGAGTTCCTGATACGAAGGTTGCTCAATCCCTCACGAAACAGCAAATCGAGTTCACCCGATGCAGAGGGGCAGATTCGTTTCAGAAATGCGACGGCCCTGGCGACTCGAAACTCATTGAGAATTTCCTCAGGCTCGGGGTGTTCCGCTTTCCAAAGCCACAGTTCCATTCCGGGTGGCAGCACGAATGCCAGGCCAACGCCATCGTCGCCATATCGCACGGTCTTGGCCTGGACCACGACTTCATGGTCGAGGGCCTCTTTCGGCTGATCTTCGCAGGTCAATTTAATGGTGCTCACTTCGCCTTGAGGCCAGCGTTCTTTTGTGAGGATGTAGATTCCGGTCGCGCTGATGTCTTTGACATTGTCCAGCTCAGAACCCGGACCGGCACTGTGAAGCGCTTCGAGCCCCGGTACGTTTCGGCGCACGGCCCTGGGCTTAAGGCCCTCGGCAAATGCCTTCTCGAACCAGCTTTTCAGGGATCGCATCCGCCCTCCGGGGTCTCAAAAGGAGCTTTGAAGTTCAGCCTTGCCCAAAGTAATCTTAGTGTTCCTCGCGTGGAGATACTCAGCTTTCCACCGAGGGAACATTGTTTCTGAGTGCATCGTACTCCCGCAATTCCCACTAAGTAATGGCGATCTGATTACCTAAGGCCCAGTTCTCCCGAATGATTACCAGAAAGGTTCGAACGGTCCGGTCAGGGATCGGAGACCAGGGGTCTGAGATCCTGGCTCAGGCGACGGCGATTGGCTCCGGGTTGGCGTCGGGACACGGCCCGTAATACTCCTGGGCGGCTCCTCGATGTGCATTGCAACGGGCATAGAGATCGAGACCGAGCCTTGTGGGGGTGAGGTTGGCGTCGTCCATCAGCGAGAAGAAACTTGACTTGTCTCGCTTCACGAGCAATCCCAGTTCCGACAAATGTTCCATGTCGCGATCGATTTTGATGAGGTCGCTTGAGCCGACGATCTGGATCATTTCTTCGGCGGTGCAGATTTGGGAGTGCGCGCCGAGGGCACCGTGTTCCGATTGAAAAGTCGTTGCGCGAGCACATGCCGCGGAGAAGATGCGGGCATGAACGGGTGTGAGCTGACTGAGCAGATCAATGAACACCATGTTGAATTGGTCTTCGGCCGCGATGGAGCAGGAGGTCGCAAGAAGGCCGGCCCAGTATTGTTGAATGCGCTCGGTCTCAGCCCACGAGCCATCTTCAAGGATGCGCAGTACCAGGCGGGGATGAGCGCGCATCTTTCGCGTGCCGGGCTCAAAAACGAGCATCTCTTCAGCGTGCAACGCGATCTCAACGGCGCTGTCGAGACGATAGTTGCTCAGGCGCTCCCGAAGCAGCAGTCTCAGCTCTTTTGTGGCCGAGGGGCAAATGCGACGCAGAAATGCGACGGCAGCCGCAGTGCGGAACTCTCTCAGGATGTCTTCCGGCTCGGTTTGCTCTTCGACGGTTTTGAGAGGGCTCTGCCAGAGACGCAGATCCGCGCCGTTGGGCAGTACGAAAGAGACGCCGACGCCATTCTTATCTCGCCGGACAGCCTTTGCCTGAACCGAGAAGCGATGCTCCGGTGTTCTAGCCAGAGGGCCCTTTCTTTGCAGCGTCAGGGAGACCACTTCCCCTGGAGCCCAGTGCTGCTGAGTAAGGATGTAAGCGCCGGTTTCGCTGATGTTGGAGACATTGTTCTCTTTGGGAGTCGAGCCATCCCAATGGTAGGCGGCGAGCGAGGGAGCGGAACGCCGCTCGGCTCTTTCGCGATAAGAAAAAGAAGGCTTGCGCAACCAGCTGCTCAATGCACTCAATGTAGGCCCCCGATGTAAGAGACTTTTTCGAACTGGTCTCACCGCCGAGAGCCGGGCTTCTTTGTATATCAAGTGGGCCGGATTTGGGCGTTGAAAACCTTTACTCGGCCAGATTTTATCGATTGTCTATTCCACCTTTTGTGTCTCACATCACAGATGAATGGTTACAGCGAATCATGCCAGTGTGATTGGAGGGAAACGCGGAAGTTCAGGGCCTTCCAGTTAGGGCCTGTTGCCAGCAAAATAACGACGGAGCGGACATCCAGATTCGTGAGGCTGTCGCGCGGTGAGCGAGGGCTGGGATTACGTTTATGAAGCCGGTCGCGGAGAATCGGCTTCGCGAAATCCTCTGCACGCTATGGCTCCGCGCCAATCGCGGGAGTTACTGGGGAAGCGAGGCCGTAGAAACTATGCGTTCCCCGTTGGCCGTTGCAGCGCGCGTACAGTTCGAGGCCCAGGCTTGTGGGCATGATCTTGGCATCCGCGATGGGCGAAAAGAATGCGGCCTTCTCTCTTTTTCCAATCAGGCCGAGATCGGCCATGTGGTCAAGATCGCGGTCAATGCGGATGAGATCGTGCGAGCCCGCGATTCTCATCAAGTCGGCGGCGTTGCAGGCGATCGGTCGCGAAGATATGCGTCCTGGTCCGGTGATGATCTTGGGGGCCTTGGTGGCGGCTCCAGCGAGGACGCGAACGTGAACGGAGTTGAGTTGGCTCATCAAGTCAACGTAGGGGAGGCTTGATTCATCGGGTGTTCCCACGACGGAAGAGGACGCCATCAGGCCGGCCCAGAACTGCAGGATAAACGGGTCTTCGGACCAGGAGCCGTTCTCGATGATGCGCATGGCGATCCTGGGCGAAACCCGCATTTTGTCGGCGTCGGCTGCGGACTCGAGCACTTTTTCAGCGCGGAGCGCAATCTCAATAGCGTGTTCGAGACGGTAATTACTCAGTTCCTCGTGCAGCAGTTTTGTAATGTCATGCGCTGAGGGAGGGCAGATGCGAGACAGGAATGCTATGGCATGAGCGACTTTGAACTCGCGCAGAATGTCCTCGGGCTCAGTCTGCTCAGCGGCGCTCTTGAGGGGACTTTGCCAAAGGCGGAGATCGGCGCCTTCGGGCAGAACGAACGAGACCGCGACGCCGTGCTCGTCCCAACGGACGGCCCTGGCCTTTATTGAGATGCGATGTTCAGGGGATCGTTCGAACGGGCCACTTCTCTGCAAAGTAAGGGAGATCATTTCGCCAGCTTCCCAGCGCTCGTGAGTGAGCAGGTAGGCACCGGTGGAACTGATGTCCCTGATCGGGTCCTGGTGAGGGATGGAGCCGTTCCAATGGTAAGCCGCGAGGGCGGGTGCGGAACGGCGTTCAGCCCGTTGATACCTCTGGGACGACGTTGAATCGAATCGCCTGGTGAATGAGCTCATAGAACCCCCGAGAGACACAGATCCGAGTGATTGGCCGGCCAATGGGTGGGATAAACCGAGGCCGGATGCGAGCTTTCGTTCCCAATTCCAACGACGGGCTCTGCACACCGAATAATCTTACTCTCGGAAATACCACTTTGGTTGTAGGGATTGGCGTTACTTTGGGAACTTCTGGGTGGCTTTTCGGTGTGGACAATTGGGGGGTGAACTGGCTCGCTGGGCGGTGCAGGCGATTTCAAACCCTGGACCGGTACACCCGAACGACGCAAGAGCCTCTCCGATCCCCTTCCAATTGAATACTCAACGCGATTCAGATGGCCGGGCGGGGGCGGAAGTAGCAGGTGCCGCCCGCGAGGATGGGGATCCAGAGGGATGGGTCGGCGGGCTGCTCAGCAGAACCGAGGAAGAGAAACCCATCGGGGGCGAGAAGGCCGTGTACGGTGGCGAGCAAAGTGCGGCGCGTGTCTTGTGAAAAGTAAAGCATGACGTTACGCAGGAAGACTATGTCGAACCGATCGCGGTCTGGGCTGAAGGGCAACCTCGATGCGCAGAGATTGGCCTCACGGAAGTTGCACATCTGCAGGATCTCGGGCTTGACGATCCAGTCCTCACCGATGCGATCAAAGTGGCGAAGGATACATCGTGCAGGCAGGCCGCGGTTCATTTCGATGCGATGGTAGCGGCCTTGGCGAGCGCGATGCACGACCTCGGCGCAGAAGTCTGTGCCTTCGATGCGGATATTCCATCCGGCGAGCTGCGGGAAGTGTTCGCGGATGAGCATGGCGGTCGAGTAGGCTTCCTGGCCGGTGGAACAGGCGGCGCTCCAGAAGTGAAGGGCACGGGTGGCGCGGCGGGCTTCAAAGAGCTTGGGAATCAAATCGGTGCGCAGCAATTCAAAGGGGCGGCTATCGCGGAAGAAGCTGGTTTCGTTGATGGTCATCGCTTCGGCTACGGCGCGTTCGAGACGAGGATCTTTGCGATGGCGAAGTGTCTGGACCAGTTCGTCGAGATCAGCCATACCTTGCCGCTGGAGCAGACCCGTGAGACGAGTTTTAAATAGGTAGTCGCGCGAGGGCTCAAGCACGTTCTGCGACTGGGAGAAGACGAGTTGGCGAAGGTAGCCGTAGTCGACGACTTGGGCAGTGGACAAAGCTATACCCCGGATTTCTCAAATTCACGAGCTTCGATGGAAGTGCGGGAGGAGAGGCGCAGAATCTCCGGGGCGATAGCGTTGAGCGGGAGCACGCGATGAGCGAGTCCGGCATTGGCGACGGCGGCGGGCATGCCCCAGACGGCGCTTGTTGCCTGGTCTTGCGCGAGGACGGAGCCGCCTTGCGTGTGAACGACGCGGGCGCCGGCGAGGCCGTCGGATCCCATTCCGGTGAGCACGACGGCGAGAACGCCTGAGCCGTAGACGGCAGCCGCGGAGCGAAACAGAACATCGACGGCGGGACGGCAATGGTTCTCTGGCTCGGCCTGGGTGAGATGCAGCGTGGGCGTGAGTCGAGGAGCACGCGCGCGAAGGACTTCCATGTGCCAGTTGCCACGTGCGAAGTAGATGTGACCGGGCTGCACGAAGTCGCCTTCCGCACCTTCGCCGACGCGGAGACGGCAGGAGTGGTCAAGGCGCGCTGCGAGGAGGCCGGTGAAAAGCTCAGGCATGTGCTGCACGACCAGCACGGGGAGGGGAAAGGTCGCGGGCAGTGCGGGGAGAAGGATGTCGAGCGCGGCGGGTCCGCCAGTAGAAACACCGATGAGGAGGACCGTCGGAGCAGATGAAATCAATGGAAGCCGGGCGTGTTTGGCGAGGGGCGTGCCGAGCGTCATGGGCGGAAGCGAGTCAGACAGGGCGAGGCGTGCAGTGGCGAGGGCGCGAATCTTTGGAATCAGATCGTGGGCGAGCGTTTGGATTGCGGCTTCGCGGCTGGCTTGTCCTGAGGGCTTGGCGATGTAATCGGAAGCGCCGCCGGCGAGGGCCTCGATGGTGACTCTAGCTCCGCGTTGGGTGAGCGAACTGCACATGATGACCGGCATGCGGTGGTCACGGGAGCGGAGCATCTTGAGAGTGACGAGGCCGTCCATTTTCGGCATTTCGACGTCGAGCAGCACGAGGTCGGGGCACAGGGTCTCGATGGCAATCAGAGCTTCTTCGCCATCGGAAGCTGTCCCGGCCACTTCGAGCTCGGATTCGGCGCCGATGACGGTCCGCAGGAGGCTGCGCATGACTGCGGAGTCGTCGACGATGAGGATGCGAGTGCGGCGCAGGGTCGCCATCGATTACTCCTCTTCCAGACCGAGCATGATCAGTTTTTCATTGAGGGCATCTTCATCGAAGGGCTTCATGAGGTATTCGTCGGCACCGGCTTCGATGGCGCGTGAGATGAATTCATTCTCACCCTCAGTGGTGACCATCATGACTTTGACGTCAGCGAAGCCCCTGGCGCGGAGATTGGCAAGCATCTCGAGTCCGTTCATGACGGGCATGTTCCAATCGACGAGGGCGAGGTCAAAGACTTTGCCGGAGTTGAATTGATCGAGGCCGGCCTGGCCGTCGCAAGCTTCTTCGCATTGAATTCCCTTCTCTTCGAGCAGACCCCGCAGGAAGCCGCGAACAAAGCGTGAGTCGTCGACAATGAGTGCTCGCATATTCTTCTCCGTCGGGTTATGCTGCCCGAACCGCGCTGATGCGCGATGGGTCGAGGCGCTCGGGATCGAGCAGCACAAGCAGTCTGTCTTTGAGCTTGTAGGCGCCTGTGAAGAGCATTTTTCTGTTGTCATCGAGCGTGGATGGGTTTGGCTCGTAGTCTGCAGCCGAGAGGGTGAGGACCTCGCCAACGGAATCGACGAGCACTCCGAAGCAACCGCCGGAGCTCTCGAGAACGAGGATGTCCTGGGGACGGTCGAGCAAAGGCAGGTTTAGCAGCTGACGCAGGCTGACGGTGGTGAGTACATCGCCGCGATAGTGGACGAGACCTCCGACAAAATCCGGGGCGAGCAGAGCCGACGATTTCAAGGATGTGGCTGATTGGGACGCCGAACAGCGTGCCGTCGATGCGAACGGAGCAGAGCTCGACGAGTGAAGCGGCGGAATTGTTGGAGCGGCGCGATTGGTTGGATGAGGTGCTCATGGAAGCGCCTCCTCGAACTGGATGAATTCTTCAGAGACAGGGGAAGCAACGGAAAGAGTTTTCACACTGCCGAGGTCCACGACGTCAGTGATGCGTTCCTTGAGCAAGGTGACGCCGGCTGTGCGCTGGTGTGTGCCTGCCGCGAAGAGATCGCCGCCGGCGGCGACGTCGAGCACATGCGAAACGGCGATGCCGACATGATGATCGCCTTTGCGGCAGACAACGACGACGATCTGCGTAGATGGATTATCGGCTGCGACCGCGAGTATGCCGCCAGAGTCTTCGACAGGAAGAAGCTGCCCCTCGAAGTTGAGTACGGGGCGCCGCCCGAGATATTCCATGCTCGAGAGGGGGAGCTGCTCAATACGGAGGACATTGTCGAGCGAAATCGCGGCGCGATGTCCGGCTACATCGACAAGCAGGTATTCCATCGACTTGGCGGTGTTGGGAGAAAGATCTGCGTCGGGGAGGATGGTTGTCTCCTGCTCATCGGCGACGGAGATGCCGGCCTTGAGAGCAATGGCTCCGGGATCGAGGATCAGCGCGAGACTGCCGCTGCCAAGCACGGTTGCGCCGGAATAGAGAGCGATGTTCTTGAGCGCGGCGTTGAGCGGCTTGACGACGATTTCCTCGGGATCGGCAAGCCCGTCGACAACGAGGCCAAAGCGGCGGCCTTCGGCATCGAGGATGGCGATGAAGCTGCCTTCATCGGTGACGCGTTTGGGCTCGCGGGTGGGAACGAGGAGACGATCGAGAAAGACGAGAGGCAGCAGCTTTCCGCGAAGGCGATAGAGCGGCGCGTCTTCGATCCACTCAATAGTGGTGGTGGCTTTGGCCGGCGACACGTGAACGAGTTCGGAGAGCGCGCTCTGGGGCAGGGCGAAGCTCTGGCCCACGCTGCGCACGATGAGTGCGGGGATGATGGCGAGGGTTAACGGAATGCGCATGCGGAGCACAGTGCCTTTGCCCGGACGCGAATCGAGTTCGACTTTGCCGCCGATTTTTTCGACGTTGGTGCGGACTACGTCCATGCCCACGCCGCGTCCGCTTACGTTGGTGACAGCGGAGGCGGTGGAAAAGCCCGGAAGGAACACGAGCTGAAAAAGTTCTCGATCGCAAAATTGCGCGGCGCGCTCGGAGGAGACGAGGCCGCGTTCGATGGCCTTGTCGCGGACCTTTGCGACGGAGATGCCGGCTCCATCGTCGGAGACTTCGATGATGACGTGGCTTCCCTCCTGCGTGGCGCGCAGTTTGAGGGCGCCTTCGGGGTCCTTACCGGCGGCCATGCGGACTTCGGGGGTTTCAATGCCGTGGTCCAGGGCATTGCGCACGGCGTGGGTAAGGGGATCTTTGATCGCTTCGAGCAGGCTTTTGTCGAGCTCGGTTTCCTGACCTTCCATCTCGAGGCGCACGCGGCGATGGAGGGATTGCGAGAGGTCGCGCACCATGCGCGGAATCTTGGAGAAGACGTTGGAGACGGGCTGCATGCGCGCCTTCATGACGGACTCGCGCAGGTCGACGGTGACCATATCGAGACGGCGGGAGAGGAGCCTTAGGTTGGGATCGCCAGCGGTGGCCTGGAGAACCTGATTGCGGGTGAGAACAAGCTCGCCGACAAGATTCATCATGCGATTGAGCAGGGTTACGTCGACGCGGAGGGTGCTTTCGGCTGCATACCCAGAAGGTGCGCGGGGGGATTTTGGCTCGTCGGCGCGGGCGGTGAGATGCACGGGCTCAATCGGCGCGACGGTTGCCGGCGTGGGCGGCCCGGACGCTGGTGGAGCGGGCGCGGCCTTCGCTGGTTCCGAGGCTGGACGCTCGATTGTGCCTGGAGCGGGCGACGACGGCGGAGCCGCGACAAGGGAAGCAGAAGACGTGGCGGAGGCGCGGGCACGAGCCGGCCTTCTTCGCGAAGGCTGCTTCGGAGCTTGGGCTGAAGTTGGGACTGGCGCTGCGGTGGCAGCCGAGGCTGGAGATGGGGATTGCAATTCCTCGAGGCGGTGTATGAGATCGGTGTCGGCGTCCTCGCCTTCGTTGTCGACAGCCTCGATGGACCTGAGAATGGAGCGAAGGCCATCGAGAAGTTGGAGCAGGCCGGTAATGATGGAGGCATTGGCAGCGAGTTTGCCGTCGCGCAGCAGCCCGAGAAGGTTTTCGCCTGCGTGAGCAAGCTTCTCAAGGCGCTTGTAGCCGAGGAAGCCTGTCGTGCCTTTAATCGTGTGCACGGAGCGAAAGATCTCGGCAAGCAGTGCGGAATCGCCCGGACGCTGCTCGAGGTCGGTGAGGCAGCGCTCCATGCGGTCAAGCCCTTCCTGGCTCTCGATCAGGAACTCCCTTGTCAATTCATCCATCACTGCTGTTCTCTGACCCGGCCGGGATGAGAAACCGGTACGGGAAGCACTTGAGAGGTTTATCGGTTGGACGGGTGGAGACTTGAGACCACTCCACGGACGAAGACCAGTCCGTGGGGACCCCGGGGTGCGATTGTCAGGGATCAGGGGTTAGGGAACAAGGGACAGGCATTGGTCTGGCGGGAATGTACAGGGAAAGGCAAATGGATTAGCCTCTAGGTTCATGAATTCTGCGGATGAAAATGTTGCGCGCTCTGAGGAAACTCTCGACGCGGGGCTTCGCACGCTGATGGATCGGGCGCGCGAGGTGGCGGCGCGCTCGTATTCGCCTTATTCAGGGTTCAGAGTGGGCGCGGCGTTGCGGCTGACGAATGGCGAAGTGGTGACTGGGACGAACGTCGAGAACGTAAGCTACGGGCTCACGATTTGCGCAGAGCGCTCGGCACTGGTGCGCGCGGTGGCTGAATTTGGGCCGGACATTCGCGTTGAGGCGGTAGCTATCGCGAATCTGAATGGCGCGGCGAGTCCGCCGTGCGGTGCCTGCAGGCAGGTGTTGGCGGAGTTCATCTCGCCGGATGCGCCTGTGGTATTTCCGTTGGCGAATGGAACTCGAGTCATGCCCTTCTCTCAATTGCTGCCTCTAGCGTTTGAGATGGATTTGAAGTAGGCGCTCAGATCAGTTCGATCGAGACGCGGCGACCGACCAGCGCCGCGGCACGTTGAAGGCTCGACAGCGTAATGTCGCTCCTGGGATCGAGCAAGCGGTCAATTTGAGTGCGGCTCGTTTTGAGCATCAAAGCCATTTTGCTCTTGGAGATTCTTCGCTTCTTCATGGCCCCAGCGAGCTGCCATGCAACTACTTCTTTGACGGCTTGCGCTTGTGCCTCTTCAAAGATCCCTTCCACTTTAAGAAAATCGTCGATGCTCGAACCGATGTGCTTCTTGCTCATTGCGTAAGCTCCTTCCGGCGCTTCCGCGCCGTTGCCAGATCTTCATCTGGAGTGGCGCGCGTCTTCTTGATGAATCCGTGTAGAGCTACAAGATAGCCGCGACACAGGCAAATCAGCACACGCGCAGTTCGTTTGGTTGGCAAGTCAGTTCGAATCTCCCAGAGGCCGTTTCCCAGCGGCCGGCACAATGGCATTCCAATCGGCCATCGCCATTGCGCACGCAATAAATCTTTTCCTATCGCCTGCCGTTCCGCTTCAGGAAGTCTCTTGAGCCATTCGCGCACTGGCTCTATTCCTGAGTCAGAACGATAAAAGACAAGCGGAGTTTTCTGCGGTTGCGGATCTTCTTGCATCCTGAGCCTTACGGTATCTAGTGTACCTTAAAAAGTACACCACCGTAAAGAGTCGACATCATGTAGTAGCAGCGGTTGCGATAATGTCATCTGTTCAACGAATTGAGGTCTGACTCTATATGTCCGCAAAGGCCGCCGCTCCTCCGCTCCACATGGTCGATCTCATTCTCAAAAAGCGTAACCGCGGGGCTCTCGATGTGCGCGAGATTGGATTCATTGTGGCGGGGGCGGCGAACGAGTCGATTCCGCCGGAGCAGCTCTCGGCTTGGTTGATGGCAGCGTGGTTGAACGGGCTATCGCTCGATGAGACGCGTGCGCTGGTGGTGGCGATGCGCGACTCGGGCGAGAAGTTTGATCCGTCACGGCTGGGCAAGGTCGCCGTAGACAAGCACTCGACGGGCGGCGTGGGGGACAAAACGAGTTTCCTTGTCGCCCCGCTGGCGGCGGCATGCGGGCTGGCGGTTCCGATGATCAGCGGGCGAGCGCTGGGGCATACGGGCGGGACGCTGGACAAGCTGGAATCGATTCCCGGATTTCGGACGGCTCTGACGCTGAAGGAATTCGAAACTGTGCTTGGGAAGTGTGGGGCGTCGATCATCAGCCAGACTCCGACCGTGGTTCCCGCAGATCGCGTGCTTTACGCATTGCGTGACCGCACCGGAACGGTGGAGAACCCGGGACTGATTTGTGCGTCCATATTGAGCAAGAAGCTGGCGGCGGGACTGGACGCGCTGGTACTGGATGTGAAGACCGGATCTGGATCCTTCTTGCGGAAGCGCGCGGAGTCGGAGTACCTGGCGGCGTTGATGGTGGCAACGGCGGAGGCTGCGGGGACGCGCACCGTAGCGCTGATGACCGATATGGGTCAACCGTTGGGACGCACGGCCGGCAACTGGATTGAACTAGCCGAGTGCGTGGAACTGATGCGCGGCGAACTGCCGCCGGAGAGCGAAGACTTGCGCGAGCTATCGATGCGGCTGGCGGGATGGATGATACATCTGGGCGGAAAAACGGAGACCGCCGAAATGGGATACTGGGCCGCAGCGGGCGCGCTGGCGGATGGCTCGGCGCTGAAGGTTTTTCTCGAAATGGTGAAGGCGCAGGGGGGCGATGCTGGAGTTTTCGACGATCTGAAGGGATTTCACAGGCCTGGAGCGACGCAGGTTTTGGAGGCGTGGCAGAGCGGATACGTGGCGGAGATGGATACGACGGCTCTGGGTTGGGCCGTGCAGCGGTTGGGTGCGGGACGAGAGCGAGCGGAAGAGCCTGTTGATCCGCATGCTGGAGTTGAGTTTCATGTAAAGCGCGGAGGGCGCCTGGAAAGGGGACAGCCCGTTGCGACGCTTTATGCGACCAGGCGTGATCTGTTGGCGGAACCGGCAGCGCTGATCAAGAAGGCGATCACGTTTGCTGGGGCGCCTTCGGATGAAGTTGTGCCGCTCGTGAGCCACATCTTCACTAAGGAAAACGCAGAAGCATATTTGCGAGAGACAGCGCCCAACTCCTAGCTTCTAGACCGCTAGCCGTTTCGATTCTCAATTTGGCGTGAACTGTTAGCCTGTTGATACAGAAACGGACAGGAGTTTACTGCTTGCCAGTCTGCTAGAGGAACATGCAGGGCTGAAGGATAAAACTGACCGGAATCCGCTAATTGAAGGAGCGACGAATTGGCAAGATTTACGGGGGTGCTGGGGATATTGGCGGTGCTGCTGGCGGCGTGGCTGGGCTCAACGGATCGAAGGCGGATTCGCTGGCGGACGGTGGCGTGGGGATTGAGCCTGCAAGTCATCTTTGCGTTTGTTGTGCTGCGTTTTAACTTTGGGCAGAGGGCGATGGCGTGGGCCGGCGATGTGGTGAATCACATGCTGGGCGCGACGGCCGCGGGCACCAAGGTTTTGTTTGGGGCGTTGGGCACGCCCAATACTTCGCTGGGTTCGATCTTTGCATTTCAGGTGCTGCCGACGATCATTTTCATTTCGGCCTTTTTTGCAGTGCTCTATCACATTGGGGTGATGCAGATTATTATTCGCGCGCTGGCCTGGGTGATGCTGAAGACGATGCGCATCTCCGGCGCGGAGAGTATGAATGTCGCGGCGTCCATTTTCATGGGCCAGACAGAGGCACCACTGACGATTCGGCCCTTTCTATCGAAGGCTACGCGAAGCGAACTGATGACCATTATGACCAGCGGCATGGCGCATGTTTCCGGCGGAATTATGGCCATGTACATCTCGCAGGGAATTGAAGCGCGGCACTTGCTGTCGGCTGTAATTATGACTTCACCGGGCACGATTCTGATGGCGAAGATGCTGGTTCCGGAGACGGAGGTTCCGGCGACCGAGGGACGGGTGGTCATTCCCAAGGACGAAGAGCACAAGGACGAGAATCTGATTGGAGCGATTGCGAGAGGCACGATTGACGGCGGCAAGCTGGCGTTGAACGTCGCCATTATGCTGATCAGTTTTCTGGCGCTGGTGGCGCTGCTCGACAGCCTGCTTGGGTGGGTGCACATGCACAACGGGCTGCACTGGATTCCGGGGAGCCTGGGGCAGATTCTCGGGTTTGTGTTTGCGCCGGTGGCGTGGCTGATTGGAGTTCCGTGGCAGGATTGCAGGGCGATTGGCAACCTGCTGGGAACACGGATGGCGTTGAACGAGGTGATTGCCTATATCGCGTTGGGCGCGCAGAAGGCAGCGTTGGCACCGCGTTCGTTTACAATTGCGACGTTTGCGCTTTGCGGATTTGCGAACCTGGGATCGATTGGGATGCAGATCGGCGGGATCGGCGCACTGGTTCCGGAGCGGCGCAACGACCTGGCGCGGCTGGGTATCCGCGCGATGTTGGCGGGGACGATGGCAAATTTGATTTCGGCGTCGATTGCGGGAATGTTCCTGGGATAATACGACGCCGGAAGCAAATGGTCATTCAGGCAACGTTCTTTGACCCGTTGCGCTTCAAATCAGGAAGCCTACGGGCAAAGAAGATCCGTCTCGCTTGAAATTCGGCAATGTTTTGTTACCCAGAATACTGGTAAAAGTCATTCCAAATTGTGAAGGATTTTGTGACCTCGGGCGGCATACACCATGGCCCATAGATCGCTGTCCCCGCCGACTCGCCGTGCCCGCAATCTGTGGCATGACGCTCCACTCTGGATGCATGCTGTGGTGGTCGCGACGGCCGCCCTGCTTGCCGCGGGCACGGTGTTCGTCAGCTCGAACTGGCCGTATCGGCACCGCAAAATCAAGGCGATGCTGGAAGACGTTCTCTCCAGCCAGGTCACGATCTTGCATTATCACCGTACTTACTTTCCTCATCCCGGCTTTATGGCGACCGGCATCACCATGCGGCGCAAGTCCGCGCCCGACCTTCCGCCGCTGGGATCCGTCGAAGCGATGTTTGTGGAAGGCAGCTGGGTTGATCTGCTGATGTTGCGCCAGCGGGTGCAACGGGTGGAAATCACAGGCTTGCACATCGTGGTGCCGCCGCTCGGGAGCCGTGAAAATCACGAGGATTTTCCACCCGGGAGCAGTTCGGATTTTGATGGGCCAACTACCCGGATCGATCGCCTGGTTGTTCACAATGGGCTGCTCGATATCATGCGCGCAGATGGAAACCGATTCTCGTTCCCCATTGCTCAACTGGAGATTCGCAACCTGCATCATGGTGAAGCGATGACGTATGCAGTTGACATGCACAACGCCAATCCGACGGGCCGCATCCGAGCCCACGGTGGAATCGGGCCAATGAATCCGAAGGATCTGAGCGCGACTCCTGTGTCGGGCGACTTCGCGTTCTCCTCTGTCAATCTGCATGACGTGGGCGACATTGGCGGGAATCTCGATTCCACAGGTCACTTCAAAGGGGTGCTGGGAGCCATCGAAGCGGATGCCAGTTCCACCACGCCCAACTTTACCGTGGAGCGCGGAAAGCCCTCGTTGGTGCTGGGAACCATTCAATGCACGATCAACGGCTCCAACGGCGACTTGAACATTCACCCGATCGAGATTAAGACCGGTCATACGCTCATTCATGCCGTCGGCGATATAGCGGGTTCGCCAAAGATCACAAATCTCGACATCGCCGTAATGCAAGGGCGCGCAGAGGACGTTTTGCGACCGTTTATCCACGAGGATGTTCCAGTTGCGGGGCCTGTGCGGCTTCACGGCCATGCCTTTGTAGCGCCTTCTGGGAGCGGAGAAAGGTTCCTGCATCGTCTCCACGTGGACGGAGTTTTCGATGTGCCGTCGGAGCGAGTTTTAGACAGGAAAACCGAGCAGAGCCTCTCTGAGTTTAGCCAGCGAGCGCAAAGCGACAAAACGAAAGCCCTGGCCGCTAACACGAATGCGAATACGAATGCGAATACGAATGAACAGTCCTCAGGTTCGACAACCGATGTGCTCTCATCTCTCAAAGGACCTGCGACCATTCGCGATGGCATTGCTTCCACTCAGCACCTGACTTTTCAGGTTGCCGGCGCCGAGGCCAATCTCAAAGGCACATTCAGTTTTCACGATAAGACGGTGCATCTCACCGGCGATCTAAAAATGGATAAAGACATCTCGCATACCACGACTGGGTTCAAGTCATGGCTGCTCAAGCCGCTCGCTCCCTTCTTCAAGAAGGAGCACGCGGGCACCGTGGTGCCAATCGCAGTAACCGGGGGCCCGGGGCATTATAAGGTGAACCAGAACCTTACGCATCAAAAATGAAGAGCGGCATCCCCGACGAGACGGCATGTGGTCCAAACGCGCAGTGGCACCTATTTGCTTTGGCTGAGAAGCTCCAATTCAGCCTGCTGTAACGAGATGTTTTCAGGGAGTTGCTTGAAATTTGACTTCAGATCGTCCTCATCTATGGCGATGGTTTTGAAGAACAGCGCATGTCCCTGCATGTGAACGTGGGTTTCGGTAATCTGCCATTCCTTCTCGCCGATTTCGCGTCGTTCAACATCGAAGGAGCCGCCAGACTTGAGTTCGCCGAGCAAGCCACCTGCGAATTTCACATCACGGATGAGGCGTCCTTTGAGGCTAGCGATACGATGTTGCGCGCTGTCGACGACAAGATCGCCTTCCGCCGCGGAGAAGACGCGAGCCTCCAAATTTGGAGGGCGAAACTGCGGGTTGGGCTTGAAGTGCAGGATCGTCTTGCTTCCCTCCTCACCAGTCTCGGCCCAAATAAACGCATCTGGGAGAAGGCGGAGCAATTCGATCGCCTTGTCATCGTCATGCTGGTCGCTTTTGCGCTGCTTAGCCTGGGCTCGCGCATCTTTTAAAAAGCTGTCCATCTCATTGCTCTGTTGCGATTCGTTGAGGGACCGGCCGTTTCGTTTAAGCACACGCTTGACAGCGGCGCTCTGAGTGTCGGCAACCCACTGCTCAACGGTGCGCTTTGGCTCGCGTTCGGACTCGTAGTAAATCCAGTGCGTGTGATCGTTCCGGTCCTCTGCAATTTCTGTTTGGACCGCTTGTTGCACGATTTGCCTGGGACTCTGCGCGCGAATTGCGGCGGGTTGCGCGATCAAGAACATACAGATCAGATGCAGGGCCCGGCGCACGATCTTACCTCCGTTGAGCGCTGATCGGAAAGCGCGTCCCACGCTCTGGCTAGCTTCTCCCGGGTCAGCACCTGCAGCGAGGAGAGTTGCCCGGCCTCCTCAGCGTTGCGTATGTTTGGATGCGATAGAAGGATGACGAGAGGTTCGCGCGCGGGTTGTCGGATGGCAACTTGATGAGCAGATTGCAGTTGCGAATGAATCCGGCACAAGCTTAGAGGTGCGCAGCGCGCATTCGGCGGAGCCGATAAAGAACCGTCAATGCGGTGACACTGCCGCAGGTCAAGAGGCTGGCCGCCATGCCTACGACGATCGACATGTCGTGTTGGTATATGCCGTGCACAATGCCGATGGCCTGAAGCAAACTGAACCCGCCGAAGGTGATCAGCGAGATGCCTTCATCGGTCTTCTTGCGCCAAACGGCTAAGACTTGCGGCACGAAGAGCAATGCGTTGCCAATCAGGCCGAGACCAAAGATTACGGCGACTATGTCTTTCATTCAGCGGTTTTCCCCTGGAATCTTTGGGCGTTGCGTTCTTTGGCTTTGGCGGCTTCTTGCTCGCGGGTTCTTGAAGGTGAATTGGTTTCGAGCGAGGCGAGCAGGCGGGTGGAGATCGCAGCAATTTCTTCGACTGCGGAGTTGAAGGCGATTTCGTTTGCCTTTGATGTTTTCTTTCGCTGCGCAACCGAAGAGCTGTTCGCGGGGACCCCGTAGTTGAACCCGCTGATCTTTCTGACGAACTGCAGAGAGGCGGCGCGGATCTCCTCGTCAGTTACAGGGGGATCGAAGTTAAAAAGAATTTTGATGTTGCGGCACATCGCGGTTAACCTCCGATGAATTGAGCGCGCCATGGCGAGTCCTCTTTCTTGCTCGCGACGAACATGAACCGTGCCGGGCGACCTTGTAGAATCGCAGGAACGGATTCATCGGTGCAAACATGAGCTACTTCGATGATGTGACAGAGGCCGCTAATTTTCTACGAGGCAAGCTGGGCAACCGGCGGCCACATCTAGGAATTGTGCTTGGTTCGGGGTTGGGAGCGGTGGCGGACGCCGTCCACGACCCCGTGATCGTACCGTATGACAAGATTCCGCATTTTCCCAAGTCGACAGTGGAAGGACACTCGGGACGGATTGTAGCCGGCTTGCTGGGCGGCGCGCAGGTGATCGTGATGCAGGGACGAGTGCACTTTTACGAGGGCTACTCGCTCAAGCAGATTACGTTTCCGATGCGGGTGCTGGGTTCGCTGGGCATCAAGGCGGTGGTGCTGACGAATGCCGCGGGCGGTATTGCAGAGGGCTATCGGGTGGGACAGCTGGTGCTGATTGCGGATCACATCAACATGATGGGATGGAATCCGCTGGTGGGGCCGAATGAGCCGCGGCTCGGACTGAAGCGCGCAGGGGCTGGACAACGTTTTTTTGACATGACGGAGGCCTATTCGAAGCGGCTGCGCACCATTGCGGCGCAGGCGGCGGAGCAAGATGGGATGACGCTGGATGAGGGCGTTTACCTGGCAGTAAGCGGGCCGAGCTTTGAAACGCCGGCGGAGATTCGGGCATTTCGCAGCATGGGCGCTACGCTGGTGGGTATGTCGACGGTGCCGGAGACCATTGTGGCTCGGCACATGGGAATCGAGGTGCTTGGCATCTCGTGCGTGACCAACCTGGCCGCAGGTTTGAGTTCGGCGCCCCTGAGTCACAGCGAGGTGTTTGAAGCGGGGCGTCAGGTGGAACGGAAGCTCTCGGGCCTGCTGGAGAGATTGGCGATGTGGATCGCGTCCTTGGTGGATTCTGAGGCGTGAGCGATGGGGCACGTGACGAGGAGGAGTCGACGGCTCTCTTTCCGTTCCCGGTGCTGGTGCCTGGGATAGCAGGAGCATCGGGATCAGGCACCCCGCGTTTATTTGCTGGACTTATGTACGGGCTAAAAGGCCGTACCCTTCACCGAATCGAGTTTTTCCGCACCGTGTAAAGATCACCCCATCGACGAAGACCTGTCGCTGGGGACCCCGATCCGTCGTGCCCTTTCAAAAAAAAAATAAAAGATCATCAGTGTGGCGGAGACCACTCGATAACGAAAACCGCGGATTCCAAAAGCAAAAACTCCCACCTTGGATGAGGGTAGATGCGTCGAAAGTGGGGCATCGCTTTGTCCCAAAGTGGAGCTACGCTCGTGGCTAATGAAGGATTTGGTTCTTTCATTGAAGTTTCACGCAACATCTAATCTTCTTTTGTTTTCGTACCGATAACGTGGGGATGACGATGAGCAAATCAATCAGGGCGATGCGGCAGAAAGCTGAAGGGTGGATGCGGACGGGCATCTCACCGCGACGGCTGGCGTTGACGCTCGCATTGGGATTTGCGATCGGATGCATTCCCGTGGTGGGGATTCCGACGGCAGTTTGTCTGGTTGTAGCCCTGGGGCTGAGGCTGAATATGCCGGCGATCCAGGCGGCCAACTATGCAGCAATGCCGTTGCAGGTGGCACTGATTTTTCCATTCTTGCGGCTCGGTGGATGGATGTTTGCATCGGGAGCGCGGCCTGCAATGACGGCGGGAGCGATGCTGCACGATTCGCCTCTGAAGCTCATTTGGGCCTCGGGGAGCCTGGCGGGCCAGGCAATCGCAGCGTGGTTGGTGATTGCGGTGCCGATGGTGGCGCTGCTGACGCTGGTTCTTACGGCGGTGCTGCGCCGGGTGCCGGTGCTGGCGGCTGAAGCAGGAGACTGACCATCAGAGGTCAGTCATCAGTTCCCAGTTTTCAGCGATCGGTCATTCCCAATGAAATTGAAAGCGCATGTGCCGGGGCCGGCTTGCGTCGCAGAGAGCCGAGCTATTTCCCCGTGTAGGGGTCAGGGACTGGAATGGCGCTGTCATGCCAGGCGGTATAGATCATGTCGCGAAGCATGCTGGCGCCCGCGGCAAGACGCTCGGCAGTAAAGTCGCGTGATTCGGGGGTGCCCTTTTCGACAAATCCGCCTGTCTTTTCCAACTGATAAACCTTTTCGACGTACGTGGCTGTTTGGCGGAGATAGGCGACGTAGTTGGCGAAGATGTCGCCCGCTAGAGCGTGCGCAGGCGTCATTTTAGCCTGGACTTCGGGAGCATGGAGATTGGCGGCGACGAAGGGTCCTTCGAACTGCCAGTGGATCTTATGGGCAGTGGTGTATCCATTGGGGTTAGGGCCGACCCAGCCATCGTATTGGATAGTGGTGTGCAGAGGCTGTGAGGCGTCGCCAACGTAGTGGCCGAGCCACCCTGCGTAAAAGATCGCAGCTTGCTCGACCGCGTGGGAATCCCGATGCTCGGCGGAGAGGCGCCTGTACTCGCGAAGCGCGGCTTTTAGGCGCTCCCAGACCTCGGTGGCTTCCCAGGGCTGGAGGCCCACTTTTTCGGGTCTCTGGCCGGAGGCAAGGACGCTGGCTTCAAAATCGAGACGACGTCGTGGCAGGGGGCCAAGAGCATCGGCCGGTTCGAGGTCAATGAAGTGCTCTGGCGCCTGCGCCGCATTGAGTTCAGGCTCGGCCGGAGAACGCCAACGATCGGGCTCGGGGCCGAGGTATTCAATTTCGTCGATGGCGGCGTCGGAGCGCAGGAATGAGGGTATGTCCGCGGGCAGGGTTGTGACGGCCAAACGGTTGATAAGCCTGTGACCTTCGTTACCCCAGGCGCGCGCGGATTCTGGTGGGAGAAGGACTACCAAAAGGACAATTAAGACAGGTAAGACAGGCACGAAGGGGACACAGCGCGGAAGTATGCGGAACATGGAGCCAGTATACGGCTGCACAGATAAGGAACTGCGACGTTGGCCGCTCATCGGATGTACCGGATTCCTGGATCTTCCGGCGGTGCCGTTGTGGGTTCAATCCGGCGCTGGCTCAGCAACTTAAACTTGAAAACCCACCCCAAACTGTGGGAGGGTGCAAGATAAGCCTTATTGTGCAGGTAGTGTGCCCCGGCGCCAAGACGCACATTGACTGGGACAGACGAGGTCACGCGGATGTATTCTCGCTGAAACAGTGCGAGATTTGTGGGGCGGGTTTTGAGTGCATTCTGCCTCAGATTGGCATGTGCGATTTGTAAGCCTGTCGTGCGGCGGAAATGTACCAGCGGTGAAGACGCGGCATTTTGAATTAGAAGCCGGCGCTCACCAATTCGGACGCGGGAGCGCGGCAACGGGATGAGTACACGCGAAGCGAGGCAGTCGAAGCAAGGGAGAGAAAACCATTCTCCCCCGCTGTGGTCTTCGCTGTCTTTGCTTGCCCTGGCGATGGCGGCAGGAGGAATCACCACGCGTCTGGAAGCGGGGCCACGGTTTGACTGGCTGCTGCTGGTGACAGCGATGGCCTTGACCGCCGCCGTAGCCATGCGGCTGTTGGCCGATAACTCGGCCGAGCGAGAGGCTGCGGCGCGCTACGCGGGCGATCCCCTGAAGGACATTCTGGATTCAGCCGGCACGATGGTGCTTTCCATCGGGTTGGATGGAAAGCTGACTTATGTGAATCCAACCGGCGAGCGCCTGCTCGGCTACCACGCGGCAGAGCTGGTGAATCAGGAGACGACGAAGGATCTGCTTGCGCCTGGCGAGGACGAGCGCCTGGTGTCTGAAGTGCGACGGCTGTACGGAATCCAGAAGACCACGGAGAACAGCGAAGATGGCGGACTGGAGACCTACGCACAGGTTGTGCAGTCGCTGGCGCCGAGCCAGGTGCCGAGTTTCGAGACTCACTTGCGGCGGAAGGACGGGTCGCTGTTCCCAGTCCGGCTTCACATTTCAACTCTGCGAAATCGCGCCGGCGTACCAACCGGACTGGTTGCGGTGGCGCTGGATCAGTCGATCACGGCGGCACAGGGCGAGGGGATGCGTATACCGCGGGACCGCTACCGCGACTTGTTTGAGAACTCGAGCGAGATGATTGCGACGCTCGATATGGCGGGCAAATTTCTCTATGCCAATCCGGCATGGAGACGCACCTTCAAACTGGATCGGAATGCGTCGCTGGAGAGCGAGTCATTTGGGGATGGGTTTGGGCTGAGTTGCCGTGAAGAGGCCGCGGCTCTGCTGAAGAAAGCTCTGGATGGAGTAACAGTCGATCGCGCTCCGCTGCGAAGCGAGACGGCGGACGGACGGGTGCTTGACCTGGAGATGAGTCTTCATCAGCGGCGGCGCGCGGGCAAGCCGCTGGCGGTTCAATGCCTACTGCATGACGTGACGCAGCAGAAGCAACGCGAACATCGGCTGGCACTGCAACTGGTAGTGAGCCAGATTGTGGGCGAGAACGTTTCAGCGGAGATTGCGACCAAGAGAGTATTGGAAGCGCTTTGCATCTCGCAGGGCTGGGACGTGGCGGTGAAGTGGGAAGTGAACCCCGAGGAGAATCGGCTGGAATTCAGCACGGCCTGGGGTGTGCAAGGCAAAGAGGCCGAGGCACTGATTCAAGAGAGCATGGGGATTACGCTGACTGCGGGCGGCAGCCTGCCGGGACGCGCCTGGAAGGAAGGCCGGCTGGTGTGGGCAGCGGATTTATCTGCGCTGCCGACGGGGTCGCGGGTGCAGGCGGCGATTCGAAGCAAGATGACTTCCGGCTGGGCGGCGCCGGTTCAGGTGGGAAACAATGCGCTGGCGGTGCTGGAGTTCTATTGCCGCATGAGGCTCCGCGAAGACCGCGAAACAACGGCGGCGATGGAGACGGTGGCGGGCTCGCTGGGCCAGATGCTGGCGCGGACGCGGGAACGAGAGCGCGCGGAGGAACTGAGCCGGCAGCAGGAGATTCTGCTGGGATCGGTGGCAGACGGCATTTGCGGCGTCGATCGGAACGGGCTGGTGCGTTTTGCAAATCCCGCGGCAGCGCGCCTGCTGGGGGCACGTCCGGCGAATTTGATTGGAAAACCGGTTCATCAACTGGTGCACGGTGCGGCGCCGGCTGACAAAAAATGCGCTGAGGATTGTCCCCTGCGCCGGGCGTCGGGGCAGCGGAAGTCCGTGACCGGCGAGGGCACCATTTTTCGGACGAATGGCACGGGGTTCCCTGCTGAGTTCTTTCTGAATCCGATTTTGGATCAGGGAAGATTTTCGGGATCGGTACTGAGCTTCCGCGACATCAGCCAGCGGTATGCGCTGGACCGGATGAAGGATGAATTCGTTTCGACGGTCAGCCACGAGTTGCGCACTCCGCTGACATCAATTCGTGGAGCACTGGGTCTGCTTTCTTCGGGCATGCTGGGCGCCATCAACGAAAAAGCGGCCAATCTGTTGCGCATTGCCCTGAGCAACTCTGAGCGTCTGGTGCGGCTGATTAACGACATTCTCGATCTGGAGCGCACCCAAAGTGGACGCGAGCCGCTGGCATTTCGCCCGGTGCAATTGGGTGAGATTGTGCGGCAAGCCATTGACGGGATGCAGCCTGTTGCGGATGAGGCGGGCGTGCTGCTGATTCACGACAAGACGCAGGTGGAGATCACGGCAGACGCGGACCGTTTGCTGCAGGTGGTGACGAACCTTCTGTCGAATGCGGTGAAATTCTCGCCTCCGAATTCGGCTGTGTCGGTCATGCTGCGCTCGGGTGCAAGTGGCGTAACGTTGTCTGTAATCGACCAGGGGCGTGGCATTCCCGCCGACAAGCTGGAAGTCATCTTCGGACGATTCCAGCAGGTGGACGCTTCAGACTCGAGGCAGAAGGGTGGCAGCGGACTCGGACTCGCAATTTGCCGGGCGATTGTTTTGCAGCACACTGGACGCATCTGGGCGGAACGCAATCCGGTTCGAGGTTCGACGTTCAGGGTCTTTTTGCCTTACCAGCCAGCGGCGGTGAAGAAAGAAGCTGGGGATCTGAGTCCGGAGACTCATGGAGCTGTATTGGTCGCTGATACAAATGGAACGACGAGGCCATTGATTGCCGATCAACTAGCGCGATTTGGATATCGGCTGGTGGAAGCGACAACGGTGGATCAAGCGGTGGCAGTGGCGCACGATGGCGTGTCTGCAATCGTGCTGGACACGACGCTGGACGGAAGCAATGGCTGGGAGGTTCTGCCGATGTTGCGGCGCGAAGAACCCGAGGCACACACACCCGTGCTGCTGGTGGGTGTAGCGAGTCCGCAAACCACGTCCGAAGAGCATACCAAGGGAGACAGGCTCTTTCCGCGGCCCTCTGACGATGCGATGCTCACCGAACTGGCCAAGGCGCTTTGCGTGCCGGGCGAGGCGATGCGGGTTTTGATCGTAGAAGACGACATGGATCTTGGTCAGGTAATTGCGGAGATCTTTACACGCGAAACGATCAAGGTGAAGGTCGCGCACACGCGCCAAGCTGCGCTGGATGAATATATGGCGCTCCAGCCGCACATGGTAGTGCTTGATATCGGGCTTCCCGATGGCGATGGATATAACGTGGTGGACTGGCTGCGGCAACATGAAGATCTTGGCCGGATACCACTGGTGGCGTATTCCGCACACGGCTTGACGCAGGCGGAGCGCATGCAATTGGTGCTGGGACTTACACATTTTCTGGTGAAGGCAAGCGTTGAGCCGGAGCAACTTGAAACTCTAGTTTTGACGATGCTGCGGAGTTCGCTGGAAGTTGAGGAGTCTGTGCCCGAGGTTTCAGCGAGCTAGGCCGAACAGGATTCTTTCTGGGCGGCCGCAGCCGATGCGGACCGCTGAGTCGAGGCAGAACGTAAATGGAGCCGCCACGGCGTTGCGGCAACTGGGGAGTTGAACAATGCACCGCATCCTTATCATTGATGACGAAGATGACATCCGCGAAGTAGCCGCACTTAGCCTCGAGACCGTGGCAGGGTGGGAAGTGATGGTTGCGAATTCTGGAGCGCAGGGACTTGTACGAGCGTCGGCGTATCAGCCCGACGCCATTCTGCTCGACGTGATGATGCCGGGAATGGACGGTCCCACTACGTTCCGCGAACTGCGCAAGAATCCGGCAACGGCGCATATCCCAGTGCTTTTACTTACCGCGAAAGTGCAGGCCAGCGACCGGCTTCGGTTTGCCGATCTGGGTGTGGAGGCGGTGCTTGTGAAGCCGTTTGATCCGCTTACTCTTTCTGACCAGGTCGCCAGTATTCTGGGTTGGAGCTGAGGTACTCTTCGGTGGGAAATCTTTCAAGTCCGGCTTTTGCCGAGGCGATGAATCGCCTCTGGGTGAAGTTCCTGCCGCAGATGGAAGAGCGGGTGGGCACGCTTGAGGCGGCGGCTGCGAGCCTTGCCGCGGGTACACTCTCTGCGGCCCAGCGGGAAGAGGCAAGCTCAGAGGCGCATAAACTTGCGGGCGTACTCGGCACTTTTGGCTTGCAGGAAGGCACTGTGCTGGCACACGAGGCGGAGGCTACTTATTTGGTGGACCCGCAGACGGACCCTGCCGTGGTTGCGCGTCTGGCAGAGATCGCAGCTCAACTGCGAGTGATGCTCGCGGGTCGAAACGATCCGTCCAGCAACTAAGGCTCAAAGACCCCCTCAGCGATTACACTTTGCAAAGGTGATTGGCCAGGAACCATCTTCGCGTCAGCTTGACCTCAGCTTTGAGGCGCCAGAGAATGCGCGCCGCATTTGGCCGGTGCGCGTGCTGGTGGAGCAAGTGCGCGCGCAGGTGGAAGAGGAATACGGAGACATCTGGGTAGAGGGCGAGATCTCAAACTGCCGCCCTGCGCCATCGGGCCATTTGTACTTCACACTGAAAGACGCAGAAGCGCAATTGCCGGTTGTGCTGTTCCGGCGTCAAGCGATGCTGTTGCGGTTCCAGCCTGAGGATGGGCTGCATGTTCTGGTGCGCGGAAGGGTGAGCGTGTATGGTCAGCGAGGGCAACTGCAACTGGTCGGTGAGACGATAGAGCCGGTCGGAGCCGGCTCTCTGCAACTGGCGTATGAGCAGTTGAAGGAGCGACTCAAGTCCGAGGGGTTATTCGATGCGGATCGGAAGCGGCCGCTTCCGGAGTTTCCGCGAACAGTGGGGATCGTCACATCACCGACGGGCGCGGTGATTCGCGATTTTCTGAACATAGCAGGCCGACGTCATTCGGGACTGAACGTGCTGCTCTTCCCGGCTTCGGTGCAAGGCGAATCCGCGGCAGCTGAGGTGGAAGCTGCGTTGGCGCAAGCAAACGCGTGCGGGCTGGTGGACGTGATTGTAGTGGCTCGCGGGGGTGGTTCGCTCGAAGATCTGAGCGCTTTCAATAGCGAACGGCTGGCGCGCGCGATTGTGGCCTCGCGACTGCCGGTGGTTTCGGCAATCGGTCACGAGACGGACTTTACGATTGCGGACTTTGTGGCGGATCTGCGTGCGCCGACGCCGTCAGCGGCGGCAGAACTGATAACAGAAGCGCAGCACCGGATCGCGGAGCGTGTCGCCAACCATGTAAATCGGTTAGAGCGTGCGGCGCGGTTTCAACTGTTGCACGCGCGGCAACAGCTTGACAGTGCGACGGTGGATCGCGCGGAATGGCGCGTGATATCGATGTTGCACCGGCTAGATCAAAGGCTGGACGATTTTGGTTTCAACATGGAGGCAGCGGTCAGCGAGCAGTTGCGCGAGCGACAGCGTGAAGTGGCTGATTTAGCGGCGGCCGTGCTGCAGCATGATCCGCGGCAATTACTCGGTCGGACTCGGGAGCGGTTGAACTCACGAGGCAATCGACTCGATCGCAGCCTTGAGAGAACACTGCGAGAAACGGCTGCACGGCTAAGTTCCCTGGATGCGCAGTTGCATTCTTTGTCGCCATTGGCGGTACTGGAGCGAGGCTACGCATTGGTGCTTGGAGCGAACGGAGCGTTGATACGGTCGAGTAAGCAGGTTGCTACCGGCGATCGGGTAACGACACGGCTCAGCGATGGCGAATTCACCAGCCAAGTTGAAAAGACCGTCAGGAAGAAACCGAGCAAGAAGTAAAACATGACTAGAGCAACTGCACGCAGACTTTTTGGGACAGATGGCATTCGCGGAATCGCGGGTGAAGCTCCGCTTGATACGACTACTGTTTTCGCCACTGGCCTGGCGATCGGGCACTCCCTGCGCGAGAAGACCGCGCCCGCTGTGCTCTTGGGCCGCGATACGCGCGAGTCGAGCAACTGGATCGCGGCGATGTTGGCGGCAGGCTTGCGCGACGCAGGTGTGCGGGTTGAGAGTGCGGGAATTGTGCCGACGCCGGCGGTGGCGTTTCTGGCGAGAACGCATGGGTTTAGCGCAGGCGTGGTGATCAGCGCCTCGCATAATCCGTGGCGTGACAATGGCATCAAGCTTTTTGGTGGCGACGGATTCAAGTTGCCGGATGCGGTGGAGTCGGCGATTGGAGCCGAGATTCGAAGGCACGCGGTAGATGCCGTGCCGCCTCAAGCTGACTCTCTGCCGCCTGTTGAAGACAACCATGCGCTGCAAGAGGACTACATACGGTTCCTGATCGAATGCGTGCCGGAGCTGAGACTCAACGGGCTGCGCATCGTGGCCGATTGCGCAAATGGAGCGGCGTCAGCAGTTGCGCCGGAACTTTTTGCGCGGTTGGGCGGTGAGATTCCATTGAAGTTTACGCTGCTGAATATTTTGCCGGACGGGCGCAATATCAACGACAGTTGCGGAGCATTGCATCCTGAGTGGGTGGCGAAAGAGGCCGAGGCTCGTGGAGCAGCGTTGGGCCTCACCTTTGATGGGGATGCGGATCGATGCATGCTTACAGGCGCACACGGCAACATTATTAATGGAGATGCCATTCTGCTGATGGCGGCGAGGGACTTGAAGGCACGCGGGCTCCTGACTGACGATCTGGTCGTGGCAACGACCATGTCGAACATGGGTCTGGAGGCGGCGCTCAAGCGCTCCGGCATTCGCATGTTGCGCGCCCCTGTTGGAGATCGCTATGTGCTCGAGCAGATGCAGCGGTACGACGCAGCATTAGGTGGCGAGCAATCGGGGCACATCCTTTTGCCTCATCTGGCTACGACAGGCGATGGGTTGCTTACCGCTTTGGTTGTGCTGGACCTGATTGCGAGAAGCGGCAAGAGCATCGATGAGCTTAGCGCAGACCTGAAGGTGTTTCCGCAGGTAATCGTCAACGTGAAGGTGCGCGAGAAGAAGCCGTTGGAGGCGATTCCGGCTGTGGCTGAGCGCATTCGCGCTGCGGAAGAGGAGTTGCAAGACTCTGGCCGCGTGGTGATTCGGTACTCGGGCACAGAAGCCCTAGCGCGGGTGATGATTGAAGCGGAGAGCGAAGAGGCGATGCGGAGGCACGCCGAAGCGATTGCGGGAGCGATTCGAAATGAGCTCGGAGTTTAGCTCTCAGTACTTTCTTCGTGGTATTCCATCTCGGTATTGATTGCCCAGATATTGTCTTTCGCGGTCACGTTGTTGGCGATATTTTCGACGGCAGTCATAGCGGTGAGCATGGAGTGATCCTGGTTGTTGTATTTATGCATGCCATTGCGGCCAATCAAGAATAGGTTTTCAAATCGGTCCGTGTAGTTGCGGACCACTTCGAAACGATCATAGGTTCCGAAATACGCGGGATATGTTTTGGGGACGCGAACGACATGTGAGTCTTCGACGTCTTCAGCATCAAGGATGCCGATTTTTGCGATCTCGGCGATCGCGAATTGTGTCATCTCGTCGTCGGAGAGTTTCCAGATGGGATCAGTGTCGTTGCAAAAATACTCGAGACCGATCCAAATGCTGCCCGGCTTGGCGACCAGCCATGGGCTCCAGTTGTTGAATATCTGCAGGCGGCCTAGCATGACGTCCGCTTCCTGAACATATATCCAATTGTCTTTAAGCTGGCTGCCGTCATCTTCGCTGACCTTTAGCCTTTTAGCCAGGAGACCGACAGTAATGAAATCGCGGTAGATGAGGCCTTCGCTGACTTCGGCCACGTCGGGGGGAACCGCGCAGGATAGGCCGCGAATCAGATCGCGGACCGGCATCGTCGAGAAGAAGTAGTCGCCCGCATACGTCATTCGTTCGCCCGACTGGTTGACCCCTTCAACGGAAAGAACCTTGCTGCCTTCCACGCTGATGCGATCAATCTTGAAACCGAAATTGATTTCGCCACCGGCGACACGGATGAGTTCAGCGGCATGCTCCCATAGCTGCCCAGGGCCCAGCTTTGGATAGAGAAACCTTTCGATCAGCGAAGTCTCAGTTTGTTTTTGGGAGATTCCATCGCGTTTGCGGGCGCCAAATGTTTTTGCCAGAAAATGCGTGACGACGGCTTTGAGCGAGAGACCCTTAATGCGCTGAGCACCCCATTCGGCGCTAATGGCGCCGCATGGTACACCCCACACTTTTTCGGTGTAAGACTTGAAGAACGTTAGATAAAGCTGCTTGCCAAAGCGATTGATGAAAAAATCCTCCAGCGATCGTTCCGGACGGATAGGCAACAATGCAGCTCGAATGTAGCTCAAGCCTGCGATGAGGGTCCGCACGATTCCCATCTTCTTGAGAGTGTCAGCGGTAAGGCGGATCGGGTAATCGAAAAATTGTCGCATGAAATAGATGCGACTCTTGCGTCCGCGCACCAGCATGACGAGGTTGTCATCCTGCGGATCTGCAGTTTTGATTGCGGAAGGCAGGTCGCGTTCCTGGCCCCGATAGAGCAGCGCGCCATCGCCATCTGTTCCGGCCTGCATCGGCATCAGGTCAAGCCACCATTGCATGACACGATCGGATTTTGAGAAGAAGCGATGGCCGCCAATATCCATGCGGTTTCCCTTGTAGCAGACGGTGCGCGACAGGCCTCCAACCTGATTCGCGGCCTCGATCACGATCGGTTTGATCCCCGTATGACGCTGCAACTCAATGGCGGCGGTTAGACCTGCGGGGCCCGCTCCTATGATGACGGCTGTTCCCTTGATCATTGATTGATCTCGAAGTGTTTTACTTCCGGAGGATTCTCGTAGCTATATACGAAGAGGTTTTCATTGTCCCATGCGAAGCCGAGTGGTGAAACATAACGCAGCCTAAGCCCTAGCAGGCGCACGCTCTCATCTCTCAGCCTCCAATTTGAGATGACTATTGGACTTGATCCCGATTCGCGATTCAGAGCCTGCAACTCGTCGAGGCTTATCTGTTGGTTACTGTCCCATCCCTTGCGATAAACGAGAATTGATCCACGACATTGGCATCCAGGAAAGTACGCCGACTGGACGCCGGTGTATCCGAGGATCGCAGGCGCAACGATCTGTGGTTCGATTACCAGCGCTCGCAGGCCGAGTCCACTGCTCTTGAGCCATGTCGCCGTCGCCTTGGCACCGGAGAATGGCTTCTGCCACTCCAACACGCAGTAGAAGATGCAGAGAGATACCTGAATACTCAGCAGCATCAGCAAGACTGGCTGAGATGCGTAGGAAGGGATCCATGATCGTTTCCTTTCATTGCCGGCATCTATCATCAATGCGATGGCGTAGCTGACGCTCAAAACCGTGCTGTGAGTTTGGAGAGGGATGTGCACAGTGAGTGAAACAACCGCCATCCACAACACTGAGCTCATGATCATGAACCAACGGCTGCGACGGCCGGGCAGGACTGCCAGGGCGAGAAGCCACAATCCAAGGGTTACTCCTGCATCGATCACAGACTGGAGTGAAACATGCGCAGCCAGCTCACCACTTGACCGCGAGGCTTGTTGAAGATCGAAGGGCAAAAAGTAACGCCACACTTTGCCAATCCCGAGGATCAGATATTCGAGAGGCGATGCACCAGGCACTTGATATTGCGGCAAGTAGATGTCGGCGGCAGGGCGAATCGAGAGGTAGCAGACGATCATCGATCCAGCAAGGACCGCCACGGATATCCAAAATCGCGGCTCCCTTAATCTTTCAGAAATGAGAGACCAGCCTGGATGCGGGGCGAGACAGTACAGCCACACAAAGATGGTGGCGACAATTGGAATCGCGAAAAAGTGAGTATTGATTGCGAGGGCAAGGAACGCCACCGCGAGCCAGTGCCTGCGAGGATCGGATAAAAGGCAACGCGCCGCTGCGACGAGCAGAACGCCCGCAAGCATATAGCTTCTCGCTAACACGCCCATTGTGAAGAAAATGGCAAGGCCAAACACCAACAGCGCGCGGATGACGACGGGGAGCCTGTGTTCAGAGAGGATCAACCAAGCCATCACAACTGACAGTGCGTAGTTGATGCACTGCACCCAAGCCATGTTCGAAGAAAAATGTGCTGGCAAATAGAGCAGCAGGTACCAGAGAGCCGGGTGAGCCTCGTAATGCAGGTGGTGGAAGAGTTCGAAGAGGCTGCGGCTGTCGCGCGCGATAAGCCAAGCCTGCGCCTCGTCAAGATACATCTCGTGGTTGAAAACGATGAGTGCGAGCAACGCGGAAAACAGGCCGAGGAGACCGTATACGGCGGCGCTCTCGCGGTAAAAATGGATGCGTTCGGAAGGATGTATTTTCCCTGCTCCGTTCACAACCTGCGCCGCTACGTCACCGTGCATACGGATGCCTCTGGCCAGAGTCTAGCAGTCCAAATCAGCTTTAGAGGCATTCTGTAAGCGATGCTGAAACCGAGAGTAATCGTGAAGGCAACATATGCCGGACTGCAAGTTCCTGAATAGGAATCGAGAATCGATTAGCGACGCAGAGTGCCCAAAGGGATAAGCAAAACACGCACATTGAGCGGCTAGAGATCGCGCCAATTGGGGCCGAATCCGAGGTCGGCGACTAGCGGAACATTCAGATTGACCACGCCTTCCATTTCGGTGCGAACCAATTCTTCGATTTCAGAAGTTTCGTCTGCTGGAACTTCGAAGAGCAGTTCGTCGTGAACCTGAAGGACCATGCGAGTTTTGAGTTTGCGCTCGGTGAGTTTGCGGTCCAGGGCGATCATTGCCAGCTTGATGAGGTCGGCGGCAGTGCCCTGCAGCGGGGTATTTATAGCGGTGCGCTCGGCAAATCCGCGCTGGTTGGGGTTGCGGCTCTCAATATCGGGAATCGGGCGAATGCGCCCAAACAGGGTGCGGACGCTTCCTTCGCGGCGCGTCGCTTCGAGCGTTTTTTCAATGAATGTCTTCACGCCCTGATAGCGCGCAAAATAGCGCTCGATGTAGGCGCGGGCTTCAGCTTGCGGGATGCCCAACTGCGCTGCCAAACCGAATGCGGAGATTCCATATACGATGCCGAAATTGACTGCCTTGGCGCGATTGCGCGTTTCCTTATCCATGGTTTCGGCAGGGACGCCGAAGACTTCACTGGCGGTGAGGGTGTGGATGTCCTGGTCTTCCTGGTAGGCGCGTACCAGCAGCGGATCGCCGCTGAAATGGGCGAGAAGCCGCAGCTCAATCTGGGAATAGTCAGCGGAGAGAAGTTGGGTGCCGGGAGCTGAAATAAATGCCGCGCGAATCTCGCGGCCGAGTTCAGTGCGGATCGGGATGTTCTGGAGATTAGGATTGACGGAGGATAGGCGTCCTGTGGCGGTGGCAGCGGCCTGGAACGTGGTGTGCACGCGTGATTCGGCATCGGCCAGGAGAGGCAACGAATCGACGTAATTGGATTTGAGTTTGGAGAGATGACGGAACTCAAGGACGAGCCGCGGAACTTCGTTGGTCTCCGCGAGCTGCTCGAGAACGTCTTGCGCGGTGGAGATGGCCTTGCCTTTTCCGCGAACAACGGGCGCAGGAAGGCCCATGTGGGTGAAGAGCACCTCGCCAAGCTGCTTGGGCGAGTTGATGTTAAAGCGGCGGCCAGCATGCGAGAAGATCTTTTCGCCGACGCGCTCCAACTCTGCAGCGAATCGCTTCGAAAGGCCGTTGAGGACCCCGATGTCGATACGGACGCCCTTCTTCTCCATGCGATAGGCGAGAGTCGCCGCGGCAGCGGCCGGCAAGGATGAAGGCGCGGACTGATTGTGACGCGCGGCTACATCGGCCAGCGATTGAGTGGAGTGGGTGGGGTTGAGGCCATAGGAGAGCAACATGGTGTCGTCGACCAAACCGCGCAACTCGACATCCAGGCCGCAAAGGACGTGAAGCGCCAGCTTCAAATCGTGAACCCGCTTGGGCACGGCGGCGTCCTGAAGCAACGCGCGCAGATCGGGTGTGAGCGGCAGGCAAAGAGCCTTGCCCGGCTCAGTGCAGACACCGATGCTGGAGCGCGTCTTCTTTTCAGCTTCTTCAACGACATCGAGCAGCGAAAGGGTTTGTGGGACCTCATCTTCTGTCTCTTCGGCGATTGGCTCGACAGCGTCGAGGGCAAAGGCGAATCCATTCTGGCGGGCGGCGCCGTAGAAATCGGCGGCTTGCTCATCTGTGGGCTGGTCGATCAACTCCGTGGCGGGCGCGGTGGTTGAGGGAGCGAGGTCGCGGAGCATGGATGTGAATTCAAGCTCGGTGAAGAGTTCGCGGCAGGCTTCGAGGTCTGGCTCCTGCGTTTCCATGGCACCCAAGTCGAGTTCGAGCGGGACACGACAATCGATTGTGACGAGTTCCTTGGAGAGCAGGACCGCGCCGCGATTCTGTTCGAGGGATTCGCGATAGCTCTTGCGCTTGACCTCGGCTGCACGATCGAGAACGGATTCAACGCTGCCGAACTGCAGGATCAATTCGACGCTTCCCTTATCGCCAATGCCAGGGGCTCCGGGAATATTGTCGATGGTATCGCCGCGCAGGGCCATGACATCGATGACTTTTTCGGGGGGGACGCCGAGCACCTCAGTAACCTTGGCGGCGTCTAGGATCAGGTTGTCTTTTTGCGGATTTAGGACTTTGACATGGGGACTGACGAGTTGCATCATGTCTTTGTCGCCGGACACAATGAAGACTTCGTGATCGCGTTCGGCCGCCTCTCGGGCAAGGGTGCCGATGACGTCGTCGGCCTCAAAGCCTTCAGCTTCGAGAATCGGGATGCGGAGAACCTCAAGCGAGCGGCGAATGTAAGGGATCTGCCGGCGCAAGTCCTCAGGCATGGCTTCACGCTTGGCCTTGTATCCGTCGTAACTCACTTCTTCGAAGGTCTGCGACTTCGAACTCCATTTGCGCAGGGTGCCGATGGCGCGAGCACGCTCATCGCGGAACACGGCTCCGCTGACGTCGAAGACCGCAGCAAAGTAGCGCGGAGAGAAGTCCTGGCGCAGCTTCTTGATCATGTTGACGAAGACGTAGGTGGCAGCCGTGGGCAGCCCGGAACGGGTCGACATGGGTCGGCTGCGCTGCATGGCGTGGTAGGCGCGAAAGATGAACGACATGGTGTCGAGCAGGAAAATGGGCGGTTTGTCTTGGCCGGGCACGGTAACGAGTTTATCAGCGTGGATACCCGACGTGGACGGGAGCTATGCCGGCTTTGAATGGGTGGACAGCCGCTCGAACCTAGCGATCTGGATCTGGCTTTCCTGGGCCATATCAGCGCCTTGCTGCCAATTGCGGTACCAGTTCATGGTCCATTCCAAGGCGGTTTCGATGTTGAGGCGTGGCTGCCAGCCGAGTTGAGTGCGGGCTTTGGTGGAGTCGAGTTTGAGATATTGCGCCTCGTGAACGCCTGGAGTGGAATCGGTGGTCCAGGACGCGCCTTCACTCCACATGCCGGCTAGCTTAGTGGCAATTCGCTCGACCGGCCACGCATCATCATCGTCCGGGCCGAAGTTGAAGGAAGATGCGGCCAGTTCGCACTCTGCGAGGGCCTGTTCGGCGAGCATGATGTATCCGTTCAAGGGCTCGAGGACATGTTGCCAGGGTCGAATCGCATTTGGCCGCCTGACGAGCACAGGTCGGCGAGCTTGAAAGCCGCGGATGAGGTCCGGAATGAGTCGATCTTCAGACCAGTCGCCCCCGCCAATCACGTTTCCGGCGCGCGCGGTAGCGAGGACGATGTGATGTTCGGGAAGGCGGTTCGCAGGGAAATACGAATCCCGATACGCAGCGCACACAATCTCGGCGCATGCCTTGCTGGAGGAATAGGGGTCGTGCCCGCCAAGGGGATCAGTTTCGCGATATGGCTGGCCGGTTTCAAGATTCCGATAGCACTTATCTGTTGTGACGCAAACGACGGCGCGCACGGTGGGAGTATTCCGAACCGCCTCGAGGACATTTGCCGTGCCCATGACGTTGGTTTCGTAGGTTCCCAGAGGGTCGGCATAGGAGCGCCGCACGAGGGGCTGCGCGGCAAGATGAAAGACCACTTCGGGAGCAAAATCAGCCATCGATGCTTCGAGCTTTGGATAGTCCCGGATATCGCCTCGATCGTCATCGAGAACGGCGGCCACGGAAGCCGCTGTAAACAGATTGGGCTCAGTGCATGGGTCGAGGGCGTAGCCCCGGATCAGGGCTCCCCTGCCGGCCAGCCAGAGCGCCAACCAGCCACCTTTGAATCCAGTATGGCCGGTCATGAAGACGCGGCGGCCCTGCAATGGATTTACCAGGTCTTCCATGGAGCACTCCCGGTGGCCCAGAGTTCTTCGAGCTTCTGCTTTTCGCGCATGGTGTCCATGGGCTGCCAGAAGCCGCGATGAAAGAACGCCTGCACCTGACCCTTTGCGGTAAGTTTCTCAAGGGGCTCTCGCTCAAATGCTGTACTTTCGCCGGAGATTTCGTCGATGACAGATGGGGAGAGGACGAAGAATCCGCCGTTGATCCATCCGCCTTCGCCCTCCGGTTTCTCTTGAAATGCACTGATCGTCGGTCCGTCGACGACCATGCCACCAAACCTGGCCATAGGATGTACCGCCGCCACCGTTGCCAGCTTGCCGTGGTTTTTGTGGAAGGCGACCTCGGCCGTGATGTCAAGGTCACTGACGCCGTCTCCGTAAGTCATACAAAAAGCTTCTTCCCCTTGCAGATATGTCGCGACGTTGCGCAGGCGGCCACCGGTGCCGGTGTTGTCACCGGTATCGACCAGCGTGACGCGCCAGGGCTCAGCGACGCTCTGATGCACCTGCATGCGGTTTTCATGCATGTCGAAGGTAACGTCAGACATGTGTAGGAAATAGTTGGCGAAATACTCTTTGATCAGGTAGCCCTTGTATCCGCAGCAAATGATGAAGTCGTTGATCTGGTGCTGCGAATAGATCTTGAGGATGTGCCAAAGGATTGGCCGGCCGCCGATCTCGACCATCGGCTTGGGACGAATTCCTGTCTCCTCGCTGAGGCGGGTGCCCAGTCCTCCTGCCAAGATAACCGCTTTCATTTGAACCTCTTATTCCCAACGAATCCGGCGAACAAACTGCCAGCAGGATCAACTTGATTCGCAGGAAGCTTTCCTTGACTAATACAGTACACTGGCGCCTTTCAATTGGGTATGCTTGGTTAGTGGACCCCCAATGACCGACAGAAGCGGACGGCTTCGGCATCAAATTCTTGAACTAACGGCCCGGTATTTTGCCGAAGCTTTTCCTGACGTCGAGTTCAAGCCAGGAGTGACGCCGGTTCCGGTCTCGGGTAAGGTCATCGATGGAGGCGACCTGAGTTCGGTCGTGGATTCGGCGCTGGATTCGTGGTTCACGACTGGGCGCTTCGCCGAGGACTTTGAGCGGAAGCTGGCGCGGTTTGTGGGTGTTCGCTGTGCGTCGCTGGTGAATTCCGGCTCGTCGGCCAATCTACTCGCTGTAAGTGCACTGACATCTCTCAAACTGGGCGATCGCCGTCTGAAGCCGGGCGATGAAGTGATTACAGTCGCAGCAGGATTCCCGACGACGATCAACCCGATCATTCAAAATCGGCTGGTTCCGGTCTTTGTGGATGTGACGCTGCCGACCTACGAGATCGATGTGAGCCAGCTTGAGGCCGCTCGAAGCGAAAAGACCAGGGCGGTGATGATTGCCCACACGCTGGGCAATGTGTTCGATCTCGACGCCGTGTCGGCGTTCGCGAAAAAGCATGACCTGTGGCTGATTGAAGACTGCTGCGATGCGCTCGGATCAACATGGAAGGGGCGGCACGTGGGGACGTTTGGCGATATCGCGACGGTCAGTTTTTATCCGGCGCACCATATCACGATGGGTGAGGGCGGTGCAGTGCTCACCGATAAGCCGAACCTGCAGGTGCTGATCGACTCGTTCCGCGACTGGGGACGAGACTGCTGGTGCGATCCTGGGAAGGACAACACCTGTGGCAAGCGGTTTGAGTGGCAACTCGGTTCGTTGCCCTGCGGATATGACCACAAGTACACGTATTCGCATATCGGTTACAACCTGAAGGCTACCGATATGCAGGCGGCGCTCGGAGCGTCGCAGATTGAAAAGCTGCCTGGATTTATCGAGCGGCGCAAGGAAAACTTTCGGCATGTTTTCAAAGCACTTAGTCCAGCGGAAGATTGTCTCGTGCTGCCGCAAGCGACGCCGGGCTCAGATCCATCGTGGTTTGGATTTCCGATTGGAGTGCGCGAGACAGCGCCTTTCACGCGGCAGGATCTGACGCGCGCGCTGGAAGCGAAGAAGATTGGGACTCGGTTGCTTTTTGGCGGCAACCTTATCAAGCAGCCGGCCTATGAGGGCTGCAAATATCGCGTGGTTGGAGAACTGACGAATACGGACTTCGCGATGAACAATGTGTTTTGGATCGGGGTTTACCCGGGATTAACCTTGCCGATGCTGGATTATGTTGCGGAGACCATTCGCGAGTTTACCCGAGATCCCAAGCAATCTACGGGGGTTACGTTTGTGCATTCAAAAGAAGTTTCGGCCGTTCAGAGCACCGCTCCGGCCGTAGAATCGGACTGATTTGTCAGGAGCAAAACGATGAATGCCACAGAACGCAAGATGCTCGATCTTCTGAGAGCCGGCAGGGATGAATTTGGCTATGTTGCCGTGAAGGCGGAGTTCGAAGCTGAAGGCACGCGCGTGGAAGAGCTGTTGCGACTCGTGGAGATCTGCCGCAAGGCGCAGCTAAAGTTTGGCCTCAAGATAGGCGGCTGCGAAGCGATGCGGGACTTGCTTGAGAGCAAGCAGATTGGAGTCGATTACATCATTGCTCCAATGATCGAAAGTCAATATGCCCTGTCAAAGTTTGCTGATGCAGTCGACAAGGTTTATGCACCAGAAGAGCGCGAAGATACGGAGTTCTTATTCAACCTCGAAACGCTTCACGCATTTGAAAGCGCGGGAGAACTCGCCGGATATGCCGCGGATGCGCCAAGCATTGCCGGCATCGTTTTTGGCCGAGTCGACTTTTCTCTTTCGGCGGGACTCAGCCGAGATGCGATCAATGACGACATTGTGACAGACTACGTGTTACGCACCGCAGCTATTTGCAAAGAGAAAGATCTCGACCTGGTGGTTGGCGGCGGAGTATCGAGCGACTCTATACCTGTACTTCGAAAGATTGCTTCGGTTCACTTGACGCGATTCGAGACCCGCAAGATAATCTTCGACGCACAAGCTGCGGAAGACTCGTCGATCGCGCACGGGCTACTCAACGCCGTGCATTTCGAGCTGTTGTGGTTGCTAAATAAGCGGGAATATTACGGCCGGATCCACAAGGAGGACGCGAAGCGAATCGACATGCTGGAAAAGCGATGGAAGGTCCTGAATGGCTGAACGCGACAGACCCAGCAAACACAAGCTTCTGGTCTTTGGAGCAAGTGGGGCTATTGGTCAAGCACTGGTGGACGGTGCGTTATCGCGTGAATGGGAAGTAATCGCAACGACTCGCAAATCTGGAGCGAGTGGAACAGATATTAACCAGCCAAGCCGGGCTGTCACCTGGATCACGGTTGACCCATTCGCTGAAGGATTTACTTCCACATCGCTTTGTGCGAACGGCCCTTATTCCGCGGTATGCTGGGCGCAGGGAGCCAACATAAACGACAGTGTCTACACTGTCGATGAAAGCAACCATTTAGCGCTTTACAAAGCGAACTGCGCGTATATCCTGGTCACTCTGAAACTCTTGTTAACCCATGCGCTGCTTGTAAAACCTGCACGCTGCTGTGTAATCAGTTCAATCTGGCAAAACATTTCCCGTCAAGACAAGCTCTCATACACAATGACGAAAGCCGCCCTGCAAGGTCTGGTGCTATCTGCTTCCACCGATTTGGCGGCGGATGGTCATTTGATCAACGCCGTACTTCCCGGCGCGCTGGATACGCCAATGACGAAGCAAAACCTTCTTCCGAGCCAGATTGAGGAAGTGCGTTCCGCCACAAAGTTCAACAGACTCCCGTCCGTGGGCGATGTCATTTCATTGGTTCTGTATCTGTGTTCGCCAGATAACACCGGAGTAACTGGCCAGTTCATCGCGGCCGACCTAGGATTCAGCCATGTCCACCTCCTTTGAAATTCGCTCTTCCACCGCAAACTATTTGGTCTCGGTCGGCTCGGGCCTCTTTGAGTCCTTCCTGCATGACAAAACCGATCGGATGTTGATCGCTGATGAGAGGTTTTTGGATGCGATCGCTTCATCGGGGCGGCAAAGCATAACCATTTCGGCGAATGAGGCCTCAAAGAGTCTTGACGCGATCCCTGATCTCATCGTGGCTCTTCGAGAACGCGGTGCAAATCGGCAGACTGAATTGGTTGCGCTTGGAGGGGGCACGGTGCAGGACGCAGTGGCCTTCATCGCATCGGTATACATGCGTGGCGTACAGTGGACATATGTTCCTACCACATTGCTTGCCATGGCAGATTCATGCATTGGGGGAAAATCGTCGATCAATGTGGGCCCGTACAAGAATCTTGTTGGAACATTTCACCCACCCAAGTCGGTGTTGATTGATCCAAGACTGGTTCCGACTTTGACCGAAGAGTTGCGCGTTTGCGGATTGATTGAGGCCGCAAAAATCTGCTTTTGCCGTGGAGAAGGTGCTTTCCGGGAGTACCTGGCGTTGGAGCCTGAATCGGATTTGTCAGAGGAACGAGTGGAGGAGTTAGTGATCTGTAGTCTTCAGGCCAAAAGATGGTTTATTGAAGTGGATGAATTCGATCGGTCTGAAAGACTGCTTCTCAACTTTGGCCATACGTTTGGGCACGCTATTGAAGGCGCATCGCACTTCAAAGTTGCACACGGTGTGGGCGTCGGAGTTGGAATACTTTGCGCCATTGAATTGGGAAAGCGCCTCGGCAGGAGTTATGGAAGTGCGAACCGGATTCATAAGCTTAAGGATCATGTACGCTGTTTGCTTTCGAGAGTGCCCGGACTGTTGAAAGAATTGGAAGTGCTTTCCTTACCGGAGGTTCTTGATCGCTTCAAGTCGGATAAGAAGCATGGTGGGAATTTCTACACGGCGATCCTCGTTGGTTCATCTGGTGACGTTGAATTAGCCCGCCTTCAGAAGAACAATAAATCTCTGGCTGCGGTACAAGGAGCAATCGAGTGTGTGATGGATATAATGCGTCTTCCCATGGAAAGAAGCTTTGAGGTCAATGAAATTTAGCGATCTGTTGGCGGAATGGCTTGTGGAACTTGGCTATACGCACTGCTTCTTTGTTGCAGGCGGCAATATCATGCACCTGCTTGAGAGTTGCAGCCGCCGATTCGATTGCATCCCCGTCGTGCACGAGGTCGCAGCGGGCGTTGCCGCAGAATACTTCACGGAAATCTCCGAGAATGAGAAGGCATTTGCACTGGTCACGGCGGGGCCGGGGCTCACGAACATCGTCACAGCTATCGCTGGCGCCTACTTGGAAAGCCGGGAGCTGCTGGTCCTCGGTGGACAGGTAAAGGTAGCAGACCTTGCACGAGGGGAAGTGCGCCAGCGCGGAATTCAGGAAGTGAACGGCGTCGAGATTGTGCGACCGATTACGGTCCGCTCAACTCTGCTTGAAGATGTGGTTGATCGCTCGGCTCTGGTTGAGATTGTGAATGCGACGACCCACGGGCGCAAAGGGCCGGTGTTTATTGAAATTCCCTTGGATGTGCAAGGTCGTGATGTCACCGCAGAAAACTTAGATGTTCAAATTGCGTCGATGGTTCCAGCGATCTCCGTTGTTTCTGAAGATGTGCTGCAAGAGCTCGTTGCGAGATTAGGCAATGCCCAGCGGCCTGTTCTGTTGATTGGCGGGGGAGTGACGCGGGCAACCGCAACATCTCTACTGGGCCAACTGAATCAAATCGGCATTCCGATCATGACTACGTGGAATGGGATGGACCGCATTCCAGCTGATCACCCGCTTTTCTTTGGCAGACCCAATACGTGGGGACAGCGCTCGTCAAACATTCTTCTTCAACAAGCTGACTTGTTGCTCGCTCTCGGCACTCGCCTGGGCTTACAGCAAACAGGTTTCAATTGGAGGGCGTTCGTACCCATTGGAGATGTGGTCCATGTGGAATGTGATCCGGCAGAACTGCACAAAGGCCATCCGCATGTCGCGCTCCGAATCGTCGGTGACGCCAATGAGGTGCTCAGATATTTGACAGAACAAAGTCTTGGCGATTACAGCGAATGGTGCGAGTTCTGCCGCTCTGTCCGAGGTACGATTCCGCTGGTTGAGAAAGTAAATCATACTGGCGAAGGTTATCTCTCCCCGTTTGTGTTTGTGCAAGGACTCTCCCGGCTGTGCAATGGTGAAGATGTTGTGGTCCCCTGCAGCAGTGGCGGTGCCTACACAGTAATGATGCAAGCCTTCGAGATGAAACGTGGACAGAAGTTAGTCACCAACAAAGGCCTCGCGGCGATGGGTTACGGTCTGAGTGGTGCGATCGGGGCTGCCTTTGCTGCCAAAGGCCGACGCACCATTCTGGTCGAGGGAGACGGCGGGTTCATGCAAAACATGCAGGAGTTGGGCACCGTTTCAGTGAACCGGCTAAACATGAAGATTTTTATTTTCGGCGACAATGGATATGCCTCCATCCGAATGACACAAAGCAGCTACTTCGGCGGCCGCTATGTTGGCTGCGATACGGAGACTGGCTTGGGAATTCCGAATTGGAAATATATATTTGCCGCTTATGACATACCGATGATGGAAATCGGACCAGGATTTGAAGAGAACGCCGAGTTTCGTCGCAGTTTCGAAGTCACTGGAGCTGCAGCATTCGTAGTACGGATAGATCCAAAGCAGACCTATTTTCCAAAGATCACGAGCAGGATTACTAGCGATGGCAGTATGGCTTCCAATCCACTTCATTTGATGTCGCCAGATCTTCCGGACGAGGTGGCTTCGATGGTAATGCCGTATCTCAAACATGGGGCCAAGACAAGCGAATGAATTTCCCTGGTCGGAATGCCTTCAGTCATGCTTCGCCGGCAGGAGCCTAAATATGCTTCGCCAAATAAGGACGGAAGACCTTGGGACGGTATTGGAAATGACGCTCCCGCTGCTTGAAGAGTTGCGCGGGCAGCGGATTTTTCTTACGGGTGGAACTGGTTTTTTCGGTTGCTGGCTGGCTGAGAGCTTTTGTTACGCAAATCGGATGCTTGAGTTGGGTGCCAGGCTCACCATACTGACAAGAAGACCTGATGCGTTTGCGAAGAAATGTCCGCATATTGCTTCTGATCCTGCGGTAACTCTGCAATCCGGCGACGTCCGCAACTTCTCATTTCCAGACGGCGATTACAAATACGTTATCCACGCTGCAACCGAAGCCAGTGCGCGGCAGGCCGAAGAGGCGCCGACCGAGATGCTATCGACGATGACTGCCGGAACGGAACGTGCTCTCGAATTTGCGGCTACGCATGGAACCAAAGCATTCCTCTTGACGAGCTCGGGCGCGGTTTATGGCGGGCAGCCAAGCGATTTGACGCACGTGCCAGAGGATTACAAGGGTGCTCCCGACCCGTTAGATCCTTTGAGTGTTTATGGGGAAGGCAAGCGAGTATCTGAACTCTTGTGCGGCATTTACGGGAAGCGGACGGGGCTGGAGTGCAAGATCGCGCGATGCTGGGCGTTTTGCGGTCCGCATCTGCCCCTCGATGCGCACTTCGCTATCGGCAACTTCATTGGAGATGTGCTGGCTGGCCGGTCCATTCAGATTCAAGGAGACGGAACGCCGAGGCGATCTTATCTGTACGCTGCCGATCTTGCGATTTGGCTTTGGACAATTCTGCTGAAAGGGCCTTCGCTTGTGCCGATCAACGTTGGATCGGCGAACGACGTCAGTATTTTGGAACTAGCTCACATTGTGGCGGCAACGCTAAATCCGGGAACGGAAATTCGAGTTGCCAGGCAGGCGGTGGAGGGCGCAGTTTCAGCGCGTTATGTGCCAACTGTAGATCGTGCTCGGGAATTACTCGGATTGAGAGAGATAACTCCTCTTGAGGAATCGATTCGGCGTACGGCCGCATGGCATCGTGGGTGAAAAAGTTCGGAAACTGCGTTTACGCTCCCGAAGCATCTGACGGAGAATCTCCAGATTTTTGAGCAAACGATCGGCGAAACGAAATATTCTTGTGGCCGAGGAAGGTAACGAGCACGGTCACTACGGTCATGATCGCCGCTGCGAGATACGGAGCTCGCTCGGGACGCCTCATATGCTCTCTAAGGATCGGAACCACAATTGGCAGACCTACAAGGCCGATGACCATGCTGCTGCCGTAGACGCCAAGACAACGTATCCACTCGATGAGGTAGTTTCCATGAGTTCGAAAGACAAACCACTTATAGCCAAGGAAAGCTACCGTAATCGCAATCAAGTTTGCCAAGACAGCCGCATACATATAGCAGTACGGGCCGAGCCCTGAGAAGGACCAGTTGAGAAGCGCGAAGAGACCATAGCCGAAGGTGGTGTTGAATCCGCCGACGAGAATATAGCGTGCGAACTGCAGCAGCGATTTGTCGGATTCTGGTTTCACATGGCGGGTTTTCTAGAAGTTGATGCGCTCTTTTTCGGTAACCAGGGGGCGGTTCTGCACGAGGGTGTGAATCGATCCTACGTATTCACCGATGATACCCAGCGCAATCAGTTGCACGGATCCCAGAAAGAAGAGTCCAAGGACCACTGGGGCAACACCCACTGTAAAGCTATTCCAGAAAGCAAGCTTGTAGATCAGATAGAACATGCCCAACAGAAAGCTGAGCAGGGCCGAGATGAAGCCGAAGAAGATGACCAGACGTAACGGCACCTTCGAGAGATTTGTGATGCCCAGCATTGCGAAGTCGTAGAGAGAATAGAAATTGTTTGACGTTATTCCGCGCTCACGACGTCTCTGATTGTAGAAAATTTTGGCTACCGGAAGTCCGAGTTCGGCGATCATGCCACGGAAGTACGGATAGGGGTCACGGAAGTCGGTGCGGATCTTCTCAATTACGGAGCGATCATAGAGCCCGAAGCCGGTGAAGTGCTCCAAGACTTCGACGTTTGTAAGGCGGGCCACGAGCCGATAATAAGCCGTGCGCACGCGGTACATCAGGCCGTTCTCATCGCTCGAGTTCTTAATGGCCGCAATGATTGGAATGCCCTTTTCCCACTCGCGAATCATCTCGATGAACAACTCGGGAGGATCTTGTAAATCGGCAGCAAGATTTCCGACTGCATCTCCCTGCGCTTGGAGAAGCCCATTCATCCCCGATCGGTCGGCGCCAAAATTGCGCGCGTTGAGAATCACCTTGACGCACGGATCTTCCGCAGCCAGCGCGCGAAGCACGTCGACAGTGCCGTCCTTCGACGCATTGTCGACAAACAGAAGCTCGAAGCGATATTCGGGCATTTGCGCCGCAACTTCTTTAACCCGTCGATGGAGATCACGTACATTCAACACTTCGTTATAACAGGGGGTCAAGATGGTAATCAGCTTCATCGTGATTCCGCTCCTCTCTGGAGCACTGGGGGCCGTTGTAGCTGGTGTTCGCGAAGGTCAGGATTGATTCGACCAAAAGTGTAGCACGAGCTCGACAGGACTTCGGGAGGGGCACAACTTCTCTTGATTCGCCTCGCTGCCGAACGCTTCTTCCGGCTCAGATGCGGACCTGCGGGCCTGAAGCCGGACACCAAGCCATGTCAGCCTCCTCTCCCCGACCAACCGATCATCTAGAGTACTCATTTCATGAAAGACAACGCCGTGAATCCTTGTCGTCTTGTTACAACAAGCGGTTGCAATGGCTCGATGCGAGTTTACACGCCACACGCCCATTTTTTGAGAGACATCAACATGTGTGGAACCTGAGTTGATATTCTCACAGGCTGCGATCACTGACTGCAGTCGAGCGCTCGAAACTCGTCGTCAGAAACAACAGGGTGGAGAGTCCAAACCCAGCTTTGCTTATCCTTCCAGACCGGATCGTACATGCGAACAACCAGGTATTGGATGGCGTAGAGGCGGCAGGTTGTGCGCGCCTGGTCTGCGGTTGCGTCGATAAAAAGAGAGTCGATAGCAGCGGACATCGCAGGGCAACCGCTGGGATCGCCCCCCAATTCAGCGCCGCAACCTTCCTTGTCGACATTGATGGCGATTTGATGATCAACGCCCATTACATCCGTGATTATCGCGAGCTTATCCTTGTGGTTGGGGTTGAATTGAACGATGGCATTACGGGGAATGGATGCGTCCAACTCAGCGTAACCGACCGCCGAGATATAGGCCTTATGAGAATAGTTTCCATTGTTCGGATCTCGACCGGCGCGCAGATTTCTTTCGCTAATTGGAATAACAAAACGTAAATCGAGCGCCTGGAAAAAGCAGCTTACTACTCCAATACCAATCGCGAGGTACGCCGTAGATCGCAACCAGCGGGGGGTGTCGTATGGCGCTGCGCCGGGGCTGGCCGGGACCCTGCGATTGCGGTCCGCGGTCCTCCAAGCGACGATGAACTCAGAGGCCATAAGAAGCAGCGCGAACTGCATGAAGGCAGGCGTTCTGGTCCCAAAGTCATTGGATTCCAATACCCAGGAGCGTATCAGCGAAATGATCGGAAAGGTAGCAACGGCGATGAATACGAGGTTGCGCTGCGCGAGAGTGAGTGGCGTTCGGCCTCTCCAGGCGGGGATGATGCAGATCAGGAATACAGCGAAATAGAATCCCAGCTCTATCGCATAGCCGGGCACGAGCAGAACAAAATCGGCGAGGGTGCGTGCCGCCAATGGGTAGCCGGATGCGAGATGGTAGAAGAGGCGCGTTGCAAGCAAGCTCTCTGGTGGAATCATCTCGCGCAGAGCAAGCCCGAACATCTTTCCGCCCTGCATGTTGGATGAGCTTCGCATCAGCTCAAACAGGTAGGGAAGGAGCGGCACAGCGGCACCCACTCCTCCAGCCGCCATTAGAAGTGGAGAGCGGGGCGTGCGCTCGATGGCAATCTGCCAGAGCCCCCAAGCCAGCATCAGCAGGAAGAAACCAAACGCGACAAAGATGGAGAGACCAAAGGCGCTAGCCAATGCAGAGGCGATCAGGATGACGATCACGATGCGCCCTCGTACACATTCCCTGTCGGCCTTACACGCCAGAAGAAATGCAAACATGCAGCACACCATGCTGGCGACATGGTGCGGAACCCAAAGAAGAGAAGAGTACCAGCTGTATATGGGGCCATAGGACCAAAGTTCGAGATCCCCGTGCACGGGTAGATGAAGGTAGAGGATCTCCCAGAGGTTCGCGAAGATATCGAGCCCGGTAACCGCCATCAGCGAAATGGCAAGCAAAAACTGCCCGCGCAGGCGTACGCCCACATCGAGAAAGTGCTTCAGGTAGAGCCCGATTAGCGAAACCAGTGCGAATCCCGACCACACACAGCTGGCGTTCAGGACTGCGCGAGCAGGAAGATTGGAGAACTGCACAACTGCGGCACAGAGCACATACCAAAAATAATAATTTCGCATGGTGACGGCGTGTTTGTAGAAGTAGATCGGGTTGGCTGGCGGAACGCCGGTACGAGCGATACTCTGAATCCAATTGACTCGGGAGCAATGATCGTAAGTAAAGAGGCTCGTGAAAAGTTGCTGGTCTCTTTGGAAATCAACGAGCGACAATAGCGTGAGGACGATCCAGACAAAGGCAAGCATCAACGCCGCGGTACCATGCGGTCTCCACCCGAGAATCATCTTCTTGCCTGAGCGGCGGAGTTGGAGCAATTCCCTGCCAAGCACAACGAGCCAGATCGCGGTGATTGCGATAAAGAAGAACCCTGCTGAAGATAGAGAAAGAAACTTGCCGATGAGCACCGAGAGGATGGTAGACACAGCCACAGACAATGGCATGCTCCAGAAGACGCGCTCTACGAACGATCGCTTCCGGAATGCAAAGAGATCGGTGGACCAGGCCACCAGATAGCCAGTGCATACGGTGACCGGCAGGAATGCCGCGATTGCCAGAAGGCTATCTGATATCTGCCCTGCCGTGATATTGGAAACGGTATGAATCTGAGCCTCCTTGCCCCAAGGGCATAATTTGCTATCCGAGAAGCACGAGCAAATTATGGCGAATCACCGACTGCGATGTTTGACCAACTTCATGTTCCAACCCGACGGGTTCTCTGGAAAGATAGCCACGGTACCCTCGGGCACGGCTTCAAATCGCTGTGCAGCTTCGGAAAAATTGAGATTTTGAAACGCGGGACGCCTCCAACGGAATGCGATGCCGAAGCATAGCAGCAACAATAGGCAAGCCGGCACGATCTTGCCAATTGAGGCTCGGCTCTTGGCGCATAACAGGAGCGACCACAGAAAAGCCAGCGATGGGAAGAACCAATAGCGTACTCCACTCGCCGCAGCAAGTTGTTGCCATTTGGTAACCCCCGGAAGCGCGTATGCGGTTGGAGAGAGAAGCGACGCTGCAACGATCATCGCGGCAAACAGAATGAAGAGCTTCATCTCGATAACTGAATGCACATAGGCGTCTGCGACAATAGCGACTCCGACTATGACGATGAAGAGGAGAAAACAGAAGAACCACGGGCGCGACACTTCCGCTAGTTCGTTGGTTCCCAATAGCGCTCCGAAAAAGATGTTCCCGGCAATAATCCGAATGAATAACCCCGGGGTGGCGCCGAGTACACCCCAGGAAGTGCGGGCGGCGGGATTCACTACAAGTAGGCCCCATGCCTGGATGAGGCTACAAGCGACGAGTACAAACGAAGTCATCCATCTCCATGCACCATGGCGCTTGAATGCAAGATAAATAGCAATCGGAAGAAGGAGGATACAGAATGGCCCTGTCAGCCCGCACAAGAGAACGGTCAATAAGTCAAAGCATAGGCCCACGTTGTCTATGGGCGGGGAGGCTACCAGGAGAAGCAAAGCGGAAAGGGCCAGCACCCATTGTGCGTTCGTGATGTTTGCACAGATTTCCGGGCAATTCGGAAGAACCAAGTAGGTAATCGCCATAAGTGCGCGGAAACGCGTGGTACCGAATGCCGTCAACCGAGAGGAAAGCAGAATGTTAACGGGGAGAGCCTGCAAGGCGAGCGCGGCCAGATTGAGAAGCAACGGAGCTCTTGAAAGTGGCAAAAGCAACGCCAGAGACGCAACCAGACGCGGGAGAGTTTGATAGTAACCGACCTCCGGGCGAAGCAATGCGTCCCACCAGCCCAAGTTGTATGCATCGGCAAACCAAATGTGGCCATCTTCGGCCCAGAATTGCGGATTTGTAAGGGCGTCCGGCCTCCTTGAGAAGACGACGGCGCACGCAATCAGGAAGATTGCGCCGTGCTGCCAGCGCGGGATCCCAGGCCGCCGATCTATGACTTCATCATTCGTCTTCATTCGCCGAGGCGCTTCCTCTCCCATTGAGCGTGATTTAAGAGGCATTAAATCGGCGATGGTGTGCCGATTTCAGACTGCGTTTCGACAGCCGAACTCAAGGGGTACCGAACATAGATCCACAGATAGAACCCTGCCGTCACCAACAAAATGAGCGGGGCCGGACGAGTGAGCAGAACCGTCAGTGCCTCGCTGAGCAGGTGCGGTTGGGGAACGATGAACCGATGAGTCAAAGTGATGCGAAGAGCCGAAAAAATGTCTCCATTGATAACAATGGCGGCTCCCGTAACGACGATCGCCAACTTGCCGGGCTTACCGCCACTGGCCCACATCATGGCGCAAGCTGGGACGGCAAGCAGCAGGAGCTTGGCATCGTGCTGCATGTGATAGGTAGGCAGCATCGAAAGTGGGGCAATGACTGCAAGGGCGAGCCACGTTCTAGGCTTCGATGGGGGAAAACGCAGAGTGGCAAACACCCAGACTAGAATCAGCGCTCCGCAGATGACGTACGTAATCCAGTTGTAAATTTGCGGGTCATCCCAGAAGATGCTGACGGCTGATTGGAGTTGAACAAGGGAATCCATGTTTCGCCCTGCGGTGCCCGTTGCGGCTGGATCGGTGATGCCGCCGACTCCAGAAAAGGACGACATATTCGCATTCATCTCCTTTATCCAATGGGGCCCGGCGTGCGTAACCCACAGTACTGCCGGCACTGAAAGGGCAACAAGCACAATCAGCGATTGCAACGCGCGCTTTCGGAAGGCGCCACCGGCCAATAAGAAAAACAGCCAAACCATTCCTGAATCGTGCGGTTTCAGAGCGAGGCTAATTGCGAGACACGAGATGCCGACAGTGATACAGCGGTCTTTTAGGAAGCACCACACAGCAATAACGCAGAGGCTCACGACAATTCCGGCGGAATTGCCGATCATGAATAGCCAAAAGCTGTTCATGAGAAAAAGGCCGAGCAGCGCTCCAGAAATCCTTGGCGCATCGTCTGCGGCCAAATCCCACATGAGAACGGCGGCAACTATGAGTAAACTGGCAGAAAGAATCGTCCAGAGGACGTGGCCCGCCTCGAACCCTATCAGTGCAAACGGAACTGTGACAATGAATGCCGTCGGTGGATAGAAATACCGCGTCATCACCTGGCGACTCGTCGCAGTATCCGAAGAGTGTTCCGCCAATTCACCCAGATACACCCGCGAAACATCAACTTGTGAATAAGGGTCGCCGTGCCGAAGGAGACAACGGGCGCTTAAGTAGACCACCTTGAAGTCGCCATTTGCGATCGGAGACAGATGCTTCCAAGCGATTCCGATCACGAGAAACATTACCGCGCCCAGCAGCAAAAGAACCAATCCGTCGCGCCGTTCTTTTGTCACGGTCTGCCTCACTTTCTGGCGCAGTTCATAAACCAATTCAGGCGCTCAAGCCTGGTGAAGATTCAATTTGGTCCATCTCCGACCTAGGAGACTCCTCAGTCTCCAACCAGGTGGGAGCGACCCTGACTAGTGCCCACAAGAAGAAGATCGTCATGGCAAGCAAGGCAAGCGGAGCCGGTCGAGCCACGGCCACAGTAAGAATCTTTCCGGAAAGCGTTGCTGTAGATAAGTTGAGACTCTGGATGAGCGGGCTCAGCAACGCTCTCGGCACGTCGCCTGTTGCTGCCAATCCGGCGAGGGTGACCAAGACTCCCAAACGTCCATGCGGACTGGCTTTTCCCCAGAGCATCACGCAAGCAGGGATTGAAAGCAGGAGAATTTTCGCATCATGGTGTCTGTGGTAGATGGGAAGCATGGATAAAGGCACAATCGCAGCCAGTATCAGCCATGCATTCACACGGGAGAAGTGCAAACGGAACATGGCGCGTAGCAGAACAATCATCAATGCTCCACCGAGGAGATAGCTGACTGGATTGTAGAAGCGAGGTTCATTCCAGAAAACGCTGAAGACTGTTTGCATGTTGATTGCTGAATTGGTTAACAAGGGAGTTCCAGAAGTGGGACCCGGATCGTTGACCTGACCTCGCGCCACAACCGTCGTAAGGTTCACACTCATTTCGTGCAGCCAATTCGGCGAAACTTGCGAGACCCAGAGAACGGCAGCTAGACCCACCACCGCCGTTACTGCGACAGTCTGCAGAGCTCGCTTGCGATACAGGCCGCCAGCGAAAACGAAATACAGCCAAACGAGGCCTGCATCATGCGGCTTGACGGCGAGGCTGAGAGCGAGGCAGCAGACTCCAACCCACCCAAGCCGATTGCGGAGAAAACACCACACTGCCACGACACAAAGGCTCACTGCAATCCCACCGGCGTTGCCTTCGAAAAGCAGCGTCTCACTGTTGGCAAGAAGAAACCCTATCAGCGCACCGGAAAGCACGGGCTCATAATCCGCGCAAACATCCCAGATCAGCAAGGCAGATACAACCAAGCCTCCAGATAGAACAATCATCCAGAGCAGGCGCGCCTGCTCCCAATGCAAATAGGCAAGAGGAGCAACGACAAACAATGAAGTCGGCGGATAGACACAGATCATGACTGGCAGGCCATAGACCGAAGTGCTTCTCTGATCCAGATAATCCTCATTATTCATCCGCGAGTAGACAGCCCGACTCTCTAGGTACGGGTCGCCCTTTTCAATGACGACTCGCGCATGATTGTAGACGGTTTCAAAATCGCACATTCCATGAGGGGACGTAAATGCCATGGACGATCCCCACCAGAGAAAGATCGTGGCGCCAATAGTCACCAGCAGCAGGCCGATCATCCGCGCGTTGGTTGCGCTTTGCGTTTCGGAATTGTCGAAGTCGGTGGTCGAATTCAAATAATGCCTCTCGGCGGTTCGATCCCAGGGTTGGATTATGTCGATGAGATCGGCGCGGCGATCTTATTCATGTGGCCTGTCGTTTCCAACGAGACGCGAGTTCGCCGGACGTAGATCCAAAGATAGAAAATGGCGATGGTTAGAAGCATGAGTGGAGCTGGCCTGAGAACTGGGACCATCAGAATCTTTGCGGCGATGCCCATCGTGACCACATCAAGGTTCTTGGTCATCAAGGCAAGAATGGCCAATGGAATATCTCCGGTTAATACCACGGCTGCAGTTGTCGCCAGAAGCGCGAAGCGCGCGATCAGGCCGCCCTCGGCCCAGAGCATGGCGCACGCCGGGATCGCGAGGAGCAGTAGCTTCGCATCATAAGGCCGATGGTAGGTGGCAAGCATGGAGAGTGCAGAAATTGAGGCCAATGCAAACAGGGTACTGGGACGCGTCGAAATGGACCGCAAAGTCGTCGTGGCCCATACGAGCAGAAATGACCCGCAAATGAGGTACGTCGCTGGATTGTAGACAGCAGCGTCGTCTCGGAAGACGCTAACGACGGTTTGCAGGTCGATCATGATATCGGCAGAACCCCTGCCATTGATCGAGGACGGCCCCGGGTCACTGATATCTCCGTGTGCCGAGGTCGCCGCGAGGTTTGCGCGCAATTCGTTCGCCCATTGAGGTGCGACTTGGGAGACCCACAAGACGGCCGGCACGGCGAAGACCAACGTCACACCTAGAGTTTGCAGTGCACGCTTGCGAAAGGTGCCGCCTGCAAGCAAAAAGTAGAGCCAAACCAGTCCGGAGTCATGGGGCTTGATGGCAAGACTGAGTGCCAGGCATATCACGCCAGCCGGCAGAAACCGTTCCTTGAAGAAGCACCACACCGCAATTACGCAAAGGCTAACGGCGATTCCAGCAGTGTTGCCAATTGTAAAGAGGACTTCGCTGTTGGCAACCAGGATGCAGATCAAGAACAAGGACACGCCGTGAGAGTACTCTCCTGCGAGGTCCATCGCGAGATAGGCCGCAAGGATGAAACTTGCGGCAAGCAGGGTGATCCACACAACGTGCGCGGGACCCCATCCCAGCAACGCCAAGGGAGCAACCATAAAAAGTGTTGTCGGCAAGTTAACGCAAATTGGAACCGCCCTGAGAAACAACCGAGACCTCGATGGGTCTGATGGGAATTGTGCGCCTTCCGCCCGGTATACACGCAGAAACTCGCTCTCCCGGTAAGGATCGACGTGTTGAATAAGACAGCGCGCTCCATAATAGACTGCCCTGAAGTTCATCATCCCAGCAGGCGAGGTGCGGTCCAGAGCCAAGCCTGACAAGACAGAAATCCCGCTGCTCAACAGGATCAAAAACACACTCATTCTGCGCATCTTTGTCACGTCAAGCCTCGGTCTGGGTACCTTAGGGGTGGTTCGCAAGCTGGGAATAGTACTGTTGGTTGGTGAACTTTCTTCCCGACGCATCGAAGCGCGGCGAACGACGCAGATTCCATTTGTGGGCAACGAAGCCGAAGGTGGTGCCAAGCACTCCTAGCCCATACTCCACACTGCGCTTGAAATTGATAGAGGAGGCCTCCTCGAAGTATTTCGTGGGGCAGGAAATCTCTCCAATGCGGAACCCGAACATTACCGCCTGGGCGATCATCTGATTGTCAAAGACAAAGTCGTCCGAGTTCTCAAGAATGGGAAGCGTCTCAAGCAGCTCGCGCGAGAATGCGCGAAAACCCGTGTGGTATTCAGAAAGTTTGACCCCGAGAAAGATGTTCTGGAACGCCGTGAGCAGGCGATTGGAAATATATTTGTAGAGCGGCATGCCGCCTTTTAGTGCACCGCCGCCGAGAATACGTGAGGCCAGAACCATGTCGTAGACGCCGCTGGCAATCATTCCCGCCATGGCCGGGACGAGAGACGGTGTGTATTGGTAGTCGGGATGAACCATCACAACGATATCAGCACCCGCGGCAAGCGCTTCACGATAGCAAGTTTGCTGATTGCGGCCATACCCATAATTGGCGTCATGGATGAAAGTGAGCACGCCAAGCTGCTTGGAGAGAGCAGCCGTCTGGTCTTTGCTGGAGTCGTCAACAAGAATTTTTATGTCGACAAGGTCAGACAGTTCCCCCACTGTAAGCTCGAGCGTCTTCTCGGCGTTGTAAGCAGGCATTACCACCGCGATGCGCTTACCGTTGATCATTGTCCAGCACCCCGCACCTAATCATTTTCACATCTCAAGCCGTGCAATGTATCACCGAGTTTTTCCGGTAGTAACCTGTTCAGGCACTGGATAAGGCACAATCTCCGACTGAGGCATATCCGGTTGAACCAGCCATACTTTCCGATTGCTGTAGTAGTGGATCAGCTCGTTGTTGCTGGCGTCATCCATCTCCCGCGCCCAGACGATCTTGGATCCATCAATATCCGCGGCGTTGTAGACCCATTCGTCGATGGGATCGTGCGTGGGCGCGTAACGAACAATGGCGAGCTGTTGACCGGGAAGCTTTTCGAACCTGCGCTCGGCGGCTGCCCGGTCGGTGTCGAAGTGGTCTGGCCCGAACCAGTTGCAGATCCAGGTGGATACCGGTCTTTGGGGCACCGGGCAATGAAGCTGCTGATCAAACAGGCGCAGTCCAGACATCACAACGCAAATGGTGATGGAAAAACGCGTGATGGCCATTCCTACGTTCTGGCCGCCAGGGCTCCAATGCCACAGGTGGCGCATGGCCTGCAAGCCAACGGCGTAGAAGGCCGCGGTAAAGGGTGCAAGATAATGCGGAAATAGATAGATCTGGATCGTCATTCCGGCCGCAAGGACAATGAGGCTCAAGACGAGGAAGCGGATGCGGCGGTCGCGCAATGCCCGCGGAAGCATCAGGAAGAGAGGAAGCAATGCGGCGCCACTAAAGAAGAACACGGCTCGGAGCGCCTTGACCAGGGTCATTGCGACAATACCGGAGCGCGAGTGGACTCTCTTGTAGTCGTCGAGTTCATCCACTTTATAAAAGCGGCGCATCTCTTCATGGCGGTACTGTGGCTCGGGTCTTGGCTCCTGCCACACAAAGTAAGGTGCAGTGGCGTAAGTCGCTCGATTGATGGTGTAAGGCAGAATCAGCGGGCTCCCATTTACACGGCTATCGTAGTAGCCCAACCACGCCGCGCCAGCGATCAAGAGAGCCGCGGCAGGCGCAGCACATCGAAATAGTTCTGCGCCGCCGGGGCGGTCTTTTGAAATGACAAGCCTGCGGACGAGCGCTACCGCGACCGGGAGACAGAGGAGCAACCCCTCGTACGGGCGCGTGATGAGAAGGAGCACAATGCCCGCAGCCATTAGCAATGCCACACGAGCGCGTGGGGCCTTTAGAAGCCTCGGCAGGGCACCCAGCACCAACGCACCACCGAGCGCAGTGATCGGACCGCCGTTGTGATATGTGTTGGTCCAGTAGCTGAAAAGGCCGAGACGCAAGATGGCAAGAGACCCGCCCAATAGCGCCCAGGAGGGTGGCAACCATCCCTGCAGCATCCAGCATAGGCCGCCGCACATGAGACCACCCGCGATGAGCACTCCGAACCACGGTTGGCCGAAGAGGACTTTGCCTGCGGCCAAGACCATTCCCTGGGCAGGAAAGTACATCGACATGTAAGTTGGCTTCATGTTGATATGAATGGATTCGAAATGAACCCACATGACCGGCGTTGGGTTGGTGAGGCGCCCATGGGAGAAGGTGTCGGCTGCAAGGAGATTACTGAAATCATCCGTCCCAAATGGCGATGGGATGGGGTGAATTGGGAGAATCGCAAGGCGCAGCAGAATTGCGGAGAGGCCGACCACAAAAACGGAGAGGCCCTGCCTCCGAGCGAGGTGTCCAAAGCCTTGCTCCAATCGCGAAAACCATCTGGAACCAAGCCTGGGCCACGCAAATGAAGCCGCTACAGCGATCGCTGTAAATCCGAGCTCAATACCCATTAATGAGAGGTTGGTTTCCGAAGACGGGGGCGAGACAATGGACATAGCTTCAATATGCAGGATTTCTGGCAAAAATATTCTGTAGATGGCGGCGAGGTACCTGCATCGTATCAGCTTTGTTCCAACCGACGTTCAGAAATCGCGACGATGGACAAAAGACGATGGGGAGCACCGGCAAGTGAATTGCCGATATTCCCCAAAGACAAAGTAATGAATTGCGTGAAATGACGAGCCACCAGAGCAAGTAAGTATCCGCGCCAGAAATGGGCAATCTCCTGGCTGAGATCGCTTGCCTCTTGTCCTCTCGAAAGCCGTTTGAGCAGAAAGGATCGGAGGCTCGCAGGTACTAGACGTCCGCGGTGAGCGTTGTCGAGATTCCTGAGAATGCATTGTTGAGGCCAGTGGCAAGATATCCCATACCGGTAATCGCACCAAAGGCAATGAGAGCAACGACCAGGGCATATTCAACGAGATCCTGGCCTTCATCCTGCACCAAAAAGGTGCGCACGTGAAAGTACAGATTGTTCATCAGTGTGTTCATTCGCTCGCTCCTGGGAAGTTATTTTGGGACTGAAATTGGGGCCCGGCAATGCCGGAGCCCCGCATCTCATGGTCTAAATCACGAGCGAGGTTGGGGCTTACATGACCGGAAATCGGTCATCCTCACTCGCCCTTAGGGTTCGCAACAGGAATGCAACTTGTCCGTTGGGTACAGGTTGCGGTTGGACGTTCGCTGAACCGAGAATCTGCTTCGGTTTAGACGTCTGCAGTCAGGGTGGTGGCGATGCCTGAGAACGCGTGGTTCAGGCCGGTTGCGAGGTATCCCATGCCGGTAATCGCACCGAAGGCAATCAGGGCCACGACGAGAGCATACTCGACCAGATCCTGACCTTCTTCACGAGCAACCACGGACTTGAGAGTAACGTACATCTTGATCATCAGATCGTTCATTTTGAATTCTCCATTTCCTGGGTTGGGGTTCCAGTCAGCGACTGGTGTACAGCTGTGAGAGCAAGTGTTGTGCCATAGTTTTTAGCACTTCACTTGATTAGAAGTCAATAACTTATAAAAGTGGATACCACTAAAGGTGTAAACGCTTGTGCACGGTAAGGGCTTGACAAGCATGGCAAGTTTACATACCACAAAAGTGTTATTCCTTCCCTTGCAGATCGAACTTCTCTCGTTTTTCGAGTCTACGACGACTTTGTCAGTTTCCCGCCAGTTGCAGTTGAATCCGGTAAAACTTCGGTCACTAAACCGGCGGCGGATTGCCGGTGGGCTGAAATTGCAAGATTTGCAAGGCAGGTGCAGGCCGCCGCCAGCAGAAGGCCGGCAAGTACGTCGATGCCGTAGTGCCAGCCCGTAGTCACGGTTGAAGCCGTAACGAGTGTGGCTACCAAGATCGCGGGGTAGCGCAGCAGCCGAAACGGCTGCAGCGCATGCGCGGAGATCACGGCCCAAAATACGTGGAATGATGGGAAACAGATAATCCCCCCAAATGAGTCAGTGATGGAAAGTGACCCCTTGCGCAGCGAGTAAATTGTCATCTCACAAGCATGCTGCAATGAATTGGGAGGAAAATGCCAGCCCACCCAGGGACCAACCGCGGGCAGCAGGACCATGCAGGGCAGGGTTAGAACGAAGCTAATTGCATTGGCTAGAACAAATCGCTGTGCCACTTTCTTCTTCGCGAACAGGGGCGGCAGGAAAATTGCGCACAGCAACAGAGGATGCAGCCCCCATGCGTAGCTATAGCTCAGCAGGGCTTGCAGAAATGGATGGCGCGCGGTAAACCCCATGATCGCCGGCACCCCAAGTCCGAGGTGCTGATCGAGACTGCGCCACAATGCATCGCGCAATGGAAAGGCAAAGGTGGCGCTGGTGGGCGCGGCCTGCGTGATCAGCGAGGCTATCAACAGCGTCCAAGGCAACATCAAAAACGCATCACGCCGCTCCCACGCTTTGCGTTCATGGTAGAAAGCAACAGGAACAAGCAGTGGCGGGACCAGCAAAAGGGTGGTCTCTATGAATGGCAGAGCGGCATGCATCGCTCCCGGACGTGCTGCCATCAGGCAGAAGGCCAACAGCACCGCACTGCAACCCGCCAACGTCAGATGCACGGCGGCGGATGGGGCGGAAGCCGCCATCTCGATCTTACCGGCAGAACCCGGGTTTGCGATCGCCGTGGGGACCATGTTTTTCTACTTTATCTCAAACCCGGTGTAGGGGTTGGAGTAGGCCGCAATCGGGAGTTACCACTGAGTGGCGTTGAAGTGATGAGAGATATCCTCTTGGCTGGGGCAGATAAGAGAGGATTCCGGAACGACCGAACGGATTAAGTTGGAATCTCCTCAAGCAGTACGGATTTTCCTGAGCCGGACGAGGCCACGCTTTGTTCGGTACTGCGTCGCACATAAACTGCTAAATAAAAGCAGCCGACGACGAGAAGAACGAGGGGTATCGGACGTGCGATGAGCACCATCACGATCTCTCCCCCGAAACTCACAACGGACTTGCTCAAATCTTTTGACAACGTTGCCAGTAGCGCCAAGGGAAAATCCGAAGTCAGTACGATTGCTGCGGTATTCACGAGCAACGCAACTTTGCCTAGGATGCCGCCTTCTCTCAAGAGCAGGGCGCAGGCCGGAATTGTCAGAAGCAACAGCTTCGCATCGTGAGTTCGGTGATAGACAGGGAGCATGGACAGGGCAGCAATGGCAGCGAGCGCAAGGTAGGCCCTTGAAACCGAGAATCGTGTGCGTACGGTAACAATCGCCCAAATGAGCAATAGAGGTCCGCAAACCAGATAGGTGACCGGGTTGTAGAACTGCGGATCATCCTTAAAGACACTGATAACCGTTTGCAGATCGATGATGGCGCCTCCGCCGCTACTGCTCATCGCGTCCCGCCCAGGATCGGTAATGCCGCCATGCACCGCAGTGGCCGACAAGTTCGAGAGCAAGCCTTCAATCCAATGTGGTGAGACTTGGGTGACCCAAAATATTGCTGGCATCCCCATTGCGATCACAATAGCCGCGGACTGCAGAGCGCGCTTGCGATGAACCCCTCCCGCCAGCAAGAAATAGAGCCAGACGAACCCCGAGTCGTGTGGCTTAAGCCCAAGGCTGACGGCCAAGCACAGAACGCCCACGATGACATGTTTGTCTTGAAGGAAACACCAGGAAGCAACAATGCAAAGGGCGACAGCGATCCCGGCGGGATTGCCTCCAGCGTATAGAATTCCGCAATTTACCAATAAGAAACAAATCAAATAGAACGAGGCACTAGGAGCGAGTTTTTCGCCCAAGGTCCATGTCAGGAACGCAGCGAGAGTGAAGCCCGCCGCCGTCAACACCGTCCAAAAAAGATGTGCCATCGGCCATGGGAGTAGCGCGAATGGCGCAATGTAGATAAATGCGGTGGGAAAATAAACCTGCAGTGCAACGACCTGCCTGACGCGATTGAGATCGGAGGGAGTCAACGGGCGCGAGCCGCCCTCTGCAAGGTAAACACTCATCAGCTGAGTTTCATCGTAGGGGCTGTGGTGCTGGATTAAGCATCGAGCGCCCAGATAAACGACTTTGAAATCGACGATGATGCCGTGTGCGGAGCGCTCCAGGATGGTGCCCCAGAAAACAGAAAGCACGCTGCTGAGAGACAGCATGATAAGAATTGTCAGGCGCGCTTTTGTCATCCTTAGCTACTCCCTAACATTCGAGATCCGCCGCTATGAGAGCGCCGCCGGCGGACGAACGCCCCGCGCGCCGCATCCGCGTTCAATTCAAGGTGGTTGCGGCTCGCTGAGCGGCACGGCTTCTTCGGCTTTGACTGAGAGTATATGTGAGCAGCCATGCAGTCGCCGTCCAGGACAAGAACAGAGAGCCGAAGCCAAAATTCCCCGCTATCTGAAAAAGGTACATCGCATACGCGAGATTTGTCGTAACAAAGCCCATCAAAAAAATACGCCGATCGCCAGTCGCGAACGCAGCAATTAAAGCTGGAAGAACCAGAATCTCATCGTATGGATAACTGTAGTAGCTGGACGAGATGGACAGGAGCAGGACGAACATTCCGTTTGTCTTCCAACTCCAGACGTCTCGGTACCGCCGCCAATACAACACGAACCAAACCGCGCCAATCAACAGTGGAACAAGCGCTAGCATGTGGTGACCCGACGCAGCAAACAGCAATCCGCCAAGGTTGGGATAGGGGTAGGTCTCGCTGACAACCAGTCTCGATCGGTCGACGAACTGTGCAAAGATGTGAGGGTTGATCGCAAGGGCCACAGCGCTGGATACCGACAGGGCGAGCGAACTCGACATGAGTATTGCCCACCGTTTAGAACGGATCGTCCAAAGCATCACTGCAAAAAGGAATAGAAGCGAAACGTGGGGTTTGCCAAGCACCAACAAGAGCGAGGCACCAGCAAGCCAATCGTGCCTCTGTTCCACCAACATCACAAACAGTGTGATGCCAAGCAGCACAAGAATTGTCCATTGTCCAAGCATGAGCAGGACGATCGTAGGCCCAAAAAGAAGAGACAGGAGCACAGGCGCCAATGACTCAGGCTGCTTGTAGAGACTCCAGACAGCTCGTGCGCAGCCTGTCAGTACCAAAATGCTGAACACCGTCCACACTGCGAATGCAGTCTTATAGCTCAGGAGCCCGAGCGGAAGAATAAACAGGATGGCCCATGGTGGATTCTTGATCACCAGCGGAGGCGAAACGGTTGAAATGGCGCAGGCCTTCTCGAGAGCGCCAACGAGTTGCACGGAGTATGGATTCTTGGTGACAAGATGAGCTGCAGCCCAATACTGCGCCAAGTCCTGAACGGGTAATGCGGAAGCCGCCATTAGAGCGGCCAGAAAAAGAGCACCGGCTATGAATGCGATCAAAAGAACTTTAAGCGCAATTTGGAATCGCAACAATGAAGCTTCCTCTCGAAACCGTTGAGCTGGGTTCGACTGTTTCCGGAACCCACGCACCCTCCCCAATTTCGTCTTCAAGCGACCGCAGAATCTGTTGCCCCAGAAACGGGTGAAATCTGAAGCATGTCGCCGGCCACGGTCTGCGAGTCGTGAATGGCGCCACAAGGAAGCTCAACGATGGAGTGTGCAGAGAGACAGGCTGAAAAGCGCCAGGGAGGCACATTAGTCCTAACCTTTTTCACGCGAAGTTTGCGATCAAGATAGACAAGGTCGAGCGAAAACTGCATAAAGAATGTGTGAACCGCCTCGCAAGGAACGATCCACATGCCTTCTCCCGGCGCGAGGCCTTTGCGGCCCAGCAAGCCTTTCGATCGTTTGGCGCCGCTGCGTGCAACCTCAACGCTTCTTGCCACTTCAGTGGTGCGTGTAAGGTTGAGAATCCTCACGCGGTCATTTGGAATTGAGGAGCGCAGGGGTATTGGCGGATTCGATGAATTGCGTAATTGCCGATCAGGATGTTCCATCCGTCAATCGTGCTCCTTTCATCGAGTCTTGAATACTGCCGTCAAGTTGAGCATGGCGGCCTGGTTGATTGCATTCACCAGTGCAATCAGTCTCACTCCGACTGATTCGAATGTTCACGGATACAACAGGAACCCCAGCAAGCAAAGCTCGCTGGGGTTAAACACCCTATGACTTTGAGCAACATGAATCGATTAGCTTATCCAAGCCTTATTGCGGCCCGGCACTCGTACTCGCGCCACCACCGCCGCCTCCGACTCCCATCCCACCTTGAATTTGGAGCGGCGTTTCGGGCTTCATGCTCTCCACGAGTTTCTCAACGGGAATAGTCGTCGGAGGAGGAGCTGGAGCCGTTCCGGCAGCCTTCTGGTCGGGGGTGTTCATCGGAATTCCCGAGTTAGGCGGCAGGAAAGGATAAGGATATTTGAGCTCGGGGAGCGCTGCGTCCGCGGGTATTGGCGACACGAGCTCCGGGGTCACAAGCACGATCAACTCTGTATTGGTCCTGTTCCTTGACATCGAAGTGAAGAACTTTCCGAGAACTGGAATGTCACCCAGAAATGGAATCTTCTGAAACGCTTCCGTTTCGCGATTGTCGAGAAGGCCACCAATGATAAAGCTTTGGCCATCAGCAAGCTCAACCTCGGTGTTGACGCGACGCACGGTAAGCGCGGGTACGGTTGCTCCGCCGATATTCACAGCATTTCCAAAATCCAGCGCGCTGACTTCTGGAGACACCTGAAGGCGGATCGTTCCACGAGTCGTAATCGTGGGAATAAAGTTCAGCATGATGCCGTATTCCTTGAACTGGATCGTGATGGGCGCCGAGCCACCCCCCGTAGCGCCAGTTTGCGCAACCGGCACTGGATATTCGCCGCCAGCTAGGAAACTGGCTTGCTTGCCGTTCTTGGCGAGAAGGTTGGGTTCGGCAAGAACCTCGGCCAGACCCCTCACCTCAAGGGCTTCAATGGTTGCACCGAGATTAATGCCGGGATAGTAGGCGGAGAGGTTCAATGGACTACTCGAGCTTATGGACGCGCCACCGCCGACGATCGGGGTCACACCTGTGGCTGGATACTGTCCAGTTGAAATTGCGCCAATTGTATTGCCAAGCCCGGTACTGAAAATGTTGATGCCAAGTTGCTTGCTCTTGTTGCGGTCAATGCTGGCAAATCTTACCTTAAGTAAGATCTGCGGTTCGGCAGGTGGCACGGTGACATTGAGCAGGTTTACAACCTTGCCGGCGGTAGAGGAGATCATAACCGCGCGGTCGGAGCTGTTCAGGTTGCTGACTGTGCCGCGGAGAAAGACGACGCCGTTGTCTTGCGTGATCTTAATGTTCTGGCCTGGGAGTTCCGTCCTCAACTGGCGGCGGACGGAATCGAGTTGGTCGTTGACGGCAAATGAGCTAGGACGAACAGTGACATTGAAGAACTGCCGCCCACCGCTCTGATCCCAAACAATCAAGCTTGTCTCTCCCGGAGCGCTGCCGCTAAGCAGGATCTGGGTTGGGCTAACCGCCTGGGCCTGGGCAAAACCGCCGAGTCCAACGACGATTCGTGTTACCGGCCGAGCAAGATCAAGCACAACAGATTTACCCACCGCAAGGGAAAGGTCGTTTGTGGAGTCCTGACTTGGAGCCGCCACTGGCTGCGATACCGTTGGAGCCGCGACTTGCGGGGCTACAGGCGGAGGTGTCTGGGCCCACAGGGCCGCTTTGGCACAGAACATAAATGTCAAAGCACTGACACTGGCAATTGCGATCCCAGTTCTCGCTCTCACTGTTTTCCCTCGGGAGTTGCAAATTTTTCTTCGGTTTTGGTCGCGCCGTTAATGACTGTTATCGAATACGGTTGAGTCTCTGGTTTCTTCACCCGCGGCGCCGGGCGGCCAGATAAGTGCGGCTTGGTAGCCGGGGCATTCTGGTCGAGGAACAGATTGGTCATCGCAGTTCCCTGCACCGCGGCGACCTTGGTGTCGAGCGGGTTGCGCAGAACCAGCTGAATACGCGTCTCATTACTCGCCAACGCCAGTACCTGGGCTTGTTCAGGGGTTACAAGGAGATTCACGACCTGCACTTGCTGCGGTTTGCCTTCCGCGTCCTTCTGGATATCGGTGCCGGCAGACAAGACCTCAATGTTTTGCAGGACAGTTCTGACCTGTGTGTTGTTGTTTGAACCGCCTCCGCCATTCTCGGCGTTTGGCGGAGTACCCGAAATCAGGATGTCAACCCGCATGCCAGGCAACACAAACCCCGCAACACCGACAACCGCGTCGACTTTTACGGCTATTGCTCTCATTCCATCGCGAATGGTGGCCGCCAAGCCGCCACCCGAACCCATTGGCGCCAACCGGTCATCGAGAATCGGTTCACCCTTGTAGAGAGAGGAGGTAACGCCCCGGCCGATTGCGTTTTTAGCGTCAAGGATCGCGCTCTTGGGTGCCTCTCCCATGATCTGCACTGTGGTCAGATCAGTGGCCGCCAGGACGGTGCCGATCTTGATGTCATTCGCAGCAACGACGAATGCACTGAGTAGGATGGTTACCAATCTTCGGTTCATCAGAGTCCTGTCTTCACGCGGTGACGAGTCTGTTCCAAATTCCCTTTGCCGTATGTATCGCATTGGCGCTGGGTGGGGTGGCTCTTCACACAGAGTTAGGGGTCGGAATGGTTGATTGCTTGCATGGGTGAATGCCGCTAGAGTATAGCACTATGTGGCTTCGCGAGTGCACTGATTTTAATGCTCCAAAACCGAAGTACCTAGAAAGCCACTTTAGGCGTAGCCGCCCCGAATCCTTGACCGGCGACGACTAAATTCTGATTGCTTGGTAAGGCAGTTTTCCCATGCCTTCGGAAAGTTGTCAATGGTACCAACGATTGATTCGGAAAGAAGAAGCATTCATTGCGGTGTGGGCCAATGATATGCTCTGCCATAACAGTGAAATTGGACGTATACTCCGTCCAAGCGTCTCATTACCTAAATCACCTTGAAGAGTGACGCGGTCTGCTTCATACTCGATGGCGTGCCAAAAGAGTAGAATCGCGCGTCCTGTGCGTTGGACTCCAAGACGATTCAACGAACCGAGGCTTTGACTCCCTTTTCCCAGGTCTATTTAGGGGTGTCTGGAAGAGCAACATCCAGCCCGTTCGGGAAACCGCTCCGCATGTAAAGTAGGAGCAGGCAGCCAACCAAGAGAGGGGTTCATTCGGCGAATGAGGTCTTCGCGCACGATCACCCTATTTACGGTGCAACCAGAACCGAGACGAGGGATATCTTCCTTTGTCGCGTCGATGCTGGCGCATGCGTCTGTAATTGCGGGTGTGATCCTTGCCTTCGTGTATGCCCCGCAATTCAGGCTCAATACTCCAGACGTGTACATGATGCAGCACGTCAATTTGAACATGCCTTATCCGCCGATCGACCGTACGGGTGGCAGCGGAGGCCCGTATCCAAGTTCGTCCTCCACCGGCAGCGCAACATCTACGCACGAGAAACTGGCAGCGCCGCCATCGAGCCGGCTCCAGCTCCAACGACGGAAATTGGCACCACAAACACTTATTGAGCCGGATATTGATCCTGACAAAATGCTGCCGAAAGAGACACCTCTTCCCGCTATGATGCTCTGGTCCGGGCAGAAGCCCAAGGTGAAGTTTCTCACTCCGCCGACCCCACACCCGCCGACAACCGTTTTCCAGAAGCCCAAGCTCAATATTCCCAATAGAGAAGTGCAACTGGCCGATCTCAACCTCTCCTCCACGCGCTTTCAATCGAAGCTTCCTGCGCCTCTTCCGAGCAACACGACACCAATCGTCGTGAAACAAGAGACTGCCAAGGTTGAGCGCGTTCCGGAAACCACTTCTGTTTCAAACAACCAGCCGACGCCGGCATCGGTACTGTCGGCATCCGATCTTCACATGGCGCAGGGCACAGTTTCCATGCCGGCTGCCAACCAGTCTGCATCTGGAAATGAGCTTGGCGCTTTGGGAACCGGTAAATCGGCCGCCTCAGTGCAGCCGGGGAATGGTGACTCTGGAAGCACGGGAACTGAAAGAGGCGAAGGAAAGGGCCAGGGAACGAGCGGAGGAAAGACGGCTGGGACAGGAAACGGCAACGGGCAAAAGGGTTCGGGCAATGGCACTACGGGGAATGGCTCATCGTCGGGCACTGGTGGGGGACAGGGCACGGGGCACAATCCTGGATCGGGCGCCGGTTCATCCACTGGGAAAGGTTCGGGGGAGGGCGATGGCACCTCCGTCACCCGAATCAGACTGCCCAAGAATGGCCAGTTCGGCGTAGTCGTGGTGGGCTCCTCGACAGAAGAGCAATATCCCGAGACGGCTGCAGTTTGGAAGGGTAGACTGGCCTATTCGGTATTCCTAAAAGTGGGAACGGCCAAGAGTTGGATATTGCAGTATTCGCTGCCCCGCGCCGATGATTCAGCAAGTGCCGGCTCCGCGCATCTCGAGGCGCCTTGGCCCTACTACATCGTGCGCCCGAACCTCGATCCTGACGAAGCGAGTTCTGACTCCGTAATGGTACATGGGTTCGTCAACGAAGCGGGCCACTTTGAGTCCCTTTCAGTGGTCTTTCCAACCGACTTTGCACACGAGCAGCTGGTGCTGGGTGCGCTGCAACAGTGGCAGTTCAGGCCAGGCACACAAAATGGGCAGATGGCGAAGCTGGAAGTGCTGCTGATTATTCCGGAAGTCTCGGAGTAGCACGAAGCATAGCGCGACGCCACAACCCAGAAATGCAAGCGTGACTTTGGGTGTTAGCTTGCACCTGCCGATTGGCTTTATTCAGCTTGTGGTTTGCACCCGCTGCACAAAGCGAGTGAGAGCTTTCTTGCCCACCCCTCTATCCGGGAGTGGCGCGCCGGTATTCAGATCCACTGTGTTCGATGGAATGAATGAAAGCCCTATGCCATCCGTTCCCCAACGAGCAACTTTGGTCAATACCGAGATGAAATCATCCGGGTCGTCGCCTTCCGTGTTCGTCCTTTGCAGGGTCATCAGGATCATGGTGCCGGGGAACCAGCGTTCCTCGGTGAGCAGATAGAGCCCGACGGTGCTGATATCGCCAATGTGGAACGCTTCAGGAGCGCCACCGGTCCAGTAGTACGCGACCAGCCCTGGCAGCGGATGCCTCTTTGCGGCGCGGCGATCCGTAGAGAGCCAGCGCAGGAATTTAATGAAGCGGGATGCGTTCTGTAGCGCTTCCGCTTCTGCCGCGTCCCTGTCAACGAGGCGCTGATGAGCAACCTGCATCTCCAGAGTGCGGTCCACCAATGGAACAGAGCTGGAATCATCATTCTCCGAAGACATGTTGCCCGAGAAATAGTCACCGGGTTGCACAGGAATCGGGCTGGCTCCGTGGGGAGAGCGCTCGAGACGGCGCTCCATTTCTTCCGCTATACAAATCAGGAATTGATCGCCCGGCTTGGTCTGCGATGAAAAGACGGTGTGCCCTGCCAGAACCAATGCACTCGCGGGCTGCGTCCTCAGTGATTCAATGCCGTTATTGGGGAAAGATTCAACAACCTGGATTACCCGGTTGTCGTCGTCGAGGAAGATCAAATCGACTTGTCCAATTCCGCGTGAGGCGGGAATCCCTCTGAAAGGCATAAGCCAGAGGCCGTGTTCGGCCTTGACCGAGAAATCGTCCATTAGCACCTTCAACTGTTTCAGGGCGCTATCAATGACGACGACTCCGAGGCTCAAAAAGCTTTCGCGGGTTTGGTTATAAACACAGTATTTTCGGGTTTCCATGTTCTGCGCCTCTTCTGAAAGCTGCCTGGCTGAAGAGTGGAACGATCGCATCCGGGATGTCGACTCAAACTTCATGGCTGCACCATTCGATTACAGCTCGGTGAACTGCGTCTGAGTTAAAAGCGAAGAGATATCGCTTCGTTTACGGAACAGAAGACGATCGTCGGAAGAGGTGGAACCGGTTAAAAACTGCCCAACGCTCGACAGAGAAGACGAGACAACAAAGGTATCACCGTCGCGAGGCGGTGGTGCCCGGGGAAAAAGTGCAGGGTGGAGCCGCAGATAGTTTACAGCCTGCGAGTGCCACCCGCCCTTCAAATCAGATCAAACTACTTAACCCGCGTGCGGCGCCGCTGAATCAGAATGACCAGCACGATGACAAAGAGCACGCCGGAAACAACCCGGATAATCGTGGTACTGTCCATGTCGACTCTCCCTTCGTATTAATGGTTGAAAAACGTTTTGAACGAATCCGCCATTACAAGCACCGCGGGGCCGAGCACCACCAAAAAGAGCGAGGGAAAGATGAAAATGACCAGCGGGAACAGAAGCTTTACGGAAAGCTTCGCCGCCTTCTCCTCGATTTCCTGGACGCGCTTCGTTCTCAAGGTGTCGGAATGAACTCGGAGCGTTTTGCCAATGCTGGTGCCAAACTGTTCAGCCTGTACCAGCATTGAAACAAGATTGCGGACAACATCAACGTCGGTCCGATCTGCGAGGTGTTTCCAGGCGTCGGAGCGCGCTCTTCCAGCACGCTGTTCCAGCGCGACGATTCCGAGTTCGTCGCTGAGGGCCGGCTGCGCACGATGCATCTCCTCAGCCGTGCGGGCCGTGGCCTGATCCAGACTTAGACCAGCTTCAATGCAGATTACCAGCAGGTCGAGGACGTCTGGAAGACCCCTCTTGATCTGTGCCTGCCGTTTAGCGATCTTTCTCCCCAGCCAGAAATCCGGCGCCAGGAAGCCGCCCCCCAAGGCGAGGATATAGAAAAAGATCGGACTCACACTTCCCAGTCCGCTGACGAGGACCAACAAGACAAGCACGAGGGGCACAAGGACCTTGGCCCCATAGAAAATCTTTACCGTTCCGTCATTACGGTAGCCGGCACGTACCAGACGCTGTTGAACAACGGAGCTTTCCGTCGCATTCCTCGGCAGCACCTTTTCAAAGTGCTCCACCACGCCGCCGATGACATGACGCGTCTCTTCAATCGTGGAAGAGAAGGTCTTCTTCGTTGCGCGCGGGTATAGCGCTGAGGAGATGCGCTCCTGAATCTTGTCGCGATAGAAGATCAGCAGACCGAGGCTGCCGATCAGGAAGAAGGCGACGATGAATGAAACTACTGCAAATACCATAAAGCCTCTTTTACACGTCCATGTTGACGATCTTCCGAATAATGAGACCACCGATCACGATCATGCCACTCGCAGCATAGAGAAGCTTGATGCCAAGCTCTTTCTTCCACAAGTTGCTCATCAGGTCGGGGTTCACCATATAAAGAATGCCACCCAAAACTACGGGGAGAAGCGTCAGGATCCATCCGGTCAGGCGTCCCTGCGCCGTATGGGTCAGGACCTGCCGCTTGAGACGAAAGCGTTCCCGGATCACAGTAGAGGTTTTTTCAAGCACTTCAGCCAGATTGCCGCCGCTCTCTCTTTGAATCAGGATCGCGGTACTGACAATCTTGACATCCTGAATCGGAATTCGCGTGACGAGATTGTCCAACGCGGATTTCAGCTCGAGTCCGTAATTCATTTCGTCAAACGTGAGCCGGAATTCGCCACCCACAGGCTCCGGGCATTCGCGGGATACGAGGCCCATGGCTGCGTTAAGGCTATGACCAACACGAAGTGCGCTCACGATGAGTTCCAGTGCTTCGGGCAGACCTTGTTCGAATTTATTCATGCGCTTCTTGCGCATCTGCCATACATATCCGAAGGGCGCGGAGCCTGTGACCAGCCCCACCAAGACGGCAGCCGGTAGTGCGCCAGTCCGGAAGTAGACCAGGTATGCGGGGACGACCGCCGCGATGCAGCAGAAGAGCACCAGTCCACCGACAGTCCACTTTACGTTGGCCTGAAACAGCAGGCGGCGAAGGCGCGGCGCAATCTCCACCTTTGTCAACCATCGATCGAGCCAGGGAATGGCGCTCATCAGCTCGTTCTTGCGAACGTCGACGATGAGATCGGACATCTCCGGCTTGCCAACCGCAATCGCCGACTCGAGCCTGGTCATCAGCACGCGGGCTTGCTCCGAGGAACCGGACCCACTTGCTGAAAACAGCAGGCCAACAACCGCGAATACCCCGAGGAACACGAGTACGATGATCCAGATCATTTCTACCCCCTGATGCTATCCAAATAACTAGCTCACTTCTGTTACTTTTTCAAACAAACTCGGCGGCAGGAAGATGCCTGCGGTGCGGAGCTGGTCGAGAAACTTCGGCCGAATACGGCTGGGCACGAAGGCGCCCTGAACTCTGCCATTGGGCCCGATTCCCTTCTTCTGGAAGGCGAAGATTTCCTGCATGCTTATGACGTTTTCTTCCATGCCGGTGATTTCATGGATACTTACGGCCTTACGAGTGCCGTCGCTCAAACGAGAGCATTGAACGACGATCGTGAGTGCTGAGGCTATCTGCTGGCGAACAGTCTTCTCCGGGAGGTTCAAGTTGCTCATCGCCACCATGGATTCCAATCGGGTGAGGGCGTCACGAGCCGTGTTTGCGTGAACCGTGGTCATCGAACCTTCGTGACCGGTGTTCATGGCCTGGAGCATGTCAAATGCTTCCTCGCCGCGAACCTCGCCGATGACGATGCGGTCGGGGCGCATACGGAGGCTGTTGATAAGCAACTGCCGCTGGCGGATAGCTCCCTGCCCTTCCACGTTGGGCGGACGGGTTTCAAGGCGCACGATGTTTTCCTGGGCCAGTTGCAATTCGGCCGCGTCCTCGATCGTAATTACCCTCTCATTTTGCGGGATGTACTGGGAGAGGATGTTGAGAAAGGTCGTTTTACCGGCGCCGGTTCCGCCTGAGATCAGAACGCTCAAGCGAGCACGCACTGCGGCAGAGAGCAGTTCCATCATTTCGGCGGAGATACTCTTCAGCTGAACCAGCTGGTTTGCTGCCAGCGGTCCGGTTCCGAATCGGCGGATGGAAAGCGAAGGTCCGTCTAGCGCCAGGGGTGGAATGATCGCATTGACACGGGAACCGTCAGGCAGGCGAGCGTCAACCATTGGCGATGACTCATCCACTCGGCGTCCGACGCGCGACACGATGCGATCGATAATTTGCAGCAGGTGGCGATCGTCGCGAAAGGATGCGTCGGCGCGCGAGAGCAGGCCGCCCTTTTCAATGAACACGTGATCCTTGTCATTGACCAGGATGTCCGAGATTTTCGGATCCTTGAGCAAGGGTTCCAGTGGACCGAGACCGAAGACCTCATCCAGCAGATCGGTCTGGATTTTCTCCTGCTCATCAAAGCTGAGCGGCACGCGGCGGTCACTGATGATCTCATTGATGATGCTTGAGACCGCTTGGCGCGCCTGGCTGGAATTAATGCGCGACAACTTTTCCAGGTCCAGTTTCGAAAGCAGAGTCCTGTGGACTTCCGCCTTAAAGTTTTCCAGATTCATCGATTCCACGATGCGCCGTCCTCAATTGCCAGTTTCGTCAAAAAAACGGGGGCCTACTTGAAAAGGCTAAAGCCTTTTCGCTTTTCCGGCTTGGGGTCCATTCCGCAAGCCGCTCGTGCCATGTCCTGGAGTACTCTTGCAACACTCGAATCATCAAGCGCCAGCGGGATAGCTTCATTCTGCATCCTGCGGACGTTGTAATAATCACTTGGAATCTTCCATTTGATGGGCCTGGTGAGCGCTTTCTCGATGTGCTCCTCGTCCACTCCCATCGAACTCTTCACGTAACGGTTCAGCACAATTTCAAGTTCTGGCGTGCCGGACTTGAAAAACTCCGAGATCAAACGGTGCGAGTTGCGCAACTCTGGAATGCCCGCCTGCATGACAAGGTAAGCCGTATCTGCGCGCCCAAACCAGTTTGCATCGGTGAGGTCAAATCTGGATCCTGCATCGATAATCACATAACCGAAGTCCTGCCGCGCAACTGTTAGCATTTTTTCGATCGCATCGTTGCTGGCCTGCACATGGGGAAACCTCCCCGGCGCCGCAAGCACGGGCAAGCCGGAGCTATGCGTAGTCAGCAGCTTGGAGAAGAAATTCGAGTCCATCCTATCGGCATTTTGAATCGCATCTGCCGTGGAGAACTGCGTGGTAAGACCCAGGCTGAGTGCCGCGTCCCCCAGGGGCAGGTCGAGGTCGATCAAAACGGCGCTCTGGGCGCACTCTCCCACCAGGGCAACGGCAAAATTACATGCCACTGTGGTTACACCCGATCCGCCCTTGCCACCCAGAAACACGAGAAGCTTTCCACCCGATTTCTTTGTGGCGCGGCTGCCTTGCCGGCGAGATCCCGCGCGAACCAGCGCGTCGGATAAGGCAGTGCCGTCAATCGGATCGGCCAGAAACTCTCGAGCTCCGGAGCGCATGGCCCGCATCATGACATTGGGGTCCATCCGGGAGCTGTAGACCATCACTGTGGTCGTACTGTTTGCGGCTACATACTCGACCAGTTCGAGGGCATATTCCAGGTCTGACTCAACATCGATAATGATTGCATCGAATGCCTTCTCACCAAGCATCCGGGGCATTTCTCTCAGAGTCGGGGGATACGCGGGATACTCCCGCACAATTGCAGCATGGGAAACACCGAGTGCGCTCGCGATTGTCCGCCGGCGCTGATCGTTGGGGCAGATCAGAGCAATGGACAATACGTTGCCGCCCAGGGGATCGGAATTTGCCGGGATTTCACTCACAGAAAAATAGCTCCCTAGTTCTTGCGCCAGAGCTTCGGTTCAACCGAGATCGGGGCATTGTCGTCAGCATACTGTAGTCGGTACAAAACCAATTCCTCAACGAGAAAAGAACGAAATGAGAGTTCCTATGGCAATTGCTGGCGCGTAAGGCATCTTACGCGCTTTTGGGTTGGAAAGGGTCAAATCGGGTGGGGGACGCATTCCGCGCTTCCTCCAGCCAAAAACGAGATCGCCCGCCCCCGTGAACATTTCTCCCGCAAATCCGCCAAAGATAGCCCAGGCAACAGCCATAATTCCGCCGGCTACGGCGATCAACACGAGTGCGAACACCAACTGCTGCCACCAGATCCAGGCTCCTATTGCAGCGCAGAGTTTTACGTCCCCCATCCCCATCCCGCCCATCGTAGCAAGAAGCCCATAAATCAGGCCTCCCACCGCCATCCCACCTAGGCTTTGTCCCAGGCCGTGCCACCCTGCAACCCAGGTTGAGACCACGATCCCTGCGAGCAAAAAGGGCAAAACCAGCCAGTTTGGAATACGACGGCTGCGGATATCAGTAAAGGTCGCCACGGCAAGAACTACCAATGTCGGCCACCAGGCGTTGCGGGCTTCGGGTGGCCACGTCGTTGGCGGCCAGATCAAGTGCAAACCTACCCTCCTATGCTCCCTGATGCGGGAGTGACTGTAACAGCAATTCTCCCCCCAATTTTCGGCCTGTCAAGACCGGCTGAATTCAACGCGTTACGGGGGAGGATTCCAAGCAAGTGTACACGTAAGTCTCCCCCGGAGGTGCGGCCGTACTGCAAGGGGTATACACGGGAGTAATGCCCAATGTCCGGTGAAGACCCGGTACCCCGAACGCGGTAAGGACGGGCTACCCAGATTCAAATCCGTGGCCAATCGTGATCTGTTCCAGTGAACGGCTCGCGATGTGAACCTCTAAATCCTGCATGGAACAGATCAAACTTCGATACCCCGAAGAATCAGCCTGAGACATCGTTGGCCCAACGCAACAACCAAGTCTTGATGCAGCATGGAGAATGAATACCAAAAAAATGGCTCAGGTCTCGCCGTCCACCTTGTAATTCAAACCTTTCAATAGAGTTAACACGATCATTTTGTTTTCTGCTTGCCCGCTCAGGAAGCTCCTCCAAATTTGACGCCACAAATATCCAACACAGTCTTTGTAATTTCATCCGGACAAGGGTCTTAGGGCTTACTCCTCGAATGCGCGTCTGCTACGAGAGGCATCGCGACCGCATTCGGACCATGTATCCTTCAGACATGTCGAGGCGACTGGCGTATCTCTTTTTGTTTCTGGCCGTCGCACAGGGGCCTGCGCCAATTCGAGGGCAAGATGTTCCTGGCGCTCAAACCACATCCCGACCCGCATCGAGCGTCCTTAAGCCGGCGCCGCCAGCGTCTAAAACCCTCGGCGCTCCCGCAACTGGAAGTCAACTCGATCCCGTTCCGGCGGCTCAACCGCCACAGATTGTGGTGACCAGCCCGACCGCTTCAGCAGCGCCGTGGACCTGGCATGATCGCGTGCTTTGGGGAGCGGACCTCGTCCTCGTGGTTTTGGGCTACACGGGCGTCATGCTCGCGTTGCGCGTACTAAAGAATATCCAGCGGCAGACCGAATTCGGTGTAGCGGCAGCGCAGGCTGCATTGCAATGCGCCAATGCGGCACTGGAAAGCTCACAGGCAATTGTCGATTCCGGCCGACCTTGGATCGTAATCTCTGTCGAGCCGTTCCTGACCGTGGAAAACGGGTTCAAGGTGATGGCAACCAACCGCGGCCGGACGCCGGCAAGAATTACAGCCAAGGCAGACTGCGCAAAAATCGCGCCGGACGATACAAAACTGCCCTCCACTCCGGACTACACAATCGGAAAGTCGAGCACACCGTTTGAGCCGATCATCCTGCTCCCGGGCGAATCTGCGGGCATCCGGCCGTTCCGACGTTTGGATGTAAAAGCACTTTGCGCGTCCGACGAAGAGTTCAAGCGAATCGAGAAGTGGGAAGACAAGCTCTTCCTCTACGGACGGGTTACGTACAGGGACCTGATTTCTCCGCCGGATCAGCCCGACCACGAGACGGCATGGTGCTGCTGGTATGTTTACAGCGAAAAGGACGCTCTGATCATTGCCGGGCCGCCGGAATACAACAAACATATATAAGGTCTGTTGCGCCCGGGCTTTTCGGGAAATCCAGAGCTTTACGATCATCGATGTGTTCGCCGCAATCCTTCATGCTGGCAATTACGCTTGGTCGGACGGGTCAGCAGCGGAGCTATTGCCACTCCGCGCCCATATTGTCATCGGTGATGGGCCGTAGTCCTCGCAGGCGCAGCAGAAATTCGCTCCGGTCCTCGATGGAATCATCGAATCGATTTCCAGCATGATCGTGATCTGCCTTCAGTTGAGACATGATCTGCTCCAAGCGAACGCGATGGGCGGGATTGAACATATCAAGAACCGGTCGACCGTCGATTCTATAGCTTTGCAGAAGGGTGCTGAACCGCGTCCGGTCAAAGACAATTGGGCGATCGCCGACCGCGATGAAGGTCGAGACCCGAAGTGCGTACGGAAAGACGTTGCTGGCGGTAAGCTGCGCCTCTTCAGATCGTGTCGTGTTGTAATATTCGATGCCCCCAGGCTTGAGGTGTTGGCGCACTAACTGGAGGAACTCCACTGACAGAAGATTTGAAACGTGAGCGCGAAAGTGAAAGGTCGTGTTCATTAGGATCAAATCGAACTTCCTGTCTGGATGGCTGGTAAGCCATCTGCGCCCATCATCGATGACGATATGTACTTTCGGGTTTTGCAGAAGGCTGGATACGCCGGGTCGTTCTTGGATCAAAGGGATGTAACCTGGGTTGATCTCTACAATCGTCACGTCCTCTACGACCGGGTGATTGGCTATGACTTGAGCCCAAGAGCCAGAGGAAAGGCCTATAACAAGCACCTGCTTTGGCGAGGGGTGAAGACCTGCAATGGCGTAAGCACGGAAAATCCCATTCGTATCGTTCACCAGGTCGGTATTGAAGTGGCCATCGTAGCTCCCACCGCCATAGACCGTTTCCTTGGAATCGACGGCTATCACACCGCTCCGATTTTCGATGAGATTTCTAAAGCCGGCCCGACCATCGTATTCGCCCTTGTAGAGGAGCCGTTCGTATATTCGCGAGAAGAGTGGCCCGGAAGATCCGGCGAAGATCACAAGAAACACTGTTGCTGCCGCAAATAGAATCTTCGTACTGGCCGGCTTCGCGAGCGCTCCCAAAGTGGCTGCGATTGTGAATCCGATCCCGAGAAGCAGTAACGACGCCGCGCGCGTCGACCAGTGGTCCAACACGACGAATCCGATCAGGAAACTTCCTATCGCCGAACCCGCTATATTACTCACGTACAGGTAGCTCAGTTCCTTCCCGGCCCGCCCTGTTGGACCAATCGCGGCGTGCGAGAGTATCGGGAATGCGGCACCCGTCAGCGCAGCCGTTACTGACACCAGCGGAAAAGTTAGATCGTAGGCGACAAAGCGCACAAGGATTGATAGCGCTGGCCCGAGGAGAAAGGCAGCGATCGCTCCGAGTGTTACGACAAGTGAGCCTGCTCGAAGGGTTCGCGCGAGATCGTCTTTCAGCTTCTGTTTGCAAACGTCATGGACGGCCAGAGAGCCGTACGCCACCCCGCAAAGATAGAAGGCCAGTAACTTGGCAAAGCACGGTGCCGTGCTCCCGCTTGTAGAAGAGTAAAGACGATACCAGATGATTTCGTACGCGAGCGCAATGAACCCAGTTGCGGCCGCGAGCGGAATACCGACCCCAAGAGCGATAGTCTTATGTTGCAAGGATGATGCGCTAGCTGGCTGCATCTGGATTGGTGTGGCATTTCGCATTGGTAAGAGAAGCGCAGCAGTGCCGACTAGAAGATTCACGCTGGCCGCGAGGCTGACTGAACCAGATTCGCCAAGCATCCGCATGAGAATGAGTGCAGCGAGTAGGCATGCAGCCCCAGAGCCGAATGTGTTCGCGGCATAGAGAGAGCCAACAGACTCGCCAACGTTGGAGTTGTGACGCACCAGGTGGGCGACAAGCAATGGAAGCGTGGAACCCATGAGCAACGTGGGGATGAGCAGTAGCAGGAACACTGTAAACGCGGTTACGGGCGTCGAACTGCCGGCGGTAAACAGTGCAGCGCGGCCAAAGAACCACAGCGAGAAAGCGCCGAAGGTACCAATAGAGAGCTCGATGCATCCGAACGCGCGAATCGCCTGGTCCCCAAGCCCCATGGAAAGCTTTCCGCCTGCAAGGCTGCCGAGACCCAACCCAATCATAAAAATGGTCACGATCACCGTCACCGACTCCACATTGACGCCGTAGATCGTAAACAGGACACGCTGCCAGACGATCTGATAGAGGAGCGCCGGGAATCCAGACAGGAAGAATAGGAGGAAATAGGGCCACCGCGACTCGTTTTCGGTCGAATCCGTAGATTCAGGAGTGGAAGAGGACAATGCGATTTCAGCCATAGATACTTCGGCAGCCCTTCTTGTCTAACAAGTATCGCTCGGCCATGGATGGACCGGCCATTTCATGGTTACTCTAGACGGGTTTCTGCCATCTTATCTGTTAACCTTCGTTTCCGTATTTCGAAAGCAGAAATAACTCGTTACGACCGGTGCTATCCTGTGCAGGAAACCGGTGACCCGCAATTCCAGTCTCGACGCGGTCGCAGTCCAGGCTCATGCGCACCTTGCTACACTTCTCCTTGGCTCCCCAAGGGCGATCTTAATTTCCAAATGAGATTAGAGCTTCAGGAGAGATATGCAAGTTGTAGAACTCGCGGGAGTAACCAAGGCCTACGAGAGCAAAGTTGCGGTTCGCGACCTGAGCCTTTCAATTGATGCGGGCCAGATGTTCGGGCTTCTTGGTCCGAACGGAGCTGGCAAAACCAGCTCCATTCGAATGATGATGGGGATCACCATTCCGGACACAGGCAGCATCAGCCTCTTTGGCAAGCCGTTTTCGCGCGATAGTCTGGAGCGAGTAGGCTATCTCCCCGAAGAGCGCGGTCTGTACAAGAAGATGAAAGTCCTGGAGCAGCTTGTCTTCTTCGGCGAGTTGCACGGGCTCGAGAAGGCCGAGGCGCGTAAGCGCGCAACTGACTGGGCCAAACGACTGGAGATCGACGAGTCGCTCGGCAAGAAGACTGAAGAGCTCTCGAAGGGCATGCAGCAGAAGATACAGTTCATCGGAGCTTTGCTGCATGATCCGGGACTGATCGTGATGGACGAGCCATTCAGCGGCCTCGATCCGGTGAACGCAAAGCTGCTGGAACAGACTTTGCTGGAGCTTAAGGATCAGGGCAAGGCAATTGTGTTCTCGACCCATCGAATGGACCAGGTTGAGAAGCTCTGCGACTCAATCTGCCTTATCAACAAGGGTGAAGCAGTGCTTGCGGGCAGAGTCCGCGAGATCAAGTCGCGCTACGAGCGCAACCACATCATCGTCGAATTTGAGGGCAGCGCTGAATTTTTAAAGAGTCCTGAGGTCGCGGAAGCGAAGAACTTTTCAGGCCATGCGGAGATTCGATTGAAAGAGCATGGCAATGCGCAGAAGCTGCTCAGCGAAGCCTCCGCCGGGGCGACCATCTTCCGCTTTGAGATGGTGGAGCCTTCGCTCGAAGAGATTTTTATTCAGACCGTGGGAGGCAAGGCCGATGCGTAACATTTTGCTTATCGCCAGGCGGGAATACCTGGAGCAAGTGCGCGGTCGAGCCTTCAAGATGACCACGTTTGGAGTACCCGCGGTGTTTGCAGCCATCGTGGGTGTTGGCTATCTCTCGAGCCTCGGGCTTGGCTCCGGTAAACATCTGGCCGTTGCGTCCAATGATCCGGCGCTCGCGATTGAGGTCCGCCAGCAATTGCTGCCGGAGCAGCGCCGACCGCTTCATACACCTCTCCATCTTCGGGTGACTTCATCACGACTGGAAGACTGAAGTCGGCAGTCAATCATGCTCTTCTTGACGCGCGTCTCACCGTCGGCGGAATGAGACACAGCGATGCCGACGCGCTGGTCGGTGGCGTTGACATGCAAACCTTCCAGGTGAAGAAAGACGGCAGCGTCGTCAAAAGCAATGCGCAGGCGTCCTTCTGGAAGGGCTACGTGATGGCCATTCTGCTCTCGATGACGACCATGATTTACGGCATGAACGTTGCCCGTTCGATCATTCAGGAAAAGACCTCACGCATCTTTGAGGTGATGCTCGCCATCGCGCGCCCGGGAGACATGCTGGCGGGCAAGCTCATCGGGGTTGGGGCCGTCGGGCTGACACAGATCGGTATCTGGCTCGTGGCCGGCGCGGCGATTCTCGTCTCGCCCTTCGCCGCCGCCATTCTCGCCGGAGATCTCGCTGTCCATTTTTCGTGGATCGAGACTGTGCTCTTTCCCGTGTATTTCCTGCTGGGTTACCTGCTGTACAGTTCCCTATTTGCGGGGCTCGCCGCCACATGCGAAACAGAACAGGAATTGCAGATGTACATGCCGCTGGCTGCAGCTCCGACCTGGCTGAGTTTCTCACTCATTCTGCTCGTCCTCAACGACTCAAATTCCTTCTGGTCGGTTGCGGCTTCGTTCTTTCCGCCCACTGCGCCGGTCATCATGTTTCTGCGCATGGCTTCGCAGATTCCGCCGATGTGGCAGATCGGCTGCTCGATCCTTCTGCTGTTGTTGAGCATCTGGGGAGTGCTTTGGATCTCGACGCGGCTCTATCGTGTGGGCATCCTCATGTATGGCAAGCGAGCGACGCTGCCGGAGTTGCTGCGCTGGCTGCGGTATAGCTAGAAGAGCAGGGATCAGGGGCGTAGGGACGAGGGACATAGGGACTAGTGCCTGCCACTACCCCCACCCATACTCTGTACGCAAGTTCCTTGTTTTCATTGGCCTGCGGGGAGGGTTCCCCGCCAAAGTCCTCCAATGAAAGGACTTAGCTGCAGAGTCCTCTCGGGAAAGGACTTACGGCCCACCAATCTCTCCTCGGCTATCCAAATCGAGGCCGCCCACTTTAAAGCCCAGTTCCATCCGAGGGGAGGGGGTAGGCACTTTTTTTCGCGCTAAGTCAATCATTTTGAATTTTAACCAACTTAAATGGCGCTGTAAGGTGCGGTTAAGCGCGTTTAAAATGGCCACGAATTCTGAAAACACTTTCAGGACCGGAGAGGGGCTCGGTCAGCAGGGTTTTGCCGTTGGACCCCTCCATCTACGATAGTGCGCCCAGGAAATGGAATGATGCGCAATTGGGGGAAGAATGCGCGTGTCATCATTTCTGGGGAACATGCGGGCCTTTTTCTTCCTCTAAGATCGCCGCGCGTTGACCTCGATAAGCCCGCTTCACTGCGTGGGAGCATCGAATGGCAACCTCGCCGCCGGTTTCCTCTAGTGTCCTGTCTCTAAAGTTCGGGTACAAAATCGAGCGACTGAGTCGAGGATCTGGTCGGCGGTCTTGTGCCAGACAAAGGGTTTTGGATCTTTGTTGTGGTGCTGGATAAAGCTGCGGATGGCGTTTTCCAGTT
>WNGL01000175.1_pt1 | contig 79399 bp, 76 predicted proteins | sample 5400591 | NCBI WGS metagenome assembly WNGL01 (sample SAMN13153377, study PRJNA577476) | soil metagenome | isolation source: 80 cm soil or saprolite under Garry oak tree replicate 1 | place: USA:California | collected 2016-06-15 | reverse complement strand
GCGCTCCTGCTCGGCAACCAGCCCGACAACTGCGAAGGGTGCCAGCCTCAAGGCGCACAGGCCCCGTTGGCTCGGCGCCCCCACCCAGCCGGCGGACCCGGGCTGCGGCTCGCCGCCCCCGGGGTGGCTGCGGCCAGGGTGGCTGCGGCCAGGGCGGAGGCGGCCAGGGCGGAGGCGGGAGCCTCGCCTGCGCAGGTCCCTCCCACGTGATCACGCTAAGCATTAAAGTATAACGACCGTATATTCCTCGGGCTTCTGGAGGCTGCTCCGGACGCGATGGTATGCGTCGAGCGTGATGGCCGGATAGCGCTCGTGAACGCCCAGGCTGAGCGGCTCTTCGGGTACAGCAGGGACGAGCTGGCCGACAAGCCGGTGGAGATTTTGGTTCCGGAAGCGGCGCGCGGGGTGCATCCGGCCCACCGGGACAAGTACGCCGCTAATCCGAGGCCCCGGCCGATGGGTGCGGGAATGGATCTCGCCGGGCGACGGCGGGACGGCAGCACGTTTCCCGCCGAGATCTCGCTGTCGGCGATTGACACCGACGAAGGAATCCTTATCACGGCGGCGGTCCGGGATGTGACGCAGAGCCGCGTCGCGGCCGAGAGGACTGCCCGGCTGGCATCGATCATTCAGTCGTCGCATGACGCCGTGATCGGCAAGACCCTCGATCTCGTGGTCAGCAGCTGGAACCCGGCAGCTGAACGGCTGTATGGGTACACCGCGCGGGAAATGATCGGCCAGCACATCGAGGTCCTCCTCCCAGTTGAGGAGCGGGAGGCGGAGTCCAGGATTCTGGCGGCCGTGATCCGGGGCGAGCGGGTGGAGGAATATGAGGCCCGGCGGGTCCGCAAAGACGGAACGACGGTTGTGGTGTCGCTGATGGTGTCCCCCATCACCGACAGCGCTGGAAAGATCACCGGGATATCGACCGTGACCCGTGACGTCACCGAGCGGCAGCGGGCCGAGGCGAGATTCCGCGGGCTGCTGGAGGCCGCGCCGGACGCCATGGTGTGCGTGGACCAGGCCGGACAGATCACCCTGGTCAACGCGCAGGCCGAAAGGCTGTTCGGCTATGGCCGGGAGGAGCTCATCGGCCAGCCGGTCGAGATGTTGGTTCCAGACGCGGTACGCGCCGCGCATCCGGGTCACCGGGCCGAGTATGCGGCCGACCCCAGGCACCGGCCGATGGGGGCGGGAAAGGAGCTGGCGGGGCGGCGGCGGGACGGCAGCACGTTCCCGGCCGAGATCTCGCTGTCAGCGATCGACACCGGCCAGGGCATCCTTGTCACCGCTGCGGTCCGGGACGTCACCGAGCGGATGCAGGCGCAGGCCGAGCGGGAGCGGCTGAGGACGCAGACCGAGCGCGACCGCATGGAGCGGCAACTGCAGCAGACGCAGCGGCTGGAAAGCCTCGGCCAGCTCGCGGGCGGGGTGGCTCATGACTTCAACAACCTGCTTGGAGTCATTTCCAGCTACGCGGACTTCGTCGCCGAGGAGCTGGAGTCGCAGGCGCCGCCGAACGGGCGGCAGACGCTCCTCTCCGACATTGCGCAGGTGCAGCGCGCCGCAGACCGGGCCGCCGAGCTTACGCACCAGCTGCTGGCGTTTGCCCGCCGCGAGGTGATCCAGCCCCGCGTCCTGAACCTCAACGACATGGTTGCCAGCGTCGAGCAACTGCTGCAGCGGACCCTCGGCGAGCATATCGAGCTGGCCACCGAGCTGGCCGGCGACCTGCGTCTCGTGCTGGCCGATGCGGGCCAGATCGAGCTGACGCTGGTCAACCTGGCGGTCAACGCCCGTGACGCGATGCCCAGCGGGGGGAAGCTGACCATCGAGACAGCAAACACCGACGTGGACGCGGTGTATGCGGCCAGCCGCGCCGGCCCGACCCCGGGCCGGTATGTCGCGGTCAAGGTCAGCGATACCGGGACGGGGATGCCCGCCGAGATCGCCGACCGGGCGTTTGAGCCGTTTTTCACCACCAAGCCCAAGGGCGAGGGATCGGGCCTTGGCCTGGCCACCGTATACGGGATCATCACGCAGGCAGGCGGGAACGTCCGCATCTACTCCGAACCTGGGCTCGGCACGACAGTGATCGTGTTGCTGCCGGTCACCGACCAGTCGCCGCCCGCCCACGAACAGCCACCGGCCAGGCCCGAGCACGGCGAAGGCGAGATCGTGCTCGTCGTGGAAGACGAACCAGCCTTGCTCGAAGTGACCCGCCGGATTCTTGCCCGCAACGGCTACCAGGTCCTGGTGGCCGCCAATGGCCAGCAGGCGATCGATGCCGCAGCTGCCTGCCCGCAGCGCCTTGATGTGCTGCTCACCGACGTGGTGATGCCCGGAATGCAGGGCCGGGAAGTAGCCGAGCGCGTCCGCATGCTCCAGCCAGACGTTCACGTGCTCTTCATGTCGGGCTACACCCAGGGCCTCCTCGGTGCCCAGCAGGTCCTCGCGCCGGGAGTCAGCCTCATCGAAAAGCCCTTCTCCGAAGGTTCCCTGCTCGCGAAGCTACGCTCAGTCATCAAGAGCCACGCCTGAGGCCGAGCGCTACCGGACGTCATGGGCGGCCTTTTGGATGGGTATCCGGGGCCGGCGGGCGGGGTGCCGATGATCGAGCAGGGTGTCGATGAGGTGGAGGAAGCTCCGGACGCTGATGGGTTTGGTGAGGTAGGCGTCGGCGCCTGCGCCGAGAAGCCGGTCGATCCGTTCCTGGCTGGCATCTGCGCTGATGATGATGACGGGTGTGTCGCTTGTGGCTGGGTCGGACTGGATGCGGTGGAGCAGTTCTTGGCCGGGCATGTCGGGCAGGTTCAGGTCGAGCAGGATCAGGTCGGGATGGTGGTCGGCGGCGAGGTCGAGCGCGACTCCGCCGAGCATCGCCGGGACAACGCGGGTGGAGGGGCGTTGTTTGAGGATGTGCTCGACGAGCCGCAGGTTCTCCACCATGTCCTCGACGTAGAGCAGGGTCTTCGGGGTGGGATAGGCGCGGACGGTGGCGAGGGGGTCGCCCATGTCGGCCGTGGGTGAGGTGGCTGCGGGCTCGGCGATGGGCAGTTCTACCCAAAACACGCTGCCTTCCCCGGCGGCGCTGGTGGCTCCCGCGGTGCCACCCATGGCCTCGATGAGCTGCCTGGACAAGGCGAGGCCCAGCCCTGCTCCCTCGACCCCGACCTGGCCGGCGTCCAGCCGCTGGAAGGGGGTGAAAAGCTGGCCGATGTCGTAGTCGTGGATTCCCCGCCCGGTGTCGGTGATGCTGATGCGCAGCCGGCTGCCCGGCTGGTGGTCCGCGCTGATGGTGACGTTCCCGCCGGGGTGGTTGTACTTGACCGCGTTGGAGAGCAAGTTCAGCAGCACCTGGCGCAGCCGATGGTGGTCGGCGTGGACGTGCTCGCCCAGTTGCGGCGGCTGGTCAAGGTGCACTCCATGGGAGGCGGCCAGCGGCCGGATGAGCTCGAGTGCGTCAGTGATGATGGTGTCAACGGGGACTGCTTCTATCGACATTGACAGCGTGCGGGCCTGGACGCGGGTCATGTCGAGCACGTTGTCCAGGAACAAGACCAGGCGCCGGGCGGCGTTGAGCATCATCGACGCCCACTCCCTGTGCTCGCCGGACAGGTCGCCAAGGCTGAGGAGCTCGCCGAATCCAAGGATGGTGTTGATCGGGGTTCGCAGCTCGTGACTTATCCGGGAAACAAATTCGTTCTTCGCCTCGTCGGCCGCCCGCCGCGCCCGCTGGGCCTCCTCCAGTTCCCGCGCCGGGGCGGCGCTGCTGGCCGTCATCTGCTGGGTGCGCAGTTCCAGCTCCTGGGCCCGCCGCTGCCACCGATCCTGGCCTTCGGTGAGCAGCACCTGTTCGGTGACTTCCTCCACCGAGCAGATGAAGTAGCACATCTTTCCGCCAGCCCCCAGCACCGGTATGTTCGAGCGGCGCCAGTAACGGACCTCCATCCCGCCGTCCGGCCCCGGCCGCGGGGTGGCGTGCTTCTGCGTGTCCATCGTGTGGGCGACCCGGTCCCGGCGCACCCGCTCCAGCGAGGCGTGCAGGCTCCCCGCCCCGCCCGCCGGCGGGTCCGCGCCGGGGAACGCCTCCCAAATGTTCTTGCCCACCAGGTCCTCGCGGCTGGTGTGGGTGGCCCGCAGGTAAGCGTCGCTGGCCGCGACGATCCTCAGATCAGGGCTGAGCGCCACAAACATCCCCGGTGCTGACTCGAACAGCAACTGGAAGTCTGGCGGCGTGGCCGCCCCGCTCTTGCCCGCCGTTGCCGGTGATTCGCTCATGCCAGCCCCCCGATGGCCTGCGCGCGTGCACGCATGCTAGGTCGTTAACCCATCCTGCGTCGTTAACCCATCCTGCGTCGTTAACCCCACCCTGCGTCCTTTACCCCACCCTGCGCTGACCGGATGGCAGGTGATGCAACACAGCCTCACACAGCTCAGCCCGGCTGTAGGGCTTGCCGAGCACCGCGGCGCACCCGGCGGCGAGCGCGGCGCTGCGGTGTTCGGCCGCCGCGCCGGTTACCGCTATCACCACCGGAGGTGCCCCGCCGCTGAGGCGAATCTCGGCCGCCAGCGACACACCCCCGCCGTCGGGAAGCCCCATGTCCAGCAGCACCACGTCGAACGCGCCGGCCGCAAGCGCCGCCCGCGCCTGCGCCACGGTGCCAGCCAGGGTCAGACGGGCGTCGCGCAGCACCGGCTCGCCGGAGCGGGTCAGGATCGTCTTGACCAGGGCTTGGTTGAGCTCGTCGTCTTCCACGAGCAAGATCTGCACGGTCACTGAGCAGCCCCCATCTATTACTTTTAGTAACTATAGATGTACTCAAAGTGACAGATCAAGTGGGCGTGCTCAAGTCTCCAGGCCGGCAACCGCTCGCGTGACGTGCAGCAGGTACTCCTCGCGGTTGAGCGGATTGTGGTCCGACCGCGGCCGGGCCGGCATCGCGCCACGGACCGGCTGGTAGTGATCGAAGGCGCATTCCAGCACGCCCTCGCCACGCGTCAGCGCGGGGAGCTGTTGCTCCAGTTCGTGCACCCGGGCAGCCGGGATCTCACCTGCCAGGATGCACGCAGAACCCCGCATGGCTGGTGCATGCGGGACCGCGCGCAGCTGTGCCAGCACGGGCATAACCGGCCCGAGCGTGTCTGCCGGCATCTCCAGGGAGAAGCGCTGCACCGGCTCGTGCACCATGGTTCCGGCCTGCTTCAGCGCGCTCATCAGAACCAGCGGCGTCAGGCTGCGGAAGTCCCCGGCAGTGCTCGACATGCTCTTGTCGAAGGTGGCGTGGGCGTGGCTCTGACGAGGCCAATAGCCGGAATGTGTCATGGTGACCGTGCAGTCGGTGACCTCCCACCCGTAGATTCCCTGCCGCAGCGTCTCGTGCACGGTCTGCTCGACCGCCTTGAGGAATGAGCGCGGGAGCGACCCGAGCTCGAACTCGATCCGAAACCGCACGCCGGAGTTGATCGCGGCCGGATCGATGCGCAGCCCAACGGTGGCAAGGAACGGGTTGGGCGCCTGGCCGATCATCTCGACGGCCGCACCCGTGCCGGTGGGCCGTTCGATGCAGATCGTGGTTGTCTCGCGGAATCCGACGTCGATGCCGAAGTCGTTCGCCAGCGTTGCCTGGATGACCTCTTTCTGCACCTCACCGTAGAGCGAGACGAGCATTTCGTGGCGGATGCCGTCCTGCCGCAGGTTGATCAGCGGGTCCTGCTCGGACAGGCGGGCGAGTGCGATGCGCAGCGCACCCCTGTTGGCGGGGCTGCACGGAACGACAACCGTTTCCGAGGTTGGTGGCGCGAAATAGTGGTGCTTCGGGCCCGTTCCCGATGCGCCCAGCGTGTCGCCGATCTGGACGTCGCCAAGACCCCAGAGCTTCCCAATCTGCCCGGCGGTGACCGACGCACGATGGACGGCCGGGCCACGGTCGAAAACGCTGATCGCGGTGACCTTTCCCGTACTGCCCCGGCCGTACTGCAGCCGATCCCGGGTTCGTACCGTTCCGGCGAACATGCGAACGTACGCGATCTTCTCCCCAGCCGGCCCTCGCTCGACCTTGAAAACCGTGCCAGAGACAGGGCCGCCGACATCGCCTTCGGCCGCGGGCAGCAGCTCCGCCACACCGGCCATCAGCGATGTCACACCCGCCCCTGTGATGGCCGAGCCGAAGAACACCGGATGCACCAGCGCCTGCCTGGTCTGGGCCGCGAGTTCGCGGCGGAGCCGGCGGTAGGGGACCGCCGTCTCGTCGGCCACGTAGGCGGACAGAAGCTCATCGTCGTGCTCGGCGAGGACTTCGGCCAGCCTGGCCGCAAAAGCAGTGTCGGCCGCGCCGTAAGGCATGAAACCAGCGCTGCGCGTGCCCAGCCCGAGCGCAGATCCCATCGCCATGATTGCCGGCGTCAGCTTCCCGGAGATCCCCTGGAGAACGCGCTCACAGTGCGCGCCACCCCGGTCGATCTTGTTCACGAAGATGAGGGTGGGGATGCGCAGCCGCTGCAGCGCCCGCATCAGCACGCGGGTCTGCGCCTGCACGCCCTCAACGGCGGAGATCACCAGCACCGCACCATCGAGCACGCTCAGCACCCGTTCCACCTCGGCGATGAAGTCCGGGTGGCCAGGAGTGTCGATCAGGTTGACCGTGACATCACCGATGACGAACGACACGACGGCGGACTTGATCGTAATGCCGCGCTGCCGTTCCAGCGCCAGCGAATCAGTCTGGGTGCTGCCGTCATCGACGCTGCCGATCTCGTCAATGACACCGGCGGCGAAAAGCAGCCGCTCGGTCAGGGTCGTCTTACCGGCGTCTACATGCGCCAAGATCCCCAAGTTCAGCGTTCTCACGAAGCGTCATGTCCTCTGGGTAGGCGGAAGCTCCCTCCTGGGTGGACATGAACGCTGCGCGCACTGGCTCTCCTTGGCCGATTGCCCATTATAAGGAGTGCAGCAGAAGGCGACAGCGGAGGGCAACTGATTTGCTGGCCGTCCGCGTCTGTAGTGGCTCACGTCACCCGGCGTGCCGTGAGCGTGCAAGCCGACGGACATCACACCTCGCGCGGCGGACACTAGGATGTCCCAGGGCATGGCCCCCGCGCCGGGGGCCGATGCACAGCAGCGTGAGGTGCGTGATGGGTGCTGAGCGGCCGATCTTCGTTCTAGGGTGCCCTCGCTCGGGGACCACTCTTCTGCAGCTCATGCTGCACGCCCACCCACGGATTGCCATCCCGTCCGAGACAAGATTCGTGCTGGCGGCCTACAGCGACCGCAACGACTTCGGGGATCTGCGCGACGAGACCAACCGGCGCGCCCTGGCCCGCTGGATCGTAGGGCAACGGCAGACACTGTTTTACGACATGGGCCTGGACCAAGAGGAGATCGTTGAGGAGATAGCCGCCGCGCCTCCCACCCTCGGCTCCGCACTCGGGACCGTGTTTCGCGCGTATGCGAGGCGGTTCGGCAAGCCCCGCTGGGGGGACAAGCGCCCGGGCTACTACGAGAACATTCCGGCGCTGCTCCGGCTGTTCCCAGACGCCCAGATCGTGCACCTGATCAGAGACGGCCGGGACTGTGTCGCATCCCTGAAGAACATGCCATGGTTCAAGCAGGATGTACACGCGGCCATCTCCACCTGGGTGGAGGCGATCGACAGCTGCCGCCGGGCAGTCCCCAGGCTGCCTGCCGATGCGTATTACGAGCTCCAGTACGAGCAGCTGGTCGCCGATCCGGCAAAACAGATTGCCGCCCTCTGCGAGTTCCTTGGCGAGGACTACGATCCGGCGATGACCGAGCCGCACAAGATCGCGAACTCGACGTTGCCGGAACGGCAAATCTGGCATGCCGAGACCCACAAGCAGGTCACAACGGCCCGGTCCGGGTCGTGGCAGGACCGGCTGGAGCCATGGGAGGCCGCGCTCTGCGAAACGGTCATGCGCAGGCGGCTCCGTGCTTTCGGGTACGAGCTGTCGGGAGTGGCCCGTCCCTCGCCCAGGCACCTGGCCAGGTATGCGCGGGTCGATGCCCTGCGCCGGGGTGCCGCCTACAAGCGGCGCATCAGGGACGCGCGGGAACGCGCCCGCGAATCCGGCCCGCTGGAATGCCAGCTCTGAGCTGAATTCCCCGGGTACGGGCGGCAGTGCCGTGTTTGGCTCCGCCAGCTGGGGCAAGGTGCCCAAGTGCTGCTGCTTAGGGGGCCCAAACTGGCCAGTCGTGCATCTCCCCGGCGGTCTGGTTCGCAGACCGCAGCCACCCGCCGTACCGTCCTCATCGCGGGCGGGGCGAATCTGCTCGTCGGGCTGACCAAGCTGGCAGCGGGCATCATCAGTGGTTCCAGCGCGATGCTCGCGGAGGCTGCCCACTCGGCCGCGGACACCATCAACCAGGCATTCCTGCTGGCCTCGGTGCACCGGGGCCAGCGCCCGGCCGACCGTGGTCACCAGTTCGGCTACGGGCAGGAACGCTACTTCTGGTCGCTGCTGGCGGCGTTTGGCATCTTCGTCGCTGGCGGCGGCTTCTCCGTCTTCGAGGGAATACTCGCCCTCACGCGCACCGGCAGCGACAACCCGGCCGTCGCCTACGTGGCACTTGCCGTCGCTTTCGCAGCCGAAGGAACGTCTTTCGTGCGGGCATTCCGGCAGGTTCGCGGCGAAGCGCGCCGCGGCCACCGGGAACTGCTTGACCATGTCGAGACGAGCCCCGACACCACCGTGATGGCGGCACTCTTCGAGGACACCGCCGCGGTGATAGGGCTGGTTCTCGCCGCTGCCGGTGTCGGGCTCCGCCAGCTGACCGGGTCCGCCGTTTGGGACGGCGCGGCATCCATCGCGATTGGCGTCCTGCTCTTCGCCGTGGCGATCAAGCTTGGCCTGGTCAACCGGGACCTGCTCATAGGCCGCGCCGCCGATCCCAGGCAGCAACAGGTGATACGGGACGAGATCGAGAGCGCCCCAGGCGTTGACGCGCTCCTCGAACTGCGGACCATGCACCTGGGGCCCGACAGTCTCATCGTCGCTGCGCGCGTGGCTCTGAACGATGAGTTGAGTGCCGACCAGGCAGAAGACCTCGCCGACGAAATCGATCGCAAGCTCGCCGAGAAGCTCCCGTTGGCCGCGCATGTTTTCGTCGACCCGACCCAGACGGACAGCTAGCCAGGAGTCAGGTAACCGGCGCAGCCAGGCAACCGCCAGAGGCCCGGGCTCACCGGCCTGCCCGCCAGTGGGCCCGGGCCGCCCGCGTGAGCCCTCAGTGACTCAGCTGAACGCACGCGGCGTCGTACTGCGAAACTGCCACCGTACTGTTGGCGTGGGCCAGTGAAGCGGTGTCCGGGTTACCCGCGTACACCACGCCGGCCTGGCCGCTGGAGTTGAACGGAGAGCCCGGAGCCGCCCCCGAAGCGCCTGGCGTCATGGGGTTGTCTGGCCCGCAGGTGTTAGTGGGCGCGCCTGGCTGGCCGGTTGACGGGCTCACCGTGGCCCAGGCGGTGGCGGGCGCGGCCAGTATCAGGCCGGCCGAGCACGCAGCCGCGAGCAGGTACTTTCGCATCATTCCTCCTGGAGTCCCCTTCAACGACAGAGGTTTGGCTCGCATCGGGTCTCGATGCCGGGCAGCGTTCACTGCCCCAAAGAGCTACACACGTATGGCAGCCGTCCGCGGTTCACCGCGGACGGCCCTGCCGGTGAGCTTCAGGACTCCCCAGTTCATGCGAAACGGCTGACGCTGTGTACCGCCGTGCCGGTCATGGCCGGCCCGGTGCGGCCCCATGACAAGCCCATAGCCGCCCAGGATGCCGAGCGTTCAGGCGCGGTGCCGTGCGCTCAGGGCAGGGTGTCGTCGTCCTCCCCGGCGAACGGCCCAGGCTCGCGTGAGCTTGCCGTCGTGAGAGCGGGCGGAATCTCCGGCAGGACGGTCTCGAAATACGACCGGGCTGCCGCCGTGGTCCCGATGTCCCGGCCTGCTTCCTCGGACAGGTACCAGCGGTGCTCGAGGATCTCGTGGAAGATCTCTGCCGGTGCCAGCCTCCCGCGCAGGCTGGCAGGGATCGCCGCAAGCACCGGGTCGTAAACCTCCTCCAGCCAGCGGTTCGCCGCGACTGCCTCGGAGGCGGGGCGGCCCTCCTGTTGCTCGAGATACCCACGGAAGCTCGCGATGTCGTTGAGCAGCCTGCGGGCCTGGTTCTCCTCCGCGTCGAGCCCGGTACGCAGGAACAGCGTCCGGCTCTGCTGCCCTGACTCGGCGACCTTGGTCCGCACCCGCAGTTTGGTTCCCTCGGGCACGCTGATGAGCTCGATCTCGTCCGCGTCGAACCCGAGTTCATTCAGCCTGCGCAGCCGTTCGGCGATGCGATACCGCTGATCCTCGGGGCACAGTATTTCTTCTCTGGTCAGCTCATCCCACAACTGCTCATAGCGGCGCTTCAGCTCATCGGTGATCTGTACCGGGTCGATGTCTGGCGTCAGCAGGTCGCCTGCCTGAAGGTCGAAGAGCTCACCGCAGACCCGTTCCTGGGCAAGGTCGACATCCAGGCTGCGCTGGCCCGGCGTCAGGGATGGGTGTCGCTCGCTGGTCTCCGCGTCGACCAGGTAGGCCTGCAGGGCCCCCGCGTCGTAGCGGAAAAGGGCATTGGAGAGGGAGCAGTCTCCCCAGAAGAAACCCGACAGGTGCAGCCGGGCGAGTAGTTCGGCGAGGGCGTCGAGCAGCCGGTCAGTGGGCAGGCCGCCGCTGGCGCGGGAAAAGAGCGCCCGGTAGGTGGTCGAGTAGTCGAGGAAGTTGGTGACGAGGATCGCGTCTGTATCGCGACCGCGGTCGACGACGACCCCGACGACCTCAACGGCCGGCACATTGAGTTCCGCGAGCGCCCGGAGCAACCGGTACTCGCGCCTCGCGAGCCGCTCGCTCAGCGACTTGAGCGCGAAGAGTTTTCCGTCGTCGGCGGCGAAGCGGACCACGTGACGGGAAATACCGCGCTGCCTGATCTCCACGAGCCGCTCGTCACGCCAGTCCTCCAGTGGCTCCGTCCACGGCAGGCTCAGCAGTCCCGCCGCCTGGTCAGCGGGCGGGCTGAAGACGAATCTCAATGCTCTGTCCCGCCTTCCCGTTACCCCGCGCAGTTAATGCTGCCCTGTTGCTAACAACACTCAGCCCACTGGCTACCACGCCGGCAGGCAGCGGGCTACCATCCCCCGTTCGCGCCTGGTCAGCACCATTGTTTTCACGGCTTGTGGTCAAGAGAATTTACAGTAAGCCGTGGTCAGGCCTGCTGCAAGTGCCCGCCGCAAGGTGAGGCCAACCGCAGCCATGGGGGGCCGCGGATCATGGTCATCACTCCGAGGGAGAGATATGCGTCACTCATCCAAAGCACCCTCGCCCGCCGTGGGCAAGGGACGGGGGAAGACGGGCCCGTGGGGGCGTGGTGCCGCGGCCGTGGTCGCGGCAGTCGGTGCCGTCGCGCTCTTCGCGACGCCCGCGCTCGCAGCCAGCCCCAATGGGCAGACGGTGAGCCAGACATTCACACAGCACGGCACGTGGACCGAGCCCGGTGACACGGATTTCTGCTCCGGGGCTACCATCAATCCGACGATCACCGGCAACGAAATCGAGCACATTACCTTCTTCACCAACAGTGACGAGGCGTGGGGCACCTTTACCGAGGAAGGCAAGGTCGTCGTCGAGATCAACGGCCTCACCTACACGGGCCGGATCACGATCTGGGGAAACTTCAACCAGAACGAGAAGAACCAGAACTCCACGTTCACCGGCTCCTTCTACCTGTCCGCCACCGACGCCAATGGCGCGGTGCACACCGAAGTTGCCCACGAAGTGGCGCACCTGTCCTGGGACGCGGTCAGCGACCAGCCCGTGGTGAGCTTCGACAGGCTGACCGTTACCTGCTCCTAGCCCGGGGGCGGGGGAAAGGGTCCGGTCAGGCAGGCAAACTCCCACTCAGGTAAAGAAACTCCCGGGGTGAGCACACGCATCCTTTACCCGGAAGTGGAGCGCAGGGGCGAGAGCGCCTGCGCTCCACGTTGCCACGGGCACCACCTGGGCTGTAGCAACAGCCTGGTCAGGGTGGCTTGTGAGACAGATCACGGCGCGCTGCCTGCGCGGGTATCTCCACTACCCGGCAGCCGCAATGGCTGCCAGGTACACTGGCCGCCTCCGGGACGCTGTAGCTGGGCGCGCATCCAGCTAGCTCCCGGCCCCCGACGGCAGTGGCCGCGGGCTTCACTTCGACGGCCGAACGTGATGGGAGTTGGAATGCGCGTTCTGGTACTTGGCGGTGATGGGTTCTGTGGCTGGCCGACATCGCTGTATCTGTCGGATCGTGGTCACGACATCACCATCCTCGATAACCTCAGCCGGCGGAAGATCGATGTCGAGCTTGAGGTGGAATCCCTGACGCCAATCCGCCCCATGAGTGAGCGGGTTCGCGTCTGGCGCGAGGTTTCGGGTCGCGAGATCGGTTTCATCAACGTCGATCTCGCGACCGAGTACGACCGGCTGGCTGCGCTGCTGGAAGAGATCCGGCCCGACGCCATTGTTCATTTCGCCGAGCAGCGCGCCGCCCCGTACTCGATGCGGACCACGCACACCAAGCGCTACACCGTCGACAACAATGTCCGGGCGACCCACAACCTGCTGACTGCCCTGGTCGCGACCGGTGTTGACGCCGAGCTGGTGCACCTGGGCACCATGGGCGTCTACGGCTACGGATGGTCGGGCAGTGCCCCCATCCCCGAGGGCTACCTGACCGTGAAGGTCCCCACGCCCGACGGTGAGATCGAGCGGGAGATCCTGCACCCCGCCAACCCGGGGTCGGTCTACCACATGACCAAGACCCTCGACCAGCTGATGTTCGCCTTCTACTCGAAGAACGACGGGCTGCGGATCACTGACCTGCACCAGGGCATCGTCTGGGGCACCCAGACCAACCAGACCATCCGCGACGAGCGGCTCATCAACCGGTTCGACTACGACGGCGACTACGGCACGGTTCTCAACCGGTTCCTCATGCAGGCTGCCATCGGGCACCCGCTGACTGTGCACGGCACCGGCGGTCAGACCCGCGCGTTCATCCACATCCGCGACACGGTCCGGTGCATCGAGATCGCGATCACCAACCCCCCTGAGGACGCTTCCAAGCCGCGCGTGCTGAACCAGATGACCGAGTCTCACCGGGTGATGGACCTGGCCAAGATGGTCGCGGACGTCATGGGCGCGGACATCGCGTACCTGCCGAACCCGCGGCGCGAAGCCGACGAGAACGACCTGGTGGTGCGCAACGACCAGTTCCTCGCGCTGGGCCTGCGGCCGACGACCCTGTCTGAGGGCCTGCTTGAGGAGGGCAAGGCGATCGCGGCGCATTACCGCGGCCGGGTCGACCCCACCAAGATCATCTGCCGCTCGGTGTGGCGGGCCGGCATGGAAACCGCGGACGACCTGCTCACCGAGCTTCCGCCGGAGAGGTAGGAACCTCTGCCAGAACGCGGCGGCAGGATGGCTCTCAGCCGCCTGCCGCCGCGGTTGCGCCCGTCGCCTTTCTGCAAGAACACCCGTGAACGAGGGGGTTGGTGAGCTCACCTTCTAGTTCGGCAGTACCCCTCACTGAGCGCGGCTGTTGGCATGATGCCGGTTTCCTTGGCTAGCCTGAAGGTTCACGATCGCGGTCAACGGCGGGGAGTGCATCCCATGTCTGACGGTGGCGTGCTTGGTGATCGCCTGCGCCGGAAACGGCGGCAAAGCTCGCTCACCCAGGAGGAGCTAGCCCATATTTCCGGCGTCAGCCAGGAGATGGTAGCCAAGATCGAGCAAGGACGCCGGCACCCGCGTCTGACGGTCCTCACCAAGCGCCGCCGTCTCCGAGGCTGGCCGCCTGTACTGGGCCGGCGAATTCGCGAAGCTCGCCGCCAGCTTGCCGCCGCTGATCGGTGAAGCGCGGCTGACCAGCCAGACGGCAGGCCCACCTGCGCACAGCCTGCTCGCCCAGTCCTACGAACTGGCCGCGTTCCTCATGGTCCACATGGGCAAAGAAGACCTTGGTGCTCTTGCCGCTGAGCGCGCCGTCACCTCTGCGGTGCCCAGCAACGACGAACTGCTGCACGCCATCGTGCAGGGCACCTACGCATGGGTGCTCCTGCACCAGGGACGGCTCGCCCAATCCGAGAAACTGGCCGTCACGGTGGCCGACCGGATGGAGCCCTCCTTCTCAGCACCCACCAAGACCATCGCGGTCTGGGGAAACCTGCTCATGACCGCCCTCGCCCCGGCCGCAGCAGCGGGGCACGACTTCTCCCAGTACGTCGCGCTGGCCTCCGCCGGCGCTGAACGGCTCCGGCGCAAGGTGAACATTTACCAGACATCCTTCGGGCCTGCGCTGGTTCACATGCAGGCATGCCACGCCTACGCCGTCACCCGGGACCCCGCCAACGCCCTCGCCGCCGCTCGCAGACTCCACCCCGGTGACCTGGCAGGCATCTCCTACGGGCGGCACCTGCTTGACGTCGCCCAAGCCCACACTGACGCCCGCCACTCCCACGCCGAAACCGCCGTCCTCACCCAAGCCCGCGCTCTGGCCCCCGTTTGGTTCCGCCACCAGGGCATCGCCCGCTCCCTTGTCACCGACTTGTGCGAACAGCAGAAACGGCTCTCCCCGACGCTGCGGGAACTCGCCACCTCGCTAGACCCGAACTGGTACGCCCGGTACCAGCGGCCTGCCAAATAGCCGCGCCACTGGTACCAACAGTGCCTGGTCATCTCGGTTGCGCACACGGATGATAACGGCTTGTGACCGCAAGCGATCTGAATGGTTCCGCACCTGAAGACGAGCCCACTCTGCGCGACCTCCAGAGGGAGTTCCCGCAGTTTGCGATCTGGCGGGAAGTCATGCCGGACCGCACCCGTTACAACGCCCAGCGCATCGGCGCCGGGCAGGACCTGCTGCCACCCGGCCTGGTCGACGTGCGGGACTGGCGGCCCGGCCACGCCGCGCTCCGCAACCGGTGGGGGCCACGGCCCGCCGCCCGGTTCCTCGCCGCCCTCGCCCGCAAACCCACCTGGTTGTGACATTCAGGCCCTAACCGTGTGGTGGCCCGTGGTGGCGTGGGGCCGTGCCTGCATCTACGGCCGTGCCTGCAGGCGGGCACGTTGCGGGACAATCGTGTACTTGGGGTCGTCGGCTGAGGCCAGGCCAGCGTTGAAGACACCCCACCGGGTCGCCGCTGAGGCGGCCATGAAGGCGGCACCGGACAGCATGCTGATGGCCCGGCTCCGGCGGCCGAGCAGCGCTCCGGCCAGCGCGAGCACCGACAGCACTTGCCCGGCTCTGACGTAGGCGCCGCCCCGCCCCGAGTGGTACGGCTCGGCCACCATGCCGATCCGGCGGGTCATCCGCTCGAACGCCGACGCTTCGGTCACGAGGCCGAGGATTGCCATGTTGCGGGCGGGTGCGCTCTGCTCCAGCGGAGCGGCGAGCAGGCCAAACCCGCCCGCCGCCATGGCGCCGGAGCCAACGAAGACGAACGGCATTTCCAGGAAGCCGTCATGCCAGGCGGGCACAGCGGTGTCGGCGATCAGCGCCCCCGTATAGGCGGCCACACCGGGACCAAGCAACGCCGATCCGGCGGTGGCCGCCGCTCCGACACGCGGCAGGCGGCCCGGAAGGGCGGCGGTGAGCGCAGCCACGCCGGCGGCCGGGATGTAGCCGGCCAGCAGCCACGACCCGACGCTCATCGGTGACGTCACCTTGAACATGCGCAGCATGTTGAGGAAGCGCGCTGGCCGGCCAAGGTCGTGCACCAGTGCCGCCATGGACGCCAAGCCTGCGCCAAACGAGCCCGCCTTGGCCACCCGGGCCAAATCCGGCCTGCCGGTCAACTGGGCTCCCGCGCCCAGCAGCGAGCCAGCGCCGGCGAGCCCGCCCAGGAACAGGTAGCCGGGGATGTCCGGGGCCTGCCACACGGGCCGGTTGATGACCGGCTGGCCATAGTACGACGTGAATTCCGCCGGCGGAACCATCGGCTGCTCGCCCCGCCGCCCGCGCCCGCGCGGCCGGCCGGTGTGGACCCCGGTGAGCGCTTCCCGGCCCGGCCGTGCGCCCCGCACGCCTTCCCTGGTGACGGTGTGCTCCCAGCGCCGCCTGAACAGCGTCTTTCCCTGGCTGCCAGAGCTCCCGCTCATCCGTCCCTCCCCAGCATGCTCGCGGCGAAGGCCGCGGCGGCGGCGGCCGTCAGCACGCCGGCCGCCGCCCCCACCCGCCGCCACATGGCGGGCAGGTCACGGGTTGTGACGACCGGGTCGGGCGGGAGCCCGTACACCTCCGGCTCGTCGAGCAGCAGGAAGAACGCGCCGTCCCCGCCGACACCATCATTGGGGTCCTCGCCGTACAGCCGGGCGTCGGTAATCCCCGCCTCATGCATCTGCGCCAGCCGGCCAGCCGCCCGCTCCCGCAGTTCGTCCAGCGGCCCGAACTGGATCGATTCGGTCGGGCACGCCTTCGCACAGGCCGGTTCCATCCCAGTGCTGAGCCGGTCGTAACACAGCGTGCACTTCCACGCCCGGCCGTCATCCTTGCGCTGGTCGATCACCCCGTACGGGCACGCCGGGATGCAGTAGCCACAGCCGTTGCAGATGTCCTCCTGCACGACCACGGTCCCGAACTCGGTGCGGAACAGCGCCCCCGTGGGGCACACATCCAGGCACGCGGCGTGTGTGCAGTGCTTGCACACGTCCGAGGACATCAGCCAGCGGAAATCATCAGCCCCGCCGTCCTCATGGGACACCCCAGGGTCTTGGCGGCCAAGGGGCTTGCGCTGCTCGATGAAGGCAACATGCCGCCAGGTGTCGGCGCCGAGGCCGATGCTGTTGTCATACGACATCCCGGTCAGCGCCAGGCCGTCCTCGGGGATGTGGTTCCACTCCTTGCAGGCGACCTCACAGGCCTTGCAGCCGATGCACACCGACGTGTCGGTGAAGAAACCCATCCGTGGCGGCTGGTCTGTGTACCCGCTGGCCGGTGTTTCCATGAGCCCGGTCACGTCATGCCTCCATCCCCGTCTGCTCGGTGATGCCGGCCCGGCGCTGGTAGTCCCGCACAAGCGCGGTCCGGGCCGGACCGCGTGGCCGCCGCCCCGGGCGGATGTCACACGCGAGCGCCTTGACTTCCTGGATGTGCACGTTCGGGTCCAGGCACATGGCGGCCAGGTCGTTGGCGGAGTCGCCAGTGCTGTAGCCATTGGGCCCCCAGTGATAGGGCAGGCCGACCTGGTGCAGTGTCCGCCCTTGCACGGTGAGCGGGGTCATCCGGTCGGTCACCAGCACCCGGGCCTCGATGGCGTTGCGCGCCGTGACGATGGTTGCCCAGCCCAGGTGCTCAAGCTCCCGCTCGGCTGCCAGCTCCGGGGAGACCTCGCAGAAGAACTCCGGCTGGAGTTCCGACAGGTACGGCAGCCACCGGCTCATCCCGCCCGCGGTGTGGTGCTCAGTGAGCCGGTACGTCGTAGCCACATACGGGAACACGTTCGCCCCGGGCTCGCCGCCGCTTGGCTGCATCCGGTTGTCCGGGTGCCGGAAGGTGACCACCTGCCGCACCGGGTTGCGCTGCTGCCCGTAGAGCAGGTTGCCAAACGGTGAGTCCTGCGGCTCATAGTGCGCCGGCAGCGGCCCATCGACCAGCCCGGCCGGGGCGAAGAGCCACGCCTTTCCGTCGGCCTGCATGATGAACGGGTCCACTCCGGACAGTGCCGCCGGGCCGGTCGCGTCGCCGGGCGGCCGGTAGAGCGGCGACTTGTCGGCCTTGAAGTCGGCGATGTCATGGCCGGCCCAGGCAGCGCTGTCCTCGTTCCACCAGACCAGCGCCTTCCGCTCGCTCCACGGCTTGCCGTCCGCGTCAGCCGAGGCGCGGTTGTACAGGATCCGGCGGTTCGCCGGCCATGCCCAGCCCCATTCGCTGGCCACCCAGTTCTGCTCACCGGATGGTTTGCGGCGGGCCGCCTGGTTGACGCCAGCGGCGTAGACGCCGCAGTAGATCCAGCAGCCGCAGGCGGTCGAGCCGTCTTGGTTGAGCTGCTCGTAGGACGCCAGTGGATGGCCCTTCGAGTCCCAGCCGTTGATCTCGGCAAGCACGGCCTCCGCGTCCGGTTCGGCGGTCTCCCCTGAGGTCGGGTAGTCCCAGGTCAGGTCCAGCAGGGGCCGGTCCATCTCGGCGCCGGACCCGGCGAGCTTTTCCCGGATCTTGCGGCCGAGGTGGTAGGTGAACCACAGGTCGCTGCGCGCATCACCGGGCGGCTCGACCGCCAGGTGATGCCATTGCAGCAGCCGCTGGGTGTTGGTGAAGCTGCCGTCCTTCTCTGTGTGCGCCGCCGCGGGCAGGAAGAACACCTCGGTCTTGACGTCCTCGGTGCGCATTTCCCCGGTCTCTGTCTCCGGGCCGTCCTTCCACCAGGTCGCGCTCTCGATCAGCGAGAAGTCCCGGACAACCAGCCAGTCCAGGCACGCCATACCCATCCGCTGCATCTTCGCGTTGGCCGAGCCGACAGCGGGGTTCTCACCCAACAGGAAGTAGCCGTGGCAGTCCCCGGCAAGCTGGGCCATCACCGTCTCGTACGTGCTGTGGCTGCCGCTCAGCCGGGGCAGGTAATCGAAGCAATAGTCGTTCTCCTCCGTCGCCGCCGCGCCCCACCATGCCTTCAGCAGGCTCACCACGTAGGCGCGCATGTTGGCCCAGTAGCCCTTCTCCGTGCCCTCGGCGGTGACGAAGGCGTCCAGGTCCTCGTTCGCGTGGGCGTGCGGCATCGGGATGTAGCCGGGCAGCAGGTCAAACAGGGTGGGGATGTCAGTGGACCCCTGGATCGAGGCGTGCCCGCGCAGCGCCAGGATGCCGCCGCCCGGGCGGCCGATGTTCCCGAGCAGCGCCTGCAAGATCGAGGCGGTGCGGATGTACTGCACTCCCACCGTGTGCTGGGTCCAGCCCACGCTGTAGACGAAGGCGCTGGTGCGGTCCCGCCCCGAGTTCTCGGCCAGCAGTTCACAGACCTGGCCGAAGACGTCCTGGGGAACGCCGCAGATCTGCTCGACCACCTCGGGCGTGTACCGGGCGTAGTGGCGCTTGAGCACCTGCAGCACACAGCGCGGGTGGGTGAGGGTCTCGTCCCGCTCCGGAATCCCAGGGGGCACAGCGGCACCACCTGAACCATGCGCCTCACCCCGGCCCGCCTGGCGGACCGACGTGGCCTGCACCCGGTCCTCGTACCCCCGGTCCCGCTCGCCGGACGCTGCCTGCACCTCCAGGCCCTCGTACTGCCAGGTGTGGAAATCGTAGAAACGGTGCTCGCGGTCCAGGCCCGAGAACACGCCATCGAGGTCCTCGGTGTCGGCGTAGTCCTCGGTCAGTATGGCCGGTGCGTTGGTGTAGGCGACCACGTAGTCGCGGAAGTACTTGTCGTTTTGGAGAATGTAATTGATAATCCCGCCGAGAAAGGCGATATCGGTGCCCGCCCGCAATGGCACGTGAATGTCCGCCAGCGCGCTCGTGCGGGTGAACCGCGGATCGACGTGGATAAGTTTCGCGCCTCGCGCTTTGGCCTCCATCACCCACTGGAACCCGACCGGATGGCACTCGGCCATGTTCGAGCCCTCGATGACGATGCAGTCAGAGTTCTGAAGGTCCTGCTGGAACGTGGTCGCGCCGCCACGGCCGAAGCTGGTCCCCAGACCGGGGACGGTGGCGGAGTGTCATATGCGGGCCTGGTTCTCGATCTGAATGGCGCCCAGCGCCGTGAAGAGTTTTTTGATGAGGTAGTTCTCTTCGTTGTCGAGAGTGGCACCGCCGAGGCTGGCGATCCCCATGGTGCGGCGCGTGCGGACGCCGTCCGACTCCCACTGCCAGCCCTTGCGGCGCGCTTCGATCACCCGGTCGGCGATCATGTCCATGGCGGTATCGAGATCCAGCCGCTCCCATTCCGTGCCAAACGGCCGGCGATACAACACCTCGTACCTGCGCGCGGCGCCGGTTGCCAATTGAAGACTCGCTGAGCCCTTCGGGCACAGCCGGCCCCGGCTGACGGGCGAGTCCGGGTCCCCCTCGATCTGGGTGACCTTGCCGCCGGCGACGTAGACGTTCTGGCCGCAGCCCACCGCGCAGTAGGGGCAGATGGATTTCACCACCTTGTCCGCAGCCGAGGTCCGTGGCGCCAGCCGGGAACTGGCCCGGCTCTTCGCCGCCGCCCCTCGCCCGGACCGGTCACCGTCAACTGCCTGCCGGTAAACCGGCCAGCCTTCGATCCAGGTGCGAACACCCATCATGCCCCCACGCTGGGATTGTCGTGTTCAGTGCGATCGGCTGCCTTGCGCATGCTGGTGGGCACTGTTATCTCCTCGGCATCGCGGCGATTTCGCTACCCGTCCGGGCAGCAGCCAAACGGCGGTGGCCAAGCCGGTCCCTGTTAACCAAAGCCGGGAGTGACGTGATGGTTGACCTGGATCCGCCGGGGAAGGGGACACGAACTCGCAGACGCGCCAATACCACGGGGAGGGACTATGACCAGTGTGTTCGAGGTGCTGGGTCATGACCACGAGGAAGTAAAGCGGATGCTGTCCGAGCTCGAGAAGGGCCCGACTAGCGAGACGGGGGCCAGCCAGGACCAGCTTGCCTTGCGGAAGAAGATGACAGAACAGCTCATCATCGAGGAGTCCAAGCACGAAGCGGTCGAGGAGATGTACTTCTGGCCGACGGTGCGCGATCGGGTGCCCGACGGCGGCAAGCTCGCCGGCGAGGCGATCGAGCAGGAGCAGGAGGGCAAGCAGGTTCTCGACAAGCTCGGCAAGCTCGATGCTGACGATACTGACTTCGAGGATGTGCTCACCAAGTTCATCAAGGCGGGCCGCGAGCACATCGCCTTTGAGGAGACTCGGGTGTGGCCGGGGCTGCGCGCGGCGCTGAGCCAGCAGGAGGCCCGCGAGCTGGGTGGCAAGCTGGCCGAGGGCAAGAAGACGGCGCCCACGCGGCCGCATCCGCGCACACCCGCCTCGCCTGGTGTGCTCAAGACCGCAGGGCCGGCGGCGGCAGCCGCCGACAGGGTCCGCGATGCGGCAACGGGCCGGGGTGACTGACGGCAGTAAGCACCGAGGTACCGAAGACGTCGCCGAAGAGATGCGTGGCCAGCAGATCGCGACGTTCGCCGAGGTGCAGTGGGAAATCCTGGAGAGCAGCGGCACCATCAGCTTCATCAAGAAGTCCGGGTCCTCCTGATCCGCCCGGTTGGGAGCGTGTCGCCGGTGTAGCGCTGAGTCCCGTGGGTAGCCGGTGGTACCACACATCCCCGTGGGTAGGGACCTGACAGGGCGCGGTGATCAGTGGGGCGGCAGGGCGAGGGATACGGTGCTAGGCGCTCTTGAGGTTCTCTGGTGGTGGGGTGCGGCCGTAGGAATATGGCTGATCACTCTCTCGTCGGTCACCATGCCGGACCTGATCGTGGCCGTGGCGTGCGGGCTGCCGTGCGGGCTCGCCGCCTGGGCTGGCCGCAGGGCACTGGGAAACAGGTGGCGCCCGCGGCCGCGGTGGGCGTTGTGGCTTATCCCGCTCGCCGCCTCGATCATCGCGGACGAGCTGCGGCTCCTGCGGCTGGCGGTGCTGCGGGCAGTCCGCACCCGCCCGGTTGGGGAGTGGCGCGGCATTCAGCTGCCCCGCAGCGAGCCAGGCGCGGCCGCATCCGCTCACCGCGCGCTGGCCTCGTTCACCGTCTCGGCGACGCCCGGAACATTTGTGGTCGATGGCGATCCGGAGGAGGACAGGCTGGTGATTCATTCCCTGGTAAGCGGCTGGCCGCATCTTGATCGGGTGATCACAAGGTGAGCGCGTGGCTTGCCGGGGCGATCGTCCTTCTCGCCGTGGGACTACCGGCTGCCGGGTGGATCGCGTCACGCGGCAGCCCGGTCGAAAGGCTGGTGGGGGTCGAGATGGGGAACGTCATCGTGACCCTGGAACTCATTCTGTTCTCACAGGCAGTTGGCCAGTCGTCATATCTGATCGTCCCGCTGGTGCTGGCCGTGGTTTCGTTCGCGGGCACGCTCGTTTACGCGCGGCTGCTCGCGCCCCGGTCATGAGCGCGTGGCTGCACGGCCTGATGCTGGGCCTGTACGCCGCGGGCCTGGCTGTGGTGGTGCTGGCACCACTTGCGGCGCTCACGGTTCGCCAGGTCTACAACCGGCTGCACTTTGTCACCCCGATGACGTCGCTCGGGGCCCCGCTCATCGGCCTGGCGCTCGCCATCCAGAACGGCTGGGGGCTGACGACAGCTCAGGAGCTGTTCATCGTGGGAGTCCTGGCCGTGACGGGACCCGTCCTTGCGGCCGCGACCGGACGGCTGGCGGCCCAGCGCGATGGCCTGATCGGGCGCGAGTCGCCGCAATGACAGCACTGGCCGCCGTGTCGCTGACCATGGTCGCGCTCACCGGGACTGCCGTGGTGATGACACGGGCGCCGCAGCGGCAGGCGGTCACGCTTTCCTTCTTCGGGCTGACCCTTACAGCCCTGTTCACCGTGCTGGACGCGCCCGACGTCGCGCTGTCGCAACTGGCGGTCGGGACCGCGTTCGTGCCGCTGATGGTGTTGCTGGCGATCCGGACGATACAAGGGCACCGCCGGAAAGAGCAGGCGGACAAGTGAGTCGCCGGGTCCGAATGCTCGTGTTTTGCGCCGGCGCTGCCGGGGTGGCCATCCTGCTCGGCGCGGCATTCGTGCGGATGCATCCGTTTGGCGGCGCTGTTCATCTTTACCGCACGCTCGCGGTGCACGCCGCGGTGGCGCATCACACGGCCAATGTTGTGTCCTCGGTCAATTTCGACCAGCGCGGCCTCGACACGCTGGGCGAGGAAACGATCCTGCTCGCCTCGGTCGTTGGCGCCACCGTGCTGCTGCGGCCGTCCAGAGAGGAATCGGAGCAGCGGCCACGGCCAACCGGCAGGACGCTCGATGCCACCCGCCTGCTCGGCTACCTGCTGCTCCCCGTCACCCTGCTGATCGGCTTCGACGTGGTCACCCACGGTCACGTGACACCGGGTGGCGGCTTCCAGGGCGGGGTCGTGCTCGCCACCGGCCTGCACCTGCTGTACCTGTCCGGGAGCTACCCCGCTTTGGACCGGCTCCGGCGGCTGGAAATCTACGACCTGGGAGAAGCGCTCGGCGCAGGCGCCTTTGCCGCGCTTGGACTCGCTGGCATCGCCGTCGCGGGCTCATTCCTCGCGAACATCATTCCGGCAGGCACATTTGGGCAGCTTCTGTCGGGAGGCGTCGTCCCTGTGCTCAATGGCGCCGTGGGGGTGGAAGTCGCATGCGGGGTCGTGGTCCTGCTCGCGCAATTCTTTGAGCAGGACATCATCCTTGCTGCCCGGGGCGATAGGCCCGGTGAGTCAGCGTGAGCATCTACGCCTACGTCGTCGCAGGCTGGCTGATACTGGCCGGCGGCTATGGCATCGTCGGGAGCCGGAACCTGGTGCACGCGGTGGTGTCGCTGTCGGTGGCGCAGGCGGGAACGTACGTGCTGCTGCTGGCTGTCGGCTATCAGCGGCACGCGCTGGCGCCGGTCTTCGGCTCGACGTCGCAGCCCAATAACAGGGTCGTGGACCCGGTCGTCCAGGCCATGACCCTGACCGACATCGTCGTCTCGGCAACGGTCACCGCCCTGCTCCTCGGCCTGGCCATCCAGGTGAGCAAGCGGCAGCACACCGTCGACCCTGACGAGCTGACCGCGCTCAAGGGCTGACATGGCGAGCCACACGGGAGTGGCCGAGATAATGCCGGTGATCATCGCCGGGCCCATCGTGATGGCGTGCATCCTGGTCGCACTTGGCGAGCGGGTACCGCGGCGGGTGATAGACGTCATCGCGACGGGCTCGGCCGTTGGTGTCGCCGGCCTGGCGGCCGTGGTCCTCGCGGCCACCCGTCATAGCCGTGTTGTCACGTGGTCCGCCGCGTGGCACCCCTCACACGGGCTGAGCGTCGGGATCCCGCTGATCGCCGATCAGCTCAATGCCGGCCTGGTGCTGATGGCGGCCGGGCTGATGAGCTGTGCCCTGCTGTACAGCTGGCGGTATATCGAGTCCGTTCATGGCCGGTTTCACGCGCTCATGCTGCTGTTTCTCGCGGGCATGGCGGGCTTCGCGCTGTCCGGCGACGTGTTCGACATGTTCGTGTTCTTCGAGCTCATGGGTGCGGCCGCGTACGCGCTGACCGGCATGAAGATCGAGGACAAGACCTCGGTGCAGGGCGGCCTGATCTTCGGGATCGTCAACTCCCTGGGTGCGTACCTGTCGCTGACCGGTGTCGCGATCGTGTACTCGCGGACCGGGCAGCTGGGCCTGCCGCAGCTCGGGGCGATGCTGAGTGGCCACCGCCCGGACGCGCTTGTGGTCGCGGGGTTCGTGCTCATCGTCACCGGGTTCCTGGTCAAGGCGGCGATGGTCCCGTTCCACTTCTGGCTGGCTGATGCGCACGCGGTCGCCCCCACGCCGGTGTGCGTGATGCTGTCGGGGGCGATGGTGGAGCTGGGCCTGTACGGTACGGCGCGGGTGTACTGGGTGGCTTTCAGCGGGACTCTTCCGCATGCGGACGTCAGCCACGCGTTCCTTGTCATAGGCGCGCTGACAGCTGTGCTTGGGGCCACCATGTGCTACGCGCAGCGCCACCTGAAACGGCTGCTCGCCTACTCCACGATCGCGCACATCGGCATGTTCACGATGGGTTTCGCCACCCTGGACAGCGACGGAACGGCCGGAGCCGCCGCGTACGCGGCCGGACACGCCGGGGTCAAGGCCGCGCTGTTCCTGCTCGTCGGAGTCCTGCTGGACCGGCATGGCAACGTGGACGAACTCAGGCTGTACGGCAGGGGCAAGGGGGACAGACTGGCGGCGCTGTTGTTCTTTGCCGCTGCCCTGGCGCTGGCGGGGCTGCCCCCGTTCGGCACCGGGCTGGGAAAGGCAATCACAGAAAGCGCGGTGGCGGCTGCCGGGTATGCCTGGGCGCCCGTCCTTTACGTCGTTGTTTCCGCCGTCACCGCAGGCGCGGTGCTGCGCACGGGTTCTCGCATTTACCTGGGTCTCGGGCCGAGGCCCAACCCTGATGTGGTGGCCGAGGCAGATGAGGAGACCACCGGGGCCGAGGAAGAGCGCGAAACGCAGGAACTCTCCCGTACACCCGCAACCATGATGCTCGCCATCGTCATCCTGGTGGCCGGCTCGCTTGCCGTGGGGGTACTGCCAGGCGCAGGCCAGGCATTCGCGGATGCCGCACAGCGCTTCACCGACGCCGGAGGGTACATCCGGCAGGCGCTGTTCCATGCCAGCGCAACGGCGCCCCACCCGGATCCCGCGGCCGCCTGGACCGTGTCAGGCGTCCTGCTGGATGTGCTTGCGGTTGCCCTCGCTGGCTGTTTCGCCTGGATGGGCTTGTTCACGTCGCGGCTTCCGGCGGTGGCGCGAGCCCTCGGGCGCCCGCTCGTCCCGGTCATGGGCGTGCTGCACCGGCTGCACTCAGGCCACGTCGGCGACTACGTCGCCGGGCTCTTCGCCGGCGTGACCGGCCTCGCAGCTCTCATCGGGCTGCCCCTGCTCTAACACCCCACTGGCACCGTCCCGCTCCCCCCTCGGGTGCCTGACTTCCATGATCACGCGGGGTTTGGCCGTGTGGGCTACGCGTGGTCGGCGAGGCGGAAAGTGACGCCGCCGAATCGTACGCAGTCACCTGGGCGGACTGTGAAACCGTCGCCCACGCGCCAGCCGTTGGCATGTGTCCCGTTGGTCGAGCCAAGATCGGCGAGCACCCAGTCGCCGCCTGCCCGGCGCAACTCAGCGTGACGCCATGACACGGTCATATCCCGCAGCGGCAGATCCGAGTCGGCGGCGCGGCCAATCGTGAATACCGTCTTGCCGGCTCGGGGAAGGACCAGGCTGGGAAGCCGGGGCGTTCGCCAGGCGGCCTGGATTTGCCCGCTGAACGTGGACCACCGGGCGGACCACCGGGCGACCGCGCGGGCGGCAAGGGTGGGCTCGCGGTCGGGCGGCAGGTCGCGAACCAGGCCAGCTAGCTGGCCTGGATCCCGGGCACGCAAGGCGAGGTCTACGCGGTGGAGGAACGTGTCATGGGAGAGCCTGCCCTGGGCTGACCCTTCCCGTAGCACCCGGATCGCCCTGTCCCGTTCCGCGTCGGATGCCCGGACCGGCAACGGCTCAGGCGCCTGGACCGGCAATGGCTGAGAACTCTCTGCCACCACAAACGAAACGATAACCTCCTCGCTTGCGCCCTTCCAGAGGTGTCAGCAGCCGATCCCACCACCGGGTCGCCGGTCTCCATCACGCCGCGCTCTGGTGGTTGCCGGAATTCGCCTTGGGCGCCGTAACGTATGGGTGTGCGCGCATGGGTGGTTCACGAGCCTGGGCCGGCTGCGGGCGGCCCGTTGTGGCTGGTCGAGCGGACGGTGCCGGAGCCAGGACCTGGTGAGCTGCTGGTCCGGGTCATCTGCTGCGGGGTCTGCCGTACCGATCTGCATCTGGCCGAGGGCGACCTGCCACCCAAGGCCCCCGGCATCACCCCCGGCCACGAGGTTGTGGGCGAGGTGACCGCGACCGGGCCGGGGACAACCCGGTTCCAGCCTGGTGACCGGGTCGGTGCCGCCTGGCTGGCGCGCACCGATGGCACCTGTGAGTACTGCCGCCAGGGCAGGGAGAATCTTTGCCCTGGCTCGGTGTACACCGGCTGGGACATCCACGGCGGCTACGCCGAGTACCTGACGGTGGCTGAGGCGTACGCCCACGCTTTGCCGGCGGGGTTCAGCGACGCCGAACTCGCCCCGCTGCTGTGCGCGGGGATCATCGGGTACCGGGCGCTGCGCCGGGCGGAAGTGCCACCCGGCGGCGCACTGGGCATCTGGGGGTTCGGCGGTTCCGCGCACCTGGCCGCCCAGGTCGCCATGGCCCAGGGCGCGGCCGTTCACGTGTTCACCAGGGCGGCGTCTGCCCGCGCGCTGGCGCTGAGCCTCGGTGTGGCCTCGGCGCAGGACTCCTTCGACCCGGCGCCGGAACCGCTGGACTCGGCGATCGTCTTCGCCCCGGTAGGCGATCTGGTACCAGCCGCCCTCGCCGCGCTTGACCGTGGCGGGACGTGCGCGATCGCCGGGATCTACCTGACCGACATCCCGTCACTGGATTACCAGCGGCATCTCTTCCAGGAGCGGACCCTGCGCAGCGTCACCTCCAACACCCGCGGCGACGCCGCGGAGTTCCTCACCCTGGCTCAGCGGCTGCGCATCAAGGTGACAACCACCCCGTACCCGCTCGAGAGAGCGGACCGCGCCCTGGCCGACCTGGCGGGTGACCGGGTGGAGGGCGCCGCGGTCTTGTCGCTTTAAGGCAGCCTGGCTGCATACCCTTGGGCGGGTGACAAGCCATCTCGGCGCAGCCCGTGAGCTGCTGGCCCGGCACCCCCTCATCGACGGGCACAACGACCTTGCCTGGGAACTGCGCGAAACCCGCCAGCCCCTCGAGCGGACTGACCTCGCCGCGCCAGTCGGCTTCACCCACACCGACCTGCCACGGCTGGCAGCGGGCGGGGTCGGTGCGCAGTTCTGGTCGGTCTTCGTGCCCGCGACGCTGGCCGGGGAGGCCGCCGTGGCCACCACGCTGGAGCAGATCGACCTGGTGCGCCGCATGATCGCCAGGTACCCCGATCACCTGGAACTCGCCCGCAGCGCCGCCGATGTGGAGCGGATCTTCGCCGCCGGCAAGGTGGCGTCCCTGATGGGTGCCGAGGGTGGGCACTCCATCGCCTGCTCACTCGGTGCGCTGCGGATGCTCTACGCGCTTGGCGTCCGGTACATGACCCTGACCCACAACGAAAACGTGCCGTGGGCGGACTCGGCCACCGACGACCCGGCCGCCGGCGGGCTGTCGGAATTCGGCCGCCATGTTGTCGGTGAGATGCAGCGGCTGGGCATGCTGGTCGACCTCTCTCACGTCGCGGCGGGAACCATGCGGGACGCACTGGACGCTGCCGGGGCACCGGTCATCTTCTCCCATTCCAGCGCTCGCGCGCTCTGCGATCACCCGCGAAACGTGCCGGATGAGATACTCGCGCGGCTGCCGCAGAACAACGGTGTGTGCATGGTGACGTTCGTGCCTGCCTTCGTCTCCCAGCGGTGCCGGGACTGGGAGAAAGAGCTGGCCGAGGACATGGAGCGGCGCGGGCTGGATCCCGGCGACCGCGCGGCCCGGGCTGCCGCGAGGCAGCAGCGGGCACCGGCCGACCCCGCACCCAGGGCCACTCTCGGGCAGGTCGCCGACCACATCGAGCACGTGCGGGCGGTCGCGGGAGTTGAGCACGTGGGCATCGGGGGCGACTTCGACGGCACCGAGGAACTCCCCGACGGCCTGCACGATGTGTCCTGTTACCCGGCGCTGTTCGCGGAACTGCTGGGCCGGGGCTGGGGCGAGGAAGACTGCGCGCGGCTCGCGGGCGGCAACCTGTTGCGGGTGATGCGGGAGGCAGAGACGGCTGCTCGCGAGATCTCTGCCCGGCGCGGGCCAGCGTCGCTGCGCATCGAGGACACCAGCCGGGTGTAAGGATCGTGCCCTGCGGGATATGAGCGCAACACACCCAGTAGCGTCAAGCCATGCGACTCGGTGTCTTGGACGTCGGTTCCAATACGGTTCATTTCCTGGTGGTCGACGCCCACCTGGGCGGGCGTCCGCTGCCCGTGTTCTCCCACAAGGCGGAACTGCACCTTGGGGCCAACCTGGTCGAGGGGGGCCTGCTGTCCGAGAGTTGCGCGCGCCGGCTGCGTGCCTTTGCGGCGGAGGCACTGCAGATTGCCGAGGACAAGGGAGTTGAGGAACTGCTCCCCTTCGCAACGTCCGCGGTCCGCGATGCCGCCAACGGCGATGAGGTGCTGGCGTCGGTCCGGGCCGAGACCGGAATCCAGATCAGGGTCCTGTCCGGGTCCGAGGAGGCGCGCCTGACCTTCCTTGCCGCCCGCCGGTGGTTCGGCTGGTCATCGGGCCGGCTGCTGTTGCTGGACATTGGCGGTGGCTCGCTGGAGATCGCCGCCGGCCTGGACGAGTACCCTGACCTGGCCATCTCACTGCCGCTTGGCGCGGGCCGGCTGACCAGGGACTGGTTCACCAAAGACCCGCCGCCGGCCGAGGAGGTCCGGCGGCTGCGCAAGCACGTGCGCGCTGAGATCGCCCGCCGAGCCGGTGAGGTGACCAGGGCAGGGACGCCCGATCGCGCGGTCGCGACATCCAAGACGTTCAAGCAGCTGGCGAGAATCGCAGGCGCCGCACCCTCAAGCGACGGGCCCTACGTCAGGCGGCCGGTCAGCCGTGACGATCTTGTTGACTTGGCAAAACGCCTGGCGGGTATGTCATCGGAGAAACGCGCCGAGCTGCCTGGTGTATCGCGCGGCCGCGCCGCGCAGCTTGCGGCGGGCGCGCTGGTCGCGGACGCCGCAACGGACCTGTTCGAGCTGGCAGAACTGCAGATTTGCCCGTGGGCCCTGCGGGAGGGCGTGATCCTGCGGCGGCTTGATGCGATGGCCGCCTGACGGAGGCACGCCCTCCACGCCTGGCCTGGGTTGTCAGTCCGGGAGGGTACGGGAGCTCTCGCTGCCCGGGGACACGCTGCCACTTGACGGCGTTGCCCGGGGTGGCTTGGCGGCCGTGCCGGGGCGGTCCTCGCCAACGGTCTTTGACCGCGCCGGCGCCTCGGTGCCCGCACCGGGGCGGGCGGCACCGGAGCTTGGCCGGTTCGTCTCGGACCCGTTCCGGTCTGGAGCGGAGTCACGCACGGCGCCCCGTGAGCCCGCCGCCGTGGCGGGTGCCGCCGCCCGGCGGCCCTCGCTGGTTCCGGCCGGGCGCCCGCTGGGGGATGAGGTCACGGCTCCGCCGGCCGCCATGGCGCTGGCGACAGACTTGCTGACTTCATCTTCCAGCGACCCTCTCGCCGTCTCACTGGTGACCAGGTTGGTGACCACGTCACGGATCTCCGTGAGCCGCCGCATCGTTTCGGTGTGACGCGACGCGAGCAGGTTGAGGCGGCGTTCGGCACCATCGTGGATGGCGGTTGCCCGCATTGTCGCCTCGTCGAGCATCTGCTTCGCTTGCGCCTTGGCGGAGGACAGCGCGGCCTCTGCCTCTTTGGTTGCCTCATTGACGGCGCGCTCGGTCTCGATGCGGGCGGAGCTCCGCATCTTCTCCGCCTCGGCCCGGGCGGTCGCGATGGCGTTTTCCGCCTGCTCCTGAGCAGCGTTCAGCATCCGCTCTGTCTGCTCGCGGGCTTCGGCGCGGAACCTGTCCGATTCTTTCTTCGCGTCTTCCCGGAACTTGTTGATCTCTTCCTGGGCCCGCTTCCGCTGAGCCTTCGCTTCGTCGTCGGCGAGCTTGAGGATCTGCCCGACCCGTTCGCTGATCTCCTCGTGCGGTGGCTTGTTGGCCAGCCCCTGGCGGGCCGCCGACAGCTCCGCGCGCAGCCGCTCATTCTCATCTGCTGAGTGCGAGAGCTGCTCCTCGAGATGGCCGAACTCTCTGCGGGACTTGGCGACGTACTCCTTCACCTTCTGGCGGCTGTAGCCACGCATCTGGACTTCGAATAGGTCCTGGTCCTGGTCTTGCATCAGGTCAACGTCGTGAGTCATGGTGACACCCGGGTGGTGAGCCAGGGTCCGTCCCCGTTGATGTCCGTGAGGGCACGGGCCGGGCGCCTGGTGGCGGTAGTGGACGAGAGCCGCCGCGGTGGGCGGATGGTGCTGTGCCGGCCCGCAGGGCTGGCCGGGGCTGTGCCGCCCTGTTGGGCGCGTGGTGCTGTGCCGCCCCGCAGGGGGCGGTAGTGCTGGGCCGCCTGGGCGGCCGTGACTATCTTGCGGATCATTATTTCACTGTGACAACAAGCACGACTCTTGTCCCGTAACACACGAGTGCGCAAGCGAAACGATCGAATGTCCTGTTTTGATCTGGTTCAGTGCGTGATCTGGCACCTGTACAGCGCCGGACTGCACCATGATGGCAGAGAATCGTTCATGACGGGGCGGGCTTGCAGATGCGGGGCAGGGGTGTTTCCAGGTGGGGCAGGGTTGGCTGAGACACGGGGCGGGTTGATTGCTGGCGGGACAGGGCTCGCCGCGGCGGCACCGGGAGGTAACACAGTGGCGGGATACCTCGCTGGATCGCTTGACTCCGGTGGACCCCAGATCCACCCAGGCGCCTGGATCGCACCCGGTGCCGTGGTGGTGGGCAGGGTCACGATCGGCCGGGCGGCGAGCGTGTGGTACGGCGCGGTCCTGCGAGCCGACGATGACGCGATCTGGATCGGCGCGGAATGCAACATTCAGGATCACTGCTGCCTGCACGTGGACCCAGGCGAGCCAGTCGTGCTTGAGGAACGGGTATCGCTCGGGCACTCCGCCGTGGTGCATGGCGCTTATGTGGCGGCCGGAGCACTGATCGGGATCGGTGCGGTTGTGCTGGGAGGGGCACGCATCGGCGCTGGCGCCCTGGTCGCTGCCGGAACGGTGATCCGCCCACAACAGCAGGTGCCGCCGCAGGTCCTGGTGGCCGGTGTGCCCGGGCGGGTGGTGCGGGAACTGACCGACGCCGACCGTGCGACGTTCGCCGATACCGCTGCCCGGTATGTGAGCAGGGCTGAGCGTCACCGGAACGCGGTCTGGGGGCAGGGAGGATGACTCAGCGCCGGGAAAACGACTCTGCCGGGTACTAGAACGCGTTCCGCCGGGTAGTCATCCAGGCAGGAAGCTGCCTTTTACCTGGTCTTCCGGCATCAAGCAGTCACCTTGTTGGAATTGTTATCGAGGGAGCGGGTAAAATCACCCGAAGCTGGTCCAGGAATGACCCTGTTGGGTCATGCGGGGGCGCCGGGCCGCGTCGTAGCCTTGTTGCCGGAGGTTCCGCGAGTCCGCTCGGCGATGGAGGTGGGCGCGGTGCGTGAGCGTCTCGATCTTCGGGTCCACGACAGCGTGGCCCTTGACGAAATCGAGCTCTACGCAGAAGTGCTCAGTGCCGTTGCGGCCAGTGACCGGCCACTCACGCCAGGGGAACTTGACGAGGTTCTTGGGATCCGGTGGGTGGCGCGAGCGGGCGTGAGCCGCCGCCGAGAAGGCGATTGACTGGTTGCGGACCGTTCGGCTGTGTGTGACCAGTCCCAGCATTGGCCAGTTACAAAAGCTGTCCCTCTGGGGCGGTTTCGTGCGCATACATAACGTCCGTATCGCTATGAACGAAACCGGCCGATTCGTACAGCTTGATCGCTGCCACATTCGTGGACTCCACATAGAGCATCACATTCGCGACGCCGCGATCACGCAGGTACCGCAGCCCTGCTAGGGTGAGGGCCCGGCCCAGGCCGGTGCCCTGCTCGGCCGGGTCCACGCCAAGCACGTAGATCTCACCGACGCCATCATCGGCGTCGCTGGCCAGCCGCGCGTCCGGCTGGTGGATCTTGGTCCAGTGAAAACCGACCAGCCGCCCGCTGCGATGGGCGAGGAAGAACCCGTCCGGATCGAACCACGGTTCCCGCTCCCGGTGTTCCAGGTCGGCCCGTACCCACCGTCCCTGTTCGGGGTGATCAGCGAACGCTCTGCCGTTCAGCGCTATCCAATTTTCCTCATCCTGGCCCGGGACGAAGCGCCGCAGGCCGGCCCCGGCGGGAAGAACAGGCTCGGCCAACGGGCCGCGCATGGGGCGGCGCATCCGCCACAAGGCGCGCACCCTGGTGAAGCGCGCTCTCGCCGCGAGCCTCGCCGCCCCAGGAAGGTCGCCGTGTGCCCACAGCCGGACGGGCTGGTCGCCGCCTTCGGCCACCACCGCCCGGGCAAGGACCAGGCCCAGGCCGCGCCGGCGGTGGGCGGGGTGGATGACAAGCTCGCCGCTGCGGCCCCCGGCAGGATCGGCCGAGCCGAGGTGCGCGAACCCAGCCAGCTGGCGGTCCTGCCACAGCAGCAGGTTCCGGGCTGCCGCATCGCCTCCGTAGCGGAGGTGAAGCTGGACCTGCTCCGACAGCGGCGCGATGCCATCGGCATCAGTGGCCGCGTCCGCGAGCTGGCGGACCGCAGCAGTCTCGGCACCGCTGACCTGCCCGCGCACGGCGACGGTCAGCCCCGGCGGCGACTGCCCGGAATCAGCGTTCGGCTCGGACAGGGCTTACCTCCCGTGCTCGGCCAGGCGCCCGCGGGGCGTCCACGCGGGGCAGGGCTTCTCCGGTGTCGCCGGCATCGCGGACGTGTCCACGGCGCGCGTCCTCACCGCCTTTGAGCGGCACGAACCGGTAGCCGACGTTTCGCACGGTGCCGATCAGCGCTTCGTGCTCGGGGCCCAGTTTCGCCCGCAGCCGCCGGACATGAACATCGACCGTTCGGGTGCCGCCGAAATAGTCATAGCCCCACACTTCCTGGAGCAAGTGCGCCCGGGTGAAGACGCGGCCAGGATGCTGGGCAAGGAACTTCAGCAACTCGAATTCCTTGAACGTGAGATCAAGGCCCCGGGCCCGCAGCCGGGCCGTGTAGGTCGCCTCGTCGATCGACAGGTCCCCGGAACGGATCTCGTCCGGGGTGGCTGGCGCCACGGTGGTTTGCCGTCCGATGGCGAGCCGGAGCCTGGCCTCGACTTCCGCGGGCCCCGCGGTGTGCAGGAGCACCTCATCAGCGCCCCATTCCGCGGTGACCGCGGCGAGCCCGCCTTCGGTCATGACGGCGAGGACAGGGGCGCCCAGGCTCGCGTCCCGGAACAGCCGGCACAGTTCCCTGCCTTGCACCAGGTCCCGCCGCGCATCGACCAGCACCGCGTCGGCTCCCTGGGCGGTGGCCACCGCGCTCGCATCAGCGGGCCCGGTGCGTACCGTATGCAACAGCAGCCCGAGCGCGGGCAGGACATCGGAAGGTGCGGCGTTGGTGAGCACGTACAGGTCACTCACCTGCTGCCACCTCCGCCCTACCGTGTGCCGCGGGAGATGCCCCACCATGAATACCGAAGGGCCCGAGGGCAGCATCGCCCGGAGCCGATGGGAGCGAGGATAGCCGACATGCCGACGGTGACCATTCGCTACTGGGCGGCCGCGAAGCAGGCGGCCGGGGTGGCTGAGGAGACGCTCAGCGCCGCCACGCTGGCGGAAGCGCTGGCCGCGGCACAATCAAAGCGCTCGCCGGCCCGGGAGCTCGAGGCGGTGCTCGCCCGCTCGTCATTTCTGGTCGACGGTGAGCAGGCGGGCCGCCGTCACCCCGGTGAGGTGGCACTGCGCGACGGGGCCGTCATCGAGGTCCTGCCACCGTTCGCGGGTGGGTGACCAGGCGGGTGGGTGACCAGGCGGGTGGCTGACAGAACGACGCGGCTGGTCCCGGGCGTGCTTCCCGCGCTGATGGGTAGGCTGGCAGGGCGATGCGAAAGCTGCTGATTGCCCTGATCGTCCTCGCAGCCTTGTTTGTGGTTGTTGACCGGATTGCTGTCGTGGTAGCGCAGAACCAGATCAGCGACCGGATCGCCGCCTCCTACGGCTTGCCGGACAAACCAGATGTGACCATTGCGGGGTTTCCGTTCCTCACTCAGGTGCTGCAAGGCGACTATGGGCGGGTCGATGTCTCGGTGAGCAAGGTCCCCGCTAATGGGGCGACACTACGCCAGTTGCGGGCCCACTTCCGGGACGTGCACGCGTCGCTGAGCCAGGTGCTGGGGAAGGCTTCATCCACTATTACCGCGGACCGTGCCGCGGGCAATGCCATCGTCCCGTTCACGGCCATCGACCAGCGACTGCCCGGTGGGCTCAAGGTCCGGCCCGATGGCAAGGACCTGACGGTCGCAGGAACAGTGACGTACCGTGGTATCCGCATCCCGCTGAACGCCACCCTCTCGCTGAGCGCCACCGGCGCGGGAATCTCGGTAACTCCGGTGCACGTCAACGACCCCGGCCTCGGGCTGCTGCCGCCATCCGTTTTCTCACAGCTCGGGATCGTCCTGCCGCTTAGCACCTTGCCGTTGCACCTGCACCTCACCTCGGTCCTGGTCACGCCCGGCGGGCTGCGGATCGGTGCCGCTGCCCGGCACGTTCACTTCGCCGGCGCGAAATGACCTGGTTGACTTGGGGGCCGGAATGACCTGGTTGACTCGATAGGTCTGGAGGGAACACCGGGAGTGCGGAAACGTCAGCGGCGCGCCGGGGAGGACCAAGCTGCCGCCGGCCGCCACCCGCGGGACGCCGGGCCGGGGGGCGGAGCTGGAGGGACGCGGGAGATTAGGCCTGAACCTGGCGCATGGCACAAACGTGGTAGCAGTGTGACAGGTCAGCGGGCAGCAGGGGATCCAGAGGCTGCGACCCAGGGCAGCGATGAGGAACTCGTGCGCGCGCTGTACGCCGAGCACGCCGCCGCCCTGTTGCGTTACGCCTGGCGGATGACTGACGGGGACCGCCAGCGGGCCGAGGACATCGTGCAGGAAACGCTCCTGCGGGCCTGGCTACACCCGGAGGCGATCGCGCACCGGCCTGCCCGGCCCTGGCTGTTCGCTGTCGCCCGTAACCTGGCCGTTGATGCGCACCGGGCCAGAAAGGCGCGCCCGCACGAGGTCGGTGAGGGTGCCCTCAGCGTGGTCTCGGTCCCGGACGAGGCCGACCGGGTGCTCGAATCGTGGGCGGTCGCGGACGCCCTGGCCGCGCTCCGGCCCGATCACCGGCGGGTTCTGCTGGAGACCTACTATCACGGCCGGTCGGTGGCCGAGGCCGCCGCCGTGCTCGGCATCCCGGCAGGGACCGTCAAGTCCCGGGCGTTCTACGCGCTCCGGGCGCTCAAGCTCGAACTTGAAGAACGGGGGCTGGCGCCATGACGAACATGGCAGGCTGCCGGGAGATCCGGCACACGCTTGGCGTGTATGTCCTCGGTGCGATCGACCCGGCCGAACGCGCACTTGTCGAGGAACACCTCGCCACCTGCCTGGATTGCCGGGAGGAACTGGCTGCCCTGGCCGGGCTGCCAGCCTTGCTGCGGCGGATCCCGGTCGCAGAGGCCGAACGCCTGGCGCTGGCCGACTCGGCCGCCGCCGACGATCTGCCGTCGGACGAACTGCTCAGCCGCTTGCTGAATCGTGGCATTGCCGTGAAGCGGGCGCGCCGGTGGCGGGGGCTGGCGGTGGCAGCGGCGGTGGCGGTGCTGGCGCTGGGCGGGGGCGCGGTCACGGCGAATGCACTGCACCCGTCGTCGCCCTCCGGGCCCGCGGTGGCGGGTCTTGAGCATGCGTGGCAGACGGTGACGACTACCAACCCCCGGACCGGGGCGAAGCTCACGGTGAAATACGCCTCGATGACCTGGGGAACCATGATGGACGTGCAGGTGACTGGGCTCAGGACCGGGACCGCCTGCCAGTTCCAGGTCACCGATTCCTCCGGCAGGCACTGGGTGGTCGGGGGCTGGCGGCTGACCCACAGCCACGGCTATCCCTGGTACCCGGCCGCGACCGCGGTCACCGAAAAGGACCTGCGGAGCTTCGAGCTGACCTCCGGCGGGAAGGTGCTCGCACAAGTCCAGGCCAGCTGACTCCGCGGCGGCAGCGGCAACCCGCACAGGGAGAGCGGACGCCGCGGGAATGGGACTGGCCGATGGAGTGCTGTAGACAGGCATGGCTGTGGGAGCGATCGTGGTCGCCGTGGTTCTCGGCGGCGCGACCGGGCTCGGCCTTCTCCTGCGGCGCCGGGACGGTCAGTTGCGCGACGGGCGGCGATCGCGGCAGCTGACCGCGGATCAGCTGGGCCAGGACCTTGGGACACGCGCCACCCTGCTCCAGTTCTCCTCGGCGTTTTGCGCCCCGTGCCGTGCCACCCGGAATCTGCTGGCTGACGTGGCAGACCGCAGTGCTGGCGTCGTTCACATCGAGATCGACGTGGCCGACCGGGTTGACCTTGTCCGGCTGCTGGACATCCGCCGCACCCCCACCGTGGTCCTGCTGGGGCCCGAGGGCGATGTCGCGCGCCGGGCGACCGGCGTGCCGCGCCGGGCAGACCTGACCGCCGCGGTGGCACTCGCCGCCAAACCCACCCGGTGGCACTCGCCGCCAAAACCCCACGCGGGGCACTCGCTGCCAGAACCCACGCGGCGGATGGGGAGTGACAGCGGGCATGGGCGCGCATAGCATCGGACGCATGTCTTCTCCCGCGGCCCCGGGCGGGCGGCTGCCCGCCCCACCACGGCCGCAGCCGAGACAGGTCCTGCTCACCCGGCGGCGTTCGGTCGATTACTGCCGGGTGGCGACGGAGCTTTGTTGCCCCGCGCCGCTGTGGGCCGATCGCGCCTGAACGCTCTCGGCCGGCCCTGGCCGGGACCGGCCCGCAAGGCCCGTGCGAACGCTGACGCGCTCGCAGGCACCGGGAAAGAAATGCGGGAGAGGTAGCCACAGTCATGAAAGTCGATCCCAGAGGGCAGCGCTTTGCCGCCGCGCTCTCCGCGTTTGTCCTCGCAGTTGTCCTCATCACGGGAAGTGCCTGGCTGCTGGCTGCCCAGGCAATCGTGTTCGGTGCGGGAGCCGTGCTTGGGCTCAGGTACTCGCCCTACGGCCTGATCTACCGGGCGCTGGTCAGGCCAAGGCTCGGTCCTCCGCGCGAGCTGGAGGACGCCGCCGCGCCACGTTTTGCCCAGGGGGTCGGCCTGGTCATCAGCGTCATCGGGGTGATCGGGTACGCGGCCGGCCTGGTGCCGCTGGGTATCGGAGCAACGGCGGCGGCACTGGCCGCCGCCTTTCTCAACGCGGCCTTCGGCCTGTGCCTTGGCTGCGAGATGTATGTGCTTATTCGACGAGTCTGGCCTGTCCATCAGGGGGCAACAGGGCCAGGCGCCGACAAGGAGGTATCAGCATGAGCCGTTCCGACGTCCTGGTGGACGCCGACTGGGTGGAAGCCCACCTCGATGACCCGGGCGTGGCCATTGTCGAGGTTGACGAGGACACCAGTGCCTACGACAAGAGCCACATCCGCAACGCGATCAAGATCGACTGGAAGAAGGACCTGCAGGACCCGGTCCGCCGCGACTTCGTGGACGCCCGCGGGTTCGAGGAACTACTCTCGGCACGCGGCATCGCCAACGATGACCTGGTAGTGCTGTACGGCGGCAACAACAACTGGTTCGCTGCCTACGCGTTCTGGTACTTCCGCCTGTACGGGCACAGCAGTGTCAAGCTCCTTGATGGCGGCCGCAAGAAGTGGGAACTCGACAACCGGGAACTTGTCGCCGACGTTTCTGAACGGTCCCGGACGGCCTACCATGCCTCCGACCCGGACACCTCGCTCAGGGCCTTCCGCGATGAGGTGATGGCGGCGATCGGCCAGCGCAACCTGGTGGACGTGCGCTCGCCTGACGAGTTCGCCGGGCGGCTGCTGGCCCCCGCCCACCTGCCGCAGGAACAGGCGCAGCGGGCCGGCCACATCCCGACGGCCAAGAACGTCCCATGGTCAAAAGCCGCCAACGACGACGGCACCTTCAGGGCCGACGACGAACTGCGCAAGCTCTACGAAGGCGAGGCGGGCCTTGACTTCAGCAAGGACACCATCGCCTACTGCCGGATCGGTGAGCGGTCCGCCCACACCTGGTTCGTCCTGCACGAACTGCTCGGGCTGGCGAACGTGAAGAACTACGACGGGTCCTGGACCGAGTACGGGTCCCTGGTGGGGGTGCCGATCGAGCTTGGGGCGGGACAATGAGCAGCGCCGCGGACGGCTGCGGCGCGCCCGCGGGAGGGGTTGCCGTCCCCGGCAACGCCTCCGGCGAGGCCATCATTGAAGGTCACGTCATCCGGGACGGGAACCCCGCTGCGGTCGGCTACGCACGGCTGCTCAACGCCGACGGCGAATTCGTCGCCGAGGTCCCGCTCGGTGCCGACGGCGGCTTCCGGTTCTTCGCCGCGCCAGGCACGTGGACGGTGCGCGTGCTCGCCCCGGGCGGCGTGACAGCGGACAGCAATGTCAGCGCCGAGCGGGGCCACAGCACCGCACTGGAGGTCAGCCTCTGACGCGGGCACGGGGGAACCGAACACATCCTGGAGGGGGCAGGCCGACGGCCTGCCCCCTCCAGCGCTCAGATCATCCCGATGTATTTCCAGGGCTGCGCGATTCACTGGGCCCGCGACTGATCAGAAACCTGTTTCCCCGGTGGTGCGTAGCCGTCTCCCCGGGCGGCGGGCTCGCCCACGCCGTATTGCGCTTGGGCGTCGTACATGTAGATAGAAGCGGATGTTAACCGGCCGTTCAAATCAGAGCCTCATTTCGTCCATTACCCGTTCCTAGCGTCGTCTCCGATGGAGTGATATGTCAGGTGTGCCCCCAACGCTGGAGGGTCGATGAGAGTCAAGTTCTCCGTTGTAGTCGCGGGCGTGCTCGGCACTGCCCTGGTGGCGACGGGGTGTGGCAGCACGGGCAACGTGGGCAACGCTAGTGCCGGTACTGCCAGCAGTGCCGCTTTCGGTGCGCAGAACAAGCAGCGCTGCTCCAACGCGGGCAATACGACGCCCGGGTACTCGAACGGGGTGCCTACGCTCGCGGGCGGGGCGAAGACGCTCAGCGGCGCCGGGTCCACCTTTGTGGCGCCGATAATGTCGGACTGGGCGGGGGCTTATAACGTGGCGACGGGAATCACGGTCGCCTACGCGTCGATCGGGTCCGGCGGCGGCGTCGCGGCGGTCCAGGCCGACACGGTCAATTTCGGTGCCAGCGATGTCGGGATTGCCCCGTCGGAGATGGCAGCGGCGAAGGGCGGCCCGGTCCTTCAGATCCCGCTGGTGCTGGGGGACGTGGTTCCCGCCTACAACGTGCCGGGCATCGGGTCCGGGCTGAAGTTCACGGGGGACGTTCTGGGCAAGATTTTCGCCGGGAAGATCACCAAGTGGAATGACCCGGCGTTGAAGTCCCTCAACGCTGGGGTGAGCCTGCCGGATTTGCCGATCGCCGTGGTGCACCGCTCCGACGGCTCCGGGACCACGGGGATCTGGACGGACTACCTGACCAAGGAGTCGCCGACCTGGGTGCAAGCCCTCGGCGGCGCGTCCAAGAGTCAGGGCAAGGAGGTCGCCTGGCCAGTCGGAATCGGCGGCAAGGGCAACGAGGGCGTGTCCGCCGGCGTAGCCCAGGCCAAGGGCTCCATTGGTTACGTGGAAGGCGACTACGCGATCGCACAGCACCTCACTTATGGGCAAGTGAAGAACAAGGCCGGCAACTTCATCGAGCCGTGCGTCGCCACGGTCACTCCTGCGGTTAACGGCGTCACGTTCCCGGCCAACCTGAACATCAGCCTGACCGACGGGTCGGACCCGAACGCCTACCCGATCACCGGCACCACCTATGCGCTGGTGTACCAGCACCAGACCAGCAAGGCGATTGCTGACGGGCTGGTCAATTTCTTCTCATGGGCACTGACGAAGGGACAGGACCTGACCGCCAGCCTGTACTACGCGCCGCTGGGTCCAGCGCTGCAGAAGCTGGCGATCGCGCAGCTCAAGATGATCACCCTCAACGGGAAGCCGCTTGCCAAGTAGCGCAATGGCGCACAGTGGCGGGTCCCGGGTGTGAGCACGCACGCCCGGCCCGCCACTCGCGCGCCAACACAGGGAGCCAGCCGATGACCGCACCCGCAACCGCCCCCGGCCGGTCAACCATGGCCGGCCAGCTTCGGGGCCGGCGATCGTACGGCGACCGCGTGTTCCGGGTTTTGATGTTCGCCGCCGCGGGAGTCGTGCTGCTTGCGCTGGCGGCCATGACGGCGTTCGTGGTCAGCAAGGCATCGCCGGCGCTGCGCCACTACGGGGTGGGTTCCTTCGTGGGCTCGGCCCGGTGGGCCCCGTCGAACGCCACCGCGCACAGCACCCAGCCCAACCCCTACGGGATACTCCAGTTCATCTACGGCACCGCGGTCACATCGCTGATCGGCATGGTGATCGCGCTGCCGGTCTCGGTCGCAGTCGCCCTTTACATCACCGATGTGGCGCCGCAACCGCTCCGCCGCCCGCTCACATACCTGACCGACCTGCTCGCGTCCATCCCCTCGGTGGTCTACGGGTTCTGGGGCATTTTCGCCCTTATCCCGGCGCTGTACCCGATAGTGAACTTCCTGACGTCCACGCTGGGCACTGTGCCTGGCTTCGGCGTGGTGTTCGCCGGGCCGTTCTTCGGGGTGTCCTACTTCACAGCGGGCGTGGTCCTGGCGATCATGGTGCTGCCGATCATCACCGCCATCTGCCGTGAGACGTTCACCACCACCCCGGCCGATGAGAAGGAAGCCGCGCTGGCGCTGGGGCTGACTCGCTGGGAGATGCTCCGCACCGCCATCTTGCCCCGGTCCCATTCCGGGATCGCGGGCGCCGCGATCCTGGGCCTGGGGAGGGCGCTCGGCGAGACCATCGCGGTCACCATGGTCATCGGAAACAGCGTGCTATCGATCACGAAGTCCATTTTCGGGCAGGGCGCCACAATGGCCTCCGCGATCGCCAACGAGTTCACTGAGGCGACCCAGCCGTTCCACCTCTCCTCCCTGTTCGTGGTCGCCTCCTGGCTGCTGGTCATCGCCCTGGCGGTCAACGTCGCGGGCAAGCTGGTGGTCCGCCGGATCAGGGTGGATGTCGCCTGATGGCCGCCCAGCTCGCAGGTGGTGGGGACGGCGGCCTGTCCCGGCATCACGCCCGGGACAAGGTGATGACCGTGGTGCTGGCCGGCGTGATGGCGGCGACCCTGGCCGTGCTGGCCTGGGTGCTGCTGTACGTGGCGGGCCAGGGGCTGAAGTATCTCGGCCCCACGTTCGTCACACAGACCCCGCCGGGAAACCCGGCCCTGCCCGGAGGCGGGTTCGCCAACGGCGTCGCCGGCAGCCTCATCATCGTCGGCGTCGCCACCCTGATCTCGGTGCCGCTCGGCGTGGCGGCGGCAGTGGCGATCAACGAGTACGGGGGGCGGTTCGCCGCGGCCACCAGTTTCGTCACCGACGTGCTCATCGGCATCCCGACCATCGTCACCGGCGCGTTCATCTACGCGATCTGGGTCACACGGTTCGGTTTCTCGGGCCTGGCGGGAGCGATCGCGCTCGGCCTGGTCATGCTCCCGCTGATCATCCGGGCCACGGCCGAGATGCTGCGGCTCGTGCCCACCGACCTGCGGGAAGCCTCCACCGCGCTCGGGGCCAGCCGGGCGCGTGTCATCATGTCGGTGGTGCTGCCAACCGCCGTCCCTGGCATCACGACCGGGGTCATGCTCGCGATCGCCCGCGCCATGGGCGAGACCGCGCCGCTGCTGCTCACCGCCTTGGGGAACGACCTGTTCATGCAGACCAACCCCACTAAGCGCATGTCCACACTGTCGCTGCAGATCTTCGACAATGCCGTTACCGGGTTCCGCACCGCCCAGGCCCGGGCCTGGGCCGGCGCGCTCACCCTGATCCTCATCGTGCTGATCCTGACCGTCGCTGCCCGGGTCATCGGGCTGCGAGTCTCACGTGCAAGGGGCTGACGCTGACATGAGCTTGACCGATCCCGCCCGCTTCCCTTCCCCCGCCAAACTCCCTGCAGGGAGCGCGGGTGACTTGGTCGGCGTGCTGGAGGTGAAAGACCTCACCGCCAGCTACCACCGCCGCCCCGCCATCACCGGCGCGAACCTGTCCCTGGAACCCAGGAAGGTCACCGCGATCATCGGCCCGTCCGGATGCGGCAAGTCCACCGTGCTGCGCTGCATGAACGGCCTGCACATGACCGTGCCGGGCGCCTCGGTGACCGGCCGGGTGCTGCTGGACGCCGTGGACATCTACGACAGCGGCGTGGACCTCGTTCAGGTCCGGAAGCTTGTCGGGATGGTCTTCCAGCGGCCAAACCCCTTCCCCACCATGTCGATCGCGGGCAACGTCACGGCCGGGCTGCGGTTCGCCCCCCGAAAGCAGCGGCGCAAAGCCGAATTCGGCGAGGTCGTCGAACGGTCCCTGATGCAGGCCGGCTTGTGGGAGGAGGTCAAGGACCGCCTGCACAAAGCCGGCGGGAGCCTGTCCGGCGGGCAGCAGCAGCGCCTGTGCATCGCCCGCGCCCTCGCGGTCCAGCCCCAGATCCTGCTCATGGACGAGCCCTGCTCCGCGCTTGACCCCGTTTCCACGCTCATCATCGAACAGCTGATCGACGAGCTCAAGAGGAACTACACGGTCGCCATCGTCACCCACAACATGCAGCAGGCCCACAGGGTGTCGGATGTCACCGCGTTCATGACCGTCGACGGCCCGGGAAAGCCAGGCCGCCTGGTCGAAGCAAGCCCCACCAAGGACCTGTTCAGCAACCCGTCCGACCAGGCCACCCTGGACTACATCAGCGGGAAGGTCGGATAAGCCCTGAGCAGCCTGCCCGACGCGATGACCGGGCATCCCCCCCGGGACAGCCCGGGCGGTGCCCGGCCGCGCACCGCGGTGCCCGCCGGCCGGCTGGCGGCCTCCCTCGTAAACCACGAGCCAGGCTGGCGGCTCCCCCGGCTCAGCACGCTGGCACGTCCCTACGAGGCGGCGGAATGACTTCCGCCGGGGTGCTTGCCGGGCGAATCGCGGCCACGCTGGTCCACCATGACCCAGGCTGGCGGCTGCCCCGGCTCACCACCCTGGCGCGCCGTTATCAGGCGAGCAGCGTCGAGATCGAGGTGGCCATTGATGACCTCGTCAGGCGGCACTTGGTCCGGCGGCTGCCCGATGGGCAGCTTTACCGGGCCAGCCCGGCCGAGTATCAGCTGGCGCTGGAGGGTATCGCGGGTCTGGCCAGCCACGTGGACCCGATGGGGGGCCAGCTCACCTGCACGAGCCGCCATGCCAGCCGCCGCCGGGTCCCAGAGGAGATCAGCCGCGCGCTGGGGCTTGCTCCCGGCGCGCTGGTGCTCGCGATCAAGTGCCTGTGGGCGGTGGGCGGCGAGCCGGGCGCCTTGTCCGCCAGTTACATCCCCGAGCAGTTCGCGGAGTTTGAAGGCTCCGGGCCCGAGGGCGATGTCTCCTGCCTGGCCACGGCGCCTCCCCCGCCTCCCCCGCGGCCGGCTCCGGCTGCGGTGCCTGCCTCGCGCCAAGCCGGGCCTGCGACGGGGTTTTCGTCTCCACCGATGGGGTCGGCAGCGGTGCCTGCCTCGCGCCCGGCCGGGCCGATGCCAGGGGTTTCCGCGGTCGAAGCGGGGACCTCCTCGCCGCTGCCCTTTCCCTTCGTGTTCCCGCTCCCGTCGCGGTCGGCTGTGGCGGGGGCCCGTCCCCGCGCACTGCAGATCGAAATGAGCCAGCCGCCCCCGGCGGCGGCCAGGCGGCTGCGGGTCTCAGCGGGGGAGCCGGTTCTCACGGTAACGGCCAGCTTCGCCGGCACCCATGACGGCCCGCCGGTGGCACTCACCACCGCGATGCTGCGGCCGGAATTGTTCCGGGTTGTGGTTGAGGCAGGACAGGCGCCCATCCCCGGCGGCGGTTTAGTAAGCGCCTGGACACAGGACGGGCAATGCTGGGAATCTTGACCCGTCATGCATGCTGCCGTGCCGATGATCCCCGATCGTGCGCCCCGGCGGGCGCGTTACCTCATCCCGCTGGACACCCCCCGCCGGGCCGAGGTCCTGGCTGCCCTCACCATTGCCTTCCTGCTGGCCAGCCTCTTATTAGCGCCCCTCACCGTCGCCCTGGCGGCAGCATTCCATGCCGTCAGCAAGCTCACCCGATGGCGACCGGCCTGGCTGGCTGGTCCCGCCGCGGGCGGGCTCGTCTGGGTACTGGCAGCCGGCCCGGCTGCCGCGCTGGCAGGGTTTGGCGCGGCGCCCGCGGCAGTGACTGCCCTGCTGTCCCGGGCCGTCACCGATCCAGCCACCGTCGGCCGCCTGGCGCTCCTGCCCGCTGTCATCGGGCGGGGGCTGGCGGGTGAGTTTCCGGTTGCCCTCGTCCTGGCGCCGGGGCTGGCCGCTGTCGCGTGGTGGCTGGGCCGGCTGCACACCAGCGAGTGGGACATGGCGGTGCCCCGGCCGGGACTGGCAAGCCTGTGCCGCCAGCGGCTGACCGCCGCGTTCGTACGGTCCGGCAGGGTGGTCACGAGGCACGGGACGTGCCTGGGGCCGGACCTGGCAACCGGCAGGCCCGTGCACCTGTCCTGGCGGGAAGCTGGCAGCGGGGTGCTCGTGACTGGCGCATCATGGCCTGCGGTGTCCGCATCGAGCTTGCAGCTTGTGCACGCTGCCATCCGGCGCCGCACTCCGGTGATCGTGCTGGATCTGTCCGCCGGCTCCGGGCTGCCGGCCGCGATCGCTGCCATCTGCGCGGCCGCGGAAGCGCCGTTGCAGGCGTTTGGTCCCAGCGGGCCCGGATGCTACGACCCGTTCCGTGACCACGACCCTGGCACTGCCGCCGACCTGGTCCTGGGGATGATGGACCAGGCCCAGCTGGCGGAGTCCGCCCGGCTCGCCGCGCGGGCCTGCCTCACCGCGGTCTTCACGGTGACCTCCGCCGTGCCGGGCGAGCCGGGCGGCGCGGCTCTGGACGAAGTGATCTCGCTGCTTCGCCCGGGCGCTTGCCGGGCGGCGATCGAGCGGGTTCCCGGCTTCCACCCCGGCCGCCCGGCGCTGGCCGAGAGCCTCCAGGCCGCGGCCAGATGGCTGGAGGCGGATCAGGGCACCGGGTCCCTGATCGTTCAGCAGCTGACGGCGGTGCGGGCGGCAGCGCTGGGCCGGTGGTTAGTCCCGGCACCGCAGGGATCACGGGCGGTGGCAGGCATCAGTATGGGCGAGGTGCTGCGCCAGCGGGCCGTGGCGCTCTTCTCGCTGGACCATGCCGGGCACGGGCGTCCGGCGGCCATGATCGCGAACCTGGTCGCCTGTGACACCGCGGCTGTCTGCGCCGCGCTGGGCCGGGATGGTGCCCCGGGTGACTGCCTGGTCCTGGTCAGCGCGTGTGACGCCATCGATCCCGGCGCGCTCATAACCCTCCTCGGTTCAGGTGCCGGACCAGGTCTCGTATGTGTGCTGTCCACCACCTCACCCAGGGTGGCAGGTGTGCTCGCCGGGCAGGTCGGCGCCCGCGTGGTTCACCGGCTGGCAGACCAGCGACTCGCTGGACTGCTCGCCCCGCTGACCGGCGCCCGGTGGGTACCCGCCGTCCGGGCAGGCGCGCTGCCAGCGGGGCCAGCCACGGGCGGAGCCGGCGCCAGTCCAGCCCCCGGCGTACCGAGGCTGGGAGACGGTGTGTGGGCGGCACCTCCGTTTGGTGTGATCGAGGCGCCACGGATGCCGGCGGAAAGCTTTTGCAGGCTCGGGGATGACGAGTTCGCCCTGATTGTGGGCCAGGGCGAGCGGGTGGTGGAACGCGGCCGGGCCGTCACCGGCCACATCCAGGGCCTGCACGGGCAACATGCGCTGCCCGGGGACCGTGCGCTGCCCGGGGACCATGCGCCGTCAGGGGACCGTGCGCTGTCTGGGGACCGTGCGCCGTCAGGGGACCGTGCGCTGCGTGGGGACCGTGCGCCGTCAGGGGACCGTGCGCTGCCTGGGGACCGTGCGCCGTCAGGGGACCGTGCGCCGTCCGGGGAGTGGGCTCCGTGACTGGTCCGGCGTTCCGGCCCGGCGACATCTACCTCGGCTGGCGGCAGGTGGTGGCGCAGCCTGATCCCGGGCCGCCGCCCCGGCGCCCGGGCCCACCGGCGCCGCAGCAGCTCAACCCTGGCTGGCTGGCCGCGCAGCGGCGGGAGGAACGCCTGATCAGCCGCCCGTTCAAGCTGGCCTTCGGCTGCTGTCTCGGGCTTACCGCGATCACTGTGCTGCTCGGGCAGGCGGGCGCGCTGAACGTGCCGCTCACTGGGCTCGGGATCGTGTCCTTCTCGGTCCTGGCTGGGCTGAGCTGGCGCGCGATCTGGCGCGGGAGCCACAATCTGCGTGGCCGCATCACGGCGGAGGAGAGGCGGCTCGCCGCTCTGCGTGCCGCCGACGAAGGCAGGCTGGTTGCGGCGCAGCATGAGCACGCCTGGCGTTTCCGCGCGTGGCAGGCCTGTCAGCAGACTTTCGCACGGCAGCCCCAGTGGTATCCGGTCACGCTTAGGGCCGAGGTCGATCGCGTGGACGTCGTTGGTGGCACGCTGGCGGGCTGGTCAGCCCTGCTGACCATGATCGCCATGCCCAGGCTGGCCACCGGCGGCGAGGTCACCGTGATCGACCTGTCCGAGGGCGGCGCGGCCCAGGATCTCATCGCACTGGCTGAGGATGTGAGCCTCGGGCCGCTCGTGTGGGTGCTCCCAGGCGACCTGCCGCGCTTCGATCTCGGGGCTGACCTGCCCGCCATCGAACTCGCGGAGGTGCTGGCGAGCAGTGTTTCAGCAGGCCTTGTGACCGGCTCCGGTCCCGCCACCGGCACCAGCCACGACCCGGCCGGTGATCAGGCGATTGTGGCCCGGGTGCTTGACGTGCTCGGTGAGGGGGCAGGGATCGCCGGGCTGAGCGCGGCGCTGCGGGCGCTCGGCCAGGTTGGTGACCCGCGCGGGGACCTCAGCCGTGGCCTGCTCACCAGTGCCCAGCTGGAGGCCATCACCGGCCTGTTCGGCCGGGGCGCTGCCGACCGGGTGGTGATCGAGCGGGCCTGGGCGCTTGAGGCGCGGCTGCGGGTGCTCGAGCATCTTGGCAGTGACCCGGTCCCCTTGCCGCGCAGTCGGCTGCGGGTGGTGGCGCTGGACCGGAGCGCGGGTGCGCTTGGCAATGCCACCCTCGGGAGCTATGTGACCGTGTCGCTGACCCACCTGCTCCGGCAAGCGCCCCGGGGCCGCCCGTGGCGCCACACCCTGTGCCTGGTGGGGGCGGAGAAGCTGGCGGGCGATCTTCTTGACCGGCTCACGGCGGCGTGCGAGTCGACCGGGACCGGGCTCGTCGTTGCGTATCGTTTTGTGCCCGCACACGTCAAGGAACGGCTGGGGCGCGGAAACGCGGCACTGGCGGTGATGCGGCTGGGCAACGCCGACGACGCCAAGGTCGCCAGTGAGCAGATCGGTACCCAGCACCGTTTCGTGATCAGCCAGCTCACCGACACCGTTGGTGCGTCGATCACCGACAGCGTGGGCGATTCCTACACCAGCACCGTGGGCCGCGCGGACTCGTGGTCGGAGTCGCTGTCGGTGAGCGAGACGTCGGGCCGGAGCCGGGGGCGCGGCAAGAGCCGGGCCGACATCGCCCCGTTCGGGCCACGGACCGGTTCAGCCAGCAGGGACGTCAGTGAATCGCGCGGCACCACGGGCTCGGAGTCGATCACCGAGGGGATCAACACGAGCACGTCGTGGGGCGTGACGACGTCCCGGGCGGTCGCTGCCAGCGAGTCACTCGCCAGGACCGCCCAGCGGTCCCGTGAGTTCCTGGTGGAGCCGTACGAGTTGCAGCAGCTTCCGCCGAGCGCGGTGATTGTCAGCTATGCCTCTCCCCGTGGGCGCCAGGTTGTGCTTGCGGACGCCAACCCGGGAATTGCCACGCTGCCCACCGCCACACTACTGAGCCCCGAGGAAGCGAGGGAGGCGGCGGGACCGGCGGCTGGGGGTGGTGCGCCGGGGGTGGCGCGACCGGGCGGCCCGCCTGGGGCGGCGGGGGTGGCGCGACCGGGCGGCCCGCCTGGGGCGGCGGGGGTGGCGCGAGGCGGCGGCCAGCCTGGGGCGGCGGGCGCGTGGCGCGAACCAGGTGCGGGCGCTGGGGACGCTGGTGCCTTCACACCGCCCCCGGGAACTGACGCTGGGGAACCTGTCGCCACGCACCCTGGAGCTGGGGGTGGGGAAACGGTTGCCACGCGCCCTGGAACTGGGGGTGGGGAACCCGCCACGCGGCCGGGACCTGGGGATGAGCAACCGCCCGCAAATCCGGTCAGCTGGCGGGGAAGGGAAGGCCGGCCACCGCCGAATCTGGGACCACCACCCCCACCGCTGGACTGGCGGAAGCGCCGCCGCTCCCGGCGATGAGCCACATTTCACGCGCTCCAGTCAAAATCGTGTCCGGTTCGTCCTGGATTGTGCTCACCCAGCTCTTTCCCGCTCGTAGTGATCGGGCGTGATCATGGGAAAGTGGGGGTCCTGGCACCCATTTTCCCATGATCACCAGCGTCTTGTACCTGGGCGGCCTACGGCGGACAGCGGAATTGGGCTGCAACTCCCCGGGGGTCCGGGCGTGGTGATCTTCCCGGCTGAGGTCGGCGTGGTGATCTTCCCGGCTGAGGTGGGAGTGGTTATCTCGCCGGGTGAGGTGGGCGTGGTTTCGTGTGCTTCGGGTGCTGGTTGTTGGGTCGGCGGTTCTGGCGGGCGTGGGGCAGGATGCTGGACATGGCCACACACATAGCGCTGCTGCGCGGCATCAACGTCGGCGGCCGCAACAAAGTCTCGATGCCGGATCTGCGCCAGGTGGTAGCCTCGCTCGGCCACACGGGCGTCTCAACATACATCCAGAGCGGGAACGTGATTTTCACCGCGCTGGAGACGCAGACCGCCACGATCGCGAGCGCCTTGGAGCGGGCCATCGCGGAAGCCCTGGGCGTACGGCCGCGCGTAGTGGTGCTTTCCCGCGACGATCTTGATCAGGTAATCCGCGGCAACCCGTATCCCGGCGAGCCCAACCCCAAGTGCGTACACGCGGTGTTCTTCGGCCAGGACATTGGCCCGGATGCAGCGGCTGCCGTCGCGGCCACGGAGAAACGCGCGGCGGAACGAGGCGGCCGGGACGAGGCGAGGGTGGCCGGCCAAACGCTCTACCTGCACACGCCGGATGGGTTTGGGCGCAGCGAACTCGCCGCGTTGCTGCTGGGCCGATCCAGCAGCCCGGTTTCGGCTGGGACCGCGCGGAACTGGTCTACCGTCACCAAGCTGCTCGCGCTCTGCGACGGATCATGATGGACGACAAGGATCTCACCGCTTACCTCGACAGGGTTGGGGTCAGCCGCACGAGCCGTCTCGATGAGGCCGCGTTTCGCGAACTGCACCGGGCACACCTGCTGAGCGTGCCCTTCGAGAACCTGAGCATCCACCTTTCCGAACCCATCTCCCTTGATGAGGATGACCTGATCGGCAAGATCGTCACCAGGCGGCGTGGCGGTTTCTGCTACGAGCTCAATGGTGCGTTCGCGGTGTTGCTGCGGGCCCTGGGCGCCGACGTGCGGCTGACCGCTGCCCGTGTATGGGGAGGTGACGGGCTCGGGCCACCCTTCGATCACCTGGCACTGCTGGTGGGACTGCCGGATGGAAGCGGTCCCTGGCTGGCCGATGTTGGCTTCGGTGATCACAGCGTCTACCCGCTGGCGCTGGACGACCGCGACGAGCAGGACGATCCCGGCGGACAGTTCAGGGTCGCCGATGCCGACGACGCAGACGTGGACGTGCTCAGGAATGGCCAGCCACAGTACCGCCTTGAGAGGCGGCCACGTGCCCTCAGCGATTTCGCCCCCACCTGCTGGTGGCAGCAGACCTGGCCTGAGTCGCACTTCACCCGCAGCACCATCTGTTCCCGGCTGACCCCCACCGGCCGGGTGTCGCTCAGCGGCCACACGTTGATCCAGACCGACGACGGGACCCGCACGGAGCGAGAGTTGCCTTCGGACGAAGCGCTCCTCGCCGCTTACCGGCTGCATTTCGGAATCAGCCTGGAACGGGTTCCGGCCTAACTTCCCAGGGTCGGTGGCGTGGGTTCGCTGGGACTGGTAGGCACGGATTGTGACGACTATCCCAGTGTTGGGTGACGGACTCTCGGGGCCGTGGCTGCGCGTTCTATCCATCAATGCCACCCACTGCCCCATGTCGGCTGATCGTGATTTCCTGGCCGTTCTCCCCGCCGCTGCGTCGGCGGCGCGGCGCCGCAGGCCGCTGGCGTTCGGGTGGCTGTGCCGGGGAGCCGGGGCGCCGCTGGAACTGATCACCAATGCCGCCATCGCCGCGCCCGCGATGACGGCGGACGGGCACGGCAGCTCGGGGGCAGCGCACGGGCACGGCGGCTCGGGGGCAGCGCACGGGCACGGCGGCTCGGGGGCAGCGCACGGGCCCGGCGGCGGCTCGGGGGCAGCGGACAGGCACGGCAGCCCATGGGAACTTGGCGGGCATTTCCCGGTGCCTCTTTTCCCGGCGGGGGCCCGGGGTGGCCCGCTTGCCCCGGGCTGGCTCGGTGCGCTGGAGCACCTGGCGTGGGCGTGCTGCCCGGCACGGCAGGCGCCGCCGCTCGCCAGCGAGCCAGAGCCTTCTGGCGACCGCTACCAAAACCGCGCCCAGCCCACCCGCTTTGAGTCTGTTCTTACCTCGCTCCTGGGCAGGCCGTTCAGCTGGCTGGTGGTCGCCGAGCCAACCGACCTGCTTGACGCCGAAGTCGCAGAACTGCGTACCCAGGTGAACGTGCTCAGGCGGCACGACGAGGAACGGTCCCGGTTCGTCGCTGAGCGGGCCGAGCGGCGCCTGGCCGAGCTGGACATGTTCCGCGAGGCCGGCCTGTGGGATGTGCGGGTGCTCGTTGGCGCCGCGACCGGCGAGGAACTGTCGCTGCTCGCACCAGTGCTGGTCAGCTCAGTGGAGATGAGCCACCATGCCTACCGGCTCGGTGATCCGCAGGGGCCACAGTCGCTCAGCGAAGCGTTGCTGGCGAAAGCCGGAGAACCCGACGGCATGCAGGTCCCGTTTGCTGCCACTGCGGGCGTGCTGACCTCGCTGGCTGGCCTGCCCCGGCATGAGGTGCCAGGGCTGCGGGTGCTTGATACCGGCCTATTCGACCTGACCAGTGAAACCGGGCAGCCGCGCACTGGCGGCAGCGTCGCCGCACCGGCTGCCCAAGCGCCAGTCAGCCTCGGGGCGATCCTCGACGGGCAAGACCGGCCGGTGGGGGAGTTCTGGATTCCGCTGTCCACCCTGAACCGGCACGCCTTTGTCACCGGGGCAACCGGCGCTGGCAAATCTCAGACGGTCCGGCATCTGCTGGAACAGCTGACCAGCGCCGGGCTCCCGTGGCTGGTGATCGAGCCAGTCAAGTCCGAGTACGCGGCAATCGCTGGCCGGCTAAGTGGGGAGGGGCTGGAGGGGCTGGAGGGGCGAGAGCAGGCGGAGGGCCTGGAGGGGCGGGAGCAGGCGGAAGGCCTGGAGGGGCGGGAGCAGGCAGAAGGGCTGGAGGGGCGGGAGCAGGCGGAGAGGCTGGAGGGGCGGGAGCAGGCGGAGGGCCTGGTGACCATCATCAACCCAGCCGATCCGGGCGCCATCCCACTGTCGGTCAACCCGCTGGCGCCTGAACCTGGGTACCCCGTTCAGGCTCACATCGACATGGTGCGGGCGCTCTTCCTGGCGGCCTTTGACGCCGACGAGCCCTTTCCGCAGATCATGGCGCAGGCTTTGCAGCGAGTCTACGAATCCAGCGGCTGGGACGTGGTCACTGGGGGGCGGCTGCCGGGATCGCTCACCCCACCCGTCGTCCCCACTCTCGCCCAGTTGCAGCGTGCTGCCCTGGCCGTCATCGAAGAAGTCGGGTACGGCCGCGAACTGCAAGCCGACGTGCGCGGGTTCGTGGACGTCCGGCTGCGCTCGCTGCGCATCGGATCCGCCGGGCGTTTCTTTGAGGGCGGCCACCCGGCCGACATCAGTAAACTGCTGCGGCGGAACGTGGTGCTCGCGATCGAGGACGTCGCCAACGACGAAGACAAGGCGTTCCTCATGGGAACGCTGATCATCAGGATCGTCGAGCACCTGCGGCTGCGCGCCAGGCAGGACCGCCCCACCGGACTGCGCCATGTCATCGTCATCGAAGAAGCGCACCGGCTGCTGCGCGCGGGCCGGGAAGGCCGGGCGAGCGCGCACGCCGTCGAACTGTTCGCCAGCATGCTGGCGGAGATCCGTTCTTACGGCGAGGGGGTCGTGGTCGCCGAGCAGATCCCAGCCAAGCTGGTGCCCGATGTCATCAAGAACACGGCGCTGAAAGTGGTCCACCGGCTCCCCGCCAGGGATGACCGCGACCTGGTCGGCGCCGCGATGAACCTCGATGAGGATCAGTCCCGGCAGGTTGTCTCGTTGCAGCCAGGGGTGGCGGCGGTCTTCGCCGACGGCATGGACCGCCCGATCCGGGTCACAGTGCCGTATGGCGGTGACCGGGAGCGGCGGCTGCCCGGGCCTCCGCCCCCTGCTCTCGGCCGGCGAAGTGCTGCCTGCGGTCCCCGCTGCGCCGGGGAGCGGGCGTGCTCGCTCGCGGAAATGCGGCAGGCCGACCTGCTTGCCGCACCCGGGTCGGCCGCTGACGCGTGGCTGCGAGTGTGGGCGGAGACGCTCGTGCTGGCCTTCCTGACCAACCGGGCACTGCCGGCGGTTCCGGGAGCGTTGCGGCACCGCTGGGCCGGGCTCGGCGCCCGGCTGCGGGAGTGCCTGCTCGCCACGGTGATCGACCGGGCCGTGGCGGCCCGGTCGTCCGCGATCCGGGCGAGTTACGACCCAAGCCAGCTCGCGCTGTGCGCAGCGCGGGCCGCGCTGCGGATGCTCGACCAGGGCGCTCGAGCGGGGACTCGGCCCGGGCCGAGCTGGGTGATCCCGCAGGTGCGCTGGCTGCACGAGATGGAACGGGTGTGGCCACTGGACGGCGGGCCGCCGTCGGCCGGTGACTGTGCACCGCCGCTGGACTTTGATCTGCCCGGGCTGGCGGACTGGCCGGGCATGCGGGTGGGGCACAGGGTGGGGGCATTGCGCCGGCATCCGCTTTCCATGGCACTGGGGCACAACCGGCTGGCTGCCTGGACCGTCCTGCTCGGGGAGGACGACCAGCACACCTTCAGTGACGACCTGGCCACCATCGGTGTCGGGCTGCCGCCCGGAGAGCAGTGCCGGGAGGCGGCGGTCACGATGGAATCGTCCGCCTGGCTGGAGGTGGTGCTGTCGTGGCCGCGCCGGCTCGTCGCCGCCGTTGACCAGCAGTGAGACCCTGCCGGGGAAGCCGCGGGCGGGTAAAGGGGAGCTCCTGTGACCGAACAGGCATTTCCTGCCCTGCGCCGTTCCCGTCCGAACCTGGGCCTCAGTCCGGATAGCATCGTCGGCCATGGGCAAGCTTCCGCTGCGAGCGCGTGTGGCGACCACCATTGGCGGCGCTGCCGGGAGGATGTCACGCCTGGCTGGCCGAGGTGACGGGTCGGTTATCGGCGGGGTCATCGGGCTGCGGGTGGAACCCCGCTTGCTGACGATGCTGGCGACCGGCCGCCAGATCGTGCTTGTCACCGGTACCAACGGGAAGACCACCACAACCCGCCTGATCACCGCCGCACTCGGCGCACTTGGGCAAGACATCGCCTGCAATGCGTTTGGCGCCAACATGGAGGCAGGGCTGACAGCAGCGCTGGGGCAGGCGATCAACGCACCGCTAGGCGTTTTGGAAGTGGATGAGAAGTATCTCCCGACGGTCGTGGCGGCGACCCACCCGCGGGCCGTCACGCTGCTGAACCTGAGTCGCGACCAGATGGACCGGGCGGCGGAGATCTGGCTGGTGGCGCGGCGGTGGCGGGAAGCGCTGGCGGCGGCACCTGATTGCTGGGTGATCGCCAATGCCGATGACCCGCTGATCGCCTGGGCGGCGCGCATGGCACCGCGCGTCATCTGGGTGGCGGCCGGGCAGCGCTGGCACGAAGACTCCTGGTGCTGCGCGGAGTGCGGGTCGCACCTGCTTCGCGATGAGCTTGGCTGGCGGTGCCCCGAGTGTGGTTTCAGCCGGCCATCCGCCCGGTGGGTTCTGGAAGGCAGCTCGGTCGTCGACTCCGCCGGGAACATTCACGAACTGTCGCTGTCCCTGCCCGGCCGGGCCAACCGCGCCAACGCCGTGGTGGCGCTCGCGGTGGCAGAGCTGTTCGGGGTCGATCCAGTCCAGGCCCTGCCACACCTGCGCCAGGTCGCATCGGTGGCCGGCCGGTACACCCGGTTGCGGCGGCGGGGGAAGCAGGTTCGGCTGCTGCTGGCCAAGAACCCGGCCGGGTGGCTGGAGGCGTTCGACGTGCTCGATCCGGCGAAGATCCCGGTCATGCTCTCGGTCAACGCCCGGGAACCCGATGGCAGGGACACCTCCTGGCTGTGGGATGTGGATTACCGGGTGCTCCGGGGCCGGGCCGTCTTCGTGACCGGGGAGCGCCGGCTCGATCTCGCGGTCCGGCTGGAGGCGGACCAAGTCCCGTTCGACCTCGTGGAGGGAGTGGATGACGCCGTGGACCGGGTTCGTGGCGGCAGCCTGGATGTGATCGCGAATTACACGGCATTCCAGCAAGTCCGTGTGGCCCTCGGCCGGGCGCAGTGACCATGGCGGAACGCATGGGACCCTCACGGGGCTCGCACGCGAGAGGGCCGAGCAGCCTCCGGCTGGTCTGGGTCTATCCAGACCTGCTCAGTACCTACGGGGACCGTGGCAATCTGCTGATCCTGGCACGCCGGGCCAAACTGCGCGGGCTTGCAGTGGAGCCGGTGCTCGTGAACGCCAACCAGCAGGTGCCACGCCAGGGCGATATCTACCTGATGGGCGGTGGCGAGGACCTGCCGCAGATCCTGGCCGCCCGGCGGCTCCGCGCCGACGGTGGTCTGGCAGCCGTGGCGGAGCAGGGCGCGGTGGTGTTCGCCGTGTGTGCGGGCTACCAGCTCCTCGGCACCGAGTTCGGTGGTGACGAGGGCCAGGTGCTCCCTGGACTGGGCATCCTCGATATCCGCAGCGGCCGTGGGAATCGCCGGGGAGTCGGTGAAATTCTGGCCGATGTGGATCCCAAGCTCGGGGTGCCCCCGCTGACGGGCTTTGAGAACCACCAGGGGGTGACCCGGCTGGGACCCGGGGCGGCACCGCTCGCCCGGGTGACGGTCGGTGTGGGCAATGGTGATGGCACCGAGGGGGCGTTCGCCGGCCGGGTGCTCGGCACCTACCTGCATGGTCCCGTGCTGGTGCGCAATCCAGCGCTTGCTGACCTGCTGCTCGGCTGGGCAGCCGGACCGCTGCCGCCGCTGGACGCCCGCGATGAGGAATGGGCGGGGCGGCTGCGCGAACAGCGGCTCGCTGCCGTCTCCGCCCAGCGCCAGCCAACCGCCGGGCAGCATGGCGGGACAGCCCGGCCCGCGGGTTTGGGCCGCGGCAACGGGCGGCGGGTCAGTACACCAGCGCCTGGGCGCCGTCGCGCGTGACCTCCGCGACGAACGTCGCCGCCCCAGCGACCCGCACCCCATCGATGACGTCTTCCGGGCTGATGCCACGGCGGGCGGCGCACTGAGTGCACAGGTTCACCGTGCCCGCGGCCAGCACACTGGCCAGGAGGCCGGCCAGCGGCGGTGAGTGCTCCAGGGTCACGTCGTCAGCGCGGCCGGGCAGCGCGAGCCACGCGGCCTCCCCGGTCAGCCAGAGGGAGACCGGCACCCCGCTTGCGATCGCGGTCCCGGCCACGTTGAGCGCCTGGCCGCACCGCTCGGGCTCGTCCTTGCCCGCCGTGATCTTGATGACAAGGTTCCGTGCCGCCATGCCGGAAACCCTAACCGTTCTGGGTGCCCGCGCCCGCAGCCGGGTGCCCGCCGCGTGGCGTGAACCCCTGCTGCGTACACTTCGGTGAGTGCAGGGGATGGTCAGCGGGATCGTGCTCGTGGCCGCGTTCACGGCGGTGGCTGCGGTTGCCGCGTTCGTGGCCGTCATGCTGTACCGGGTCAGCCGCCCCAGTCGTTCGCAGGAGCCGCCCGATGCGCGGCCATGACATTGAGCCCCATCCCGACCTGGCTCCGCTACTTTTCCTGCTCGGCAGGTGGGAAGGCGAGGGTGTCGGAGGCTACCCCACGATCGAGAGTTTTCCGTTTAGCCAGGAAATTAGCTTCAGTCACATCGGGAAGCCATATCTCATTTACACCAGCCGGTCCTGGTTGCTGGACGCCGGGGGAGTGCGGGGCAGGCCGCTGGCGATGGAGTCGGGCTTCTGGCGCCCACAGCCGGAGGGAAAGCTCGAGGTGATGCTCGCCCACCCCACCGGGATCACCGAGGTCTACCTCGGCGAGCTGACCGGCACCAAGATCGAGCTGGCGACGGACGTGGTGGCCCGCACCGCCTCGGCCAAGGAGGTGCGTGGCGGGCACCGCCTTTACGGCCTGGTGGGTGAGGACCTGGCTTACGCCTACGACATGGCGGCGGTCGGGCAGCCACTGCAGCCGCACCTTTCGGCCCAGCTCAAGCGATCCGGCCGGGCGCCGTCATAAAGGCCCCACGGTGTGGGTGGATGGTGCAAAGTTTCCGGTTCGTGTGTCCTGGACATGATGGTGGCCGGGCCCAACGGCCGGGCCACCATCAGTTGACGCAGGTGGTTCACTTGGCGTTCGCCGGCATCCAGTAATCCAGGAACGTGACGTTCTGGTACAGCGGAGTCGGGCGGTCCAGGGCGGTTCCTGCCGGAATGGCAGTCCCAGCCAGGTCAGGGTTGCTACCATCGCTGATCTGTGTGATGGCGTAAGTGTTCCAGCCCGACGACCGGAAGCCGCCGCTGTGCGTACCGCTGGTGTTGGTGATGTGGGCATTGGTGAAGCTCGCCGCCTGGAAATCGGCCAGTGGCGTAAGGTTGCTAATTTGTGTGTCGTAGGGTGCCTCGCTGATAACTTCCGCGCTGTTGCGGTGGCAGGTGGAACCCGAAGGGCACGACACCGTCTTGCTGAACTTCTGCCCGTTGGTGGTGTCCGAAAAATTCAGCGTGAACTGATGGGTGGTGCTGTGGTAATACACGCTCATGTCGATCGCATTCCCTGCGTGCACCGTAATGCTCGGGTAGATGGGGAACTTCGGGTACATCTCCCACCAGGCGTCATATTCCGGAGTGCTGCCGTTGCAGCCTGCAAGCAGGCCGGTCTGCTCCACAGTGGCTGATTTATAGCCGTCCAGCCCGACCCAGTGGGACGACCACGCGCCGTCGGTGGCCGTGACGCCATTGCAATCGAGGTAGGGCACGGTGAAGTGTGCGGACACTAGGCGGAAGGTGGTGGTTCCGTTGTACGCGGCGTATCCCGCCCAGTTGGAAGACTGCTTTGCAGTGACCGAGTTGGCGAGCGTCGCCGCCGCCTGGACCTGGCCGCCACTCACCGCCCTGGCGGGTGTGCCTGGCCGGAGCGACGCTAGAGCGGGCGCCGAACCGTGCGAAGGCGCAGCGACAGTCCCGGATCCCGGGAGCGACGCGAAGGCGCCTGCCGTCAGGGCGACCGTCAGTGCGCCGACGGCGGCTGCGCCGGCCCGGAGAGATGTCCTCATCATGGTCCTGACCTTTCATGGAAGGGGAGGCTTACTGGTCGGCGCCGGGCGGGCCGACAGGGCGCGCTGAAAAGCATTCACGCCCGTTCCGGCCCGATACGACCGAATGACACCGTACGCCAGGAATAAGCCAAGAGTGTAGGTTTCGCCATAGTTCACGTTTTGTAATGAGAGCGGAAAGCTGCGTGCTCGCGGAGCATGATAAAGGGCGGCAGCTAACCTGGCTGGCGTGCACAGCAAAGTGGCCGGGCTCGAAGGTCCGGGCCACCGGATGAGCCGGGCATGTCAGCCCGCGTTGTTCGGGCTCCAGTACACGAGGAACGTGTTCTTGTTATACAGAGACGTTGTTCTGGCGAGCGCGGACCATGGACGCCGGAGAGTAGGTGAAGGCGCCCGCCAGCAGGGCGGCGGCAGTTGGATTTTTTGGTAATTTTAAGGACATGTCGGCGTATGTTTTTAAGGACATGCCGGAGTATGTACCGCGCGGCCAGATCAGCCGCGGGTTTCTGGGCACAAAAAAGCCCCCGGGCGCCTCCCGTGAGCCATTTCCCGCCTGCGCCTCGCCCGACCAGGCTCAGGGGCCTGGGGCGAGTCACTGCGCAGTACGCGAGAACGGCCACACGGGGACCGGCTGGACTAGGCCGGTCAGCCCGGGGGGTCGGTGTCTGCCTGGAATTCGCCGGCCGCCACCTTCACAAGAAAGTCTTGCGACGACCGATGATCACACTGCCAGGATGCTGCCAGCGGCAGCGACCGCAGTGCGTCCGGCGGGACGGCGGCTAGCTGACAGCCACCTCACGAGTCCGACATCTATGCATTCTGTTGGACCACCTCCTTTCCCGCGTAGCCGCAGGTTACGCGAGCCTCCCGAAAGGGGCAAGGGTTTATCCGGGCGATTCGGTCCGTGGCAGCCGCGGTGGCGGGCCGGCAACCACGCGCCGGGCCTGCGGGGCAGGTTAGTCTCGGGCAATGAGCCAGGCGTGGGACAAGGAGCTGCGCGCCCGCGGCTACCGGGTCACGCCGCAGCGCCAGTTGGTGCTGGCGGCGGTCACCAAGCTGGAGCACGCGACCCCGGAAGAAATATGGGCCGACGTGCAGCAGACCGCCAGCGGCGTCAACATTTCCACGATCTACCGCGCGCTCGAACTGCTGGAGCAACTCGGGCTGGTGACCCACACCCACCTCGGGCACGGCGCCCCCCGTTACCACCTCGCAGCCGAGGCCGAGCATGTGCACCTGGTGTGCTCTCAATGCGGGCGTATCACCCAGGTCAGCCCCGATACGGCAGGCACCCTGGTCGAGGGGCTCGCCGAAAATTTTGGATTCCAAACGGACGTCGGGCACCTCACTGTGTTCGGCCGGTGCGCTGACTGTCGTGTGAACTCAGGAGATGGCGGCCCCGCGGGTGAGCGCGGGGCGAACAGCGACGTCGGGCGCACCGCGTAGCCTGGCACATATGAACAGCCCGCTGCTCACCCACACTGGCGCGGTCCCTGCCGAGGGGAGGGACGCCGGGGTCGCCTCCCACTACGGCGATCCGCATGCCGAGCAACGGGCGCTTGCCCGCTCCGCCGGTGTCGTTGACCGCTCCAACCGGGGTGTGGTGCGCATCACCGGCGCCGACCGGCTGTCCTGGCTGCACAGCCTGACCACCCAGGACATCGAGCACCTGGCACCGGGCGAAACCACCCTGGCGCTTATTCTCAGCCCGCAGGGCCACGTCGAGCATCACCTGACCCTGACCGACGACGGCGCGGCGGTGTGGGCGCACGCCGAGCCGGGCACCGCCGGGGCGCTGCTGTCCTTCCTTCGGTCCATGCGCTTTCTGCTCCGGGTTGAACCGGCTGACGTGACCGGGGATTTCGCCGTACTGAGCCTTTTGGGCCCGGACACGGCGGGACAGTCACCGGGCGGGGTGACGGCGGCTTTGAGCGATCCGTTTGGCGTGGATTTGATCGTGGGGCGCGAAAAGCTGGCTGCCGTGACCGCGGAACTGGAGCGGGACGGGGTGGCGCTGGCGGGCCTGGCGGCCTATGAGGCGCTGCGGATCGCGGCGCACCGGCCACGGCTGGGGCTGGACACCGATCACCGGACCATCCCGCATGAGGTTGGCTGGATCGAGACCGCCGTCAACCTGACCAAGGGCTGCTACCGGGGGCAGGAGACGGTGGCGCGGGTTCACAACCTCGGCCACCCGCCGCGCCGGCTGGTCTTCCTCCACCTTGACGGCAGTGAAGACCGGCTGCCCGCGCCGGGTGACCCGGTCACGCTGGACGGCGCCCCGGTAGGTTTCACGGGCTCGGTGGCCCGCCATTTCGAGCAGGGACCCATCGCGCTTGGGCTGATCAAGCGCAGCGTGCCGGCCGGCGCTGCGCTGCGTGCTGGCACGCTGCCCGCCGCGCAGGAGGTGGTGGTTCCGGTGGATACGGGAGCGAACGTCACGATCACGCTGAAGCGGCGCGGCATGCTCATCCCGCCGCGTGGCTGAGGGCACCTCGCCCCGGAAGAGCCCGGCGAGTAACGTATCCCGCCAGCAGGGTAGGGCCGCTGGGCAGCGGCCAGGATGGGGCAGGGAGGTTGTACCCGTGCTGCGCCGCATATTGCTTGCCGCCTCAGCCAGTGAGCGGGTGCGCCGCCTGGTGACCTTCGCGCCACTGGCGCGGGGCGTTGTGGCGCGCTACGTGGCCGGGGAGCGTGCCGCAGATGCCGTAGCGGTGGCCCGGCGCCTGCGTGCCGCCGGCCTGCTGGTGACACTGGACCATCTCGGTGAGGACACCACCGACGCCAGGCAGGCCGCGGCGGTCGTGGATGAGTACGTCACTTTGCTGTCGGAACTGGCCGCCGCCGGGCTCACCGGGCATGGCGCGGCGGAGGTCTCCGTCAAGCCCACGCACGTCGGGCTCGGCCTGGCCGAGCACGGGGAGAAGACCGCGGCCGAGAACCTCGCCCGCATCTGCGCCGCCGCGCGGAACGCTGGCACCACCGTCACCGTCGACATGGAGGACCACACCCACGTCGAGGCGACATTGCGGATGGTGCGCACGCTGCGGGAGGACTTCCCCGATCTTGGCTGCGTGATTCAGTCCCAGTTGCGCCGCAGCGCTGACGATTGCGCCGCGCTCGCCGGCCGGGGCTCGCGGGTGCGGCTTTGCAAGGGTGCCTACAACACGCCCCCGGAGGCGGCGTTTCCCTCCCGTGCCGAGGTGGACCGCTCCTATGCGCGCTGCCTGGGAGAACTGATGCGCGGCGATGGTTACCCGATGATCGCCACGCATGACCCGCCGCTGATCAAGATCGCCGGGGCGCAGGCGAACCTGACCGACCGCGGGCCTGGCGACTTTGAGTACCAGATGCTGTACGGGGTGCGCTCAGCCGAGCAGCAGCGGCTCGCCAGCGGCGGCGCCCAGGTCCGTGTCTACGTGCCCTACGGCAGCGACTGGTACGGATACCTGGTCCGGCGGCTTGCCGAACGCCCCGCCAACCTCCTCTTCTTCCTTCGGTCACTGGCTGGCAGCTCCTGACCGGCGTGTGCGCGCGGGCGGTAAGGTGACGGGGATGATTGGGATCCTCGGTGCGGGCAAGATGGGCGAGGCGCTCATCTCTGGCCTGCTGCGCGCGGGCCGGAGCCCTTCCGGTGTGCTGGCGGTGGCCCGGCGCGCGGAACGCGCCGCCCAGTTGCGCGAGACGTACGGCATTGAGCTGGTCAGCGCCGCCGAAGCCGCCAAGAGCGCCGACACACTCGTGATCACGGTCAAGCCGCAGGACATGACCGTGCTGCTGGACGAGATCGCACCACACGTGCCAGCGGACCGGCTGATCATCTCGGTGGCGGCCGGGATCCCGACGTCCCTGATCGAGCGCCGCCTCGGCCCCGACATCCCGGTGATCCGGGTCATGTCGAACACGCCGGTCCTGGTCGACGAGGCGATGAGTGTCATCTCCGCCGGACGGCACGCCGGTGAGCAGCACCTGCGCCGGGCGGAAGAACTGCTGCGCCCGGTGGGCAAGGTGCTGCGCATCCCCGAGTCGCAGCAGGATGCTGCGACCGCGCTGTCCGGCAGTGGCCCCGCCTACGTGTACTTCCTGGTCGAGGCCATGGTGGATGCCGGGATCCTGCTTGGCATCCCGCGCGGAACCGCGATGGAGATGGTGACCCAGGCGGTGTACGGGGCCGCCACCATGCTGCGGGACACCGGCGAGCACCCGGTGATCCTGCGCGAGGCGGTGACCTCTCCCGGCGGCACCACGATCAGCGCGATCCGCGAGCTTGAACGGCACAGCGTGCGGGCGGCGTTCCTGGCCGCCATCGAAGCGGCGCGGGACCGGGGCGCCGAGCTCGGCAGCGGATAGCCGCGGCGGCGGACGGCGTGGCCTGCACCCTTCATGTCGCGTGGGATGACCGGCTGGTCAGCTACGACTTCGGTCCTGATCATCCGCTGGCGCCGGTGCGGGTGGAACTGACAATGGCGCTGGCACAGGCGTTTGGCGTGTTCGAGGCGGCGGGCGTGACGGTCGCGGCGCCAGCCCCGGCCAGCGACGCCCAGCTGGAGTTCATTCATGATCCTGGTTACATCGCTGCCGTCCGGGCGGGTGGTGCCGACCTGGCCTTCGGCCTCGGCACCCCGGACAACCCGGTGTTTTCTGGCATGCATGACGCCTCGGCGCTGGTCGCCGGTGCCACCCTGGCTGCCGCGGCGGAGGTCTGGGAGTCCCGCGCCCAGCATGGCGTCAGCGTCGCAGGCGGCCTGCATCACGCGATGCGGCGTTCCGCCAGCGGGTTCTGCGTCTACAACGACCCCGCGATAGCGATCGCCTGGCTGCTGCGTCAGGGGGCGGAAAAGATCGCCTACGTGGATGTGGACGTCCACCACGGCGACGGCGTGGAGGCGGCCTTTTACCACGACGCGCGGGTGCTCACGATTAGCCTCCACGAGCACCCCATGACGCTTTTCCCCGGGACCGGCCTGCCGGGCGACAACGGTGGGCCAGGGGCGGAAGGAATGGCCGTCAACGTCGCGCTTCCGGCCGGCACCGGCGACGCCGGATGGTTGCGCGCGTTTGACGCGGTGGTGCCGCCGCTGCTGCGCGTCTTTCGCCCGCAGGTCCTGGTCAGCCAGCACGGCTGTGACAGTCACCGGCTCGACCCGCTCGCCCACCTGGAGCTGACCATTGACGCGCAGCGCACCGCCGCGTCCCGGCTGCACCGGCTCGCACATGAGACGGCGCACGGCAAGTGGGTGATCACTGGTGGCGGGGGCTACGAGCTGGTGCAGGTGGTGCCGCGGACCTGGACGCATCTGCTGGCGGAGGCAGCAGGCCGGCCACTTGACCCAGCCATGCCCACGCCGGAGGGATGGCGTGCGTTCGCCCGCACCCGAATGGACACCAGCCCACCCGAGAACATGACCGATGGCGCACCGGCGTCTTTCGTGCCCTTTACCGCTGGCTATAATCCCGCAGACGCGGTTGACCGGGCGATCATGGCCGCGCGCAACGCGGTTTTCCCGCTGCACGGCCTCCTTCCATCTCCGTGATCTCCCTCCTGGCCCGGCGGAGCGTTACGCGAGGGTCTGTCCGTGATGAGTCTTGGGTGACGAAATGTGGCTGAATAGAAAGTTGCCCTTTTTCAGACAGGACTTACCCTGGAGGCGGAGGTGACTGATGCGCCGAATACGGCCAGGCGTAACCAGCACCGTGCGGAAGAGGGCCCCCCATGTCTACTAATGAGACTCCCCTGAGTGACGTAAGGTTCCTGACCGTGGCGGAGGTCGCCTCGATCATGCGCGTCTCCAAGATGACCGTCTACCGCCTGGTTCACTCCGGGGAACTGGAGGCAATCCGGGTTGGGCGCTCCTTCCGGGTGCCCGAACAGGCGGTCAACCAGTACCTGCGGGACTCCTTCGTCGCGGCAAGCTAGCCCGGCATGCTGGCCCGGCGAGGTAGCTTGCCGGGCCAGCATGGCCTCTGCGGGATGAGGTGTGCTGCGGGGACGGTAGTCTAAGCCGTTGGCGTGTGTAATCGTTGGCGTGTGCCCAGTCGGCTGGGCGGGCCTGCGCAGTCATGCCTCATGGTCCCCAGAGCGTCGAGCAAGGGTGGTGTCGTGGGCTCCGTCATCAAGAAGCGCCGTAAGCGAATGGCCAAGAAGAAGCACCGCAAGCTGCTGCGGAAGACGCGAGTCCAGCGGCGGAACAAGAAGTGACGCACGCGGCCGCGGTTGGCTGGTCCGCCGTCCGGGTGATCGCCTGCTGATGCCGGGCCTGGGGCCAGGGCACCGGGCCCGGTGCGCGTGCGCGACTGGCACGGGGCACGTTCAGAAGGGGGAACAGTGAGGCAGTCGCTCGCTCTGGCCGACGACACTCTTCACGACATGACGAGCGAACGCCAGAAGGGCGGCGGGGTGCTCACCAAGCACGGAACACGCCCGTGGCTCATGACTGACTCCGTCGGGGCAGACGAGGCAGCAGCCGGCCGTGAGACCACGGTCAGTTCAGCCACGGGCCGTGATGATGCGGGCAGCCGTGGGCTGCCGCAGGGGTGGCGGGAACGGATCGCCGAAGCGGTGCAGTTCGCCAGCCGGCAACTGGCGGGAGCGAGCGAGGTCGACGAGTTCGGCTTCGACCCGGAGTTCAACTCGCGGGTGCTGATCCCGCTGGGACGGCTCTTCTACCAGCACTGGTTCGGTGTGCACATGCGCGGGCTCGAGCACGTGCCTGCCGAAGGCCCGGTGCTGATCGTTGCCAACCATTCGGGCACGCTCCCGATGGACGCGATCATGCTCCAGACCGGCCTGCACGATGAGCATCCCGCCCACCGCAACGTCCGGTTGCTCGGGGCGGACCTGGTTTATGAGATTCCGCTTCTCGCGGCCGTGGCCCGAAAGGGGGGCCACATCAGGGCCTGCCCCGCGAACGCGCACGCGCTGCTGCGCGCAGGGGAGGCGGTCGGAGTCTTCCCGGAGGGGTTCAAGGGCATCGGCAAGCCGTTTGCCGAGCGCTACCAGGTGCAGCGGTTCGGCCGCGGCGGGTTCGCCGCGGCAGCGGTCCGCACGGGCGTTCCCATCGTCCCGTGCGCGATCGTCGGGGCCGAGGAGATCTATCCGATGATCGGAAACGCCAAGCGGATCGCCGACGCCCTGCGGCTCCCGTATTTCCCGGTCACACCGCTGTTCCCGTGGCTCGGCCCGATCGGCGCCGTGCCGCTGCCTTCCCGCTGGCTGATTGAGTTCTGCCCGCCCGTGTCAACCAGCGGCTACGAGGCCGGCTCCGAGCAGGACCCCGCGGTGATCGCCGACCTGAGCGGCCGGGTGCGGGGGATGGTCCAGCGCAAGCTGGACGACCTGCTGGCCAAACGTGGCCCCGCCTTCGGCTGACAGCCCCTTCGCGTCAGGCCATCTCGCGCACAGCCCCTTCGCGTCTGGTCCCTTCGCGTCAGGCCATCTCGTCCCGGGCCGCCGCGAACGCCGCCACCGCCTTCTCAAGGTCCGCGCGGGTGTGTGCCGCTGACACCTGGGTCCGGATGCGCGCCTTGCCAACGGGGACGACCGGATAGCTGAACCCGATCACGTAGATCCCTTTCCGCAGCAGCAGGTCCGCCATCCGGCTGGCGCGGGCGGCGTCTCCGATCATCACCGGAACGATGGGATGGTCGCCGGGCAGGATGTCGAAGCCAAGCTCGGTCATCCGCTGGCGGAACCACGCGGTGTTGTCGCGCAGCCGGGCCCGCAGGTCATCGCTCTCCGCAAGCAGGCCGAGCACCTTGAGGGACGCGCCGGCGACTGCTGGCGCGACCGAGTTCGAGAACAGGTAGGGGCGTGAGCGCTGGCGGAGCAGGCCGATGATTTCCTTGCGTCCGCTGGTGTAGCCGCCGCTCGCGCCGCCGAGGGCCTTGCCAAGCGTGCCGGTGACCACGTCCACCCGGTCGGCTACCCCATGCAGTTCGGGTGTGCCGCGGCCGTGCTCACCGACGAACCCGACCGCGTGTGAGTCATCGACCATGACCATGGCCTGGTAGCGATCCGCCAGCGCGCAGATCTCATCGAGTGGGGCGAGGTGGCCATCCATGGAGAAAACCCCGTCGGTGGCGATCAGCCGCCGCCGCGCGCCCTCGCTTGCCTGCAACTGCTTCTCAAGGTCGGCCATGTCGCGGTTGCGGTAGCGAAACCGCTTTGCCCGGCACAGCCGGATGCCATCGATGATGGAGGCATGATTCAGCTCATCGCTGATGACGGCATCCTGGTCGCCGAGAAGTGTTTCGAACAGCCCGCCGTTGGCGTCGAAGCAGGAGGAGTACAGGATGGTGTCGCCGGTGCCGAGGAACTGCGAGATGCGGGTCTCGAGCTGTTTGTGCACCTCCTGGGTGCCGCAGATGAACCGGACGCTGGCCAGCCCGTAGCCCCAGCGGTCAAGAGCCTCTTTCGCGGCGGCGATGATCCGCGGGTCATCGGCGAGACCGAGATAGTTGTTCGCGCAGAGGTTGATGACCTCGGTGCCGTCCTGGACCCGGATGCTGGCCTGCTGCGGGGTCAAGATGACGCGCTCGGCCTTGAACAGGCCATCGGCACGGATGGCGGCGATCTCGGTGTCTATCTCGTTCTGGACGCTGCCCAACACTCCTCAGCCCTCCACGTGGCCTTGGTTACCGGTCGGCCCAGGTGAGGATCACCTTGCCGCACAAACCGCTCTGCACGGTGGCGAACGCCGCCTCATAATCCGCCACGGCGAACCGGTGCGTGATCACGCGGGAGATATCGACGCCCGACTGGATCAGCACTGCCATCTCGTACCAGGTCTCAAACATCTGCCGCCCGTAGATCCCCCTGATCGTGATCATGTTCAGGACCAGGTGAGCCCAGTCGATGGGGAACTCGCCGGTGGGCAGCCCGAGCAGGGCGATCTTGCCGCCGTGCCGCATCGTCGCCAGCATGCCCCGCAATGCCTGCGGCTTTCCCGACATCTCCAGGCCGACGTCGAATCCCTCGCGCATGCCAAGATCCCGCATGGCGTCACCGACCGTGGTCTGAGTGACATCGAGGGCAACCGGAACACCGATCCGGCGGGCCAGTTCCAGCCGGTAGGGCGAGACGTCGGTGATCACGATGTGGCGGGCTCCCGCATGCCGGGCCACGATGGCGGCCATGATGCCGATCGGGCCGGCGCCGGTGATGAGGACATCCTCACCGAGAACGGGAAACGCCAGGGTGGTGTGCACCGCGTTGCCGAATGGGTCGAAGATTGCTGCCACGTCGGGGTCGATGTCCGGCGGGTGCCGCCAGACATTCGCCGCCGGCAGGGCGATGAACTCAGCGAACGCCCCCGCGTGGTTGACACCCACCGCTTTGGTGTTGGCGCACTGGACCCGCCGGCCAGCCATGCAGTTTCGGCAGCGGCCGCACACGAGGTGGCCTTCGCCACTTACCAGGTCACCGGGACGCAGGTCATGCACCTCCGTCCCGACCTCGACGATCTCCCCGGCGAACTCGTGGCCGACCACGAGCGGCACGTCCAGGTTTGCCTTGGCCCACGCATCCCATTCGTAGATATGAAGGTCTGTTCCGCAGATGCCGGTTCGCAGCACCCGGATGAGGACGTCGTCCCTGCCGACTGCGGGAACAGGCACGTCCTCAATCCTCAGCCCCGCCTCCGGCAGGGCCTTGACCAGCGCTTTCATGACCTCGCTCTCTGGCTAACGGCCCCTCGGTGTCGTGGCGGCCGGGGGGGTCAGCGGCTCACGTGGCGCCTGCGCAGGGCGAGGCCAGCCGCGACCCCGCCCGCGACCGCGCCCGCTCCGGCAGCGGCAGGCAAGGCGATCAGCGTGGCCTTGCGCCCCGACCGGAAGTCGTGCACCGGCCAGTGCTCCGCCCGCGCCTCGGCCCGCAGTTCGGCGTCAGGGTTGACCGCTGCTGGGTGCCCGACCATGCGCAACATGGGCAGGTCGTTGCTGGAATCGCTGTACGCAGAGCACCGTGACAGATCCAGGCCTTCCCGCTGGGCAAGCGCCTCGACTGCCGCGGCTTTGGCTGGCCCGTGCAACAGGTCACCGACCAGCCGCCCGGTGTAGGCACCGTCCACGGACTCGGCCACGGTCCCCAGTGCCCCGGTGAAACCCAGCCGCCGCGAGATGATGCTGGCCAGTTCCACGGGCGTGGCGGTCACCAGCCAGACCCGCTGGCCGGCCTCCAGGTGGCGTTGCGCGAGTTCGCGGGTGCCCTCCCAGATCCGGTCGGCCATGGTCTCCTCGTAGATCTCCTCGCACAGATTGACGATGTCGGCCACACTGTGGCCCGCCACGAATGCCAGCGCCGAGCGCCGGGCCGCGTCTATGTGGTCGGAGTTCTCCGCGCCACGGACGCGGAAGTACACCTGCTTCCACAACATGCGGGCGAGATCCTGCGGGCTGAACAGCTTCCGGGCCGCCAGGCCCCGCGCGAAGTAGTAGATCGAGGCACCGCGCATCAGGGTGTTGTCGAGATCGAAGAACGCGCCGGCCTGCGGGTCGGGAATGGGGGGCGCCTGCTGCTCGACCTCCGCCGCTGCCGCAGACGCCTGGCCCGCCAGTGCCGTCCGCGCCCGGCTGTGCGGGGCGCTGAGGAGCTTGCGCAGCGCCCAGCCTTCCTGCCCATCCGGGTCACCGGTGCCAGTCACCATTCCGGCTCCGCCCGGCCACGATTCGTGTCCCAGTGATACCCCATAACATCCTCATGCTAGCCGCGTGGCGCAGCCGTCACTCCTGGCCGGTCGGCCATCTGGGCAGCATCATCGGCCGACGTCATGCACCATAGAACGGGATGTCTGTTTCCTTCGGGGTAGCGGCACTCGGCGCCTTCGTCGCGGTGATTCTCACCGGACTGCTGGTGAGCCGGTCTACTCGCACGCCCCGGGTCGATCTGGCAGCCCTGCTCTGCGCTTCCGCCGGGCTCACCGCGGCGCTGGTGGCTCAGGCAGCCGGTTACCACGGCGGTTTCGGTGCCATCACGTTCCGTGCGATCCAGATCGGCGCCCAGCTGCTCGCCCCGCTGGGACTGGTCTGGGCACTGGCCGAAATGGCTGGCAGAAGCCTTGGCGCGAGGTTCGTGGCCAGGCTGGGACTGGCCGCGCTCGGCGTCGTCGCCGGTGTGATTCTTGCCATAGACCCGCTGGGCGGCACCGCCTTCAGCATGGACTGGCCGCGCGCGTCGGTGTACTACCAGACTCCTGCCCACGCGGTCCTCTACCTCATCGCCGCCGTCACCGCTCTGGCGGCAGTGCTCGCGCTGGTGATATCCGGCGTGCGTGCCCGCCGCGATCCCGGCTGGCGGGAGATATTCGGAATGGTTGTCCCCATCGCCGTTGCGGCGCTGGCAACCATCGGGCTGCAGGTGAAGCTGCCTGCACAGCCGGCCTACGCCGCGATCTGTATCATCGCAGCGGTCCTCACCTGGTTCGCCGGCAAGCGGGCCAGCGAGCTGCCGCTGGACGAACTGCAGGCGGGAGCCGAGTCGGCGTGGGACGGAAGGGAGTCAGGTTACGGGCCCATGGGATACAACACCGGCTACGACCTCTACAACGATGACACCGGCGGTTTCCGCCGGGGTGACACAGACTTTTCCGGCTGGTACCGGGCTGGCGACGGCGGTGCTGGTGGCGAAGGTGCGGACACCGGCTACGACCCCTACGCTGGGCCCGACACGGGCTTCGGGCGCGGGGGCTACGAGCCCAGCGCCGCGAACGGACGGGGCGCGTTCGAGACCGGTGACGTCCTTCCGGCCGTCGAGGCTTATGCGCCGCAGGCCGCGGAGAGCGCTGCGGAGCCGGAGGACACATCGCGGCTGTACGGGCAGATCGCGATTTACACGCTGCTGGAAGAGCAGGTCGATGAGTTCGACCGGCTCGCGGCGGATGTGCTCGAGAACGTTAAGGCTCATGAGCCGGACACGCTCATCTATGTCATGCACGGTGTCCCGTCAGCGCCCATGCAGCGGATCCTTTACGAGGTCTACCGGGATGAGGCCGCTTTCGAGGAGCACAACCGGCAGGCATACGTCCAGCAGTTCGTGGACGAGCGCAAGCCTTTTGTGCTGGCGACCAACGTGATCCAGCTCGGCGTACGGCACGCCATGTTCGCGCCGGGCACCGGCGCCCTGCCCACGGCCCGGCCAACCGCCCGGCCCACCGCCCCGCCGGGCCCCCGTGCGCTGCCAGCACCGGCAGCCGCGGGGCTGCCGCGACCGGGCGCGCCGTCTGCTGGCCCGCCGTCGGCCGCCGGTGCTGCGCCGCGACTCGGCCTGCCGCCGGCTGGCCCGCCGCCCGCCGCCGGTGTGTCGCCCCGATCGGGCTCACCTTCGGACCGGCCAGGTGCTGCACCGGCCAGCCCCGCCTACCCGGGTGGAGCGTCCGGGAGTTCGTACCGGGGCGTGGAATCGGGTGGTTCGCACCAGGGTGGGCCGTCACGGGGTTCGTACCAGCACGGAGCGCCGGGTGGTTCGTACCAGCGTGGGCCGTCCGCTGGTGGTTCGTCCCAGCGTGGGCCGTCCGCTGGTGGTTCGTCCCAGGGTGGGTCCGCTGGTGGTTCGTCCCAGGGTGGGTCCTCGGGTGGTTCGTCCCAGCGTGGGTCCTCGGGTGGTTCGTCCCAGCGTGGGCCGTCGGGTGGTTCGTACCAGGGTGGATCGCCGGGTGGTTCGTCCCAGGGTGGGCCGTCCGGTGGTTCGTACCAGGACGACGCGCCGGGTGGTTCGTACCAGCGTGGATCGCCGGGTGGTTCGCCGGGCGACTCATACCCAGGCGGATCGCCAGGGGGCTCGTACCCGGGTGGATCGTCCGGGGACTCGTACCCGGGCGGATTGTCGGGGATGCGGTACAGCAGGTCGCGTGCCAGGTCTGCGTACCCAGGTGGCAGTTCGTACCCGGATGACTCGCCTGCGGGCTCGAACCGGCCAGCCGCATCCACTGGCGGCCCTCCGCCTTCAGGCTCGCCGCCTGGGGCGCCGCCGTGGCACGACAAACCACCGGCGGGAACGCGGCGGCCCTCCGGCGATGACGACGAGGAGCCGCGGGATGGCAGCCAGTGGCCTCCCACCCGCCGGTGATCACGCTCCTCACCCGGCCGGGCTGCCACCTCTGTGACGCGGCGCGGGACGTGATCGCGCGCGTTGCCGCAGACCTTGGGGTGTCCTGGGAAGAGCGGGACATCGCCCGCTCGGAGAGCGAACTTGCCGAGTACTGGGACAAGATCCCGGTAACGTTCATCGACGGTGTGCAGCATGACTTCTGGCACGTAAGTGAGGACCGTCTGCGGGCAGCGCTAGCCCGTTAGCGGGCCCGGGCCAATCCCGGTGCCTGGCCGTGTCATCCGGGTGCAACTTTGTGCAAAAGTTCACAAGGGCGTACCGTAAAAGGTACGTGTCCCTTGGCGGGCGCATGGCTCCGCCGTGCGGTCCCGCTGTCCCGACCCCTCAGGAGCGCCGGCGAATGTCCCGCCGCCCCAGTGCAGCCAGTGGCAGCCAGGGCATCCCAGAGGCGACCATCGCCCGTCTCCCGGTGTACCTGCGCGTGCTCTACGCCTGCGCAGAGCAGGGAATCGCGACCGTCTCCAGCGAGGAACTCGCCGCTGCGGCCGGGGTCAACTCAGCCAAGCTGCGCAAAGATCTGTCCCATCTGGGCTCCTATGGCACCCGGGGTGTCGGGTACGACGTCGACTACCTCGTTTACCAGGTTTCGCGTGAACTCGGGCTGATGCAGCACTGGCCCGTCGTCATCGTGGGCGCGGGCAACCTCGGGCGCGCCCTCGCCAACTACGGCGGCTTCGCCTCCCGCGGGTTCCGCATCGCCGCCGTTCTCGACGCTGACGCCGGCGTTGTCGGCACCGAGATTGCCGGGCACCTGGTTGGTGACGCCGGCGAGATCGAGGATGTGGTGGCACGGCACGCCGTCTCGATTGGCGTGATCGCCACCCCCGCCAGTGCCGCGCAGGGGGTATGTGACCGGCTGGTCTCGGCGGGCGTGACCAGTATCCTCAATTTCGCTCCGGTCGTACTTAACGTGCCAGCAGGCGTGGACGTGCGTAAGGTCGACCTGTCCATTGAGTTGCAGATCCTCGCGTTCCACGCGCAACGGAGGTCGGACGTGCGCGTCGCCCGGGATGGGAAGCATCACTTCACAGGTGGGGATGGCCTGGCCGCCCTCGCCCACGGTGCCGTGGCTGCTGATCCAGCGGTGGCCGGGCCATGAGTGTCCTCGTGGTAGGGCTTAGCCACCGCAGCGCTCCGGTCAGCGTCTTGGAAAGGGCCGCTGTGTCGGGGGATGCGCTTGGAAAGCTGCAGCACGACGTCTTCGGGGCAGCGCCGGTGGCGGGCACCTTCGTGGTATCCACCTGCAACCGGGTTGAGGTCTACGCCGAGGTCGAGAAGTTCCATGGCGGCGTGTCGGCCATCTGCGACCTGCTGGCACGGTACACCGGCATCGCGCTCACCGAGCTCACCCAGCACCTCTACGTTCACTATGAGGACCGGGCAGTTCAGCACCTGCTGTCGATGGCCTGTGGCCTGGAGTCGATGGTTGTCGGTGAGAGCCAGATCCTCGGGCAGGTGCGCAGGTCGCTCGGGCTCGCGCGGGAGCAAGGCACGCTCGGGCGCGACCTCGAGGAGCTTGGCACACTCGCCCTGCGGGCGGCCAAGCGTGCACACGCGGAGACCGGCATCGACCGGGCCGGTGCGAACCTGGTGAGCGTGGGCGTCGGCCTCGCGGCCGCCAGGTTGCGCCCGGCCTCTGGCGGCCAGGCAGGAGCGACCGGCCTGGCCAAGCCGTTGAACGGGCTTGGTGTGCTCGTGGTCGGCGCGGGCTCGATGAGCTCACTCGCCGTCGTGACAGCTTTCCGCCTGGGTGCGGACCGCATCGTGGTGGCCAACCGCACCCCCGAGCGGGCTCAGCGGCTTGCGGCGTCGGTCGCCGGCTCCACCACGGATCTGCGGAACCTGCCTGCCGCCCTGGCCGGTGCTGACCTCGTGATCTCCTGTACCGGCGCGTCCGGCCTGGTCATCACCGAGGAAGCGGTGGCCAGCGCGTTGCGGCAGCGTCCATCCGGCCACAGCCGCCCCATTGTCCTGCTCGACCTCGCACTGCCGCGTGATGTGGACCCGGCCTCGGCAGGCCTGCCCGGGGTCACCATCCTCGGCCTGGAATCGCTCCAGGATGCCGGGTCGGCGGTCGCGGCCAGCCAGGCCGAGGACGTGGCAGCCGTCCGGGCAATCGTCGCGGAGGAACTGGCCGCCCGGGTATCTGCGCGGCACGCGGCCCGGGTAGCTCCCACCGTCGTCGCATTGCGGGCGAAGGCCGCCGAAGTCGTGGACTCGGAACTGGCACGGCTGGCAGGCAAGCTGGGTGACCTCGATGACCGGGCGCGCAGGGAGATCACCAGGGCCATGAACAGGGTCGTCGACAAACTGCTGCACGCACCCACGGTCCGGGTGAAAGAACTGGCCGGGTCCCCCGGCGGCGACTCGTATGAGGCGGCCCTGCGGGTGCTGTTCGATCTCGATCCGGGCACGGTTGAGGCAGTAACCAGAGCCGACCCTCCCATCGTGGCCGACGCCAGCCCGACAGGTGGGTCCGCATCAGGTGGGTCCGCATCAACGGGGGAGGAGGCCCGGTGAGCAGATCGGTGCTGCGGCTCGGCACCCGCAAGAGTCCCATGGCGCTGGCCCAGTCCGGCCAGGTGGCGAAGCTGATCACGGAGCGCACGGGAAAGACCGTCGAAATGGTCGGCCTGACCTCGTTCGGTGACGTCACCACCGCCGAGCTCACCCAGGTCGGCGGGACCGGTGTCTTCGTGAGCGCGCTGCGGGAAAGCCTGCTTGCCGCAGACATCGACGTTGCGGTCCACTCCCTCAAGGATCTGCCGACCACAGCCCTGCCCGGGATCACGCTGGCGGCGGTACCGGTGCGGGACGACCCAAGAGACGCGCTGGCCGGCCGGGACGGGGCCAAGCTGGCGGACCTGCCACCGGGGGCCCGGGTCGGCACCGGCTCGCCACGCCGGGCCGCGCAGCTTCGGCTGCTGCGGGCCGACATCTGCCCGGTGGCCGTGCGCGGCAACGCGGGCACCCGCCTGGCAAAGGTCACCGCCGGGGAGGTGGACGCGGTAGTGCTCGCCTATGCCGGGCTGGCGCGAATCGGCCAGCTGGACCGGGTCAGCGAGGTGTTCGACGCTAACGAGATGGTGCCCGCGCCAGGGCAAGGGGCGCTCGCAGTGGAATGCTGCGACACCGAACCCGGCCTGGCCGCGCTGCTCGCCTGCGTGGACGACCCGGCCAGCCGCGCCGCGGTGACCGCGGAGCGGACCGTGCTGGCGGATCTCCAGGCCGGATGCAGCGCGCCAGTGGGCGCATATGCTGCCGGTACCGAGGTATTGCACCTGACAGCAGTCGTCATGGGGGATAACGGGACGGCCTTGCGGGCCAGCGCGAGCGGCCCCATGGCGGAGGCTGCCAAGCTCGGCCGGGCCGTCGCCGCCGACCTGCTACGCCGCGGGGCAAGAACGGCCATGGCGGCCGCAGCCGGATCCATGAGTGACGGGGACGATAAGCAGTGAATCCCACACCCGGGGCAACGGACCCCAAGGACGCGCGGGACGGCGCCCAGTCAGGCCGGGCTGGCGAGCCCGGCACGGCACACCCAGGGCGTCCTGGGCTGGTCGCCTTCGTCGGCGCTGGCCCGGGCGATGCTGGCCTGCTCACCCTGCGGGGTGCTGAGTTGCTGGGGCGTGCCGACCTGGTTGTCGGCAGGCCGGAAGTGACCGGCCGGATCGCTCAGCTGCTGCGCGAGGACACCTTGGTGACCGACTCCGCCGAGCTTGAGCAAGATCCGCGGTTGCTGGTCAAGGCGGCCAGGGCGGGCAAGCTCGTCGTCCGGCTGACCGTAGGCGACCCGCTGGTGTTCTGCGGCATCTCGCAGGAGGCGGACGCGTGCGCCAAGGCGCGAGTGCGGCTCGAAATCGTGCCCGGTATTTCTGCTGCGACCGGAGTTCCGGGATACGCAGGCATCCCGCTGACTGCGGGTGGGGACGTGCGAATCGTCCATGCGAGCGACCTGAGCCGGGTGACCCCGGAGGACCCAGCCAAGGACAGCCTGGTCGTGCTCGGTGCGGAAGCGGGGCCTGTCGATATCGCGAAGATGCTGCTGAGCGCCGGCTGGGCGGACGCCACTCCGATGGCGATCACCTGGAAGGGCACGACCACCGAGCAGCACACGGTGGTCACCAGGCTGTCCTCGGTTGCCGCGGATCTCAAGGCAGCCGGGGTGAGTGTCCTTGCCGAGGATGGGCCCGCGCTCGCCGTGGTCGGCGGCGCGGCTGCCCACTCAGGCTTGTCGTGGTTCGAGACCAAACCGCTCTTCGGCTGGCGGGTGCTGGTGCCGCGCACCAAGGAGCAGGCGGCGTCGCTGTGTGACCAACTCCGCTCGCATGGTGCGGTTCCCGAGGTTGTTCCCACCATCGCCGTGGAGCCGCCCCGCACCCCGCAGCAGATGGAGCGGGCCATAAAGGGCCTGGTCACCGGGCGGTATCAATGGATCGCCTTTACGTCGGCGAATGCGGTGCGGGCGGTGCGGGAGAAGCTGGAAGAGTACGGCCTCGACGCGCGGGCCTTTGCCGGGGTCAAGGTGGCCACCGTGGGTGAGCAGACGGCGTCGGTGCTCGGCGAGTTCGGCATCAAGCCAGACCTGGTGCCTGACTCCGAGCAGTCGAGTGAAGGGCTCGCGGCTGTGTGGCCGCCTTATGACGAGGTGCTGGACCCGATCAACCGGGTACTGCTGCCGCGTGCCGACATCGCCACCGAGACGCTGGTCGCGAGGCTGACTGACCTTGGCTGGGAGGCGGAAGACGTTACCGCCTACCGGACTGTGCGGGCATCACCCCCGCCAGCCCCGATCCGGGAGGCGATCAAGAGCGGTGGGTTCGACGCCGTCCTGTTCACTTCCTCCTCCACGGTCCGCAACCTGATCGGGATCGCGGGCAAACCGCACGCGGTGACCGTGGTCGCCGTGATCGGCCCGCAGACCGCCCAGACGGCGGCCGAATACGGGCTGCGGGTCGATGTGATGGCACCCAAACCCTCGGCGACGGCCCTGGTGGAAGCGCTTGCCGAGCATGGGGCGCGGCTTCGGGACGCGGCCATCGAGGCTGGCGAGCCCCTTCGCAAGCCCAGCGAGCGCCGCCGGGGTGCGCGGCGCCGTCTCCGGTAACGCAAACCTGGGAAGGATGCACCGTGAGCGCTGGCTTTCCCGCCGCACGTCCCCGCCGGCTGCGCCGCACCCCCGCGCTGCGGCGCCTCGCCGCCCGGACCAGCGTGCACGCGTCAGACCTGGTGCTGCCACTGTTCGTCAAGGAGGGGATCAGCGGGCCCCAGCCCGTCCCCTCCATGCCCGGCGTGGTCCAGCACACCAGGGACAGCCTCCGCAAGGCCGCCGCCGAGGCGGTGGATGCGGGGGTGGGCGGGCTGATCCTGTTTGGCATCCCCGCGGTCAAGGACGCTGGCGGGTCTGCCGCGGACGATCCGGCCGGCATCATCCAGACCGCCCTCCGCGACGTCGCCGCAGAGGTGGGCGACTCCATAGTGATCATGGCTGACCTGTGCCTGTGTGAATACACAGACCACGGCCACTGCGGGGTGCTCACCCTCTCCGGTGCCGTGGACAACGACGCCACCCTGGAACGCTACGCTGCGATCGCCGTTGCCCAGGCGGCAGCGGGCGCGCACGTGGTGGCACCGAGCGGGATGATGGATGGGCAGGTCGGGGTAATCCGCTCGGCGCTCGACCAGGCGGGCCAGCCGGACGTGGTGATCTGCGCCTACGCCGCCAAGTACGCATCGTCCTTCTACGGGCCGTTCCGCGACGCCGCCGAGGGGGCGCCCCGGTTCGGCGACCGGGCCGCGTACCAGCAGGACCCGCGGGCTGGGGACGCGCTGCGGGAGGTCATGCTCGACGTTGACGAGGGTGCCGACATCGTCATCGTGAAACCGGCCCTTCCGTACCTGGATGTCATCGCGCAGGCAGCCGCGGCAGCCCCGGTCCCGGTGGCCGCCTACCAGGTCAGCGGGGAGTTCGCGATGGCTGAAGCGGCCGCCGCCAACGGCTGGCTGGACCGCGACCGGGCGATCATGGAGACGCTGACCGCGATCCGCCGGGCTGGGGCGAGCATCATCCTCACGTACTGGGCCACCGAGGCAGCCCGCCGCCTCGGCTGAGCCACGCAACCATCGGCTGAGCCACGCAACCATCAGCCGTCGCTGCGGGAGTGGGCCTACGCCAGCGTTTGGCGGTTAGGTATCAGCTAGGCCTCAGCTGACGGGGTGCCCTGCGGGTCCTGCCACGGCACCGGCATCATCAAAGGGGAATGCCAGGGGACGGAGCGGGAACGGGGACACCGATGGTCGAGACGATGCTGCGCCGCGGTCGCCGTGGGGACGCGAGCCGGATGCAGGGCGCTGCGGTCGAGTACGCGGCGATGGGCTGGCCGGTGTGCCTCGGGGCCGTTCCCCGGCAGCACGGCAGCCGCCGTCCATCCCGCGCGAAGCCGCGCGACACGGGCCGTGCCTGCTCCTGCGACCGCATCGGCTGCCCAGCACCCGGCGCTCACCCCACCTCGCCCGCCTGGCAGATCGAGGCCTCCAGCGACCCGGCCGAGGTCGGCCGTTGGTGGCAGGAGCGGCCGCGAGCGAACATCATCCTGGTGACCGGCCGGGCGTTCGACGTGCTCGATGTGCCGGCGGCAGCGGGAACGCTGGCACTCGCACGCATGGATGAGGCCGGGGCGGGCCCGGGGCCAATCGCGCTGACCGCGGACGACCGCGCGCTTTTTTTCGTGACCACCCGGGGAGCGCCCGCCAGCGAGGACGAGTGGTGGTCGTGTCACCTTGACTCCGAGCCGGACAGCTTCGCGCCGGTGGCCGGGCTACGCTGGCATTGCCGTGACAGCTACGTCGTCGGCCCGCCGTCGCGCAGCGACGAGGGGCGGGCCGTGTACTGGATCCGCGACCCGAAGGAGCACCCCCTGCCGGACGCGCTGCGGCCGCTGGAGTTCCTCGCCGACGCATGCGACGAGGTGATGCGCTGATGGCCGGCCCGCGCAGTGAGTTCCAGCGCGCCTGTGAGGTGATCCCGGGCGGGGTGAACTCGCCCGTGCGGGCGTTTGGCGCGGTCGGCGGCGAGCCGGTGTTCATGGCGTCAGGGCACGGTCCCTACCTCACCGACATCGGCGGCCGGGATCTGGTGGATCTTGTCTGCTCGTGGGGCCCGCTGATGCTGGGCCACGCGCATCCCGCCGTGACCGAGGCGGTGATTGCGGCGGCCGCGCGGGGTACCTCGTTCGGCGCCGCCACCCTCGCCGAGGTCGAGCTTGCGGAGGAGATCGTGGCGAGCACCCCGGTCGAGAAGGTGCGGCTGGTCAACTCGGGCACCGAGGCCACCATGTCGGCCGTCCGGCTGGCACGGGGGTTCACGGGGCGGGCGCTGGTGGTGAAGTTCGCGGGCTGCTATCACGGGCATGCGGACGCCCTGCTCGCAGCGGCGGGGTCAGGGGTGGCGACGTTCGGCCTGCCCGACTCGCCCGGCGTCACCGGCGCCGCCGCGGGAGACACCCTGGTGCTGCCATACAACGACCCGGACGCGGTCCGGCAGGCATTCGCCGCGCACGGCGAACGGATCGCCTGCGTGATCACCGAAGCCTGCCCGGCGAACATGGGCGTGGTGCCACCGGCTGGCGGCTTCAACGAATTGCTGGCGGACCTCTGCCGCGAACATGGCTCGCTGCTCATCATGGATGAGGTACTCACCGGGTTCCGTGTCACTCGCTCCGGCTGGTACGGCCGGGAAGGGGTGGCCGGCGACCTGATGACCTTTGGCAAGGTGATGGGCGGCGGGCTGCCCGCGGCGGCGTTCGGCGGCCGGGCAGAGATCATGGACCGGCTGGCGCCGGCCGGGCCCGTCTACCAGGCAGGCACGCTGTCAGGAAACCCGCTGGCCACGGCTGCCGGACTGGCCACCCTGCGAGCCTGCACGCCAGAGGTGTATGCCACCGTGGACGAGGCTGCCGCAACAGTGGCCAAGCTGGCAGCCGAGGCGCTTGCCACCGCCGGGGTGCCGTTCCGCCTGCAGCAGGCGGGGAACCTGTTCTCGGTCTTCCTGGGGCGCGATGACCCAGTGCGCGACTTCCACGACGCG